>Ga0115561_1000025_pt1 | contig 96006 bp, 91 predicted proteins | sample COGITO_mtgs_1105_4_FD_87201 | JGI IMG/M metagenome (GOLD analysis project Ga0115561, IMG submission 87201) | Pelagic marine microbial communities from North Sea - COGITO_mtgs_110512 | ecosystem: Environmental > Aquatic > Marine > Epipelagic | place: Germany:Helgoland, sampling site Kabeltonne...
AGCGCAACGAACTTCCACTCCGCTAACTGATTTCGCCGCATTGCTACGCATTACACCGGTAAGCTTGATATCCCCCGATGTGATGAAGGCTTCTTCACCTGTCAAACTGTCAAGTTTGCCTGTGATCACGTTGGTCACACCAATGAAGTTTGCAACGAATGGGCTGCCAGGCGTGCGGTACATCTCTGTTGGCGACGCATCTTGTTGGATTTTGCCGCCATCCATCACGAGAATTTGGTCAGAAACAACGAGCGCCTCCCGTTGATCGTGGGTCACATTGATGGTCGTTACGCCAAGTTCTTTCTGGATACGTCGGAATTCCAACTGCATTTCTTCACGCAACCTACGGTCGCGGGCAGCCAACGGCTCGTCCAGCAATAGAAGATCCGGTTCGAAGACAAGCGCCCTAGCGATCGCGACACGTTGCTGCTGTCCGCCGGATAGTTCGTTGATACGACGATCCTCAAACCCGTCAAGGCGCACCAGTTCTAGGAACTCAGAGACGCGGCTAGAAATCTTGGTTGCATCGAAGCGCCGCATCTTGAGTGGAAAAGCTACGTTCTCCGCCGCCGTCATATGGGGAAACAATGCAAGTTTTTGAAACACCATGCCGATCGAGCGCTTATTTGGCGCTACTGCGCCGACGGATTCACCGTTGATGAAAATCTCACCATTTGTAGGATTTAGGAATCCAGCGATCATCCTCAGCAATGTCGTCTTGCCTGAACCTGAAGGCCCCAGAATTGTTAGGAAGCGGCCATGTTCTAGTTCAAACGATGCACCATTCACAGCTTTGAAGTTGCCAAACAGCATGTCGACATTGGAGGCTGATACAGCAGGGATAGATTTTGATTTCACAGTTATTGCCTTGTCGACTGTTTTAGTTGTACCACATTTGGCTGACGTCATTTGTATATGTCTATACATATAAAGCCAATTGAAAAAGAGTATGTCAAGCTATGAGTTTGCACCAACTCCTTAAGGTAGGTGTTTCTGCTAAATACTGGCTAAATATCCACCGTCGATTGCAACGCACTGGCCGGTCACATACCGAGAAGCGTTGCTTGCCAAAAACACAATCGATCCTTTAAGATCATTTGCCTCCCCAAATTCACGCATCGGAATCCTATCCAACATGGCGGCTTGCCAGTTTTCATCTTGATAAAACGCGTCAGTTAAATCTGTTCGAAAGTAGCCAGGCGCAATGGCATTCACTCGGATTCTATTAGATGCCCACTCAGCTGATAACGCTCGTGTCATTCCAAGAAGGCCTGATTTAGATGAGCCATACGGCACAGCTGTGGGGACGCCTACATACGATGTCAAAGAACAGACGTTGATGATTGATCCCCCACGCCCGTAAGCGATCATACTCTTTGCTGTCTCTTGGGCACAAAAGAACGCACCCTTGAGATTGGTGTCAGAGATCTTATCCCAGAGTTCCTCGTCAATATCCACAGATGGGCATACTTCTTCATAACCCGCATTATTGACCAAGATATCGATGCCGCCTGCCCTCTGAGCATACTGTCGCACTGCCTCCTTTGCAGGGGATGTATCCCGCACATCAAGCTCAAATATGTCAGCATGAGTTCCTATCCTGGAAATTAGGGTATCCGTTGCTTCCAAAGATTTCAAGGTACGGGATGTAATGCCGACCTTTGCTCCAGCCTCAGCAAGACCGACAGCTATCGCTTGGCCAAGTCCACGGCTTGCTCCTGTCACCAATGCGGTTTTCCCTGATAGATCGAAGAGTGTTGACGGCATCATGTAAGCTCCTTGTCTTTTACACTTTTATGTCTATACATATTAATCAAGCAGAACAACACGTTTGAACCATTAGAGGGTGACATGACCGATATTAGTAAGCTCATTCGTAGCTCTCTTGATAACATAGCACCCTACAACTCAGGCCTAAGTCTCCATGAGATTCAAGCGAAATATGGTGTTACAGCGATTGCCAAACTTGCATCAAATGAAAACCCTAATGGACCTGCACCGGAAGTTCTCGATGTTCTTAAACTTTCACCACCAGATCTATATCTGTACCCAGATTCAGGAGCCAGCATCCTACGTAGCGCCCTGGCCGAGCATTTAAGCATCAAATCTGAACAGCTTATTTTTGGTAACGGTTCTGAAGAACTAATTTCTATCATTTGTCGAAGTGTGATCGACCCTGGCGATAGAGTGATCACACTCTACCCATCGTTTCCCCTTCACGAAGACTACGCCGTGATGATGGGCGCAAAGATGGAGCAAATATCAGTCAATGAAAGACTAGAGATTGATGTAGAGGCGCTCATCGATGCGGCCTCCAAACCAGCTAAGATGCTCATTTTTGCAAACCCGATGAACCCCGTTGGTTGTTGGCTCAATCCCAGCGACCTAAAACGCGTGATTACAGCAAAGCACCCTGATACACTTCTGGTCCTAGATGAAGCCTATTATGAGTATGCGAGCTCTGGCGATTATTGCTCCGGCCAAGAGATGCTAAAAGCAACTTTCGGAAATTGGATCATCTTAAGAACATTTTCGAAAGCTTGGGGACTCGCAGGTCTTCGGATTGGATTTGGCATCTGTAACTCCGAGGAACTCAGGGCAGCCCTAGATCTTACAAGAACACCATTCAATGTTAATGCGGTCGCACAGATGGCAGCCGTAGCAGCATTGTCAGCCCAAGGCTTCATGAAGACTAATATTGCTGAGACAATCCGTGAGAGAGTTCGCATTGAAAAAGCAATTTCGGAGTTAGGTTTCCAAACTGCCCCATCGATTGGTAATTTTCTATTCTTCGACACTGAGACGTCGTCGGTCAAGTTGTCTGTAGAGCTTTTGAAACTCGGCACCGTTGTTAAACCCTGGAAGCAAAAAGGCTTCGAAAATTTTATTCGCGTATCTATTGGATCAGTGATCGAAAATGATCAATTCATCAAGCATATCAAAGCACTTACAAAAGCAGATTAGCCTACGCAGCACTATCGCCAAAAAGCGGTTCTCTATTCCCTTGTTCATATTCACTTAATGAAACAAAAATTCTTATTTTTAAATTTATGAGAGCTTACTAATATTGGGTCAATCGTTTGTGACGATAGGCGCGCATTTGCAAAAGATTTGGTAGGTTTCGCCCCGTCGCGATTGCTGTATTGATCGTTGCGCCAGCGGCTTTTCGCAGCATAGAATCATCGACCGCACTCTTTATTCGCTACGTACGTCGCAAACCCCAAGTCTTAGCTTTCAAGATAAGAATCGATTGTGGTTTCTAGACCAACCGCCCAAATCATCCTCAGCCATTTGTCAAAGGAATTCGCAAAGCGAAGCTGTTTAGCCAGGTCGCCATAGTACTGATCTTGCAATAGCCAGACGATAGGATTCGTCTGGGCGGCCTTAGCCACAGGTTGAAGATCATCCCAAACTGGGTCATTCGGTTCGATCCGACTGCCATCTTCACGCGTACCTTCGCACATGCGTGCCCAAACCGCCGATACAAATGCCAAGCCATCAACCGGCGCGCCCCTGGCAAGGCCGGTTCGGATTGATGGAATGATGAAACCTGGATGGCGGGAGGAGCCGTCAAATGCCACACGACGCGTTGTGTCCAAGATGTGTGGGTTCGAAAACCTCCTCTTAATCAATTCGATATAGGCCAGAGGCGTCATTCCAAGAACGGGTTCTACTAACGGAGCGATTTCTTCGCGTGCGACTTTGTCAAACAGCGCTGCAACTTTCGCGTGTGCCATACAATCGGCAATAGTCCCAAGCGCCAAAAGTTCACCTACACCAGAAATCAGCTGATGCCCACCGTTGAGAATGCGGATTTTCATAGCTTCAAAGTCGTGCACATTGTCGGTAAATGTCACGCCGACCTTATCCCAATCCGGCCGTCCGACGCAAAAATCATTCTCAATGACCCATTGACGGAAATTTTCATGGGTGACCGGAACAGCATCATCAACGCCAAGTGCCTGCACAAGTTCGCATTCTTTTGTTCCTGTCGCGGGCACGATGCAATCGACCATGGAGTTTGGAAAGCTGCAATTAGTATCAATCCAAGTGGCCAGCTTTGGATCAGACATCCGAGCCAGTGACACTACTGTTTGACGCAAGATTGTTCCGTTGCCTTGTAAGTTGTCACAGCTCATGCCCGTGAAGGGTCCGATCCCACGATCTCGTCGTAGCCGCAAAGCCGCAACAATTGCGCCAAAAGCTGTTTTTGGATTTTTTGTGTACGTGGCGTCAAACAGGATGTCGAGATTTGCGGCATCAAACCTTTTGGTGACAGGGTCTATGTAGTACCCTCCCTCGGTGACTGTCAGTGATACGATTCTGATTTCGGGCTGCGCCATTTGTTCAATCAGCTGGGCGTTACCGTGTTCAATCGGTACATAGTCAATCATCGAACCAATTACCTCAGCACTGCGGCACTGCGGTGATAATTCAATAAGTGTCGTCATGTAATCTTGCGCGGCAAGTTTAAGTCGTTGATCTTCGTCGTATGGTCTTACACCTGCTCCAACTATCGCCCAATCCAGTGCTAGGCCTTGTTGCATGAGCCGATGCAAGTACCACGCCTGATGTGCACGATGGAAATTCCCAAGGCCGATGTGAACTATCCCCGGGGAAAGCTTTGAACGGTTGTAAGATGGTTTCAAAATTCGATCCGGCAGCCCATCAAGACTGGCATCACAAAGTTTCATCATCAGTTTTTCATCTGAATGCTTCCTCATCAACTCATCCAGTTCCCACTGTCAACATTGTAGGTTTGGGCCACAACATAGGAAGCACTAGTACTTGCGAGAAATATCGCCGTTCCGGTCAAGTCATCCGCCATGCCCATGCGCCCAAACGGAACGGCCGCAGTGACTTCTTTTTTCTTTTGGCCTGTCGCTTTCTTTTCGTATTTGGCAACCAACGCCTCGACCCCATCCCAATGTTCCCCACCGACTACACCAGGCGCTATGGCATTAACGTTGATGCCATGCTGATAATTTTGCCGTGTAATCTTGGATATGGGCGCTGCGGTAAAAATTGCCGCGTTATTGATCAGGATTTCTATTTGACCGAAAGCTTTGACCGTTTCTACGACGCCCGCATCAATGCTGTTCTGATCCGTCACGTCTATCTTCACGGCAGTCGCAATCCTCGTACGGTCAATATCGATGTCAGCTATGGCTCCATGCGCGCCCTCGGCCACAAAGGCTTTGGCAAAATCAAAACCGATGCCACATGCAACTCCCGTAATAAGGGTGGAATTTCCGGCGAGTTGCATCATGAGATCCGCAAGCCTTGGGCGTCAAACCGGTGGATTTCAGCAGCACGTGGGTTCAGATGAATGGCATCTCCGTGGCTCAGGCTTACGTCACCAATGGCGCGCACCGTCAGTATTTCGGCCAGGCCAGTATTGTGAATGTGAAAGAATGTGTCAGAGCCCAGGTGTTCAGCCACACCTACGGCGCCCTGCCACCGACCCTCACTTTCAACAACATCAATATGCTCCGGGCGAATTCCAATTGTGTGTGCTTGGTATTTGGCAGCTTCTGGACCAGTGATCAGGTTCATCTTGGGTGACCCAATAAACCCCGCCACAAAAGTATTGTGTGGGTTACGGTACAATTCCAGCGGGGTGCCCACTTGTTCGATTGCGCCAGCGTTTAGAACGACAATTTTGTCGGCCATTGTCATGGCTTCTACCTGATCGTGCGTCACATAAACCATCGTGGTTTCCAGTCGTTTATGCAGCTCGGAAATTTCAAGCCGCATACCGACACGCAGAGCAGCATCAAGGTTTGACAGAGGTTCATCAAATAAGAACGCTGCCGGTTCGCGCACAATAGCGCGGCCAATTGCGACCCGTTGGCGCTGGCCACCAGACAGCTGGCCAGGGCGGCGATCCAGATAATCCGTCAGGTTCAACACGCTGGCCGCCCCTTCGACGCGTTTGGTGATCTCTACCTTGTCCAGCTTGGCCATCCGAAGTGGAAAACTGATATTTTTGCGCACTGACATATGCGGGTAAAGCGCGTAGGACTGAAACACCATCGCAAGGCCTCGTTTGGCGGGCACCATATCCGTTGCATCCTTACCGTCGATCTGAATGTTACCCGTGGTGATGTCTTCAAGCCCCGCGATCAGGCGCAGAAGAGTGGATTTTCCGCAACCAGAGGGGCCAACAAAAACGGTGAACTCTCCGTCCTGAATAATCAGGTCCAGCGATGGGATCACTTGCGTGTCACCAAAGTTTTTGGTGACCTGTTTGAGTTCAATCTGTCCCATTTGTGAGTTTCCTTACTTTACTGCACCAAAAGTTAGGCCGCGGACGAGTTGTTTTTGGCTGAACCAGCCAAGGATGAGGATCGGCGCAATCGCCATTGTGGAGGCGGCGCTGAGTTTGGCAAAAAATAAGCCTTCAGGGCTAGAATAGCTCGCGATAAATGCGGTCAGCGGCGCAGCGTTGGCGGCCGTTAGATTCAGGGTCCAGAAGGCTTCGTTCCATGCCAGAATGAAATTAAGCAATAATGTAGATGCTATACCGGGAACCGCCATTGGTGTTAGCACATAGAGGATTTCCTCTTTTAATGTCGCGCCATCCATGCGCGCAGCCTCAAGTATCTCACCAGGGATTTCCTTGAAATAGCTGTAAAGCATCCAGACGATGATCGGTAGATTGATCAACATCAGTACAACCATTAATCCGCCACGCGTATCGAGTAGATTGAATTGAACAAAGACAAGCGAAATTGGATAAAGCACGCCCACCGCAGGCAACATTTTGGTGGACAACATCCAAAGCAGAACATCTTTGGTCCGTACCGATGGCACAAACGCCATAGACCATGCAGCCGGGATGGCGATTAAGATGCCAAAAATAGTAGAACCACCGGCAATAACCACTGAATTCCACAGGAATTTCATATAGTCAGACCGCTCTTGGACAATCGCATAGTTTTCTAGTGTCCAATTGAAGGCGAAGAACAAAGGCGGATCGTTGATCGCCTGCGCCTCTGTCTTGAAGCTGGTCAAGATCGTCCAGTAGATCGGGAAAAAGATGATCAACCCAATCGTCCACGCTGCAGCCGTGGTTATAATCTTTCGCTGGGTAGAGACGTTGCGTGCCATATGATCCCTCTCCCTTTAAGCATCAAGGTTTTTGCCAACGATGCGCATCAGGAAGATCGCAACAATATTAGCAAGTATAATGGCGTAGACACCGCCCGCAGACCCCAGCCCAACGTTCTGGCTGTCAATGACCCGCTGAAAAATCAGATAGGTCAGGGTGCGGGTGCCGAACGCACCACCGGTTGTGACGAAAATTTCTGCAAAGATCGACAACAGAAAGATCGTTTGAATTAGGATCACAATGGTGATCGCGCGCGCCAGATGTGGTAGCACGATAAACAGGAACCGTTTGATCACGGGAGCTCCGTCCATTTCGGCCGCCTCTAGTTGCTCACTATCCAGCGACTGGATTGATGTGAGCAGGATTAAAGTTGCAAAGGGCAGCCACTGCCATGACACAATAATGGCTATAGAGCTGAGCGAGGCATCCTGAAGCCAGGCCACAGGCTCGGACCCGAAAAACCGCCACAGGTGAGCAAAAATGCCGTTTACAGGGTCCATCATCATGTTTTTCCACACGAGAGCAGACACAGTAGGCATCACAAAAAACGGCGCGATTATCAATATTCGGACCACGCCTTGGCCCCACATCGGCTGATCTAACAGCATCGCCAGCAACACGCCCAAAACCACGGTGATCAGCAGAACGCCACCGACCATAAGGAGGGTTGTTTGTACAGATGGCCAAAAGGCACTGGAAGACAAAAAGCGGCTATAGTTTGCAAAACCAACCCAATCGAGGCCTCGCTCTATACTGTCACCGCGCAGCGGCAAGTATTTCGTGAACGAAAACCACAGTGTCATAATCAGGGGGACCAACATCCAACCCATTAGCACAGTCACGGCCGGAGCCATCATCATTCGTGCTAAAGATCGCGATGCTTTGGTGGCCATTTTTTAGTCCTCTACCGTCGGTCGTCGCGCCACCAGTGTGATAGTATCAAAGAAAAAATTGGAAGTCTTAATAAGAGGGCAACTTTCAAATTGCCCCCTGATGTTATCTATACGCTTAGCGGTAGCCAGCGGCTTCCATAGCGTCGTTTGTGATGGCCTGTGCCTTCTCCAGCGCATCCTCGATGGACTGTTGTCCAGCGTAAGCGGCAGAGAACTCTTGGCTCACTTCAGTTGCGATACCTGCAAATTCTGGGATAGCGGCGAACTGAATGCCAATATAAGGCGACGGATCGACGGTAGAGTTTGTTGGATCGGCCGACAGAATGCTGTCCAACGTCATTCTAGCGAATGGAACTGCCTGGTAGTTGGCGTTTTCATAGAGCGATGTCCGCGCACCAGGAGGTACGTTTGCCCAACCTTCGTTTGCAGCAACTTGCTCGATGTAGCCTTTACCAGTGGCCCATTCGATGAACTGCTTAGCTTCTGCCTCTTGCTGTGTACCGGCAGGAATGGCTAAAGCCCATGCCCACAACCAGTTAGAACGAACACCCATTCCGTTATCAGGTGCGAGTGCAAAACCAACAGAGTCAGCAACGGTTGAATCGTCGCCCGTCACGAAGGATGCAGCAACAGTCGCATCAATCCACATGCCGCACTTGCCTTGGTTGAACAGGGACAGGTTCTCGTTGAAACCATTTGTCGCATAACCCGCGGGACCTGAGTCGTTCATCATGTTGACGAAGAAGTTCAGCGTGTCTGACCATTCACGCGTGTCAAACTGTGCATTCCAGTCTCCATCAAACCAACGGGCTCCAAACGAGTTTGACATTGCGGTGATGAAGGCACCGCCTTCGCCCCAACCGGCCTTGCCGCGCAGGCAGACACCGTTAATGTCGTTATCACGATCTGTCATTTCACGTGCAGCTTTTGCAATGAATGACCATGAAGGTGCGTCTGGCATCTCAAGACCAGCGGCTTCCATCAAGTCGGTACGATACATGACCATAGAGCTTTCGCCATAGAAAGGGGCGGCATACAAAGTACCTTCGTGGGACAGTCCACCCGCCATAGCAGGAAGTAGATCGGCAGCGTCGTATTCAGCGGACAGATCGTTCAGCGGAACCAACCAGCCATTAGAACCCCAGATCGGAGTTTCGTACATCCCAATTGTCATAATATCGAAAGCGCCACCTTTGGTGGTGATGTCGGTTGTGACACGCTGGCGAAGCACGTTTTCTTCTAATGTTACCCATTCAACGGCAATGCCTGTCTCCGCGGTAAAACCATCAGTGTAGCCCTGCATACGAATCATATCACCGTTATTAACAGTCGCAATTGTAATCGTTGCTGAATGGCCGTCTGCAAATGCACCACCTGCAGTAATCAAGGTGAGCGCAGTCGCAGCACAAAGTGTGCTCTTTAAAAACATTGTTAGTTCTCCCTGGTTAGATTTCCTGCGCGAAAAATACGCCATAGTTAGACGCGACGTCAATACTGATTTTACGCGCGTAAAATAAATCAATGTTTCATGCTGAATCTCGCAAAATCAACTTTCCTTCTAAACGCGTGCTTTTCCAAGGCGATATCCTCCCCTCTATAGACGCAAACAACGTCTCAGCGGCTATTTGCGAGACCGCGTCATAGTCATGTGAAATCGTGGTAAGTGGCGGGCAAGTATAGCGCGAATGCGGATGTCCGTCCTGCCCCGCGACACGAATCGCTGAGCCAGCGTTACGCCCAACAAGCATGCCTTGTTCATAGCAAGCGGTCAGCAATCCAATCGCCAAACGGTCATTGCTGCAAAGGATCGTGTTGGTAGAAAAACAACCATTCCGCAGAGCCTCATGCCCACCGAGGCGTCCAATTTCCTCAAACCCCCACCCCTCACCCCCAACCGAGATGACATCTGGCTTGTACCCAAATCCTTCCATCGCATTTATATAACTTTGACGGCGGCGATGCGCATTCGGATTAGCGGGCGTTTTCATCTCGAAAAAGCAAGGTGGCTCGCCCGTTCGGCAAAGATAATCGGTGATATGTGCGGTAAATTGAAAATTGTCAGAGCCTACAAACGCTAGTCCGATTTCATCTACGCTACTGTCAAATATCAGCGTCGGCACGTCTGCACAGAATTTTTTAAGCGCCTTTGGATTCGAAGCTCGGCCCAAAGGCGCCAGCAACACACCCGCTGGCTTAAGCGATCTTAGGGTATCAAGCGCCTGAACCTCTAAAGCAGGATCCCCGTGCGAGGAAAACAGAGTTGGGCGGTAGCCCGCCACGATACATCTTTGCTCTAAATTGCGCGCTATTTCAGCAAAATAAGGGTCTGACAACAGCGGCACCACAATGCCAATATTCTTTGTCAGCTTTCGGTTTTGGTTCATCGCATAGATGTTAGGTCGATACTCATGACGCTCCAGCGCCGCTTCGATACGAACACGGGTGCTCGCTCGGACACTATCTGGGTCGTTAAAGTATTTTGAAACTGTTGGGCGAGAAATACCACTCAGGTTGGCGAACTCTTCCATGTTTTGAATTTTGGTACCTGCCATTTTCGCCCCCTCACTATATTTTCGCGCCAAGTTTCTAATTTACTCTATAGTTATAATTTCTTGGCGCGCGCAAAAAATCAACGGGTAATGCAATTTTCTATTCTTCGACACTGAGATGTCGTCAATCAAGTTGTCTGTAGAGCTTTTGAAACTCGGCACCGTTGTTAAACCCTGGAAGCAAAAAGGCTTCGAGAATTTTATTCGCGTATCTATTGGATCGGTGATCGAAAATGATCAATTCAACAAGCTTATCAAAGCATTTACAAAAGCAGATTAGCCTACGCAGCACTATCGCCAAAAAGCGGTTCTCTAATCCCTTGTTCATATTCACTTAATGAAACAAAGATTCTTATTTTAAAATTTATGAGAGCTTACTAATATTGGAAGGCCCATCGTTTGCTATTCTCAATCTTTTGCGTAATTAACAATTTTCAATTATCTTTGGATTGGGATATTAAATGGGCTTTCAAAATTATTTACGCCTTATAAATTTAATTTTAATTATTTTATTTCCTATCTCCTGGTTCATTCCCCTTCTGGAAATTGGATTATACGATAAGATTGAGGTTCCTTTAAAGTTGCTGGACTTTCAATTTCCAGACCTGTTTGGTCTCGAAGAAGTAACCATTGTCAGTGGTATTCAGTCCCTATGGGCTGAAGACAAATACTTGGCACTATTAGTAACCTTTTTTGCTCTCTTTGCCCCCGTAACAAAAACAATTGGTCTTTCACTCATCCAATTTGACCTTCTATCAGAAAAAGTAAAACCAGCCATTCATTTCATCGGTAAGTTGGCTATGGCCGAAATTTTTATAATCGCCTTCACTTGCATTTTGATAAAGGGAGTGGGCGTTGGACAAATGGAAATTTTATGGGGGACATATTTGTTCTCGCTTTGTGTAATAGCATCAACAATCGTATCTTATTTCAGTAAAACTGATACCTAATTCTAAACAGAGTTTTCCTCTCTCTAAAGCTTGATTTAGCTTATCAAAGTTTATGGTTAATGCTCTAGGATTTCTATGATTACTGCATGGGTTATCCGCGGCAACTAACGGTAAAATTCAGTATCTAAAGTTCCCATCTATGGATCCAAAAAAATTAACTGCGCTTAGTGTAAAATTCAAAAATATCTTTGCTATGTTCAATCAATTTTACATAGATATTTACTGTCTAAGCCAACGCACCAAATGCTATACATCCCACCGAAATAACATTGAAAAAATTACGACTTGCAGCGACATATTGTTTGCAGCATATGGGCATTTCGAACCCTCTATTAAATGAAATTAAGGAACTTATAATGAAAACCGGCTCGAATTTTTTTAAAGTTGTCGCTGCAGGCGCTGCTATTGCAGCATCTCTCGTTTTTACCACTGCGGTGCAAGCGAGTGAAGGAAATGTCCAGAAAGGCATTTTAAAGTGTGACGTTGCTGGCGGAGTTGGAATGCTCTTGGGTTCTAAAAAGAAAATGACCTGTGTCTTCACCAAGAAAAACGGTGATGTCGAAAAATATGACGGTCGGGTGCTAAAAATTGGCGTGGACATAGGCATCACTAAGGAGAGTCACATCACATGGGCCGTTTTAGCCCCGTCCGGCTCCAATGAAGTAGGTGCATTATCCGGAAATTATACCGGTGTTTCGGGCGAAGTGACAGTCGCTGGCGGCGTTGGTGGCAACGTGTTGGTTAGTGCTGGCAAGCAATTTACACTACAGCCTATCAGTGTGCAGACCCAAACAGGCCTGAATATCGCAGGTGGTATTGGCTCCATCAAGTTAGAATACGTTAAATAGGCTTCTAAGAAAAACGTTGGCCTGACATTTCAAACGCAGGCTTAAACGTTTCTAAAAATATTACAAAAATAAAAAAGGGTCTGCATGCGAGATCCTTTTTTATTTAAACCTCGCGTGTGCGATAGCACAAACTTATATATTGTCCTACGATTTAGAACTCGTCTTCACTGGATCGATGTAGCTTTCTCTTGTGCCAAACAAGGACCACGCCACTCAGCGATAACAACTGCTTGGTTAATCTTAAAATGGCCTCTTTGCTAAAGAATGCGATCATTGATGAAGTGATTAGAATTGTGGTCACGAACACATCAAGAATAATTGCTTACAGCTTTTGAAGATTGATTGCACTAAGTCATGAACCTGTCTGGCCACCTAGCAACTTACTAATTAGGAAGCAGTTTCAAAACTATCTGTTCTGCTTAAGGCAAACTGACTGATCGAGCAATATACGCATATTTTATTGACCAATTACATCCTTAAACGTGTCATTTATGAACATAGTTGAGAAGGGGTTTTCGCGTGTCTTGAGGTCGTCCCTCCAGAACTGATCAACTCACCAAATCACTGTGCAGATAAGTAGCTCTACATGTCAGGTCGATAGAACAGCTGTTATGCTGCACATCTACCGACGGGGATTGTGCTGTAAATATAGAGAAGCGCGTGTTTGTAGTTTTTTACTAAGAAGGAACGAGGATTAGGGCGTCATAACTTATCAATTCTGGTGGGTCGTACACAGTATTCATCAGCTAATTGTCAATTAATTAAGACATGAAATATGCTTTTTCTATATTTTATGTTTTTAAATCAACGCAAAACTAACTGACATGTGTCATTTTAGGTTTGTGCCAGATAGAATAATTGAACTCTCATTTTTGGGAAAAAGATTTAGTGGAGAAATTATCAAAAACTAAAATCAAATTTACCTAAGCAGCATTTAGCAGAAATTATAAAAATTCAGTTTTTGATTTTTTGACCTGTCCCCCTTTACTTCATAGAAAAGAACATTTTTTGTTGAGTAAGGACACCTTTTTGTTGACTGTGTCCTAGACAAACCAGCGTGACCCTTAGCGGTTTAGTGCAGCTTGTCTCTGAAAGGTTCATAAAGGGTCTGCCATTGCGCGCGCCGTGTGGTCTGGCGAAGTTGTAGAACCTTTCACATATGCGTAGAAATAATTTCAGGGCACGTTCATTACTCTAGTGAGTTTTACATACGTTGGTCTTCAATAGTAATTAAAGTTACAACCCAACAGCCATTGGTCTTGTTGACCCATCAACAGCGAAGTAATAGTTTCTAGTTGTACTAGATTGACATTTTGTCGCACTTTCCTAAAATATGAAAAATTCACCGAGCTGGCATAACAACGAGACAGAAAATGCTATCTCTCAAATATTTCATCAATTCTGAGGAACTTTCCAATGGCTGCATTTTCTGCCCATATATTATCTGCTGTAAAAAATCGCTTCGCCGCCCGGTCAGCGCTATGTCTTTTAATGCTGTCCTTCAGTCACATGGCAGCGGCAGATAACCATTGCCCAGAGCCAGCACTCTCCGTGAAAGAAGGGCCGGTCACAACAGTCAATGAAGAAAACTATTCTCTCGCAGAAACTCAGATAATTTTTGCCGATTATGTCAAAAAGATTGCTGCGGCTACCTGCGGTGGTGGTGTCGGTCAACTGATGCACCTAAGAGATACTGCCGACCCCACTGATCGCACGATCCTGCGTATTAACTTCGATACCATTTATTCTTTTTTGATACTGGATCTCTCTACACCGGCAACCATTGTAATGCCCGAAACCAATGGACGTTATCAAAGTGCAGAGGTGCTTGATGAAGAGCACTACATTCCCTTCATCTTTCAGGAGCCGGGTCGCTATGAGCTCACGCAAGAAAACGTCGGCGGGCAATACGCCATTGTCATCTTCCGCACTCAGGTCAACATGGGCGATGAGGAGGACCTGAAAGCTGTCCACGCTTTGCAGGATCAGGTCCAAGTAGAGCAGGTGGAGCCTGGCAGCTATGTAGCCAGTGATGCCTGGGACATGGATGAGATTCTAGCCATGCGCAAAACATATCAGACACGTGCCGTACAGGAAAAAGTACCTTCTGAAGAAATGGCTGCTGCTCGCGGTGAAATTACACCCGACATGCACAACTTTGGGCCGGCTGTTGGTTGGGGCGGTCTTACCAAAGAAGGCGCCATCTACCTATTTATTCAGGACGAGCCAAACGCACCGCAAACCCTCACACTCAAAGACGTTCCCAAAGCCGATAATGCATTCTGGTCTATCACGGTTTATGACAGCGATGGCTTTCCGCAGGGTGAGCACTTCAATCTAAACAGCACGTTCGCTACTGAGAACAATGACGGTGAGACTGTTGTGCATTTTGGTGGCTCACCCGAACAGGAAAACTATCTGGAAATTTATGATGGATGGACGGCGACCTTCCGCATCTACTCTCCCCAGCCTGCATACTTTGACGGAAGCTGGGAAGTGCCTAAATCCAAACCAGCCGCTAATTAACCTCAGCATGACTGGGCGCGCGCGGCTTTAGCTGCGCCGCCTTAAATACTTATATTTACTACGATCCAAGAGCCTCAGGTTCCCGGAAAATCCTTAGTGGCCGTCTCACTGGTAGAGGACATAAATTACTTTTGCTTCTGTTGTTTCGGAAATAACAAATCACCGATGCTAAAGTGGGGCTAGGCAACACGTAAAAATACGTTATGCAATGGGGGAAACATTCTATGGCCATATCCAGAACCTGTATAACAAAGATTGATATCGATGATATTCGTGTTCCTACGTCAGATAGTTTACTCGGTTCAGACCCTTTCCACCGCAAACCGGATTATTCGGCTGCCGTCGTGCGAATTTCTACCAATACGGGACCAATTGGATGCAGCGTGGTCTTTGGCATTGGAGCTGGAACTGACTGGTTGGTTTATGGATTGGAAGATCTCGGCTCTTTATTAGTCGGATTGGATATCCGTGACTTTATGTCTGATCCGGGTAAGGTTCATCGTCGATTGATGGAACATCACCAACTGCGCTGGCTTGGCGATGGCGTTTACCGAATGGTGGTTGGAGGCCTAGTTAATGCACTTTGGGACATTTGGGCGAAGCTTGAAGGCAAACCGCTTTGGGCGTTACTCATAGATTTGCCGACGGAAATTATATTGTCGTCAATTGATTGGCGGTATTTGAGAGATGTGATGAGCCCTGAGGACGCACAGCTAATCCTTCAGCGCGGTCGACTTGGCGCAGGTGAGCGTCAGGCCGCAATGATACAAAAAGGACCAATTGCCTACTCGACATCCGGCTGGCTTGGACTGAGTGATGCCGAAGTTCTCAAAAATATTACAAAGCTGCGGAAGCAAGGCTTTCGCCACTTCAAAGCTAAGATTGGCAGCAATTTGGCCGATGATCGCCACCGTTTGGCTATGCTGCGCGATATCATCGGAACAGACGGTCTCTTGATGACCGACGCCAATCAAATTTGGGGTGTGGATGAAGCCATCAACTGGATGACCGCGCTTGCCGAGTTCCGGCCTTTCTGGATTGAGGAACCTACAGCCCGTGACGATGTGCTAGGTTTCGTTCGTATATCCAAAGCCATGGGGCAGTTAGGCATTGGTGTCGCGGCGGGCGAACAGATTCCTTCTCCAGTTATATTCAAACAAATGCTTGCCAGCGGGGCTCTGACTCACTGTCAGATTGATGCGACTCGGCTAGCGGGCGTGAATGACGTTATGGCTGTAATCCTTATGGCGGCACACTTTAACATTCCTGTATGTCCACACGGTGGTGGCATAGGTCTCTGTAACATGATCCGGCACTACGCAATTTGGGATCAGATTGCAGTTTCAGCAACGAGGGAGGGTCGCATAGTTGAATACATCGATTTCCTGCAAGAAGATGTCTTCAATACGCCTGTTTTAGTGCAAGACGGCAGCTACGTTGCGCCTGAAAGCCCAGGCTGGGGCCTCGAAATAAAATCAGATTTCCTTGAGCAGTACAGATTTCCTGACGGAGAGGCTTGGCGTAATCGCAAAGGACCAATTGGATCTGCCTTTGAAGCCTAAGAACTTAGGCTAGCTGGTTTTGCCATGGCATGTAAAAAATTCATGTATGAAAATTGGTAAAAATTTGGGCGTAGCTATAACTTTTCAGAGGGGCCTACGGCTTAACCACAAAATCACGATTACCGAAAGCCACATTAGATAAACATAAGCAGCAGCATGCTTTACGCTAAAGCGCAAGAAAACTTAAAGCCGCACTTTTTACCAACTGCGTTGAAATGGCTGTAAGTTTTTTAAAAGCTGAGTTGTACTTTTACAGCCTTTGCACGATCGCTAGCAATCTCAAAAGCCTCAGCAGCTTTTTCGAGTGGGTAGGTGTGGGAAATGATTGGAGTAACATCAATTTCGTTTGTGTCGATTATTTTCACAGCATCGCCAAATTCACTATCAAAACGATGCGTACCAATCATAGAGATTTCTTTTCCCACCAGTTTATTGATAGGGACAGATAAATTCCCTGTTACCCCCACCTGTACAACCGTCCCTTGAGGGCAAACGGAGTCAAGGCATGTATCTAATGCCCTTTGTGCTGCTGAACATTCAAACGCAATGTCAAAATAACCTTTATCTTGCGAGAAAACTGACAAACTCTCTGAAGACCTAGAGATATTAACTGTAAGATCCGCACCCATATTTTTTGCGACTTCGAGAGGTAGATCTTCCAGGTCAGTCACGACAATTTCACTCGCACCTGCTTCCCGCGCCAAGGCTGTACAAAGTGCGCCAATGGGACCCGCTCCGGTAATCAAAATACGTTTTCCTTTTAAATTTGGAGTTCGACTGCGCGCATGAAGACAGACGGCAAGAGGCTCTGCACAGGCAGCATGTGCTAAAGAGGTGGTAGCACGAACCGGGAAGCACTGCTGGGACTTCACAACCATAACGTCGCGAAATGCTCCTTGCTCATGGGGAAAGCGCAGCGCCGATCCAAAAAAACGCATATTCAGACAATGCTGGAAGATATGTTTTTGACAATATGCACAGTCACCACAAGGATGGCTGGGGTTTAAAGCCACTTTATCTCCAAGTGTAAGGTTTTTAACCTTTGAACCAAGTGTATGTACGGTCCCCGATACTTCATGACCTAAAATAATAGGCTCTTTAACTTGGATGGATCCAAAGCCACCATCATTGTAATAATGCAAATCAGAGCCACAAATACCTCCAGCCCCCATCTGAATAACCACCTCATCATCATCGGGTGATTTTTGCTCTATCGTTTCTATTCGGATAGCGCGCCGCTCTATAAGGTTGCATATTCTAGTTTGCATTCCAAAACCTAATCACGTTGTCATTTTAACTATTGCGAAAATCAAAAGTTATTGGCGCTACAGGCTATAGTAAGCTGTGTGACCAAAAGTAATTGACACACTACCATGGTAGATGCATCATATCAAAATAAAAGTTATTTGTTATTGTGGAGGAAGATATGAAGTTATTGTTTTCAATTGTCACGTCAGCGGCCGTTTTAGTTTCTGGCAGCGCATTCGCTGATAGCAGCGATACAAAAGTGGCCTTGGTTCCAGGTGGCCCTCACCCTTACTTTGCGGCTTGGGAACGCGCTGGACAAGACGCGGTTAAGGATTTTGGACTTGGAAAGGCCGATTATAAAGTTCCCGCAGAATGGGATTTAAGCCAGCAGAATGAGCTGATAGAAAGTCTGGTTGGCAAAGGCTATAATGCAGTTCTCGTATTTCCGGGCGATGCCGTTGGAACTAATAAAATCTTAGGTGAGTTAGATGACGCAGGCATTCCAACTGCGGCGCTTGCAGGCTGCGTAGAGCAACCCACCAAAGCCAAAATGTGCTTTGGCACAGATACGGGTCACTCCGCTTATTTGGGTACAAAGCAGTTAATTGATGCCATGGGTGGAAAAGGCAAAATCGCGCATTTCACGGGTTTTTTGGTTGATCCAAACACAACTCTAAGAATTAAGGCAGTGGAAAAAGCCGTTGCAGAGGCTGGCGGCGGCGTTGAGATAATCCAAGTGATCGCTGATATTGACGCATACGAGCCAGCTGATGAAAAGATAAACGCATTTATGGCTGCGCAAGGGGGTGAAGTTGACGGGATTGTTACGACAGCTTGGGTTCCAGCGGTTGTAGCAGCACAAGCTCTAACGAATATGGGCGATAAGCGCATCAAGATGGTTGGTATTGACCATGATGAAGTGGTTTTAACAGCGATCAAAGATGGTTTTGTTCATGGCACAATGCTGCAAAATCCCTACGGACAAGGGTATATCGGTTCGTATGCTATGGATAAAATAAGAGGCGGTTGTACATTTAAAGCAGACGCACCATGGAAGGCGACCGCGCAAACTGACCAGTTCATCGATTCTGGAACTGTTTTTGTGGATTCCTCCGATGTTGACACTTATGTTGACGCTATGAGAGGAATTTCTTTGGAAATTCTTAAAACATTCGAAGATGATTTTCTGGATTGTTAAACACCTGAAGGGGAGAGGTTACTCTCCCCTTCCGATTACTGCTTAACCGAAATGCTGTGACCCAATAAATGAATAAAAAAATCCCTAATTTTATATATACAAATCAGTTTGGGTTATTGTGCCTCGTATTGATTTTTACCCTAATATTTTCAACCAGCACAGACGGCTTTACATCAAGATTCAATATCTTTGCCTTATCACGCGTAATCGCAATCGATATAATGATCGGTCTTGCAATGATGGTGGTGATCCTAACAGGAGGTTTAAACCTTGCGCTTGGGGCAATCGGAGTATGTGCCGCAATGTTTGGCGGTTGGTGCATGGAAGTTCTCGGGATACCCATCATACCCTCGATACTTCTTATGCTCGGTATGGGCTCGTTTCTAGGATGGATAAACGGTATTATAACCGTGAAGACTGGTGTTCATAGTTTTGTTGTCACTTTGGCCACGATGAGTATTTACTTCGGATTTATGACCATGCTGACAGAAGCTGAAGCATTTCGAAGACTTCCCGAATTATTTACCGATTTTGGTTCAGCCAAACTGTTTAACAAATATGTATCACCACTGCTTTTAGTGAGCGTCGCAACCTGTTTTGCCCTGTTTTATTTGTTTCGGTTCACCGATATTGGCCGGAAATTAATCGCTGCCGGAGCAAACCCCGAAGCGGCTGAGCTTTCTGGAATATCAGTGAATAGAATGTTCATTTATTGTCATATGCTATCAGGATTTTTGGGTGCTTTAGCTGCAATTTTGCTTACAACGCGTATTGGCGCTGCAATACCTTCTATGGCGGGACAACTGGGTATGGATTGGTTACTGCCAGCATTCCTTGCACCTGTTATCGGAGGCACTCTTTTATCAGGTGGTAAATTATCAGTTTTTGGAACCATGCTTGGTGCTGTTTTGGTTACGCTTCTAACAAATGGTCTTTACCTTTTGGACGTTGGTGAATTTTGGATTCGATTTTTCCTTGGTATAATTCTTTTACTGGCCGTATTGCTTGATAGAACCAGAGAGTATTTTACGCTCAAAAGTGTGATTGTATCGTGAGTGTAAGTATGGCTGCATTATTCAAAAAAGATTGGTTTGGTTTGCTGATCGTTGTGATTGTAAGTGGACTTGCCATCGCAGTACTCAAGCCGGCATTTCTATCGCCGTTCAATTTATATGTTTTAATGGTGAGCATAAGTTACATGCTCATAATTGCTTTAGCCCAAATGATAATTATTGCGATTGGCCAAATGAACCTGTCAGTCGGTGCCATTGGAGGATTAGTGGCAATTTCATTCAGCGGCTTGATGGAAGTGCAACAAGTTTCTGTTCCAGTAGCTGTTTTAATTGGCCTGATAATTGGTATGCTGTGCGGATTTTTAAATGGATACATAACGGTTAGATCAGGCATTTCAGCTTTCATAATCACTTTAGCAACACTGTATATATTCAAGGGCATAAACTTGGGAATCACCGAGGCCGAACCCTTTTACAATATTCCAGAAACTGTCAAAAACTTTGGAAACGCTAAAATAGGTAATACCCCTATCCCCTTCTTAATCATTATCCCAATAATTATAACATTTTTAATGTGGATCTTTATGAACAGAACGGAGACTGGCCGTCATATGCTTGCCTATGGCAACAGCGTTCAATCAGCTGAATTAATAGGAATATCTTCATCAAAAGTTGTCATTACAGCGCATGTTATTTCGGGGTTCTTAGCGGCCATAGCGGGTATGTTAGTCGTTTGCAGGTTACAACTTGGAACGCCAAATATTGGTGACTCATGGCTGCTGCCATCTTTCGCCGCTCCAGTAATTGGAGGAGCAATTTTGGCAGGTGGTAAAGTCGATGTTATTGCAACTTCCCTTGGCGTTTTGATCGTCGCGATAATATCGCAGGCATTGGTCATCTTCAAAATTGACCCGTTCTTTGTTCAGATATTTCTCGGGGTTATGATTTTGTTAGCCGTTTTTGTGAACCGCTATCGAGAATATAAGCAGGAAGCTCGAAGAAAGATTTTCAGCAGTGAATGAGTTTTGTCTTGAAATAAGCTCGGCTAATAAATCTTTTCCCGGAGTAAAGGCACTGGATCAGGCTACTTTCCAACTAAGGAAAGCATCAATTCATGCTCTCCTAGGAGAAAATGGTGCCGGTAAGTCTACCCTAATCAAAATAATTACAGGCGTTCATAAGCAGGATAGCGGAAAATTAATTATAAACGGAAAAGAAGAGACACTAAACAATCCAAATGATGCAACAAAATTTGGCATATCTGTTGTTCACCAGGAGAGAAACTTAATTAGACGTTTTTCGGTCGGTGAGAACCTGATGTTAAATAATATGCCAAAAACAGCGCTTGGTCTTATTGATTATAATGAAATAGCTATTCAGTCAAAAAAATGGCTTAAAATTTTGGATCTTGATATCGATCCAAATACATTGGTGTCAGACCTCACCGTTGCAAAAATGCAGCTTTGTGAGATAGCGAAAGCGTTATCTCTCAAGGCGAAAATTCTTTTATTGGATGAACCAACCTCTTCGCTTTCTCCTCAAGAATCCAAAATTTTATTCTCCTTACTCAAGAAGATTGTCCGCGAAGAAGGCGTAAGCATTGTTTTTGTAAGCCATAAACTAGAAGAAGTATTTAATATTTGTGACGATGTCACTGTTCTACGTGATGGACAAAACGCGTGTACTTCAGAAGATATAAAAAATCTTGATAGGCAAAAACTTGTCAGATTAATGATTGGACGTGACGAACAGATCGTAAAATCGACTCGAAAAAACCAAAATACCAAAGACACGATACTAGCCCTGAAGAATGTAAAAACCGAATTAGGCCACAAAAATATAAATTTAGAGCTGAACCGATCAGAAATAATAGGCCTTTACGGTTTAGTTGGAGCAGGCAGAACAGAATTGATGAAATGTCTTATAGGGCAAGACAAGATCACCGATGGGGAAGTTATAATTAACGGTAAAAAGGTAACAATTAACTCGCCTAAGTCTGCCTTGGAAAAGTTCAAAATCGGTTACATAAGTGAGGACCGGAAAAAAGAAGGTTTAATACTGATCCATAATGTTTTGGACAACACAAGTATTACTGTCTGGTCACAAATTAAAAAAGCTATTGGATTTGTAAGCGACGGAATGATTTCTAAAAAAGTTGATCCGTATATCAGTCAACTCGAAGTAAAAACCCCGTCAAACTATCAGTTAATTTCAAATTTATCCGGAGGTAATCAACAAAAAATCAGTGTGGCGAAGTGGTTGGCTGCTGGAACTGATATTTTGATTATTGATGAGCCAACGGTAGGAATTGATATCAAAACTAAAGCATACCTTCATGAGTTAATCATAAAACTGGCAGACGATGGCACTTCAATCATCTTGATATCAAGCGACATGCCAGAAATGATAAGTCTCGCTGATAAAATTATAGTTATGAATAATTTCCAGATGAATGGAATTGTGGAAAATAATCATGATTACGACTCTGTCAGCAGCAAAATCATGGAGTATATTCATACTTAGTGGGGAATAAGCCGTGTTCTGCGTTCGGTATGCTGGTCCAATATGGTTTCCAGAATTACCTAAAATTAATACAAGGCTGCAGAATAGCCCGCTTGGTAGGAGTTGGAATTAACGTTTTCCAAAAAAGAAGTCTTAGGTTCTGAAGGTGGGCGTCATTTCAAACCGAATAAAACTTCGCGCACGTTTCACCCAGAATCAAAGATTGTTCATCACTTGACAGTTTTGAGGCCCATTCGTCAGTAATATTCATAGTGGCAATATAATCTGCTGCAACAGTACAAACAGGCCAATCAGATCCCACCATTAAACGATCTGCACCAAAGGCTTCCAAAACAAAATCAAGATACATAGTAAAGTCCGAAGCATGCCAGTTTTCCCAATCCGCTTCGGTGACCAAGCCTGAAAGTTTACACATGACGTTGGGATATGTAGAAAGTTCTTTTATCCCGAGTTTCCATGCCGCCAAATCACTTCCATCCATCGCCGGTTTAGCAATGTGGTCAACCACAAATGGCTGGTTTGGCAGTTTCTGGACAAGTCTGATTGCTGATGGCAGATGTATCGTACGCAGCAATAAATCATAGGTAAAATTATATTTATTCAAAAGTGAAACACCATTTAAGTGCGGTATACTATCTGCAAAATCCACATTAGCCCTATCATGGATAAGCATCCGAAAGCCTTTAAGTTTTGGATTTCCGTAATAGCTCTCAAGCACTACCTCAACATCATCCGCACATAAATCTATCCAGCCAACAACCCCTCTGATTGAATGATGCGTTTTAGCCAAATTCAAAAGAAAATCCGTTTCTGATACAACTTCTCGTGCTTGCACTGCTATGGAACCGTCGCGTCCGGTTTCAGATAAAAGAGGAGCTAAATCAGCAGGCAGAAAATTCTGTTTCAACGCCTCCAGTTCATTTGTCATCCAGGTGAAGTCCAAGGCGTTTTCTGCAAAATTCCAAAAATGTTGGTGAGCATCAATTTTCATGGGGAAATATACTTTCCAAAAAATGAGATTTCTTAAAAATTCTAGAGCATGTATGCCGTAATTTCTGTATCCAAATCAAAATACTTCCTAAACTTGTGTTTGAATTACAATTAAAATATGGTACCATGGTAGTGATTAAAGTAAACAAAAAACCGTGAGGATTTACTTTTGGCTTCTTCTAACCTCAAACCAAGAAACCAAAATATAGCCCTAGACAAAAATTCATCAGTTGCAGTTCAAGTGCATTATCACCTGCGGCAACAAATCTTAAGGCTAAATCTTAAACCAGGAATGGCTTTGAGCGAGAAAGAGTTATCGCTTCAACTTGGCGTGAGCCGCACACCAGTGCGGGAAGCCTTCATTAGACTATCAGAAGAAGGTCTGGTTGATATATTTCCACAACGGGGAACTATTGTTGCGCCGATAAGAATGGATGAAATTAAAGAAGCTCAATTCCTTCGCGAAATTTTGGAAACTGCAATTGTGCGGCGGGCAGCAGAGAATATCGAAAAAAAATTTTTGAACCTTTTAGAAACAAACTTGGCTAACCAAAAAAAATCATTGGAACATGCAGATTTTACCGAGTTTATGGAGTTGGATGAAGAATTTCATCATTTGCTTTGTCAAGGGGTATCATTTCCTCGTGCCTGGCGCGTTATACAGGCAGTAAAGGGTCAACTTGACCGAATGCGTTTCATCGGTTTGCCGCAACCCGGGCACGCAGCTTTGATGTTCCATCAACATTCCGTTATTTTTGAAGCGGTAAAAAATGGCTATCCAGATATGGCAGCAAAAGAAATGGCGAAGCACTTAACCGAACTATGGGCTTCCATTGAACGCATGACTTTAGATGAAAGTAGTTTTGCGAATAAAATGAAGCCATAGGTCTGTAACCCAATCATTTTTAGTCAGCTAATGCTATGGAGGTATTTGAGTGCTACTCTAAGTAATATGTTAAAGCTGAAAGAGGGTAAGAGATGAAAAAGAAAATACCGCTAAGCCGACGGCAATTGTTAATACTTGCATCAAGTTCAATAGTTGCTGCACCAGTGCCAGCCTTAGCGGACGATAATTTCCCAGTAATTCACGTAGTTAAAAATCCACAATGTGGTTGCTGTACTGCATGGATCAAAATTTTAACAAACAAAGGCTTCAGTGTTACAACTGAAAATCGTTCCAGCAACCTTTTAGCTGAATTAAAGAATGAGATTGGCATACCTAAAGATATGACATCCTGCCACACCGCTAAAATTGATGGATACTTTATCGAAGGTCACGTTCCCACCAGTGATATAAAACGCCTTATAACAGACCGCCCTGATGCTTTAGGATTAGCTGTGCCAGCCATGCCTTATGGCTCACCTGGGATGGGACCTGAAGACGAACGTGAAGCTTACGATGTATATATAATCAGCTCTGACGGCAAAGCAGAGGTATTCCAACACTATCCCAAAGCAGGAATACTGCTTTGAAGTTATTCAACCAGCTCTGCGACAAAAAAATATCCTCACGTGCAGGATAAAGGACACTGAGAGATCTATTGCAGGCTGTGGAGTGCTCAGAAAATGTATTGACCAGATAAGCGGTTGGAGCAGGAAGGATACCGGGTGAGCAGCAATATCGTTTAATGGTTAGGCCTGCAGGGGTAGCTTAGTCTAAAAGCTCATCTACCGGCTGTACGGTGAGCTGGCCAACATCTGCCTTTATAACTTTGACTTCCGTGAAGCGAGGAATTTTAGTGCTACTGACAACTGTCCAAGCGACGCCAGAATAAGAGTAATTACCCGGCGAGTTTGGTCCGATGTCCGTTTGAACAGAAAAACGATGTCCAACAAAACCGACTTCCACCTTGGACATCTCTTTCGATGATTGGATTTTTTTCATAGGCTTCCACAAAAGTACTGCCCCAGAAATTGACAATAAGGAGACCGCACCAATTGCAATATCGATCCCAACTGGCAGCACTCCAAGCTTCATCAACGCACCAACGATAAGCATCGCTATGCCTACAAAAAGTAAAACAAAAGTAGCAAAGCCAAAAAAGGCAATCTCGATAACTAAGAGGATAATTCCTATGATGAAAAGCCAATGCTCCAGCGGTATTTGCAAATTATGAAGATCCATCTTTATTTACCCCAAGGTGCAGAAGTATTGGTACTGTCGGCTGGTTGATCTGGAATCTCCGCAGGTTGCGTTGCATCAGAAGATACATTGGTATTGGACATTTTCTGGATGATTGCCATCGCCTGAGTGACGACTGTGGCGGCATCAGTAGCATTGTCAGGTAACAAAACTAATGATGACTGTTTCGCTATCATTTCTTTCGCATGAATTGCCTTGGTTGCCAGTTCGAGTTGAACAGCTTTTTGTCCAGAAGGGGTATCAGCGGCTTTACCCACCATCACTAAGGCTTTAGCCTGAGCATCAGCCACAGCAACAAGGGCTTTTGCCTCTCCCTCGGCACGCAAAACCTGCTCGTCTTTTTCAGCTTCAGCAGCCAGCACCACTGATGCCTTTTCGCCCTCTGCACGATTAATTGCAGCTTGACGATCCCCCTCTGATTCCAGAATCTGTGCCCGCTTCACACGCTCTGCTTTCATCTGAGCCTCCATAGCCTGCATTACTGATTGTGGCGGAACGATGTCTTTTATTTCATATCGCAAAACTTGAACCCCCCATGCCTCAGAGGCCTGATTGATGGCTGCAACGATGCTGGTATTGAGCAAATCACGCTCTTCGAAGGTTTTATCCAGTTCCATCTTACCCAATTCTGAGCGCATCGTCGTTTGCGCTAGTTGGGTCACAGCAAAAACATAATCATCAACGCCATAGGTCGCTTTGTATGGGTCGAGCACTCGAAAATAGAGGACCCCATCTACACTCAGAGAAATGTTATCCTTAGTTATTGCACTTTGGCTGTCGACGTCGACCGCCTGTTCCTTCAGCGAACGGTTAGCAGCAACTCGATCGATAAAAGGAACAATAAAATTAAGCCCGGCATGCTGTACTGAATTAAATTTACCAAACCTTTCAATTAGGTAGGTTCTATTTTGGGGAACAAATTTAATCGACAGCCGTAGGATTACCACAACCAGAATAAACAAAAAGATAGTGGGCTGAAATAAGATGCTTAAAATATCTTCCAAATACATAGTAAATAATCCTCAACAGGTAGAAGCTTAACAGCTAACTTGAGGTTGCTTCTATCAGTTGCAAGGATGAAATGCACGATGCTTTAGTCTTTGCTTACGACGCACAAAAAATCCGTAGAATGATTTGGTTAAGAAAATTTAATAGTAAGTATCCTCACAGCTTTTTAGTTATTCAAGTTACAGTTAAAAACACCTGATTGCGTGGCTGCTTTCAGGAAGCTCTCTTTGGAGCCAATGAAATTCTTACCACGTTCGCCGTTAAACGCCTCGTCAATGATTTTAATACATGCGGCATCAGGTATGCTGTGATCAGCAAATCTGTGACCGACGCCAAGGGACGCCAGAAAGTCGGTCAAATTATCAGCACCGTGGCCCAGATCTTCACCAAAAATCTGCTTCAAAGCGGTTTCTCGAAACCCACCGACCCCAATGACCGAGCGCAGGACCGTCGGCAATGCAAAAGAACAGGCAATGCCATGCTGCACTCCCCAACCTAATGTGATTGGGTAGGACAGATTATGCGCAATGGCCGTCTTGGTGTTTGAAAATGCAAGACCAGCATTCAACGATGCCTCAGCAATACGATTGCGCAGATCAAGATTGCCCAGATCACGCAAAAGTTTTGGTAGATCAGCAAGGATTGTGCTTGCAGCAGCAACTGCATGACGCGCCGAGACGGGGTTTGCGTTAATGTTCCAAATACTCTCAATCGAATGGGAAAGCGCATCAAGACCCGTTGCAAGGGTCAGGCCATAAGGCTTGCCCAGCATAAGTGTGGGATCAATAACCGCAATTTCAGGGTATAGGTTATCGCGTACAAGAGAAAATTTAAGCCCGCGCTGCTCATCCCAAACAGTTGCCCAAGAAGTAACCTCGCTGCCAGTACCGGCAGTTGTGGGTACCGCAATAATCGGAATGGCAGATAGCCCAGATCCACCGCTGCCAGTTTCAAGATGCCGTAGCACCTTGCCAAAATCGCCAGCCGCTGCAGCAAAGACTTTGGCAGAATCAATAACTGACCCCCCTCCCAAAGCAACAATCACCTCGGGCCTAGATGTCACCGAATTAAAGCGGGCAGATTGTTCGGACAGCAGCATACAATCCGGGTTTGGGGCAATATCGTTGACAACAATTAGTGGCTTACCTGCCGCCTCAGTCAAGTATTCTGTTAAAGTCTGGAACGGGGCGTCAGGATATGTCACGAGCGCATAGGTCCGACCGTCAATTAAAGACGCAATCGAAGCGAACCCGTCATTTCCAAAAAGAATTCTAACCGGATTGTTATAAGACCACATTTTCTTCATCCCAATAACTTTTGCGCGCATGACCGTTTCATGGAAAAGTGTGTCTGAGAAATACCTATATATCAAATTGATTATTTCAAACATAACCACCAACTGATGCAATGTTGTATAATGCTCTGCGCTCTTTTCATGCCGTTGCACTGTAAGATAGATTTTCTTTCGCAGGCCTTAGCCTAAACATTGGTACTCGATTTATTTGGTTGGTGATATAGACAACCCCGTTGTCATTTTGAATGGCCATCAAACAGTAGGCTGTGCATCAGCTTTATTGCCAATTTCGAGTTTGTGCCAAAGCCAAACCTATTCAGGAAGGCTCCATATTTTAGGTCTGATGCAAAGGGTTGCGCTGCAAGAAGGTATTATAATGCACTGTCAATTGATCATCTTCTATCTGCACGACTCCGTAAGCTGGTGGCTCATCGCAAAACTCTCCCTGTACACTGGCAGCGTTAAGAGGAATTTGGTGATTTAGACTCGGCAAACTCGTAAAAGGAACCCCCCGCCAGCTTACATACGTCATCCTATGAACGTGACCATAAAACACATGCCGTATATTTTGCCCATATTTTATAGTAGCAGCGAACTCTTCGACGTCTTGCAAGCGGATCTTATCAACATATGGAACCCCAATATCGAAAGGCGGATGATGCAAAAATAAAAACGTGGGCTGATCTTTAGCCTGTATCAACTGTTGTTTCAGCCAATCTAGGCGGTCCCCACAAAGCTGCCCCTCATGGACACCGTGCCCCTCTTTTTTTGTGTCAAGAAACAAGAAAACACAGTTATTTTTTTCAAATCGATGTTGAACGTAGCAATTTGAATCTTTTGGATGTTCAGGAAAAACTTTTTGGAATACAGCACGATTGTCATGATTGCCGATCATCAAAAAGCATGGCAGAGGAAAAGACCTGAGCCTCATCTTTAGAGCTTGGTAGGCTTTTGGTTCTGCAAATTCGGCTAAGTCACCAGAAATTACACAAAAGCTTGCATCACTATGCCACTGAATAACATCGGTTAAACATGCATCCAAACGCATAGAAGGTACGGTACCGTTTAACCCGCCATTATCGCCTACGAGATGGACATCCGTTATATGAATAAATTTCATAGTAACCTCACTTATTTCATCAAAATAAACGATCTAATTTAACATATTGGTAATTATGTATACTTGTAGAATGATTATTAATTACAGCGGCTTACAGTTCTGAAGACATTCCTTAAACGGGAGTACTAAAATTATTCTTGACCCAAACATTAATCAGTGTGGAAAACCTCTTCCATAATCGACCATTGCTCATTGGCTTTGCTGCTTTCCATTCTTATTTGAAGTGAATCGGTGATTTTCCACCATTCCTGTGTTCTTGGATCAGCAGCGATTTTTGCAGAATCAGCTTTAAAATCAATTCCATGATATTCCCAATATCCAAAGAGCAGATTTTCGGGCTCACGTAAAAATATAGTATAATTTTTTATGTTCGCCTTTGCTATAGTTTTCAAAACATCTGGCCACACATCCGCATGCAATCTTTTGTACTCTTGTATTTTATCGGTTTTGAGCCGAATAACCATGCCCATTCGTTTCATAATAAATCCCCTCTATACCAAAGTTATATTTTAACTGGTGCCGTTTTCCGCCTTGTCTTGTCATACTGGCCCAAAGCCCAAGTATCCGTTCCAATCATTAAAAAGTGTCTGGGATCAGAACCTGTAGGTCCAAGTAGGACAATTTAGTAACAGAGTATTTCTGGCTGATGATGCCAAAATAAAAAAACAGCGGCATAACAGGCATCAATCAATTTTATTATCGGAACAACAAAGTTTAGCAACGTTTACTCTGATAACAATATGGAAAACTTCATTTTAGATGGCATTAAAGTTAAATAAACGAGTTACTTCTATGATCAGCCCTTCCCATTGTCTAAGCGGGGTCGCCTGCATAACTGGCAATTTGGACAAAACTATGTCCGACCACACCAGAGCTGATTTAGATTTAAATTTCAATTTTTACGGCCGCTCAGAAGATAGAGGGGCTCTTCGAATTTATGGCTTCGGCAACCCATACCAACAATGAGCTGTGGTATTTTAGCAGAAGAAGAGTTTGAGCATATTGTGTAGCTTTAGACTTTATATCTCAGGTATACATTTGGATAAGAGCTAGCATCCAAAATTATCGCTAATTTTATATGATGACGAAAGCCAAATAATGATTATCTAATTTATAGTTTAGAGCAGTTTAAAATATAGGATGGTTTCCACAAATATTTTATAGTTTTGTGAGGCAATCAATGAAACTGGATGCAATACAACTACGAGTTAGGACGCAAACTATGAAAAACATTATTACAGCAACGGCGCTTATACTATTTCCGTTTATAGCTCTTGCTGGAGGTCACTCCGGATTAGGCGGTCATGGAACCGGCGTGATAGTAGATACCAAAGTTCTTGAAGGCAAAACGGGCGTCATAGTTCAAAACATTACGGAAGATATTTGGATTTGGGATAACCCCCCAGAAGGTTTTGACGCCGCCACTACCGCTTCCTGTACTCAAACTATTTCTTTTGCTGCAGGACAGGAAGCACCCATTGGCGGTGCTGTTACTTGCACAGTGATAGACGAAACGGGTGACATATTTATTAATACAGGTACATTTGGCGGCGATGGTGTTCTGCTTACACTCGTTGGAGGAACTGGAAAGTGGGCCGCCTACACTGGAGCGCAATGGAAAGGTGTGACCAGGCATTCACTCAAAGGCGGTGGTTCAGTCTACGACTTTACGCCAGCAAATTAATTGTAACAACTATTCTAGAATTAATACCTCATTAAGCGCTATGCACATTAAAATCCTGTAGTGCTGATTAAACAGCGACTACAGGATTTCATAACTCTAAAAATTTCATACTGACAGCGGATGCCATAATTCCAATCCGGTAGCTCTGTTAGAGTTAACCGCCTGACTAACTCTTACAAGGTCGACAGTGTCATCAGACACAGGCTTCATAAGTCTAGCGGCACCGTTACCCAATTCCCCCAACCAAAGTGACCAATCATCAGAATTAAGTATTACCGGGAGCCTATGGTGTATATCAGCCATCTTGGCGTTCGCGTCAGTAGTTACTATGGCGCAGCTTGATAAAAGCTCTCCACCCAACTCCCAATCTTGCCAAATTCCGGCCATTACAAGAGGTTCTCCATCTGAGCGAGTAACTCTATAAGGAATGGGTTTTTCACCTTTCATTCTATGCCATTCGTAAAATCCGTCACACGGAATTAAACAGCGTCTAGCCCGACATGCCTCTTTAAATGCCGGTTTGTTCGCAATTGTTTCTGATCTTGCGTTGATTAGCGGTGGCCCACCATTCAAGGTCCTATACCACTTCGGCAAGAAACCCCATCGCATTGACTTTAGTTGCCGACCATCACCCTCAGAAGTGATGGTATGAACGCTGGTTGTTGGGCAAACATTGTAGTTAGGTGTCGCAGGTAAGTCGTTTGAAGGTGTTGCTTGAAATAAGTTCACCATAGCATCTTGAGGTAGTGTTATAGCAAACCTTCCACACATAGCTTTACTTTCAAAGTTATTGCTCAAATATCATTTACAATAGATCTAATATTTTACAGCATATTTCTAACATAATTCATTGTGGTTGATTGGGCCTGTAAGCTTACGAGATTGAGGATTAAAAAAATTATGAGAATACTATTTACTGGTGGATCAGGTAAGGCTGGAAAACACAGCATAAACTATTTGTTTGAACAAGGTCACTCAATTCTAAATCTGGATCAAGTTAACCTTGGTCATCCAAAGGTTTTAACTCGCCTCGCTGATATTACAGATGCTGGGCAAGTATTTGATATAATGGGTAGCTATGCACATTATGATGAACTTGCCCGTGGCACTGGCGTACCTAAGTTCGATGCTGTCGTCCACTTTGCAGCAATTCCCCGCTTGCTCATGACGAGTGATAATGAATGCTACAGGGTCAATACTCTTGGCACTTACAATATCATAGATGCTGCGGTCAAAATGGGTGTCCGAAAGGTTATATTTGCATCTTCAGAGACAACCTATGGGGTTTGCTTTGCCGATGGTGAGGTGAAACCTGATTACTTACCCATCGATGAAGAGCATTCAACTATTCCAGAAGACAGTTATGCAATGTCAAAAGTGGTCAACGAGGCGACAGCTAAAAGCTTTCAACGCAGAACCGGGATCGATATTTATGGCTTGCGAATAAACAATGTCATCGAGCCACACGAATACGCTGAAGACTTTCCTGCCTTTATGCAAAATCCGGATTTAAGGCGGCGAAATATCTTCTCTTACATAGATGCTCGTGATCTTGGGCAGATGGTTCAAAAGTGCTTACAGACCGATGGGCTAGGCTATCAAATTTTCAATGTATCGAATGATGATCATTCAGTCGGTTTAACATCAGAAGAACTGATCAACCGGTACTATCAAAACGTTCCTGTGCGTTCTAATGAGGCTCCAAAAAGCTTCTATTCTAATGAAAAGGCTAAACGTTTATTGGGCTTCAAGCCTGAGCATAGTTGGCAAGATTACCTCTAATGTTCATTATTTTTATGGCTCCACTGAAAGCAACAGATGTTAAAAGCCCACAACGATACCAAACAAAGTGCTGGAACTTTTAATCCAACAGTTGCTGAGCCAATATTCTGGTAAGCCAAGAAAGGACATCTTACGATTGCAATTGCATTTTACGGCCAAAAAACTGAAGAACCCGAACAAAGGAAAGGTAGATAGATAGATGACCCATACTGGAAAATGTTATTGTGGAGATATTCGATTTGAATTCGATGATCCGATACATTCTCAATTGCTATGCCATTGTCGGGAATGCCGATATCTTTCCGGAGGCGAACCAAATGCCTCTATTGTAATTTCTGAAGACAAATTCCGTGTCACAAAAGGTGAATTAAATACATTCGCTAGAGAGGATTTGGAAAACCCCAGGACCCGGTTTTTTTGCAAAAATTGTGGAACCCACATCTGCGTCAAAAGTCCTCCTCGACCTGGCATGTTGGTATTGAAGATAGGAACTTTAGATGATCACTCATGGTTTAGTCCGCAAGCAGCAATCTTCTGCGTTGATCAGCAGCCGTTTCATCAAATACCCGCAAACGTTCCAAGTTTTGATAAAACGCCGCCACCCAAGTAAAGGTAGAATCTGGAAAAAGAATTACTGTGAAAACTTATATAATGCCTGATGCAAGCGCTTATGAATCGAAATAGACAATCTGATAAGCAAAGTATTGATGATGCACAGGTTATATTTTACCGAATGGGATTTATTCATTCGATGGGATATAATTGGTAAGAACAGTAAGCCGCCTGAGCATGAAAAATTTGACGGTCTAAATGCTTTTGTTAAAGTAAAATCTATCCAGACAAATGGCGTGGCACCACCAATTCACATTATCCAAGCATATTTTTGCTCTTGGGATCATAGAAAGGTGTCAAACTGACATTAGCATCAAACTTTACCCCTTCCACCATGACCGTGAATTCGCCAGTTTCGACATTTGTTTCACCTTCTGGCAAGGACAACAGACATAAACCTACCGCACTCCCTGTGGCGTATCCATATGCACCCGCCGTGACATAACCCACAACCTCTCCATTTCGCAGAACCGGCTCGTTTTGATGCAAAATCGGGCTTGAATCGCAGAGTTTAACCGAGCAGAGGAAGGGTCCCTTGCCTTCTTCCTTGCGCGCCAGATAGGCGTCACGCCCAATAAATGAAATGGACTTGTTTGGTTTGCAGGCAAACCCAAGTCCCAATTGGTGCGGCGCTTCAGTATAGGCCATATCATGGCCCCAATGCACAAAACCTTTTTCAATCCGCAATGCATTCAGAGCTTCGCCACCTATCAAGCGCAAACCAAACTCCTGCCCCGCTTCATACAAAACATCAAAAACATGCTCGGAAAAATCCGGCGTCACAAAAATCTCCCAACCCAGTTCACCGGAATAAGACAAGCGCTGTGCTTTTACTCGAGCATGACCAATGTAAAACTCCTGAAAGCTGTTGAACGGGAAAGCGTTATTCGAGACGTCTACATTACTGACTACCGCCAGCAGATCGCGGCTTTTCGGGCCCATGATGCCCAGCACCCCAAACCCCGAAGTCACGTCTCGAAGTTTCACGTCTTCCTCAGGCAAAAGATGATCACGCAGATGGAGATAATCGCGCCGCGTGTGCGAGATCGAACTCATCATCATGAAGCTGTTATCGGCATGACGCGCAAATGTCACATCACTTTCAATTCCGCCGCGATCATTCAGCATCAGGGTGTAAATCACCCGACCCGGTTTGATTGCCATGTTGTTGGTACAAATCCGTTGAAGGAACGCCTCGGCGTCCGGGCCTTCGACCATCAACTTGCCTAGCATGGTGTAGTCAATCATCGCGACATCTTCACGTGCTGCCTTTTGTTCTGCTTGGGCATAGTCAAACCAGTTCTGACGGCCAAAACTGTATTCAATCTTTGGGTCGATACCTTCGGGCGTGAACCAGCCGGGACGTTCCCAACCTTGGGTTTCAGTGAAGAATGCACCGCGTGCTTTCATAGCGTGATAAAATGGCGACTTACGCAGATTACGAACAGTTTCACGCTGACGGTTGGGCCAATGCATGGCATAGGTAAGAACCAGTGTTTCGGGGCAGCGGTTTTGCAGATACGCATCACGAGCCTGAAATTCCTCACAACGACTGGGATCCATTTCGCTCAGGTCCATCGGAGGATGGCCCTTCATGATCCATTGGGCGATCGCTCGTCCCGCACCGGATCCCGATTGAATGCCAGTCGAGTTCACGCCAGCCAGCACAAAATAGTTCTTTACGTCTGGTGCCTCACCCAACGTAAAGCGCCCATCATAAGAGTAGCTTTCCGGGCCGTTGAAAAAAGTGCGAATGCCAGTTTCCTGCAACAAAGGCACCCTGTTCATTGCTAACTCCAGAACATCCATCACATCGTCTTCGACAAAGGGCAGTGAGTCAAAACAAAATGCTTCTGAAATACCCTCAACACCCCAGGGTTTCGCGTGATTGTGGGCAAAACCGAACAGTAGCTTGCCAGCGTCCTCCTTGAAGTAAGTACCGTCGCAATATGAGCGCAGTACTGGCAGGTCGCTAGGCAGACCCTTTATCGCCTCGGTTACGAGATAATAATGTTCGCAGGCGTGCAATGGAACGCCAACACCGTTTTGTTGCCCAAGGTCACGTGCCCACATACCCGCGCAATTGACAACAAAATCAGCCGTGATCGCACCGTGGTCCGTGCGCACGCCGCTAGCTCGGCCTTCGGTGATAAGAATTTCTTCCACTTTGATGTGTTCCATGATCGTAGCACCGCGCTGACGCGCGCCCTTAACCAACGCCATAGTCAGGTCGGTAGGGTTCGCCGATCCATCACTGGGCATATAAATCCCACCCAACACGCCTTCGGGGTTCATCAACGGCCAGCGGTTTTTAATCTCAGGCGTACTAAGATAGTTAGCTTCGATGCCAAACAACGAGGCAAAATCCGCCTTGCGCTTTAACTCCGCCATACGTTCATCATTGGTTGCAATCGATATCGACCCAGAGCGTCGATATCCTGGGTTTTGACCAGTTTCTGCTTCGATTTCTTCGAGCAATTCAATACCATATTTGGCAAAGGCTGTGGTGGCATGACTGCCTTGAAGCTGCCCAACCAACCCAGCTGCATGCCATGTAGTACCGCTGGTCAATTGCTTGCGCTCCAGTAAAACAACATCGGTCCAACCCTCTTTGGCCAGATGATATGCGACCGAGCAGCCGTGAATACCGCCGCCAATGACGACAACCTGCGTATGGGAGGGAAGTTGCTTTTTCATATACTGGGTCCTAATGAGATAAGTCGCCTAAGCAGGGTCAGGTTTAAGATACTTTGAAAAGGTAGAAAAGGTTCCGTTGCTTATCACCGCATAACTGTGGGCGCCTAACCAAAATGACAAATTTTAGAATAAGGAGAGCAAGCCTTGTGCTTTTTTGTGTTTGCAGCGTCAGCAGTTCACGCAATAGGCAGATAAAATCATACTGCGGGACCTGAACCTTTTTAATGCAGGCGAAAAAATCACCAGAATCAAATCTGAAGCTATAATTGCGAAATGACATTATTTCTCTCCATAATCTGGGCAAAGAAAGCTAGGCCAGTGACCCCTTCCAAACAGACCAACAACAGGCTGGACCAAGCATCAAGCCCCAAAGGAGGCAGATGTTGTGCGACCTTCACCTTGATGAGTTTATCCTGAAACTTTATTTCAGGATACCGATGATAATCACACTGGGGTGTGAGCGTTTGCGAAATACGCTCAGGTAAGTTTTGAAACCACAACGGCAAATTTGGAGGAATCAGAGGCTCTAATGGTTCCACCAGATTCGGAAATTCACAAATATTCGCGAATCTGTCGGCTAAGCAACAAACTAGCTTTTGTCGAAGAAGAATTTGTTTTTGCAGAGCGTTTCCCAGATCTACAATCCCGAAACTTGGAAAGACCTCTCATCCCGTTTTTCGAGGACGTTTATGGCATCAGGGCGACCCATTCCCGAATAGCTATCACCATGATCGGTTTTCCTGAACACATAGCAAAAACGCTTGAACTTACACCACCCTGCGCTGGATTGCTGCTAGAACAGACCGTTCTGGACGTTCAGGACAAACCAATCAGCGTCGGACACCAGTACTGGCGTGGTGATGTTGCACATTTTTCCGGGACAATCATGCGCTAACGAACCACTGCTTGTCCCAAAAATTGTAGTATTCTTCCGTTTAGAATTTTACATAGCTTATAACTTTACCACCTAGCCCAATTGGGCCTCTCCTGTCCCTACCGCTACTAATGCTCGAATAAATACGCAGCAGTTTACGGGCATGATCTCTGGAGATAGACTTTATTTAAAAATCCGAGTTGAAATAATACCAATAGGAGAATGTACAATGAGCGATGCGAATAATGATTTTATTCAAATGACTGCAACTGAAGCGGTCAATCGTCTCCGTTCAAAGGAAATATCTCCCCTTGATTTAGTTGAGGCTTCCATTCAGCGTATAGAGGCTGTTGATACTGAAGTTAACGCTTTACCCATTCATTGTTTTGAACAAGCGCGTGAGCAAGCAAAATCTCTAGACTTAGAAGAGCATGCTGGGAACCCAAAATCACTCTGTGGCCTGCCCATCGCTGTAAAAGATTACAATGACCTCGGTGGTGCTGTAACAACCTATGGCTCTCCCATATTTGCTGACAATGTCCCGCTAAAATCTGACGCAACTGTCAGGCAGTTACAAAGCAATGGGGCAATTGCAGTAGCCAAATCCAATGTTCCTGAGTGGGCAGGCGGCCATACCTTCAATCCTGTTAACGGCTTAACCCGTAATCCTTGGGATATGCGAAAAAGCGCGGGCGGATCTTCTGGTGGATCATCGGCAGCTCTCGCCAGTGGATTGGTTTGGCTGGCTACGGGTAACGATCTGGGTGGCAGTTTACGCACACCAGCAGCGTTTAATGGTATTGTCGGCTTACGTCCCAGTCCGGGCCGCGTACCCCGTGGTACGCGTTTACCATCTATGGACACTCTTTGGGTTGAAGGGCCTCTAGCACGAAATGTTGATGACTTGGCACTAATGCTGGATGCTGGCGTCGGTCAGCAAATTGATGACCCCTTGTCTTTTGATCATGCAGGGCCATCCTTCGTCGAAACACTACAGGGAACTGGCATGCCAAAGCGCGTTGCTTTCAGCCCTGATCTTTCCATTGTTTCTATGGAGAAAGAAATCGCGAAAGTCTGCGGTGGTGCGTCGTCTATCTTTGCAGATCTCGGCGCTGAAGTGACGGATGATATTCCCGACTTCACCGGCGTACTTGAGGCGTTTCAAACACTTCGTGCCGTCTTATTCGCCACCATGATGGGGCCGATCCTATTAAAACATCGCGACCAGATAGCACCAGAAATCATTGGTAATATCGAACTCGGATTACGCATCACGCCATCTCAAATATTCGACGCAGAACGCGTTCGGATTGAACTTTACAAGAAGGTAATAGCCTTCTTCGAGACGCATGATTTTTTAATTTGTCCTACGGCTTCCATAGCTCCATTCCCGGTCGATCAACGCTATGTAACAGAAATCGATGGTAAGCCATGCGAGACCTATATCGACTGGTTTTCAATTACTTTTGCATTGACCATGACCGCCTGTCCGACAATCAGTGTTCCCTGCGGATTTACCACTGAAGGGTTGCCAGTTGGAATTCAAATCATGGGCAAACCAAGGGGAGAAGCCGCACTATTGCTTGCGGCAAAACGATTTGAACAAGCTGTCGGCATATCGAAACAATTGCCGATTACGCCTAAAAAAATCATTTAAACCAAAGAGTTCTTTCATGCCCAGCTTTAACGTCACCGCATTTTATTTTTTGCTGTGATTGGCTTTTTTCTCAGAAACCCGTCGAAGGGAATAAACCATGGGTCAACCCACCCCAAAACCCCGTGCGCGCGATCTTGGCCTACCGTTTTCAGGCACTCCCGGGCCAAATAATGCGATCACCGATATCTCTGGAGTGCATGTCGGATTCACAACATTAACCGACACAAACAAAAACATCCGAACCGGTGTCACAGCCATCATTCCGCGTGGAGGCTTGAGCGAGCCCAAACCAGTATGGGCAGGTCAGTATGCTCTAAATGGTAACGGTGAGATGACGGGCACTCACTGGATCAACGACGCGGGCTACTTCGTCGGCCCGATCTGCATCACTAACACTCATTCAGTAGGTATGGTCCATCATGGTGCAACACAATGGATGATCGACACCTATGCCGACTATTTTCGGGACAGGCATGCTTGGGCAATGCCAGTTGTTGCAGAGACCTATGACGGCGTTCTTAACGACATAAACGGCCAGCATGTAACGGCAGATCACGCAATTACAGCGTTGAATGCAGCGACGTCAGGACACGTTGCAGAAGGTTCGACCGGCGGCGGCAACGGTATGATTTGCTATGAGTTCAAGGGTGGGACTGGAACCGCCTCAAGGCAGTTAAAACTGGGCGGAGAGACCTACACGCTCGGCGCACTTGTTCAAGCCAACCACGGTATCAGGCCGTGGCTCAATGTTTTGGGTAAAGCAGTTGGCGAATTAATGCCTGAGGGGCGGCTTATAGAACAGGAAACTGGCTCAATCATTGTCATCCTCGGCACCGATGCGCCTCTTTCTAGCTTGGCACTACGCCAGACAGCCAAGCGAGCAGCCATTGGCGTTGGTCGAGGCGGCAGCCCAGGCGGTAACAGTTCTGGAGATATCTTTCTGGCCTTTTCAGTCGCAAATGATCACCCGATGCCCCAACAGGACGAAGCGATCTTGCAACGCACTGAACTCAACAGCGAATTACTGGATCCGTTTTATTTGGCCACAGTCGAGGCGGTCGAAGAGGCCGTCGTTAACGCAATTGTTGCTGGAGAAGACGCAGAAACTGTTAAACCAGTAGGGCATGTATGCCGAGCAATCGATACGAAAGCGTTGGCAGACTTATTTAACGATAAATAGGAAATCAGGGCAAACATCGATAAATTTGGAAACGAATATGGTAGATACCTATCACCAAGGTCTGCCTTGCTCTACTCATCCCACCGCCTGAGCAAAGCGGGATATACTACGGCTGAGGGATTTTGAGGCTATGCCCGACCCGTAAAAACGGGTCGAACATAATATGGTTAATATAGTTCTAATTTAAAGTATAGAGATCTTATGTTGTTTGTGCATTATGCCCAAAATACATAAATTCTTTTCTCATTTCAGACACATCTTTAGCGTTCAATGACAGGCTACTACTATCCAGCATCTTGTAGCTGGCTTGTGACTTTACCCATTCATCAGCGTCCTGCAATGTAGTAAGCGTATAACTGGTTGTTTCATTCAAATAATGGGTTGGAATTATGACCTTGGGATTGAGACTTTTGACGATATCGTTACCTTGATCGTAGCTCAAGATGTGCTGCGATCCGTCAACGGGTAATGTTAAAATATCAATTTTCCCGATTGCATCCCAAAACTCTTGCGGCGGATTGTGACGATTGTCGCCCCAAATTAGTGTTCGAATGCCACCCGTTTCAACAACGTAGACCACCATATCCATGTGGCTCACGTTGTCAGGTGGGCAAGCATTAACTCCAAATTCCGCCAGCGCATTCGTCCAGTCATACCAGCCCGGTGCAACACACGCGTGCTTATCCGCAAATCCGGTGATCTTGATATCTGCAAACTCAAAATTTCCAACCATCCGATCGAGTACCATAGTTGAAACAGGGCGATGAATGGCATCGTGGTCGAAATGAGTGTGCGTAGACATACAAATATCGACAGGCGTTTCAGGAAATTCATTTTTATACCAAAGTCCCCAAGCCCCTGAGGGATCGTTTCGCCAGGGGTCAAACAAAATAGTTGCCCCCCCCGGTGAAGTAAACTTCAAGGCGCAGTGACCATAAAAATCTATACCCAAATTTCCATCGACAGCACTGCCTGTTGTCTTTTGAAGCTCGATAACGCCATTATTGTTACCGGGCTGTGTCCAGTCAGTCGATTGCGCCTGTGCAGACGTACTGGAAAGCAGTGCCGCAGTACCTCCAACACCCGCAGCTCCAGCAGCCATGAAGAATGACCGACGTGACAGACCCTCTGTAAGGTCATCTTTTTGGCCATTGATTAACGTTGGTTGGAGTTTAAGTTCGTCCCGTTCCATGCGTGTCTCCCCTATTTTGCAATGTATCCTGACGTGGGCCAGGTCGCTAAAGGGTAGCAATAAAACACTTTTTTCTAATGACTAAATAACATGGGTAAAACATGGGGTAAAACCTCGTGTTTTATTGTATTGATAGCAATTTGCTGCGTAAATTTTGTCCACTTTTATTTAATCCCAGTTTTTTACGAATATTATTACGGTGAAATTCAATCGTGCTCGGCTCCCGTGCCAAGATACGGGCAATGTCTTTGGTCGTCTGTCCACTCATAATCAACATGGCTATGTCTTTTTCTGACGGAGTCAGCTCTTCAAAGAATGTAGTCAATTGGTCCGACATTTCAGCGGTCATCGACTTGAGGCTATCTTCTAACAAATCAAAATAAGGTTTTACTGCGCCGTTTCCTTTAAGCCGTACACGTAATTTGTTTAAAATAGGTGAAATTAACCCCCTAATCTGACGCCGAATGTTCGCATCATATTCATCGCGTGCTTTTTCAACGTTAATTAATAAAACCCGCAGTGCAGTATTTGCTTCTTCAAGCTCAGTTGTGCGTTCGGTAACCCGCTCCTCCAACTGGTCCAGAGTTGCTTGCAGTTTTTGTTCCAAGCGAATGCGCGTGTTTACTTCTACAGTCAATTTCAAGTCGGCCTCAATAACACGTGCGAATTCTTGCAAGCCAGCGCGGAACATTAGAGCCTTCCGATTACGCCGTTTGTCCAGCATACAAATTGTACCAAAAATTGCCCCGTCCGGCCAATGTAGAGGGTAGCCCACATAGAAGCTCATTCCATGTTCCATATCGTCGTTGTCTTCCCAGGTGGGGTCGCAATTAGCGTCTTCCACAACTAATTCGCCGTCTCTTAGTACACCGTAGCAATATAGTTTTTCATTGAGCTCAAATTGCAAACCAACATCGTAAGGGTTGTTCTCCGTTCTACTTGCAACGAAAACAGAATGATGAGGAGCATGCGTACGCATAACTAGACTGGCCGGAACATCGGCCAATTTTGCGATCAAATCGACAATACGTTGCCAGTTTTTAATCGTTGACTCTGGAATTGTGGTTTCGTCGAAGGTCACCTAATTCCTTTTGATTGAGAGATTATATCTGATACGTTAAAATGTTAGCCAGTTTTGTCCAGACATCAAGGTCAAGCGATTGAAATATAGCAGACCTAAATTTGAAGTTTGCCGGGTTGCTGACCGGCTTGACCTTCAGCGGGTCGTAGCTGAGCAAGCTTCTTATCAACTCTTTACTACCACTGCAAAATTAGTAGACGTACTTGGGGCAACTTATAAGCAGTCTATAGAGTACTACTGGATCAATACACATGTAGATGCTGCTACGTCCGATAAAAATACAATGCTTAAATTTTATGGGTCCGTCCAATGTATGCCACTAAAAGTGTTTAAGCCTTAAATACATAATACAGAGACGCTAACTTTTTAACTTTCAAAACCCACTTGCTCCGGTCTATAGTTTCTAAAAACCAACCTCTCATATCGAACAGTACGGTATTTAATCACCAAGTTGCACGCTTATAAACGAATGACCGAAAATACCCTTTATATAACTGGTGCAGGCGTAAGTGCGGAAAGTGGCATTCCAACCTTTCGGGGTACAGATGGCCTTTGGACTGTTGGCAGTCAGAATTACACACCACAGGAAATGGCCACCCGGCAGATGTATTTGTCACATCCAGACGAGTTTCTTCTTTGGTACTTCAAACGATTTGCATCGTATCGTCATATAAAGCCCAACACCGTTCATCACTGGCTGGCTGATAAGCAGCTTGTTACGCAAAACATAGATGGCTTGGACGGCAAAGCTGGCAATACAGGTTATATTCCAATTCATGGGCGCTTGGACAAAGTTACAGTTCTGCATGAGCAAGGTTTAGACGTTCCTTTGATTGATGCTCCTTGGGAAGACGTGGCGGTGGCCTGCGATGACATGGATGACGAAACACGCCTTACTCCTGTCTTGCTGGACGCTTTCAAAATATCAAAGACAACGCTCACTCCAGAGCCTGACGTCTCCCTGAAGCCCTTTGTTCTACTGTTTGATGAATACTACACCGATCTCTACCGCATGTCAGAGGCTGAGCATTTGATGCAGGAAGCCCAGCGCGTTGTATTTATGGGAACGTCGTTCAGCGTTAATATAACCAGTATCGCTTTGCGCACTGCAATTTCCAATCAAGCCCTTATTGAGGTCGTCGATCCCCAACCGATTGATCTTGGATACGGGAGAGTGGAATATCATGAGATGACGGCTGCAGATTATGTTTTGGAGAGATCAGAATGATTATTTACTAGAGGTTAAATGATCGCTAAATTTTCTCACTCGAATATACAAAAACCGGCAATATGAGCTCTATCTGACGCGCTGGAACCAAACTAAGGTGGCGCTCCTAAAAAAATAATAACCTCCATGTGCCCTATGCATGTTTACTCAAGGCCGTATTTCTCATCTTTTAGCTTGTCTTCACACAGTGGTAACTGTTGCTCTGCGACCCTTTAGCCGTATTTGGAAGACTATCATTCTTATATCTTTGACCTCACTATCACATTCTCTTTCAAGCACATGCAGGCCTATGGGTTAATGAGTGCCAGGTGAATTCCTTAACCAGCTGTAAGCTTGATGTCTGAGCTCAGTTACTCATTAATACTTAATTTATCATCTTTAGGCATGACGCTCGCGGGTTTTTATGCCAACCTGACTTTTATGACTCGAATTCAAGGGTCAAAATTTTCGGGAGATAAAAATGAAATTTAAGATTCTAAAAACGATTGCTGTTACAGCCCTCATATCCAGTGTCAGCGTTACCGCTGGTATTGCAGATATTTTAGATACAATTAAAGAACGTGGCACTTTGATCGTCGGTGTTAAAGCTGATTACAAACCTTATGGCTTTTTAGATTCCTCCGGAACAGTTATCGGGTTAGAACCAGATTTGGCTCAAGATGTTGCTGATAAACTAGGTGTAGCGATTGAATATGTGCCTGTCGTGAGCTCAAACAGAATGCAATTTCTGGAGCAGGGTAAAATTGACCTGATGATTGCAACTATGACGGACAAACCCGATCGTCGTAAAGTTGTTCAAATTGTTGATCCAAATTATTATTCATCCGGAACAAATGTTCTGGCGTTAAAAAGCCTTGGTTTAAAGGATTGGAATGACCTTAACGGCAAGCCAGTTTGTGGAATCCAGGGCGCTTTTTACAATAAGGCTACCTCTCAAAATTATGGTGCTGAGATTGTCGCGTTTAAAGGAACAGCAGAAGCCTATTCTGCTCTAAAAGCAGGAAACTGTGCGGCATTCGTTTACGATGATAGCGCGATTGTTGCAAAGACAAATGATCCTGCATGGTCAGATTATGAAATGCCTTTAGCTACAATTGACGATGCTCCATGGGGCCTTGCAGTTGGGCTTGGTGAAGACAATTTCGCAGCATTAATGAGCGAAATGATTACCGGCTGGCACAAATCCGGTCGTATTCTAGAGTTGGAAAAAAAATGGGGTGTAACCAATACACCTTTTGCCAAAGAAATGCACGACAAGTATAAATAATTTACTAGGTCAGGTGGCGTCAAATTTCCGCCTGACCTGCCAGCTTTCAAGGTAAATTATATGGATTTTATTTTTGAGTGGTTTCGTACCCTTTACAGTGAAACTGGCGTCAACCTTCCTTTTATTTATGATGAATATGATCGAAAGCGTATGGCAGAGGGTCTGCTTACCACCATATGGCTTTCATTAATCTGTTTGTTCTTTTCCGTTATCATCGGTGTTATCGGTGCCTGGTTGCAGGGCTCAAGCTTAAAGTGGACACGCCGCATCGTGAACGGATATATCCAACTGTTCCGAAACACACCGCCACTTGTTCAGCTTTACTTTTTTTACTTTGCGATTGGCACGCTCTTACCACGCGTAGAAAATGACTGGGGAGGCACATCTCCAATGTTGGGAAGTTTTGCCTGGGCGGCAATATCACTGTCATTTTTTGCTGGCGCATTCAATGTGGAGATATTTCGTTCTGGAATTGAAGCAGTTCCCAAGTCGACAGTAGAGGCCGCAGAAGCTTTAGGCTTTTCGAGATTACAAATTTATCGCGATATTACCTTACCCTTGGCATTTAGGGTGGTCATACCTGCGATGAACAACAACCTTGTTAATCTGGTTAAGACTACAACTCTTGCTTACGCGATCGCTGTGCCAGAAATGCTTTATGAAGCTAATCAAATATGGTCGGATAATGTAAACGTTACTGAGATGATGATCTTTCTCCTTCTTGCTTATTTTGTGCTGGTTGGTGTTCTAGTCGCTGGTATGAATAAATGGGAACGAGCAATGAAAATTCCGGGGTTTGGCTAATGAGCTATAAAACTGACCTTCCCGTTATGTTGCCGGTAAAGCCCCGTGCGCTGGAGCCTTTTAAAAGCTTAAAGAAACGACATATTTTACTAATTGCCTTTCTTACTATTGTTGGCCCTTCTTTGGTTTTTGCCCAAACCGGTGAATTCGAAAAATCACCTTTGGCAATTTTGCTTGATTGGACGCCGTTGTTGCTCAGTGGATTTTTGTTCAACTTGGTAATATCATTTGGCGCAATGGCATTAGGAACACTCGTCGGTGGGCTGTTGGGTCTTGGACAAGTTTCCCTATTTGCTCCTACACGTGCCAGTTCTTGGCTTGTTACCCAGTTTTTTCGTAACGCACCTTGGTTGGTACTTCTGTTTTTTGCGATGTTCCTGCTACCGTTTGAACTGAATATCTTTGGTTTTAAATTGCCTCTGCCAGATTGGTTCAAGGCAATATTAGGGCTGTCATTGCCAGTAATGGCAAATGTTTCTGAGATCGTAAGAGGTGCAGTGCGATCTTTGCCTAGTGGCCAGTGGGAGGCAGCAGAAAGTCTTGCCTATACGCGCAGACAAACTTTATGGCTGATTATACTACCCCAATGCGTAAAGAGAATGTTGCCACCGTGGATGAATTTATATTCTATTTTAACTATGGCTACCGTTCTGGCATCTATAGTCGGTGTATCAGAGGTTATGACATTAACCGGTCGTGCACTTGCTGCTGAAGGCGGCCGCACGGATCTATTAGCACCTTTTTATGGGTTGGTCTTAGTGCTGTTTTTTATTTACTGCTATCCTATAGCCCGCTTTACTGTGTGGCTGGAGCACAAGTTTTCCGTGATCAATTGAGGAACTGATATGACCTGGTCAGCAACGTCCGATCCAATGGTTTCAATCAAAAACGTTTATAAATCTTTTGGCTCATTAGACGTTTTAAATGGAGTAACGCTTGATGTCATGAAAGGTGACGTCATTTGTATTATCGGGCCATCCGGGTCTGGAAAATCAACACTGATCCGGTGCATAAACGCTTTAAATGATATTCAGTCAGGTTCTATTCTTGTAGAAGGTTTGGAAGTTAACGACCCTAATCTGGATAAATTAGAATTACGAAAAAAAGTTGGAATGGTATTCCAGCAATATAATCTATTTCCCCATAAAACGGCATTACAAAACATAATGATGGCTCCAGTGAGGGTTTTAAAACAGAATAAGAAAACCTCTGAAGCTGCAGCATTGGAGCTTTTGAAAAAAGTCAGGCTCGAAGGTAAAGAGAATGCATATCCTGGAGAACTTTCAGGGGGGCAACAGCAACGTGTCGCAATCGCAAGGTCGCTTGCAATGCAGCCAGATGTTATTTTGTTTGATGAAGTTACGGCTGCACTCGACCCTGAAACAGTTGGCGAAGTTCTTCAGACAATAAAGGAGTTGGCAGAGGATGGCATGACATGCATCTTGGTAACACATGAAATGGCTTTTGCCCGTGAAGTGGCTGATCACATATATTTCACGGATCGCGGTATCATTGTCGAGCACGGCCCACCTGAGACATTTTTTAAAGATGCTAAAGATCCTCGTACACGCGAATTCTTAAGCCAAATACTTTAATTACACCCCAATTTTTCATAGCATTCGGAAGTATCCAAAGTGACAGTTTACCTTATTCGACACGCGCAATCAGCCTTCAATGCCGTTTATGATCCAAAAAAACCGGACCCCATGATATTTGATGCGCCTATTACAGAACTGGGAGAAATTCAGACCCAGCAGGCTCGAAGTGAAGTCAAACACCTTGATCTTGTAAATGTCATTGTTTCACCGTTTACCAGAACATTGCAAACAGCCCATTTGATTTTTGGCAACAGAGTACCATTTCAAATCAATTCTGCAGTACGAGAACAACTCTGCAACAGCTGCGATGTAGGAAGTCCCCCACACATACTTGCTAGAGATTACCCCCATCTTGACTTTGATCATCTCGATGATTGCTGGTGGCACGACGGAGAAAAAGACCATCGTGGAATCTCTGTCGAACCCGAAGACGTATTGCAGGAAAGAGCCGATAGGTTTGTCGACTTTCTCAAACGCGAAAACATCCACTCCACGGCAATTGTTTCTCATGGTAATTTCATTCATGCGCTAACTGGAATTAAACCAAAAAACTGTGAAGTTATTGAGTTCAATCCTCACTAGTATTTGGTTGAACCATTGCTTCGCCTGACGTTTGCTCTCTATCATAAAAGTCCGCTAGGCGTCCAGTAAACGGGGCAACGCGAATTTCGGAGTGTACTAATTTTCCAGCGCCGTGTAAGCCTATGCGCTCAAGCGTCCTTCAGTAGTCTGCATGTCATCAATAAAGGCAAGTACGACTATTACATTGGCAGCCACTTGATGTGACCTCTGTGCAATAACCCGCATTATTAAGTCTCCTGGCTTACGAGGTGCGTGAGTTGTCCGGTTTGATCGGCAATGTCTGCAAATGAAAACCGATTACGCATTTCATGGGCATGGCTCACCGCCTCGCGGTAAAAATCTGTCGGAAGCCCAAGCGCTCTGGCCGTAGTTGGTGCGCCTGATAGCGTCAGCCTTTGCGTGAGAGTTTCAACTGGTATTGCGATATCGAGACATTCTCGTCGTAAGTCTGGCCAAAGTTTTTCGATCTTTTCGTTTAATGCATCTGCCTGTTTTGCATTTAAGGCTTTTTTTATAATTTCGGCATGGCATTGAGTAGCTACATCTTCGCCCATTCGGGCGACCATACCTTCAAAATCCAGTTGCGTGGGTGACAGAACAGGTGCAGTGTCTGATGACAGAATTTTGGATTGAATCCGCGCCATACTTAGTGTGGCAACACCGACTTGCTCTCCATGTAGGGTGCCGGGATGCCGGTCCCCTGCAAAACAATCGATATAATGCGAGATTTGATGCTCGCCCATTGAACCATGGTTGGAAATACCGGTAAAGGAAATACCAAGGCCACACAGGGTCAATACCCGAAACAAATATCCGACCGCATCAATATCGCCTTGAGCAATGCCTACGGCGCGTTCCATCAAGAAGACTTCGTCTGGAATTTCAATGACATAGGGTTCATGATAATAGGCTGAGCCGAGCAACCGATGTGACATCCACCAGTCCACTTGTGCCACAGACCTGCACAGGCAATCCCCAAATCCTGCTGCATTCAGATAGGCCGGGGCTGCAGCACATACCTCGAGGTCTACAAAAAATCCGGTGGGGGCCTGTGCTGGTAGTGAAACTTTTAAGCCACTATCAAGCGTGATCGACGCGGTTAGTGAGGTATAACCATTCATTGACCCCGCTGTTGCAAATACGCAGTATCTTCGATCATTTTGAAAGGTTGCAAATTTTGTCAGATCATTCACAGTTCCTGATCCAACAGCGATCACCGAGGAAAAACCCGTTAGTTTTTGTTTCAGATCACGTACCGCAGCCATATCGGCGTGGGGTTTGTCCAGAATAATCTCGGTGACCGGGCCCAGCTCTGTCAGGGCACGGGCGACCCGTGCACCCATGGCATTATGGGTGTTAGTGTCACTCACAATGGCAAAGGGTGGTCGAAACCCAAGACTTTCAACCAGATTGGCCTCTTTACCCTGCAGACTTTCCTCCATAATGATCTGTTCGTAGGGTGCTGGGGGATATTTTTTACCATTGAGGGGACTTATCCAGCGGCCTTCACGGATGTCATCTATGAGCGAAGTCCAGTTTGCCGGCGCACTGTCTAGGTTCAAATGTCTTCTCCTTTGAAATCCGATATTAACCTATGCTATTCTTAATTAGCATTTGTCAAGCTGGGCTGATTAGATTAGATTTATCATTAAGCGGCAATTCCACGGGTTAGGGTTTTGCTTACAGGAGGTTGAGATAGAATGGCAAAGCGTGTGCCGTTTGCCTTTGCAGGTGATATGTTGCGTTGGGCTGCATGGCTCTATCATGTCGAAGGGCGCACCCAGAACGAAATCGCCGAAGAGCTTGAGGTCAGTCGTCAGACCGTTGCCAATTATTTAAGCGAGGCAATGAGCCAGGGTTTGGTTCAAGTTAAACTGCGCTCTGATATTATCGAACAGCAAACCTTAGCGGGTGATTTGCGCCAGCGATTCAATCTCACTGCTGTGCATATCATTCCGACGCCCAAATCTGGACCACAACTGTTCGATCGATTGGGTTTAGCAGGTGGTCAGGTGGTTCACGATATGAGCCGTGATGGAGATATCATCGGGGTGGCTTTCGGGCGGACTGTGCAACGTCTTGCCGCCTTGATGCCGGTATCCAAACAACCCAACACGAAAGTTTTGCAAGTTGCGGGCTGCTCACTGGGTGGATCAAATACTTCGCCAGAGGTTTGCGCATCATTGATTGCCAGTAAATTATCGGCCCATTGCGCCAATCTATTTGCTCCCGCCTATTGTTCTACTGCTGCGCTGACCGCCAGCCTTTTGGCGGAACCGACATTGAAACGACAGTTTGGTCTTTTTGGGCAGGCCAATCTGTTGGTGTTTGGTATTGGCCAGATGAACGCCGACACGCGGTTGCATCTAAATGAAGAATATTTTTTAGATAACGCGATGCGGGATGAATACCTCTTGTTGGGGGCTGTGGGTTTGATTTACGGCCGGTTCATCGATAGCAAGGGGCGCGAAATTGACGGACCACTGCGTAAAAGAACCATGGCAATCGAACTTGATACAGCCCGTGCAGCACCCATTCGGCTAGCTATTTGCGGTGGACGTGAGAAAACTGCGGCTGTGATGGCAACTTTAAAGGCTGGGTTTGCTACCCATCTTGTGACTGATAAAAAAACCGCAAAACGTCTGTTAAAGGAAATTAGCTAGGGAGGTGCACAATGAAAAATCGCCTGGTCATCGGGTTGGACAGTTCGACCCAATCCACCAAAGCCATTGCTTGGTCTGCAGCCGGAGACATGGTTGCAGAGGGGCGTGCAGATATTCCAATGAGCACCCCACGCAAAGGATATTTTGAACAAGATCCAAACGCATGGTGGGCGGCTGCTTGCACTGCGCTCAAAGAGGTGTGTGCGCAGATAGATCTAACGTGCTTGGACGGATTGGCAATTTCAAACCAACGCGAAACTATAGGATTTTTTAATCATGATTTTTCCCCGGCCCACCCTGCTATTGTGTGGCTTGATAACCGATCGGTTGTCGAGGTCGAAGAGCTTGCCAGCAAGATCGGAGAAGAGCGGTTTCACGAGATAACTGGTAAGCCTAAAGATATAACGCCGGGCCATTCGCGGATTTTATGGTTAAAAAAGAACCGGCCCGCAATGATGCTGAATTCCCCAAAAATCCTTGATGTCAACGCGTACCTCACTGCTAAATTAACTGGTGAGGCCGCCACAAGTTGGGCAAGCGCCGATCCGTCTGGTGTTTTTAACATTGAGAAAAAGCAATGGTCCAGCACCGTTCTTGAGGCGATTGGCATTGACTCGGAGCAATTTGCCCTTCCGGTAGCACCCGGTACATTGATCGGTGAAATCTTACCCCAGGCCGTTGGGCAGACCGGATTGCCACGTGGGACACGTATTTATGCTGGAGGTGGTGATGGCCAATGTGCAGCCCTAGGAGTAAATTCCCTTGGTAAAGGGCGGGTTTATCTCAATCTTGGCACGGCAATTGCGACGGGTTCTTGGTCTGAAACACCCAAGATTTCAAAGGTTTGGCGTACGATGACATCACCGACGGGCTCGGGGTATATCCTCGAGGGGGTCATGCGGTCAGGGACATTCTTTATGGATTGGTTTGTTGAGAACTATGTGTCTAAAGGTGACCGCAGTGCCACGCATCAATCTTTACAAAAGGCTGCTCAGGCATTGCCAATTGGTACGGATGGTCTTTTGGTCTGTCCGTTTTTGACGGGCTGTATGAATCCGTTTTGGGATATGAATGCGCGCGCAGCTTTTTATGGTGTATCCCCTGACCATGATGCGGTTCATTTATACCGTGGGGCGATGGAGGCCCTCACGGGAGAGATCACACGCACGATTTCTGGCATGCAGGACAAGGGGTTGGAAATTAACGAGATCATAGCGGTAGGCGGTGGGGCAAATTCGGCCCTATGGCGTCAGATGCTGGTGGATGCCACCAATCTGCCGATGACACTTAGCAAATCACTTGAGGCCTCGTCCTTGGGAGCGGGCATGATCGCCGCCGTTGGGGCGGGATGGTTCGAGAGTATCGAGCAGGCGGCCGAGGAGATGAGTGCCACCGGTAAGAGATTTCAAGCAAATGCTCAGGCGCATGAAAACTGGCAGTCCCTGCTGACCCGCCAACAGCGCTTTAATGATTTTTGCTGTCACAATCCGCTCGCTGATTAGAGGTTGTTAGCGCACCATGGCGGCGACATTTCCGCCATCAACAGTGAGAACCGCACCACTGGTTTTCGTGGCTTTTACCAGATGTAGAAACGCCTCGGCTACGTCCTGAGCGGTGACCTCGCGCCTCAGTAAATTACCGCGCATGTACTCGTGGGGGGTAATACTACGGGCTTTTGCGCGGGCCTCGATGAAATCATCACTAAGAAGGTTACTGCGAATACGGTCTGCATTGACGGCATTGGCGGTGATGCCTGTAGCCCCGTGTTCAAGCGCGTATTGCCGCATCAATGCCATCAACGCCGATTTAGAGGTGCCATAAGGGCCGAAATCGGGTCCGGGGTTTAGGGCTTGCTTGCTAACATTAAACACCAAAGCCCCGCCACTTCCCTGCGTCTGCATCACCTCAACACAGGCTTTGGCCATAAAGTGATGGCCCCAAAAGTTCAGAGCGAAGGCCTTTTCAAAGGTGTCTTGACTGACATCAAGCAGTGCGCCTTGGAACGCAGCCCCAGCATTTGAAATGAGGATATCCACCCCGCCATAGGCTTGTATAACTTGTGCAACAGAAGCTTTAACAGCGTTTTCGTTGGTAACGTCGCACAGTACAGGCAGGCCACCGATTTCCGTGGCAGCATCCTGAAGTGCTGTCTCATTGATGTCAAATAGGGCGACCGCGGCACCCTCAGCAGCAAGAGTTCTGGCAACCTCTCGGCCAAGGCCGCTAGCTGCTCCTGTGACGACGGCAATCTGGCGAAATAGAGGCTTTTCATTTACTTTGGCCAGCTTTGCCTGTTCTAGAGACCAGTATTCAATATCAAACAAGTCTTTCTCAGGCAGAGCGACAAAGCGTCCGACCGTTTCAGCTTTAGTTATGACATTAACAGTGGCCTCGGCGATATCAGCACAAATGGCGGCGTCTTTGGCAGTTTTGCCAACGCCAAATAATCCTATACTGGGTACATAGATGACCCTTGGGATTGGGTCCAACATAACAAAGCCGCCTCCGGAACGGGTATTGTTACGATTAAAATAGTCTTTGTAAGCTGTGGCATAGTCGGCGATGGCGGTATTGACACCAATTTTGAACTTGCCCAAATCACTTGCATCCGGCGCTGGAAGCACAACGCCGAAGCGCTTAATCCTTATCGAATGGTCAGGTGCAGCGTTGCCGCGGGTTGCATAATCACTAAGTGCCGCTCCATTGACAAATGCCATGACTTGCGTTCCGGCACGGTGATCCAGCACCCAGCGATCTGGTTTGCCTTCTTTTTTGCCTTCGCACGCTAAAGCACCGCGAATAATTGGAGCGACCTCGGCCAAAGCCGATTGCGCGTTGGGCAGTTCTATACCAGAAAAGGGGCGCGAGGGGCCGCGTTCAAGCCGCTGCTCGGCTTTATCGACCATGGTAATCATATCATCATAGGATTGTCGCGGATCGTCATGATAGGTAAAAATGCCATGGTTCATCAAAATCATATGTTTAGAACTGGGATCTTTTAACAAATGCTCCCGACAAACTTTTGACAAGATAAATCCGGGCATCACGTAAGGAATAATCGTCGTATCCGGAAACAAATCCTGAATGATCGCCGAGCCGTCCGGTTGGTTGGTGAGAGATATAATAGCATCTGCGTGGGTGTGATCGACATGTTTGTGCGGCACGATGGCGTGCAAGACCGCCTCGATCGATGGATTTGGCGCGTAGGGGTCGATCAGCATGCGGCGCTGCGATGCCACCAGATTCTCGTCACTGAGGTCCTTCAGATCTGCTAGTGCGGACAAGGGAGCTAATTGTACCGCTGGCAGGCCTGCAGGTTCAATTACGCCCATATCCCAGCCCGACCCCTTGACGCAGAGAACAGAGTAGGTATCGCCCAAAGCGTCGACCACGCTTGTCTTAACAGATGTATTTCCACCGCCATGCAAAACCAGTTGCGAGTCGCTGCCTAAAATCCGTGTGGTATAGGTGCGAATGGCAATGTCTTCATTAATGCCTTGGGACTTATATAATTCAGTAAGTGATTTGGCATCAGCGTCTGACCAGCGAGATTTCATCAATATATTCCATAATTCGAGGTGTTACGCGGCTTGGGGCCCGTGCATTTTTAAACAGCACAGAGCCGATTAGAATTTTTGCCGCGTCGGGGTGATGCAGATTTCCTGTACAATTGCTTCTTGAGGATAATTATAGGCATTTAAAATCAGGTCTGCGACAATTTTTGCACTAATACCACCGCCCATCTTGGCTTTATTCACTTTGTAATCCGCAAGGGTTTGCCGGTCGAGAACGCCGGACAACACCTCAGTTTCGATTACCCCCGGAGAGAGAACAATCACCCGAACATTGTAATCTGACAGGTAATCTCGAAGTGATTCTGAAACGGCATGTACAAAATATTTTGTGCCGCAATATACTGTATGGTCAGGATAAACTTTGCGACCGGCAATTGAGCTCATCATGAAAATCGTGCCGCACCGCCTCTCCATCATGCCCTTCATCACAGCATGGACTGTATTCATCACCCCCTTGGTGTTGATGTCGATCATCTCATCCCATTCTTCAGGTGGCTGGCGACCAATATCCGCCAGACGTGCGATGCCGGCGTTGACAAACATCATATCAACTGGCCCGTACGCAGCCTCGCCATTGGTGACAGCTTCGGCGATCTGACTGCGCTGTCGCACATCTACTGTCTCTACAACCGCGTTAGGCAGATTCATCTCAAGCATACGCTGGGTACGCCGCGCCATCATCAGCACCGGATGCCCAGCCTTTGAAAAGGCACGGGCAGTGGCGGCCCCAATACCAGAGCTTGCACCAGTGATTGCGACAAGAGGTTTCTGTGTCATTTGTTGTCTTCCCCATAGTCAAAATGATCGGCGGTCCATTTCGTGGCAATCTGCCCCAGTGCCGTAAATCTAGTTGATCGGATTTTTTAGACAATTTCTATATCTAAATAGCATTTGTTAAATAAAAAAGTAGATTTTTATGCGGTGTTTTCACCAAAAACAACAAATTAAAGTAAATTTTTTTATTAAAATTATTTTATATCAGTTACTTAAAATTTTCATATCCTGTATTTTGATTTATATTAATGACCGTGTTGAAATAACTAAATTAGCCTGTTAGCCTCATTTTAAATATAACTCTGGACCATATGCAAAGTGAAAATTCTTAAGCAACATAGCCTCCTGATCGCGCCTATCAGCATGGGTCGTGGTCTGGTGTATTTCTATGATGCGTGATCACGACAGCAAGGCGGACGCCAAGTTAATTCGGTTGCCTAGATGGTTGACGTCTGAGCATCCATTTCCCTGGTTATTTCCAGCGTCGGCCATGCTGATCATATTTGGCCTATATCCAGTACTCTATTCTTTGTGGCTTTCAATGTTCAAGCGTAATCCAGCGACGCGGATCGAGACGTTTCGCCCGTCTTGGAATTGGAGCAAAGTGTTCGCTGATGATCGGGTTATCGATGCGGTATCTATCACGTTAACCTATACTTTGATAGCTTTGACGATCCAGTTGGTGCTGGGTTTGGCAATTGCGTTATTGCTTGATTCTGACCGTAAAGGCTTTGGTCTACTTAGGTCTTTGATGATTTTACCACTTGTAGTGCCACCCGCAGTGACCGGAATGATGTTCTTATTAATGTATGATGGGTCTTTCGGGGTCATCAGCCATATGCTATATGGATTGGGTCTATTGTCTCCGAGCACGCCCATTTTGGCAGGTGGAACCTCTGCCCTGTGGGGGGTTATCATTGCGGATGTCTGGCAATGGACTCCGTTTATGGTGCTGATAATGCTAGCTGGTTTGCGCGCATTGCCGAAAGATCCGTTTGAGGCCGCAGCGATAGACGGGGCGACGGATATACAGGCCTTTTTTCGTTTGACGTTACCGATGATGTCTAAAATTATTGCCTTGGCGGTGCTAATAAGGGGCATCGATCTTTTTCGTATTTATGACTACATAAAGGTGATGACGGACAGCGGGCCGGGTACCGCAACCGAAACCCTAACCGCCTATGCGGGTACAATCTATTTTAAGAATGCAGACTTTCCCTATGCTTCAACAGTAGCGCTGTTTACTTTGATTCTTGTCGTCATCATAGCAAACCTTTTCATAAAGATTTTCAAGGTGCGGTTCTGATGCATGACTCAACATTCAAACTGACGCTTCGCTATCTTGTATCTATCCTTATCGTTGGCATTTTTGTATTTCCAATTGCTTGGTGGGGGCTGACATCCGTCAAACCAATTTCTGCCGTGTTCGATAAAGACCGTATTGTGGTGTTCGATTTTGAGCCGACACTTGAAAATTATCGGGTGACAGTTCTGGGATATTCAAAGCGCGGTTCTAAAGAGGATGGCAAAACTTTGATGGGTACCAGCGGCAATAATTCATACGACGGCCGATCGTCGATCGTTTCATCAGTCATCGTGGCGGTAGGCTCGACTTTGATAACGACAATAATAGCACTTCTGGCGTCATTCGGGCTGTCTCGCATGCAGTTTTGGGGCAGTCAGGGATATCTTAACTGGATATTGTCACAACGATTTTTACCACCAGTAGCGATTATTGTGCCATTGGTTTTTATTTTTCACGATATGGGTCTGCGCGATACCCATACAGGGCTAATAATCGCGCATACTTTGATTAATATCCCCATCGCAGTTCTGCTGTTGAAGTCCTTTATGGATGACATTCCGATCGATATCGATCAAGCAGCAATGATTGATGGCGCGACGCGCTTTCAGTGTTTCTGGATGGTGATTTTGCCAATGGTCAAAGGGGGCCTCGCCGCGACAGCGGTGTTGTGCTTTATTTTTTCCTGGACTGAATTTCTACTGTCATTGTTTTTGACAAATTCAATCCGGACAATCCCGGTCAAAATAACGACTTATGTAACCTCGACCGGGTCTGAGTGGGGGTATATTTCCGCGCTCGGCACGTCTGCGATCCTGCCGAGCTTTATCTTTATTCTGTTGGTTCAACGTCACCTGGTTCGCGGACTAACCATGGGGGCAATAAAGGATTGATGGGTACGCAAGACGCCCATTAATAATCGCTCAAGTAGTGGAGGAGAGACCATGAGCTTTAAGAATTATGACAAACAAAATTTTATCATCGACACGGCAAATGCGTTCACGAAACGAAAGATTTCTAAACGTGATTTCCTAAGTAAAATGGGGATAGCAGGCATCGGTATGTCAGCTTTTGCAACCGGTGTTTTGGGTGGGGCACGTCCTTTCCGAGGCAACATGGCGCATGCCGCTGAGAATAACACGCCAGAAGATGTTGCGAACTTTCTCAGGGAGGCCGGTAAACCTTTTGCCGGGACAACAATCCGCTATACTTCTGAGGCTACACCGCCCACTGTTGTTTTGGATACGCTCAAGGCTGAGTTTACCGAGCTGACGGGCATCAATGTTGAAATCGAAATTGTACCGCTTGAGCAGGTTCTTGCTAAGGCGACACAGGATGTTCAGGGCCAGCTTGGGACCTACGATATTTATTATCTGGATCAGGCATGGACGTCGACATTCTCGCGCGACACCATCGACCCGGTGCAGTATTATAAAGACAAACCAGACCTTGCCATGCCAGGCTTCGATTTTGACGACTTCTCGAAACCGCTTGTTGAAGGCATTTGCGAGTATGACAACAAATGGGTCGGCCTGCCATTCGACATCCCGATCTTTACGCTGATGTACCGCAAGGACTTGCTTGAAAAGCACGGTATTGCCGTTCCAAAAACTTATGATGACTTTACCGCTGCGGTGCAAATGATCACAGCTGCTGAAAAAGAAAACGGCATCTTTGGTACGGGCTGTCAGGCTAAATCCGGACATTATTCTCTAGAATGTGACTGGACTCAGGCTGTCTGGGGGCATGGTGGTTCAATTTTTGGTGCCGATAAAAAATTCTCGGGCAACGATGCTGAGGGGGTTGAAGGTTTGCAATGGTATCAAGAGATGCTCCGCAACTCTCCACCTAACTCTGTGGCATCAACTTGGGATGGTCAGTGGCAGATGGGTGCATCTGGGCAGATTGCCCTTTGTCAGTCTTGGGCAGAATTCTTCCCAGGTTGGAATGCGGATGATTCAAAGGTCAAAGGCCTTTGGGAAATGGCGCATCCGTTGCAGGGTCCACATTCGCTGCGTGGACGGGATGATGTTGGCTTTGGTGAGATTCCTAACTGGGGTCATCAAGGTGGATCAAGTATCGCTCTGTCAAAATATTCCAAGAACGTCGATGCTGCATGGTTATTCCTGCAGTGGGCTTGTTCCAAGGATATCATGACCCGTTGTACTTTGGCAGGTGGTTTTGCACCGATGAGGAACTCGTCTTACACTGATCCGCGGATTGTTGAGCGCAAAGACCGCGTCGGTGGTGGCACCACACGTCACCTTGATACGGTGCGCTGGACCATCGATAATGTGATGGCATCCGAGCCTGATCTGCCTATCTGGGCGGGAGTTGCAAATAATGAAATCCCGACCGAACTTGGTAAATTGGTGACTGGTCAGGATTACAATGGCGATGCCAAAGCGTGCATGGACCAGATTGCCAAACTGGTTGATGCCAAGGTCGAAGAAGCCGATTTGATCTAGAAACAGGTCTTTCATAAAACCATCCGGGCCAATGTCCGGGTGGTTACGATCTTGTGTATCAGGCACTTTGGGTGTCCGCACTGTGAAAGCCGGGTGGGGTGTTTCCACCACAAAGTTTATAGAAGAGAATATGACCATGGGCTCAGTCACAATTCAGAATCTGGTAAAGCGATACGGCAGCCTTGAGGTCTTGCATGGTATCGACCTCGCTGTTGAGGACGGCAAATTTGTAGTGCTTCTTGGACCCTCGGGTTGTGGAAAATCAACACTTTTGCGGATGATCGCCGGGCTTGAAACGGTGACTTCGGGAGATATTGCGATTGGTGAACAACGCGTCAATGATATGCATCCAAAAGACCGAAATATTGCCATGGTATTTCAAAATTATGCGCTTTACGCTCACATGAGCGTACGCGAAAATATGGCTTTTTCTATGCGGCTGAGAAAGACTGCACAGGCGGAGGTTAATAAACGCGTGAACTGGGCGGCATCAATACTGAGCCTTGAGCCGTATCTCGACCGTTTCCCGAAAGAGCTGTCCGGCGGCCAACGCCAGCGCGTGGCAATGGGCCGAGCGATTGTTCGCAACCCTGAAGTGTTTTTGTTCGACGAGCCATTGTCCAACCTTGATGCTAAATTGCGGGTACAAACGCGCAAAGAGATCAAAGAACTGCATCAGCGACTAAAAACCACGACGGTCTATGTCACCCATGACCAGATCGAGGCGATGACCATGGCCGATCAGGTTGTTATCATGCGTGATGGGGTGATTGAACAGATCGGCACGCCGCTTGAGATTTATGACAACCCCTACAATCTGTTCGTGGCACAGTTTATTGGATCGCCAGGCATGAACCTTTTAACAGGCGAAATTGTGCAAGGTGCGAGTGGGAAAATGTTTCAGACCGGCGAAGTTACCTGTGAGGTGCCACAGGACAGTAAAGCGGCGGTTGGTCAAAAGGTGCTCTACGGGATAAGGCCAGAACATTTGCAAGCGTCGATGCAGGGCAGTGGCCTGTCTGCAACAGTGACAGTTGTTGAACCAACCGGCCCAGAAATTCACCTTTACGCCACATTGGCCGGACATGAAATATGCGCGATTGCCCATCAACGTCTTGATTGGAAGCCCAATGACGAGCTTAAGTTAAACCCGATGATTGAACATGTGCATCTGTTTGATGCCGAGACGAAAGTTGCACTCCCCACAGTTTGAAAGTGCTTTGATTTGAAAATAGCGAATTAATTAAAGACTACAGCAAGAAATTTAATGCTGCTCCTGCAATGAAAATATGAGCAAGCGTTACCAAAATGGAAAGCCCATGAAGCTTGCCCCAAGTTTTCTTATAACCATTATCTGAAGCCTCATTGATAGCAGGCATTAATATCTGGCGATTTGGTATTGTTGTTGCACAAACAACACCCATCAAAACGCAAGCTATGGTATCCACATAGTAACAAAAGATCATAGCAAGCGCCGAATTTATTAAGACGTATAAGTAAAAGTAGGGAAATGTGTTTCTAATCAGGGCGCGCGCCGCCGTTTTATCGAGCAACTTAAAAGCCAGTGTGCCAAAGCCAGACGCAAATAAGAACATGCCACCAAAAAGTGAGGCGACGGTTAGGATTGATAATAACTGCATGGCGTTGATCTCCCTGTATACAGACGAGATAGTTTTGCTCTGGCAGACGGCAATAAACTCAGCAACTTTAAAAGTTTGTGCACTCCGAAGTTAGGTTAGGAAGCGTCCGAGCTTGCCCTTTGCATCGTCCTGCATCAAATTTTTATACCAGTTTTACCGCCGCAATGTGCAGAGGTTCGATTCCTTATCAAAGAGCTTGGTTCAACTGTAATTAATGCAAAATTCCTTGACCTAAATACGAACAAACCATTCTCAGTAACACTTTAAAACAAACAGATAACTTAGAGCGCGAGTGCATCCAAGAGTGCGCCCCTTTGCGCTTTAGTCTTTCGGATCGATTTCGTGATCTGCCCGCGTTGCATGATGTGGAAGTGGTCAGAGGTGAGGTAGGCAAATTCAAAGTTTTGCTCCACCAGTATAATAGCCAGATCGCCCCTGTTGCCACAACTTTAGATGCCCTTCGCCGCTGTAGCGGCAGTTCTCTTCGTGTAGGTAGACTTTTCACATCTCGCTTTACACACCCATTTCATCTGCATAGCAGCCCGTAATACTTGGAAAAAAATGCCTGCTTCCGCAATTTAAGCGGTAATATTCTTCTTTTGCCGTCAACACTCCGCTATTATCCAAGCTTAAGCAAAGCATCCGGAAAAACTTGTGGTTTAACTTGGTACCCAGAAATATGGGGTGGTTCCCAATAGAAATGGAAAAAATGATAACAAAGTATTTCTGGCGATTAGCACCATTCATTTTTGTCGTATTTTGGTCTGGTGGTTATACCTTTGCAAAACTTGGTCTGACATATATCGAACCAATGACAATGCTGGCGGTTCGATATGGCATTGCGGTGTGCTTACTATTACCAATTATTTTTTTATTTTCTAGACCTTGGCCGACCACTGTTAAGTACTGGTTAGTTTTAATGATAACTGGCTTCCTGATGCAGTGCGTATATTTTGGTTTGAGCTATTTAGCATTTAAAAAAGGCATAAATGCTGGAACGGCTGCGGTTATCATGTCGCTTCAACCGATACTGGTTGCGGCGCTGGGACCAGCCGTCATTGGTAGCCGTGGTGGAAGGCATCTTTGGGCCGGTCTAATTATTGGATTTATTGGCGTGGCTCTGGTGGTCATGTCAGGCAACTCACTCGGACCAAGCCCTTGGACGGCGGTTTGTCTCGCATTAAGTGCACTGACTGGGATCACACTTGCGACACTTTTTGAAAAGTGGCACGGGATGAAAACTGATCCCATGATTGGTGGCTTTGTGCAATACATTGTCGGGTTCGTCTTTCTTATGCCAGTTGCCATCATGACCGAGAATATGGTTATAATTTGGCATCCAGAACTAATAATTTCTTTAGCATACCTAGTGATCGCTAACTCCATCGTCTCTGTAGGCATTTATATGGCTCTTCTACAGCGGGGAGATGCTACAAGCATATCGTCATTACTCTATCTAGTCCCACCGCTTGCAATGGTTATAGCATGGACTGTTCTTGACGAGACGATCACTAAACTCGCTTTAGCGGGCTTTGCGCTTTCAGCGGTAGGCGTCTTCATCGTAGTAAAGCGGTCTTCCTAATGCGAGATAAAGACGTTCTTTAATAAATGCGCCGCCGTGTTCCGATGCGATAGATCCAAATGAATCTGCATCCCATATATTGGCAACTCGCGGCTTTCTAATCCCATTATTGTGCCTTCAGCCAGCTCAAAAATACTCTCAAGACAGGCTGGCATACTCCAATATCATTAATGGTAGCCATTTGGGTTAAAAGGGTTAACAGTCTAGAGAACGAACCAATGGCCCGACGTCGCAGCACTATCTCACTCAGGACACAAACCAATACGGGGGCTGTGCAGATCGAACCTGAGGGCTTTAGTGTTGGAAAAATAGCTTCCTGGAGCTAATTCTGTCGAATGGCCCAAATCTGTTCACACGCTAATCATAAGCTAAAAAATTTCAACTGCTCTTGCCGAGTGGCATCAATTATTAAGTGCATAGATTTATGCAATACCAAAACTCCAATGCTTGATCTTATCAGTAGGGCTGAACCAATCAATCTCCGATTGGTTTAGGTCCAGAGTCTTTGGTCAATGGCAACAATGAGGTTCGGATGCGTCGCAAGTTTTCTTTAACCCTTTCTGGCTGTTTTCTCGCAGCACCAGCAGCTAAAACATCAACAATTGCTATGTAGACAAGACGTGATGCTGAGGGTTTATAAATGTCCTGATCTTCGGGAATATCGATCTGGATTGAGATGTCTGCCAGTTTTGCAAGATCTGAGCCAGTTTTAGTCAAGCTGATCGTAGTAGCGCCGTATTGCTTGGCAATAGCAACACTATCCAAAAGCTCAGCAGGTTGACCACTTGACGAAATTGCTACCAACACATCACCTTCGATCAAGGTCGAGGATAGCATGCGCTGTAGATAACCATCTGCATGTGCCTCTGCTGGGATACCAAGACGAAAGAACCTATTGGCCCCCTCACGCGCAACATTGGCAGAACCTCCACCTAAGCCAAGAAATGCAATACGGCGGGCATCGGCTAGTATATCTGTAACTTGTTCAATCGCCTGACCATCCAATTGCGTGCGAACCAGCGTCAAAGTATCAACCAATGTGCTGAACACTTGGGTTACCAATTGCCCAGTTTCAGATTGATTTACGCTTGCGCCCCCAAGGTATTGCAAACTAACAGCCACGTTTTGAGCAAGCCTAATTTGAAAGTCGCGAAACCCGCCACAACCGATTGTCGTGCAAAAACGATTTACCGTGGCGACAGAAACCTTAGCAGCCTCCGCAATCTCGTTCTGTGAAAGAAATGATATTTTCTCAAGGTTTGCTAACACAAAGTCAGAAACCAACTGCTCGCGCTTAGGGAACTTTCCTTCCAGAGTACGCATATGTGAGATGAGGTCGATAGCTTCGAACATTGTCTTAGCGAGCTTTCTATAGAGGTTTGTATGCCACTACATTCATTTCAACCTTTGCGTCGACCATAAGTGCACTTTGTACTGTGGCGCGTGCGGGTGGATATGCGGTGAAATATTTAGCGAAGACTGAATTGAAACTGGTAAAATCTCGTGGATCATCCAGCCAGACACCAACTTGCACCACATGCTCTAGGCCGCAATCAGCAAGCTTCAGAACAGAGATGATGTTGGCCATAACAGCCTCTGACTGTGCAATAATTCCACCTGTGACAACCTCGCCATCAACTGTAGGGACTTGCCCAGACACATAGATAAAATCACCTGCACGAACTGCTTTAGCAAAAGGGCGTGCTGTGCCGCCGGCAGCATCGTCTGCGCCATCGAAGCGGATGATTTCCTTTGGAGTAACTGGCATGTTGATAACCTTTATGTAAGTAATTTACATTTTATGACCCATAAAATAGACATTTTCAAATAATATTTGACTCATATAAGTCAAAATGTAAGAAATTTACATATAAATAGAATTATCCTGAAACATGATAACGAAGGAGAATGATATGAAACTAAAGACTTGGATGAAATCCGCGCTGACAGCTGGGGCGTTGTTGGCCCTGGCGGGTGGGGCATATGCCGGCGACATGTTACGCTACGCGACTGTGGGAGAGCCACCCAGCCTTGATCAGCAGGTTGTTACCTCTGATCTATCAACCACAATCGCTCATCATATGTTCGAAGGCCTCTACACATTCAACGCGTCAAATGCTCCAGTGCCGCTACTCGCCTCTGGCGAAACAGTATCCGCTGATGGGAAAACAATCATAATTGCTTTGCGCGACGATGTTAAGTTTCACAATGGTCAGGCTATGACATCGGCAGATGTTTTAGCATCACTTAAGCGTTGGGGCGAATTTGGCTCACGTGGTAGCCTGATATTTGACCACGTCGAAAACATTCAGGCCAGCGGTGATTATGAAATCACTATCAAACTGAAAGAGCCCTTCGGTCCTTGGAAAAATCTGATGGCTTTTATCAACGGTGGTCCCGCGATCTATCCTGCTAGCGTTGTGGAAGGGGCTACAAAGGAACCAATATCGTCTGACCAATACATTGGTACAGGTCCCTACAAGTTCAACGCATGGGAAGCAAATCGTTTCATCGAGTTGGTGCGCTTTGACGGCTACAAATCGCCAGAGGGCGCAGCAGACGGCTACGGTGGTAAACGCGTGGCTGACTTTGATGCACTCCGCTTTATCCCCGTCCCTGACGTAGGTACTCGGGTTGCTGGTGTCCGCGCTGGTGACTATGACTACGCCGAAAGCATTCCAGGTGATTTATTTGCAGACTTGGACGCAGATTCTGGCGTTAAAACTATGCTCAATGGTGGGCCAATATTTGGCTTAGTATTTCTGAATTCCAGCGATGGTCCATTAAAAGAAAACTTTGCGCTGCGCCGTGCCATTCAAATGGCCATCGACAAGACACCTGCCTTGCAGGTTGCCATCGGCCCTGAAGGTTTGTGGCGCGCCAACGGTTCTTTTGCCCCAGAAGGCAGTGTTTGGGCTTCCAAAGCAGGCACAGAAAACTATAGCCGTGGTGACGCAGAAGCAGCAAAAACAATGGCAGAAGAAGCTGGATACGATGGTAAGCCAATCAAGTTCATGGTCTCGACCAATTATCCTTTCCACTATGATAGCGCGATCGTCTACACCAAGCAATTGGCGCAGGCCGGGTTCAACATTGACCTTCAGGTTTATGACTGGGCGACACTGATCGAAAAGCGCGCGCAGCCTGACCAGTGGGATTTATTCTTTACACACCATGGTTTTGTGCCAGATCCAATCCTAATCTCTGTGATGAACGACAATTATCCTGGTTGGTGGGCAACTCCTGAAAAGAAAGCCTTGAAAGATCGTTTCACTGCGTCTTCTGATCCAGCTGAGCGTCAGAAAATCTGGGCGGAGCTTCAGTCTTTGATCTATGAGCAGGTGCCAACCATGAAGACAGGCGACGTGTATACGTACAACATCGCCTCTCCAAAACTGAAAGGTCTTGGCAAACAGACTTTGATTTGGCCAAGCTTCTGGAACGTTTCCAAGTAAGGTTCTCCCCAGCCTCCTGCCCATCTTTAGGTGGGGGGCTAACTCACTTATTCCAGTCAATTGAGGTTGATATGCTGGCGTATACCGCTAAACGCCTTTTGACTCTGATCCCAACGCTTCTGGCAGCCTCAATTTTGGTGTTTCTTTTTGTGCACCTGATTCCCGGCGACCCTGCCGCTATCTTATTGGGTGACACTGCAACACCGGAAGAGGTAGCACAGCTTTCTTCCGAAATGGGATTTGACCATCCCTTATACATTCAATATTTCATTTGGCTGAGTAATGTCTTAAAAGGCGATCTTGGCACTTCAATTTTTTTTGGTGAACCTGTCTTATCAGTCATCGGTAGCGGGGCTGAAACGTCGATCTTGCTCGCAAGTATGACGATGATTTGGATCATACTCATAGGGTTGCCAATTGGCATTCTGTCTGCAACCAAACACGGTACTTGGATTGATCAGATGACCTCAAGCGGAGCAATGCTAGCCGCATCCATCCCGACCTTCTGGCTTGGCCTTTATCTGATTATGATCTTTTCAGTGACGCTGGGTTGGTTCCCTAGCTCTGGCTTTCCATCCTTGTCGGATCACGGCGGCATTACCAATTTACGATATCTTCTACTTCCAAGCCTGACCTTGGCCGCGCCAAACACCGCTTTGATTATTCGGTTGGTCCGCGCCTCCATGCTAGACGTTTCGCGCGAGGATCATGTTCGCACAGCCCGCGCGAAAGGGCTGCATCCAACGCGGGTAGCCATCAAGCACATCTTCCGAAACGCTCTAATCGCTGTTGCTGCAGCGTTCGGCTTTACCTTTGCTGCTCTGATATCTGAGGCCGTCGTGACTGAGACTGTGTTCTCACTTCCCGGAATTGGACGGCTTGTCGTTCAATCTATCTTGCGCCGAGATTATCCGGTCATCCAAGGCGTCATCCTTGTAATTGTGGTTCTTTATATGGTTATCAACTTAGCTGTGGACCTCGCCTATGCACGGCTAGACCCGAGGGTATCGCTAAAATGAACGCCATGAATTTCCTCCAGGCTGCATTTGCCGGCCGCAGGCTTGCTACATTAGGTTTTCTTTGGCTCGTCATGATAGCTGTCGCAGCAATAGCGGCACCACTAATAGCGCCCTTTGATCCGCTTGAGATTGATCCGGTAGGCCGTTTGGCAAAACCGGGTTGGCCAAACCTCTTTGGTACAGACCACTTTGGCCGAGATACGTTCTCGCGCGCAGTATATGGCGCTCGAATGACGGTGATCATTGGTACGGGAAGCGTTGTTGTCGCCCTTTTGGCAGGTGGCTTAATTGGCATGGTCTCGGCCTATTTTACTAAGTTGGGCCATTTTCTTATGCGTGGTGTGGATGTCCTGATGGCCTTCCCAGCTTTGCTAATGGCACTTGTCTTAATCACATTGCTGGAAAGAAGTGTATTTAACACGATCCTCGTGATTGGTATTGTCTACGCCACAACCACCGCCCGCATCCTCTTCGGCATGACATTAAAGTTGAAGGGCGAAGTGTTCGTCGATGCCGCTGTCTGCTCTGGCGTTGGGAACCTTTCCATTCTCTTTCGTCACATTCTACCCAACCTCGTCTCACCTTTGCTGGTGCAAGCAAGCTTCATATTTGCCTTTGCTCAGTTGCAGGCTGCTGCTCTTGATTTTCTAGGTCTCGGCTTACCGCCCGAAGTGCCAAGTTGGGGCAACATGCTGTCTGAAGAACGCATCTATGTCACCCGCGCACCATGGCTTCTAATCTATCCTGGCATACTAATTGTGCTTTCAGTTTTTTCCATGAACCTTGTGGGTGACGCGCTTCGTGACAGCATCGATCCGCGCTTTAAAGACGATATTTCGGGGGTCTGATCACATGGCATTGCTGGAGGTTCAAAATCTTGAGATAGCAGTCAGTGCAAAGGGTAAGCTCTTACCAGTTGTTCAAAGCGTATCCTTTAGCGTCGATGATAATGAAACTCTTGGTATCGTTGGCGAAAGCGGTTGTGGAAAAAGCCTTACTGCGCTTGCAATAATGGGACTTTTGGGGGGTACCACCGTGCGGATCACTGGCGGCAGTATTCGCTTTGATGGTATGGATCTATTGACGCTGTCTGAGCGTGAGCGGCGCTCTATTATGGGCAACCAGATGGCAATGATTTTCCAGGAACCAATGACGAGCCTCAACCCAGTCTACCGCATTGGCGATCAGATCATTGAAAACATTCGGCAGCATCAGAAAATGACCAAGGCACAGGCACGTGACCGTGTGGTTGAATTACTGAGCCTTGTGCGCATCCCAAATCCGTCTGAACGTGTTGATAGCTTTCCCCATCAGATGTCTGGTGGACAACGCCAGCGGGTCATGATTGCAATGGCTTTATCCTGTGATCCCAAATTGTTGATCGCAGACGAGCCAACGACTGCGTTGGATGTAACAGTCCAGAAAGAAGTGCTTGATCTGATGGCTGATCTGCAGACCCGTATGGGGACAGCCATCATACTTATCAGCCATGACCTAGGGGTGATCTCTGAAACCAGTAATAAAGTTGCGGTGATGTATCGTGGCCGCGTGGCAGAGGCCGCTGAAACAGAAAGTCTATTTTTGGAATTGGCCCACCCTTATACACGTGGGTTATTAAATTCGATGCCGGTGGTGGATAGCGACGTTGATTGGCTTGAGGCGATACCAGGGCGGGTCCCCACATTGGAGGAGGAGTTAACCGGCTGTGCTTTCCATCCGCGCTGCGCTTCAGCGACAGAATTATGCTTAACTACAGTACCTAAAGAAACTGAGTTCAAACATGGCCATTCTGTCCAATGCCACTTTCCCGGAAAGGTTGCACCATGAGTGAGCCGTTGCTGAGTATTGTTGATCTCAAAAAACATTACCACACCAAATCACTGTGGCCATTTGGCAAAAAGCAGGTAATCAAAGCTGTTGATGGAGTTTCTTTCGAAATTGCTCCTGGTGAAGTCCTTAGCCTTGTGGGTGAATCTGGGTGTGGCAAATCCACAGTCGGACGTACTCTTACTCACCTAGAACAAGCAACATCGGGACATGCTTTGTTTGAAGGTCAAGATTTTTTAATGATGTCATCTTCTGAATTCCGTCCATTACGGCGAGAAATTCAAATGATCTTTCAAGATCCATTTGCCTCGCTTAACCCACGCCTCAAAATTGAGCAGACCTTAGGCGAGCCATTGTTTATCCACGGCTTATGCAGCACCTGGGAAGAGGCACGCAACAAAATAGCAATAATGCTGGAAACGGTTGGAATGGACCCAATGGTTATGAAACGCCATCCACATGAGTTTTCTGGCGGTCAGCGCCAACGCATCGGGATTGCACGCGTTATGATTCTTAAACCCAAACTGGTAATCGCGGATGAGGCCGTATCAGCGTTAGACGTATCTATTCAGGCGCAGGTGCTGAACCTGATCAAAAAACTGCAACAGGATAGTGGTATATCGATGCTGTTCATCAGCCATGATTTGGGTGTTGTGCGCCACATCAGCAATCGAGTGGCAGTCATGCATGAGGGAAAAATCGTGGAAATTGGCCTGAAAAATGAAATATTTGAAGCGCCCAAACATGAATACACTCGCAAACTTCTCAGCTCTATTCCAAGAGTCAAAACCGGAAGGGAGCTCGTGTGATGCAAAGTTCCAAGCGCGTTTTTTTAGGCTCAATCGCGACAGAAACCAACACTTTTTCACCGCTGAGAACGGATATTCTGGATTTCAAAGAAAGCTTCTATGCCCCTCCCGGCATGCACCCAAAGACGCCGACTTTGTGCAGTGCCGTTTACCCAGCCGCTCGCGCTCGTGCGGCAGAGTTTAACTGGCAAATCGTTGAAGGAACCGCATCTTGGGCAGAACCAGGAGGCATTGTAAATCAGCAGACATGGGAATTTCTGCGTGACCAACTCCTGACAGAACTCCGGACAGCTATGCCTGTCAACATCGTCATCCTTGGCCTACATGGTGCCATGGTTTCGCAAGGCTGTCTGGACTGTGAGGGGGAATTGCTGGCCGCAGTGCGCGAGATTGTTGGCACAGCGGCAATTATTGGCGCAACCTTTGATCCACACAGCCATCTTTCCAAACGCTGGATAGAAAATACAAATTTGATAACAATTTTTAAAGAATTTCCACATACTGATTTTGTTGAAGTAGCCGAAAACTTAATGACCTTGGTGCACCGCACGTCACTGGGTGACATTAACCCTGTGATCAGCAGCTTTGATTGTAAAATGATCGAAGTTTTACCAACTAGCCGAGAGCCGATGCGCGGGTTTGTCGACAAGATTAAAGCGCTTGAGGGGCAGGGGTCAGTTCTATCTATCTCAGTCATTCACGGGTTTATGGCTGGTGATGTGCCTGACCTTGGGTCGCGGGTTGTTGTTGTGACAGATAATGACCAAAGCGGCGGTGACCGACTAGCCGCAGAGCTAGGGGCTGAATTATTCTCGATGCGCGGTAAGACACGACCCGAATTTCTAACTTTAAACGAAGCTTTTGATAAAGCTGAAGTGTCCAAAGCGGTGCCTGTGGTGATTGCAGACATATGGGACAATCCCGGCGGCGGCGTTCCAGGGGATTCCACGATTTTATTACGAGAACTGTTGCGTCGCAGGATTAAGAATGCCGCCTTAGCAACCATCTGGGATCCAATTGCTGTCCGCACTTGTTTTTCTGCTGGAGAGGGTGCCCAATTTCAGCTGCGCTTTGGCGCCAAAATGTCCAAGTTTGCCGGTGAGCCCATGGACGCATACGTCATCGTTAGGAGAGCTGTGCGTGACGCAGTCCAAAGCTTTGGTCAGAGTATTGTCCCTTTAGGTGACGCAGTATGGATTGAAGTGGGTGGGATCGACGTCATATTAAACTCTGTAAGAAGTCAGGTCTTCAACCCAGACATTTTTTCCAACTTTGGAATCAACCCTAAGAGTAAGAAAACCCTGATCGTTAAATCAACCAACCATTTTTACGATGCATTTTCTCGGATTTCGCAAGATATTCTATACGCTGCAGTGGATGGCCCCTATCCCAACGACCCCAAGACCAACTCCTATAGCAATCTGACCAGAGACATCTGGCCTCGCGTGGAAAACCCTCATGGTTGATAACGTAACCTCGGTCAATACACCCACATTTATCGTTAATGAAGCTGTCGCACTAAGGAATATAACAGCGTTCCAAAGCCATTGTAACGAAGTTGGCCTTGCGCTGCGCCCACATATTAAAACCCACAAATCCATCCATTTTGCCAAAGCTCAAATGGCAGCAGGCGCAATCGGTATCACATGCCAAAAAATTAGCGAAGCTGAAGCGATGATCAATTCCGGAATTAATGATATTTTGATCACCTTCAACATTATTGGCCCTGAAAAACTGGGCCGCCTGCGTGCCCTATCAAGCCGTCTTGCCGCTTTATCGGTCGTTGCGGACAATGCAGAAGTAATTCAGGGATTAGGACAAGCCTTTGAAGCGGCACCGCTCCCACTCACTATTTTAGTTGAATGTGATACGGGTGCTGGGCGTTGTGGAGTGCAAACTCCAAAGGCAGCTTTGGAATTAGCTGAAAAAATTTCTCACATATCTGGCTTAATCTTTGGGGGCTTGATGACATACCCAGCGGCAAACGGCAGCAAGGATGCAGCACAATTTATGCGAGATACAAAACAGCTTCTGGGCGCAAAAGGAATTGTGTGTCCAGTCGTTTCATCAGGTGGCTCACCAGATATGTGGAATGCAACTACAGCTGGTATCATTACCGAATACCGCATTGGAACCTATATCTATAACGACCGTTCACTGGTCCAGCGCGGGACTTGTACATGGGGTGAATGTGCAGGTCATGTTCTAGCAACGGTCGTCAGTATACCTACGCCTGACCGCGCAATCATCGATGCAGGATCAAAGGTACTGACCTCTGATCTTTTGGGCTTCTCTGATTATGGCCATGTTGTTGGCAAACCAGAAATTAAAATAGTTGGTCTAAGCGAAGAACACGGCGTTTTGGCGGTTACCCCAGAAAGGCAACTTGTCATTGGTGAGCGCATCAGGATCGTGCCAAACCATGTATGTGTGGTGTCGAACATGTTTGATGATATTTGGATTGAAGATGAAAACGGAAGTCTTGCAGAATTGCAAATTGATGCCCGAGGGTGCGTAATTTAGAAAATTTAAATCGGTCTATACAACATTTAGTTTATCTGTTTAGTTGCATTATGCGCATTTAATCTAGCAGTTTTAGTGTTGGGGCATAGGTTAAGGTAGTCCTAGGAGTTGCGTCATAATTTATCGCAGGAGTGACACGACATGGCGCATGTCGTAAATCCGATAGAAATTCAAAACAACTAAAGCGATTCTAACTCTGCCTCAGCATGAAAATGGGACCAGAGTGATGAACAGAACTAAACCAATTCCAAACCCAATCGAAGCTTTGCGCGCCAATGTCTCTGTTCCGTTTGATGAAGCGCGCGCAATGCCGCCTGAGGTATATACTTCTGACACTTTTCATGATGCAGAGCTGGAGAACGTATTTAAGAAATCTTGGTTCTGCGTTGGGCGGGCAAGTGCATTGGCTAAAGTAGGCGACTATGTGACCTGTGAACTGGCGAGCCAGCCAATCATCGTTTTACGCGACAAAGACAGCACCCTACGAGCATATTCAAACGTGTGCCGCCACCGAATGTCTACTCTTTTGCATGGACGCGGCAACGCGAGAACAATTGTTTGTCCTTACCACGCATGGACTTACAATCTTGATGGCAGCCTGCGTGGCGCCCCGGCGATGGACGGCAATAAAGCATTCTGTAAAGATGAATACAGTCTGCCCAATATTACCTGTGAAGACTGGTTGGGGTGGGTGTTTATCACCTTGAACCCTAATGCCCGGCCTGTTGCCGAAGAATTGAGCGAAGTCGCAGATCTGGTCTCAGGCTACGACATGACTAATTATACGGAAACATTCTTTGAAGAACACCTTTGGGACACAAACTGGAAGGTGTTGGCCGAAAATTTCATGGAAAGCTACCATCTGCCAGTCTGCCACGCGGGTACCATCGGTGGGCTTTCTAGATTGGATGAGATGATCTGTCCGCCCGGGCGCAAGGCATTTAACTATCACACCATCCTCAAAGAAGAGTCCCTGCGCATCGCATTGGCACACCCTTACAACAAACGTTTACAAGGGGACGAACGCCGAACAACGTTTCTGCTTGCGATTTATCCTAGTCTGCTGATCACCCTTACCCCTGGATATTTCTGGTATCTAAGCCTGCATCCAAAGGGACCGGGGCAAGTAAAGATCCGCTTTGGTGGTGGCATGTCTGATGACTACAAGGATGATGTGGAAGCGCATCAAAATCTGATTGATCTCAAGACCCTTCTGGATGATGTGAACATAGAGGATCGTGGCTGCACCGAAAAGGTTTATCGCGGCCTTTCAGCAGACGGAGCAACACCTGGGCACCTATCCCACCTTGAACGACCCAACTTTGATTTCGCGCAATATCTCATGAGCCAAATGGATACATCTTTCCAACTCAGCATTGACCAAGGGGCCTAACTATATCGGTTTTGTCAGAGCAATTATAAGCAATCGCAGCCCTTCCTGCAGATCGGCCCATGACCATGCCCGGTGCATTTTATACATCTCAAAAACAATTTGAGTATGAAGCAGAGACCGTATTGCGCGGCATGGGCGCTCCAACCCTAACTAATGACGAACGGCTTAGATCCACGCTTTTTGCAATTTTCCTACTCTGCTTGCTAGTCAGGCTGCAACTTTGCTTGTGTCGCTTAGTTTTTCCGTTAAATGCGGTGCAAATTCAGGTGGAATGGACGTTGTCTATCTACGGTGATGACCTGCAACAAGACACGATTTTAGCGCGCATTATGCTTTGGGATAAGGTCAATCAAGAGGATTGAGAAAAACTGGAACGTATGCAAATCGCACTCGGATCAGACAACGCGCTTTCGGGTCCTTTAGCAGAAGACGATTATGAAGGCACAACTCGTGATTTCCAGCTATGGCTTGCCGCACAAGACAGAAACAACTTGGTTCTGTCAGATTAAACTTTCTTGAAGGAGGTAGGCAATTTTTTGTTTCGCTGAATGACAGACATTCGCATCCTCATCATGGGTCTCAAAAGAGGTCCGGCTGTTGAGTTTTGCACGCGTCAAACTGATTTGCAGAAATTTAAACAATCTAAATCAGAGAGCTTCAGGTCGTATTGCGCTTGCGCATACAGTATAAATAGCAATCCTGATCACAGGAGCTCCTCAAGAATCAAAACCGATTCCAAAGGTATCCAGAAGCTTCAAGAAGCCCCCGCGCTTGCCCGTTGCGTCCTCCTGAGCCAAGCTTTTTTGCGCCAATTTTACCGCCGCACTACGCAGTGGTTCGGGCGGGAAAGGTATAGCAAACCTGCGTGGCATTTTTAGACGCGTACGTTCAGTGTTAAAAGACCCAAGCCGGTCCAGCATCGTCAATGCCGCAAACCTGCTGGCCGTAACCCCTTGCCCAGTAAATCCCATCGCATAAGCCACCTGCCCGCGATGCGCCAAACCTGAAAAGAACGTCGTGCGCGCAGAGGTATCAATGATGCCACCCCATTTAAAATCAAACTTAACATCGGCCAAAGTTGGAAAAGCCAAAACAAATTGGTCGGCCAAAAGCGCAAAGCTTTCCGGCCGTTGCAATAGCTCGTCATTACGATCACTACCGTAATAGTAGATCGCGTCAAAGCCCGCCCAGAGCATCCGATTATCAGCAGTCTTACGAAAATAGTGGAACTGATTACCACTATCCGCAATGCCATGGCTCCCCAACCATCCAATGCTGGCCCACTGCTCCTCACTCAAAGTTTCGGTCATCAACGAGTAGTCATAAATTGGAATGAACGACATACTCAGACGCTTTAACAGTGGCTTAGCAGAGTTAGTCGCCAAAATGACCTGCTTAGCGCGGATATAAGCGCTTGGCGTTTGCACTCCCATCATGTCGTCGTCGCGCTTCAATGAGGTGACAGGAGTATTTTCAAAAATTTCGACGCCTTGTGCAAGGCAAACGCGGCGCAGCTCAGATACCACCTTCGCTGGATTAACAAGGCCATAGCTTGGCTCAAACAGACCTGCACTGTAGACTGGACTATCAAGCTTTTCCTTCAGCGCGTCACCCACCAACAGCTCATGTGCAATACCAAAGCGCGAGTAGTTTTGCGCCATGCTGTGCAAGCCCTCAATCTGCCATGGGGTTGTCGCAACATTTAACTTACCAGCTTGTTCAAACTCACCTTGTATCTCATATCGCTCAAGGTCCCGCGCGAAGTCATCTAGGTTCTCTTGCCCCAAACGAATTAGTGTTTCCGCTTCACTGGGATGACGCGTTAAGGCGTTTGAGGCTCCATGGGAAATCGAAGGTGCACAAAAGCCACCGCTGCGTCCGCTGGCATCTTGGCCACATCGCTTCCCTTCAAGCACAGCTATTTTTGCGTCAGGATTGCGTTCACGTGCTTTAAGTGCGCTCCAGAGACCTGTAAAACCTCCACCAACAATGGCCAGATCATAGGTTGCATCTTGAGATGCAGGTGCGCAATCGGCCGTTACCGGAACAGTTGTAAACCAAAATGGTAATGATTTTGCATCGCTAAATTTATAGCTCGGCGTCATGACCAATCACCAGGAGATATTATGGCATCCAATAGCTCTGTCACCACAATAACCACCGCAAAGCTACTGTCAGAAGCAAAAGCCATAAACACTTACTATACACAATTGAGTTTTGTACATATTTGCCTCCTTATTTAAGCTGCGTTTAAGAAATTTTGCGTCCACCCGCGTCTAGGAACCAATCGTCTGGGTAAGGGTACCACCAGTCATGGCGCACTGGTTTATGATCCAAGATCACCATCTTTGTACGGCGAAAAGTGTCAAGTCCCATGCGCCCCAATTCACGCCCAATGCCTGAGTTTTTCCATCCCCCGAATGGTAAAGCATCGTTATCAATCAGTGGGTTATTGATCCACACCATCCCCGCCTCTATGCGTTCATGGGCTTCATGAGCCTCCTCAAGAGAGGTAGTGAAAATCGATGCTCCAAGCCCAAATTCAGAAGCATTTGCTCCGTCAATTGCAGCGTCAAAGTCGGGAACCCGAATAATAGCAACAACTGGACCAAAACACTCTTCATTCATAAGCGCCATATCTACCGTACAATTGGTAAGGATTGTCGGCTCATAGAACCAGCCTGTTTGATGCGTAGGAGGGATACGCCCACCACATTCAACTTTCGCACCTTTGGCAATTGCGTCCGCAATAAGCCGTTCGACTTTGTCACGCGCTGCTTTGCTAACAAGCGGCCCAATCTCAGATTTATCCAATCCATTGCCTATGCGCAGCCGCGCAGTTTCGGCCGTAAACGCTGAGACGAACTCATCATGCACGCTGTCCACAACATACATCCGTTCGGTCGAGGTGCAAACCTGCCCCGTCATATGAAATGCGCCGGTAACAGCACCGGCCGCTGCAATGTCAATTGGTGCATGCGCAGTGATAATCATCGGATCAGATCCGCCCGCCTCAATCACTACAGGTTTCATTTTAGCCGCTGCAGCTGTGGCAACAGCCTGACCTGCTGCAACTGAACCTGTGAATGCAACTGCATGAGTTTTAGTACTGGAAACCAGCGCTTTGCCGACCTCAGCGCCACCCGGAAGACAGGCAATCAAACCATTAGGCAAAACTGAAAAGGCCTTCATAAATTCCAAAGTCGACAATGTGGTCGCCTCAGCTGGCTTAACCACACAGCCGTTTCCTGCAGCCAGAGACGCCGCCACAGTCCAGCACATTAAGAGCACCGGAAAATTGAACGGCATAATGTGAACAGATACGCCCAACGGTTCGTATTTAGCAAATTGCATGGAACCTTTTTGAGTGGTGCCTGCAACCTTACCAGCTTCGTCACGCGCCATTTCTGCGTAGTAGCGAAAAATAGGCGCACAGTTGGCAAGCTCACCAATTGCTTCTGGGTAAGGTTTACCCATCTCGCGGCTCATCAAGATCGCACAGTCAGTAAGGTCCATATTTTCGATGCGGTTCGCCAAGGTATGCAAAGCAGTGGCACGCGATTTTGCGTCAAGAATTTTCCACTGAGTTTGAGCAGAATTCACAAGTGACAAAGCGCTGTCGATTTCATCAACAGTAACTTCGCCACGCACGCCAACCTTGGTTAATTTAGCTGGATCCTCGACGTCGTACCCCGCATTTTGCGTGGGGTAGAAATTAGGAGCGACAAAGTAAGTTGGTGCTTGGGTATCAAGCTGCATCAGATGGTCCTTTACGAGAGTTTAGACATTGCAGGGGCAGCATCTCGCCATCCTCGCAAAGTGTCGTCAAGAAAATCACAAATTTCAGATAGTTTTGCCATCCGCAACGCGGTCTGCATTTGCCTCAAGACGCGTGGCATGAATTTCAAATAATTCGCTTTTCCGTCACGCAATTTCAAACGAGGGAATAATCCCACTAACCGAGTATGCCGTTGTGCAGCAAGTAGATAATAGCGCTGCATTATTGCATCCTCTGTGCCACAAAACGCAGGAATTGCATTTAGATAACGGCGTAACATTGCGTCCTCTAGACCGTTCGCAAGATCACGGCGCGCATCTTGCAGAAGCGACATAAGATCATATTCAGCAGCCCCTATTACTGCATCTTGAAAATCAAGCAACCCACATGCCGCGACACCTGCACGGTCCTGAAGGAGCATTAAATTATCTATATGAAAGTCTCGCAATACCAAAGCTTTCGGCGCTTCTTCAAGCGGCATCAGCGCCTTTTTCCAAACCTCACAAAATCGTTCATCAAATTTAGCAACATTGATTTCTGGCGCAAAACCTGGAACAAACCAGTGCGAAAATATCGAAATCTCTTCTAGAAGTGTCGCAGTATCGTAGGCAGGCACAGTGACCGATATGGCGTTCTGCGCGCTATGCAAATGCACTAATACGTCAATTGCAAGTTCATAGAGCGCTGCTTCGTTGTACCCGTCATTTAACAGAGTGCCGTATGTTGCGGTACCAAAGTCCTCGATCAAGGCCAAACCTGCCGCAGGCTCCGCTCCAATTACCCGAGGTGCGCTCAGACCAAGGCTGTTTAGGTGACGCGCCAGACGAATAAACGCTGCAAAGCCAGCCGGGTCAGTGCGATCCTCCATCAGCAGATTACCCACGTTCACCAAACGAATATAGCTGCGCGCAGAAGCATCACCAGGAAGTAGTTCAAGCTCTGCACCGCTCTGACCGTGACGAGCCAAGAATGTAGCGATCGGCGGCGCAAGCGTGAGAGGTGCACCCAATATATTCATCGGATCATATAGACCTTTTTAATCGTTTCATGGACAGTACAAATACCTTTCCAATCTTGAGGGAAAAACGCTGCTGTGTCCGGCATGACCTCAATCACATCGCCACTTTTATGAACGTAAGTGCAACGCCCCTCTAAGAAATGGCAGAATTCATCACTGGTGACGTGGCACTCCCATTTCCCTGGAGTGCAAATCCATAGGCCACACTCAGATTGTCCTTCAGGGCCTTTATGCAGAACAACGCCACTGACTTTTGAAGTGCCTTCAATCATGGTCGGTATGACGCCCCAATCGACAGTTTCGGTGATCTCAAGTGGTGCGCGCATGACAGGAGTTTTCATATGTATTGCCTCATGTTAGCATGTAAATGTTGCGAATAGTTTTAAAAATTTCTGCCACGCCCGACCATCCCTTGGGAAAAAGAACGCAGGTGCCTGCAATGACTTCGATTACCTCGCCGTTATCATGGGTGTAACGCGCGCGACCAGAAACAAAGTGACAGAACTCGTCACGAGGCAGGGACAGTCGCCAACGGCCAGGCGTGCAATCCCAAATGCCAGTTTCAGGGATGTTATCTGGTCCCTTGTGCAACAAACGACCAGTTGAATGAGACGCCCCTTCCAACAAGTCAGGTTGGGGACCCCAATCCACAACATCCTCAAAGCCGGTTGCATTATGAATATGTGGGGCAGAAGAGTTTAACTGGCTCATTCTACCAACCCTGCCAGAAGTTTCGCAGCCTTTTTTGGTCCTTCACAAGACTGCATATGCTTCGAAATTTTACCCAGCTTTTCAGCCATTTCAGCATTGGTCAGGCAGGCTTCAATCTTGGCAATCATTTCCTCATCAGTCCATTCATAGCGATCGGAGCGAAATCCATAGCCAGTTTCTTGCACACGCATAGCATTATCATGGCCATCCCAAACGTAAGGCATGATGATCGCAGGCTTACCAAAATACAGGCATTCTGTGAACGAGTTATTGCCCCCATGATGGATGACAGCATCAACTTGCGGAATGACAGAAGGTTGCGGATACCAATCCTCAATAATGACGTTTGGCGGGATATCAGTGTAGTCGTTTTTATAGTCCCCGACATTAACCAATGCACGGTAACGTGATTTACCAACTAGCGTTATCAAACGTTTCAGCAGATCGGTGTCACCCGCGCCGAGTGATCCAAAAGAAATGTAGAGTAACGGGCCATCGTTGTTCACTCCGAATTTTGGCACAGTATAAGCGTCATCTTCACGCACGCAGCCCTCTAGATATTGGAAACGGGCAGGGTCTAAAGGCGTATCACGCGTGTAAGTCAACGGCTCTGGATAAAGCATCATATTCATATGTGGTGAAGCTTCAAAAAACTCGCCTAATTTGTAAGAGTCTTCACCACAGGACGTGAGGAAATCGTTGAAATCCGCATGGATTGGCGCGATGATCTCTTCAAACTTGGCACGGAATGCAGAGTGTCCCACCGTGTCATTTTCGGACATCCCAGACAAATGCGGTGGAATAGCCGGATCTTCAATTTCGTTCTCAGAGCATGAAATAATGCGCACCCAAGGCACACCAAACTGCTTGATTGCTGGAAACAGGATAACGTTATCTACAGCAATCACATCTGGTTTGATTTTAGCCAGAACGCTAGGCAAATCTTTTTCCGCCCACTTGGCACTGTCAACAATCGCCTCCCAACATTCTTTGACATAGTTATCAATTTGGTCAATTGGAGCTTTACGAAAATTGGGGATGTGTCCATTAATAAAGTCTTCCCAAAACTTGGCCATTTGATCTGCTGGCATTGGCTCAGACAAGGCCACTGGATAAGCTTCAAAACCGTAACCTTCGTAGATTTCAACAAATCCGGGGTCAGACAGAAAGACAGCTTTATGCCCCATCGCAGTTATGGCTTGAGCAATACCAACCGAGTTCAGCGCTGGGCCAAAAGCAGCTTCGGGAAAGAAGGCAAATGTTTTCTGTTTCATGGGGTGTCTCCTCTGTCATGTTGTAATGTTCGATTTATGCGAAAAAAATATGAGTATCTTTAGCGTACCAACTGACATTGATTTGTTGCCCCGTAGAGGGGCAATGCGCCTCAGCGACATCTGCTGTCATACGCACAACAATGGGTGTCTCCGAAAGATCAGTTTTTAAGTGCAACAACAAATCCAGACCGTGATAGGCAATGGCGGTAATCTCACCGCTTAACGCATTGTCGCCATCTTCTCCGATCATAAGGCGTTCAGGGCGAATGGCCGCAACGGCATCACTGTTAGAGGCAGAGTTGTTGATCTGATTGGCTTTAATGGCTAAGCCATTTGCAGTCACAAAACCTTGGCTTGATTTCCTAATCGGAAGAAAGTTCATCACTCCTATAAAATCAGCCGCAAAACGGCTTTCAGGGGCTTCGTAAATCTCTTGCGGCGTTCCTACTTGCAACAAACCACCATCTTTCATAATGGCAATGCGATCAGCCATAACCAACGCTTCTTCTTGGTCGTGGGTCACGATGATAAAGGTGATGCCAAACTCTACTTGCAAGCGTTTTAGCTCAAGCTGCATTTCACTTCGTAGCTTTTTGTCGAGCGCACCAAGCGGTTCATCCAACAACAAAACCTTGGGTCTTTTGACCAAAGCTCGCGCCAAAGCAACACGCTGACTTTGTCCACCAGACAACTGATCCGGCTTGCGATTACGTAAGTGTTCCAACTGAATAACTTGCAAGATTTCATCGACGCTAGCTTTGATCTGCTTCTTTGGCAACTTGTCCATCTCAAGACCATAGGCAATGTTTTGCGCCACAGTCATATGTGGGAACAATGCATAAGATTGGAACATCAAATTCAAAGGCCGCTGGTTTGGCGGTAAATGTGCGATGCTAGAACCCTCAAGCTGCACATCACCACCGCTCAGTTTTTCAAACCCAGCAAGCATCCGAAGCAACGTAGTTTTACCACTGCCTGACGCTCCCAATAGGGCAAAGAATTCGTTCTCACGGATATCCAAGGTCACACCAGTCACCGCTGTAACAGGGCCGAAGTTTTTTTGGACCTTTTGTATGCTCAGAAACGATTGGTTCATTATCCCGACAGGCCCCCTTTATTCAGCCGCTGAGAAAGGGCAAGACAGATCACTGAAACGGTCATAACAATAGATGCCAGCGCGTTAATCTCGGGCGTTACACCAAAACGGATCATCGCATAAATCTGCATTGGCAAGGTAATTGAAGACCGGCCTGCCCCCGCAGTGAAAAAAGCTATTATAAATTCATCGACAGACAGCGTAAATGCGAGCAAAGCCCCAGCCACAATGGCAGGGGTGAGCACCGGAACCATAACGCGGTACAGTGTGGTTATAGTCGAGGCCCCAAGATCAGCAGAGGCCTCCACAATTGACCAATCGAAGCTTTTCAAACGCGCACGCACTACAGCGCACACGAATGCAAGATTGAACACAACATGGCTGACAATGATTGTATGAAGACCCATTTTAGCGCCAAGCAAAGAGAAAAAGCTCAGTAGCGCAATCGCCAGAACAATGTCAGGAATAATCATTGGTGCAAAAATAACCGTCTCCAACCACTTGCCATTGCGCCGCCGAATTTCCACTCCAACCGCGAGAAAAGTTCCCAAAAAAGTCGAAAGAATAGTGGAACAAATTGCAACCACAACCGTATTGGCCGCCGCACCTAAAATGTCATCATTTTCCAATAAAGCGCCATACCATTTAAAGGAGAACCCAGTCCACGCAGTTGGCAAGCCACCTTCATTGAAGGACAGGCCAACAAGCACTGAAATCGGAATGTAGAGAAAGGCAAAAACAACGCCAAGAATTAATAACATCAAACGAAAGGTGTTACGCTCAGCCATTGCCTTGATCTTTCTTCATACCCGCCGCTCGCTCGGCCACCGTGGCTTGCGCCATCAAAAGGCCAAGCATCACTGCGATCAGCACCATCGAAAGAGCTGCGCCAAAGGGCCAATCGTTTGCCGTCAGAAATTGAGCATAGACAAGGTTACCAATCATCTGGAACTGACCACCCCCCAGCAAGGCTGGCGTTACAAAATTACCAATTGATAGAACGAAGACGAAGACAAATCCCGTTGCGATACCAGGCACGGTCATTGGCAGCGTCACTCGGCGGAAAGTCGTCCATGCAGAGGCCCCAAGGTCACGCGATACCTCGGTGATTTCTGGGTTCAAGCGAGATAGCGGCGCATAACAGCTGAGGATTACAAAGGGTAAGTAATTATAAACAAGACCAATCACCACAGCCTGTTCGGTATAGAGCATACTTGGCAGTTCGCCTTGGTATCCAATCCAACGCGCAAGGTTCACAATCAAACCTTCGCGGTTGAGCAGCACGATCCACGCATATGTGCGCACTAGATAATTTGACCAAAATGGAAGCACCGCAAAAAACAGCAGCAAAGGCTGATTACGACGCGGCATAGCCGCAATCGCATAGGCAGCAGCATAGCCTAAAACGCAAGCGATGCCAGCAGATAGACCAGCGATCCCAGCCGACTTAAGAAAAATTTTAAAGTAAAGTGGATCGAAAACTAACGCTAGGTTTTCAAGCGTCCATGTATACTCAATCCCACCATAAATACCCCGTTGGAAAAAAGCCAATACCAAGATCAATACACAAGGCACTACCATCAGGGCCAATAACCACAAAATGGCAGGTGACATCAAAATAAGAGCTCTGCGATCAGTGGACATTACGGGACCCAGCACCAAAAGAATCTGGCGTTATAATGAAAGGAAAATGCCCCCGAATGTTAAACACTCAGAGGCAATTTGAAAGTTTCAATTTGCGGCTTTGATTTCTGATACAAGGCGCGAATAATCACGCTGTGCTGCGCCAACATCCCGCATCTGTTCAAACTTTAGCATATCCGCAGGCGCCATGCCCATATTGGGGAAAGTTTCAATCAAGCCTGCGTCCACACCATCCATCGCAGCCTTATTTGGCACTTTGTAAAGAATGTTTTCAGCAGCCCATCGATGATTGTCAGCATCCAGAATGAAGTTCACAAAGTCATATGCTGCATCTTTATTTTCTGAGGCTTTCAAAATTACCATAGTGTCAACCCAGAGATCAGAACCTTCTTCAGGGATCATGTATTTGATGTCAGCGTTTTCACCAATGCCATAGTTGCACCACCCATCCCATGCGTGAACCAGTTCAGCTTCACCTGACACCAACTTCGCATAAAATGTCGTATCATCGTAAGCCAACAATGATTTTTTGGCTTCAATCAACAGATCACGAACCTCAGCCATTTTGTCAGGATCAGTTTCGTTTACAGAATAACCCAGTTGAAGCTGGCCTGCTGCAAGTAACCAGCGATCCGTGGCGAGCATTGTTGTTTTACCTGCAACATCCGCTTCTGGCGCGAGCAAATCACCCCAGGAAGTTGGAGTATCAACCAGGTCAGATCTATAACATAATCCTGTGGTACCCCATGCATATGGCAACGAGAAGGAATTGCCGGGATCATGCGGCAGTTCTGTGGCTTCTGAATATAGGTTAGCAATATTTGGAATTTTGGCGTGATCCAAAGTTTCAGCAAGGCCAAGGTTGTTTAGAACTTCTGCAAAAGGTGAAGAAACGAAAACAACGTCGTAGCCAACACCTTTGGCCGCAATCAACTTTCCCATAATTTCTTCGTTTGTCGCGTGCAGGACCAGTTCAGCCTGATTGCCGGACGCCGTGTTAAATGCATCGATAGTATCGGCAGCCATGTATCCGTCCCAATTGGAAACGGTAAGGGGTTCAGCGAATGCAGGCGCGGAAAACGCAGCCAGCGCCACAATTGCACAAACGCTGCTGCGCGGGGAAAGTCGTGACATCTAAAATACCTCCAAAATGTTACATCTGTTGAATGTCTCCCCGATGGGGTGACTGTTTTTTATTTGCGTTTCTCAAGCGACGCTTTAAAGCAGTATTAATGCAACAAAATATACGTCAATTTGTTTTTGCGGTCTTTTCTCTTCTGATGCCACACGAGGAAACAAACTGCCATGCAGACCTTTAGAAAGACACCGATGCTACAACCCCGCAGTAATACACGTCAAAACCATTTGAAGTTGGCCCGTAAAATCACCGAAGTGGTCCTTGAGCGTGGCTTTGCAGAGGGCGCTCATCTGCCGGAGTCCACACTATCAAAGGCCTGCGGCGTATCGCGTACTCCCATTAGATCTGCATTAAAACTACTAGAAAACAATGGTATTGTTCAGCGCCGTGAGGAAGGTGGATATTTTCTACACGTTAGCCCTGAACGCATTGCAGCTGGAGGCTTGTCCGATCTGGAGGATATGGAAGACAGTCTGGCAACACGTATTTTGTCAGATCGCGCAGAGCGCCGAATTACAGATATCCAGTCAGTCAGCGCACTTGTAAGGCGGTACGACGTTCCACGGTCATCTGTATTAAATGCGCTAAAAATACTAAGTAGCGACGGGATTGTCGTGCAACTTCCTGGCCGCGCATGGGCTTTCCAGCCGATTCTAGACAGCTCAAACGCACTTAATGATAGCATTGCCTTTCGCCTGTCGTTGGAACCACAGGCCATAACAGCGCCTGGATTTCGAATGGACAGCCAAAAAACAGGACTTTTGCGGCAGCAATTGCAAGAGTTTGCGCTGCGGCCTGATGGAGCATTAAGCGCTGTAGCATTCCTACATCTGGATTGCGCATTTCACAGCTTTATCGCTGAAAGCTCCGGCAACCGTTTCGTCAAAGGCACTTTGCTTGCGCATCAACGCTTGCGGCTGTCCACGCAAAAAAACCACTCCATCCCTAATTTTCGCTTACGACAATCACTCGAAGAACACCTTGATATTCTGGATAGCCTTGAACGCTCGCAACTTCGGCTTGCCGCCGACCAAATGGTAGTGCATTTGCGCCGCAGCCAAATTCGCAAACCCCAAACTCTCAATCGGGGCATTCTACCCATGGGAAGAGGAGCACTTGCATGAAAAAACCAGTCATCGCGCTGTTTCCCGAAGCCAGTTTTGGTTCTGCTCTAAATTGTGTTGGAATTGCGCAACAACTGCAGCACCAAGGCAGTACACCTGTGTTTCTGTGCCATCCAGGTTTTAATGGCGTGTTCGCTGAATATGGTTTCAAAGAATACCAACTGCCGCAAAGCGCTGAGGCACAGCATCAAAACGAAGAAACATGGCAAGCTTTTGTTACGGCCCATCTCGAACACTTCAATCAGAACCCAACTGAGCAATTAAAAACCTATGTTGGGCCAACATGGGAAGCTATCGTAGATACGGCCATTCAGGTGGAAGACGGTCTATCACAGTTGCTGAAACGGATAAAACCAGATGGCATTGTTCTTGATAACGTCATCATGTTCCCGGCAATCGCAAATGCGGGTGTACCGTGGATCAGGGTCGTTTCTTGTGCTGAAACTGAAATTCCAGACATTAACATACCACCTTATTTGTCCGGCATGGCTGCAGATGACCCCGCGCGTCCTGCGTTTGAATCCGCTTACATCAAAACCACACTACCCGCACAAAAGCGCTACAACATATTCCGACGCGCGCGTGGCTTAGCTGCATTACCTGCCGGCCAGTTTTTAGAAACCTCGCCGCATTTGAACCTACTCTTGGCGCCAAAGAGTATCCGCTATGAACGCGCAACACCACTTCCAGAAGATCAGTTCGTGTTTTTAGATGGCTGCGTTCGTGAAGAGGCCCAGTTTGAGCCACCACCTCTTCCTGTGAATGAAGGCCCCATTGTCTACCTGAGTTTTGGTAGTCTTGGCGCGATCGACACCGATTTGATTAGCCGCATAATCGCAGTTTTCGCGACAATACCTGCTCGTTTCTTCGTGAACGTTGGAGAATTCTTGGAAAGCTACCAGCAAGTGCCTGATAACGTATACCTCGGCAGCTGGTTTCCACAGCCCTCAATCGTTTCACAAGCTGATTTATTTATCCATCACGGTGGTAACAACAGCTATTGTGAAGCACTACACTTTGGAGTTCCTTCACTAATCATGCCATACTGTTGGGACGGCCATGACAATGGCTTGCGAGCCTTACAAACCAACACTGGCGTGAACATGCAACGTGCTTCATGGACCCCTCCAGAGCTAAGGCAAATCATGACCGCCTTGCTAAACGACAATTTAATGATAACCCGCATGCGAGAGATTTCAGATAAGATGAAGAAAGGAAATGGTGTCCGTGACGCTGCGTTAGCTATTTTAAATAAAATATCAATTTGAGATCTTATTTTACGTAAGTGGTCTCAGCAAGGCCACCAAACGAATTTGAACAGAGTCTCGATATGAACCTCTTGCAACTAAGGCAAAACAGTAGTCGAGGTCACCTAGCATTGTGGTCACCTCTGATTGCCTACAAATAAAACAAGGGTATTATTTGTCTGTCTTATCAAATTTTCTTAATTGGACCCATAAGTGCTGATCTCGGACAGTCACGGAGAGTTATATTTGCAGCAATATGTATCATATAATATGCCTTATATTAGCCATTAAAACAAATTACATTTTTTAACATACAAATTATGACACTATTAAATCGGAGGAAATTTGATTGATATATTTAAGAAACCTTCCAAAATAAATGAATGAGCAGTCTGTGGAGTATTAAAAGATCATTACAAGTGTAGAGGTTGTTTTTAAGAGTACAGATGTCAAAGTTCAGAAAAATAAAATAAGAATGAAAACAATCATAGTTTCGCTACTTAAAGTGTAGGTTTGCATCTATGAAATTCACCTTTGGGCATCTTTCAACCTTCCCAAAATATCAATGCCTTGCTGGTTAAAGAAATGTAACATATCGATAAAAATCCAGTTTTCTTTAAGTTTGTCATCTTCGCGGCGGTAAATATCGATAACACGGAACTCACACAACTTTTCGCTACATGGCAGTCCTAAATAGCCACCCGTTACTTTTGCTCTAAAATTGGGCCAACCAAAAAATCCGCCATAGTGCCCCTCTGCAATGCGAGCTATGTGCCCTGTCCCTGATCGATCGCTTAGCCCGGACCTAAATGGCCCCGAATGCTGCTCTGCATATCGCTTAATAGTATAAGTTGCGCCAATACCAGCTGGCCCCCACCAAATCATATCATCATGCCAACTAAGAGCGAGTTCTTCTTCAAGCGGTAATCCACTATTCCATTGTCCCAAATCACTTATCATTTTGTGCATGACATCCAATGTCTTTTTACCTTCAACGGGGTCAAAATCTGCAAAGAGTAACCCATCATGAGTAGCGGGCCCCGGCTGAACGAAATGTGCTGCCGCTTGATCTGGAAAAGGAGCGTACCCTGCTTGAATCATGAAATGCGGAATATCAAAGTAGAAAGCTGTTTCAGCAATCTTTCCATCTAAGACTTTGTGGAACTCTGCATATCGCAACATGATCATCTTACCAGTGGGCTGAATACCCAGCCATTGGCTATCAAACAAACCCATCAAGTGCCCCATAGAACACACCCACACTGATCCGTCTTCATCAATGAAGTTATCACCAGCAAAAAAGACGTCCATCCGGCGCTGCATGTGAGTTACTGCGCTGCGAAAAGGCTGCCAAAAAAGCGTTGAAACCACCTCTGAACTAACTTGTAAATGAAATGGGTGAAATCCACGCCATGTGTATTTAGCTGCGGTGTAATCACTCAAAACCGCACTGATTCCGTCAATTTCAACACTGTCCAATGCATCGTAATATTCACGCACGACTTGTTTTTCAGCTTGAAAAGCCAATATCCCATTCCTTTTTTATTTCAGCATGTAAAGGCTTTACAGCATTTGACACGATCACCTTGCATATGCATGCAAAATTAGCTTGCATGCGCATCAAATCGAAGTCTATATCTTTTTTGCAAACGTATGCAAAATGGCCTTTGATCATTTGGGGGACTGCATGGCCGAAATCCAATTGCGCGGGCTATCAAAGCGATGGGGAAACTTTGTCGGTGTTGAAGACTTCAATCTTACGATTGCAGATCAAGAATTTTTGGTCCTGCTTGGCCCGTCTGGCTGTGGCAAAACAACGACCATGCGGATGATCGCAGGTCTGGAGGACGTCACAAGCGGTGAAATCTTGATCGACGGTGTGCGCGTAAATGATTTGGATCCCAAAGATCGCGATGTTGCGATGGTTTTTCAATCCTATGCTTTATACCCGAACATGAATGTTTATGAAAATATTCGTTTCCCGCTGAAAGTGCGTAAAATTCCCGAAGCGGAACACGAAAAACGCGTGATGCGCGCCTCTGCAATGGTTGAGCTGGATGAATTCCTCCACCGCAAACCAGCAGAGCTATCAGGTGGGCAGCGCCAGCGTGTGGCACTTGCGCGTGCAATTGTGCGTGAGCCCAATGTATTTTTGATGGACGAGCCCCTATCTAACTTGGATGCAAAACTACGCGTCTCGACGCGCGCGCAAATTAAGAACCTCAGTCATGAGCTCAAAGTTACAACTATTTATGTGACGCATGATCAGATTGAGGCGATGACGCTAGCTGACCGCGTGGTCGTAATGAAGGGCGGGGTTGTGCAGCAAGTTGGTAGCCCAACCGAAATTTACGACCATCCGTCCAACGCTTTTGTCGCAAGCTTTATCGGATCACCTGCAATGAACCTGATAACTGGGATATTTAACAGTGGCGTATTTGAAGGCGAACATATCAAGGTCTCCGGCTTTAATAACGCGGACGGACCTATTCAACTTGGCTTTCGTGCTGAAGATGCGTCCATTGTAAAAACTGGCGGTGAGATTCACGCCGCCGTTTACACAGTTGAACTTCTAGGCGACGCTACAATGATCACTGTGCGTGTCAACGGTGAGTTGGTGTCCGTAAAAGCGTCAAAAGATTATCGTGCACAGATCGGCGAAATGGTTCGCATCTCTGTACCAAATGAAATTTGCCATTTGTTCGATACACAAACGGGTGCGCTAATTGGGGATTAACCCCAAACAAAATCCCCCAAAAGGGGAATAACCAAGGTGCGATCTTGCAAGGCGCATCTTTTGAAAACCAGGGAGAAACAGATGTTTCTAAAGACAATTACATTCGCAGGTGCCTTTGCACTTTTGGGAAGTACAGCAATCGCTGGGTGTGGCATTTCAAGTGGCAACGTCAGCATTCTGTCAAACGACTTTCCAGCGATCCAAGCTGTGACATCAGCTGCCGCAACTTGCGCAGGTGACGGCGTTACTGTTGAAACCAATCTTACAAAAGATCACAAAGACATTATGGTTGCAGCGCTTACAGCGAACCCTGCACAATACTCTTCTGTTATTGTTTCCAACTCTACCCTCGTTACATTGATGAATGACGGTTTACTGCGTCCATTGGATGAAATGGTTGCAAAATACGGTGCTGCCTTAAACAAAAACCAGTTGATCACAGTGAACGGCAAAGTGATGGCCGTTGCCTTCATGGCTAACGCACAACACTTATTTTCACGCGTGGACGTTCTCAAGGCTGCTGGCGTTGATAGCATTCCAGCGACCTATGAAGAAGTTCTTGCCGCGGCAGAAAAAATTCGCGCGGCTGACCTAATGGAATATCCAGTTGCTTTAAACACAAAAGCAGGCTGGAATTTAGCTGAAGAGTTTGTAAACATGTACATGGGTACGGGTGCTGACTTCTTTAAACCTGGCACTGCGGAAGTTGCGATTAACAACAAGCATGGCGTTGCAACACTGGAAATGCTGAAATCATTAGTTGCCTATTCCAACCCTGATTACCTGACATATGATTCAAACGCGACACAAGCTGAGTGGGAAGCTGGTAATCTTGCACTGGCAACAATGTGGGGATCTCGCGGTAGTGCAGTCTTAGACGACGAAGGTTCAACAGCAGAAGTCGTTGCCGGTACCGTTCTTTCTGCCGCGCCATCATGGGGTAATGGCCCACGCCCTGCCTCAACATTATGGTGGGACGGCATCGCGATCTCAACCAACGTTTCAGACGAAGATGCAGAGGCAACATTCGCCGCTCTGATGAACGGCATTTCTCCTGAAGTTGTCAAAGCAAACAATGACGCAGCAGTTTGGTTGGTCGAAGGCTATATGCCAAGCCCAGCATCAGTAGGCGTTGCCGGCACAGCAAGTGGTGGCGCAGCACCATACCCAATGATACCATTCATGGGTGCGCTGCATGGCGCTATTGGCGCAGAAATCTCTGATTTCTTACAAGGGTCCGAAAGTGCGGAGCAAGCTTTGATTGACGTTGAAGCCGCATACACGGCAGCAGCAAAAGAGCAAGGTTTTTTAAAATAAACCACGCCGGAAGGGGGCTTTCTGTCCCCTTCCTTGGCGATTTAGTTTCACCATAGCCTCGGGCAAGCTTGATGAAAAACCGCACTTTTTTTTGGTTTATTTTACCATCGTTAATTACGATGCTGCTTTTTATCGCTTTGCCGATTGTTTCTGTCGCCGTGCAATCGATGCACATTGAGCACGAAGCCGTCATGGTAGAAGTTGAAAACTGCGGTCCCTTTGGCTGTAAAAAAGAATTACAAATAGACGTCGAAGAAACCGCAAAACTAAAAGAAGAGCGCCCGCTAGGTCAATTCAACGGTATAGGGACTTACACCAATCGTAACCATCTTGCCTTCATAGAAATTGGCCTCGCATTGCAATCTAGTAATGGCTTTCTTGACTTTATTTCCAAGGCATTAAACTTGCCGTTTTATCGGGCGCTAGCATTCACGTTAACTTACACTTTTATCGTAACACCACTGGTCATTTTTTTTGGGTTTATCATTGCACTTGGCGTAAACACACTGCCCAAAAGGATTAAAGGCCCAACGATTTTTATTTCTCTTTTACCAATGATCGTAACACCCTTGATAGGATCGCTGATCTTATTCTGGATGATCGATGCCAATGGTATTCTCGGCTCGGCCTTGCAGCGAATATTTGATGATCCAAATCTGTCATTAAAAGCGTCCCCCGCTCTCACTTGGATCATGCTGATGGTCTATGGTGTATGGCACTCTGCCCCATTTGCGTTCATCGTTTTTTACGCCGGCCTTCAAACAGTTCCTGGCGACACTATGGAAGCAGCCATGATCGATGGAGCCTCACGTTGGGAGCGGACCCGCTATGTGGTCTTGCCTCACCTGATGCCACTCACAGTTTTTATTTTGCTAATACAACTAATGGACAACTTTCGTGTCTTTGAACCAATTGTCAGCTTCTCTGCCCAAGCCAGTGCAACTTCATTGTCATGGATTATCTACAATGATCTTGTGGGTACTGAGAGCCAATTCTTTGGATCTGCCGGCGCGACCTCTGTCTTAACAATTATCGGCGTAGGCATCCTGCTTATTCCAGTACTGATCCGCACATGGCGCGACTTTAATCAGAAGGTGGTGTGATGTCAGATATCATTCATCGCCGATCACCCGTTTTGAATACGATTATTTGGGGCCTCGTCTTGATTTGGATCATTGCCGCAGGCTTTCCGTTCCTTTGGACGCTGTGGGGGTCTTTCAAAGTACAGGGCGATTTCTTTTCAAAAGCAGACTGGACCAACGCGGTTTACGGCGTTCGCACACATATCGAAACAGGCAGTATGTTCACTGGGAAGGGTTATTTTGGCGCGTGGATCACTAAAGAGTTTTGGTTTGCTGCATTAAATACCGGCATGGTTGTGGTCTCGGTCGTTTTCATCTCACTGACGCTCGGAACCCTTGGTGGTTATGCCCTTGCCCGTTCGGGGAAAAAATACGCATTCTATTTGCTAATGCTAGCGTTGGTGTTCCGGGCCATGCCACACATCACATTAGTATCCGGATATCTTCTGCCGTTTTTCGAATGGAACATTTGGGGCTACCTGCCAACCGCAATCATTGTAATGGTAGCCATTAATCAACCATTCACCCTTTGGATGCTCCACAGCTTTTTTCTCAATATTCCAAAGGATCTTGATGAGAGCGCGATGGTAGATGGCTGCACACGTTTTCAAGCTTTTCGCCATGTTATCGTTCCAGTAATGTGGCCAGGCGTCGTGACGACAGGATTGTTCTCATTCCTTTTAGCTTATAACGATTTCACAGTGACTGCGACGTTACTTAGCCAGGCAAACCAAACGATGGTGCCAAAAATTGCCAGCTTCCTAGGAACTACTCAAACAGAAGGAAACGTTATGTTCGCAGTTGCGGCTGTTGTTTCAGCGACTGCACCACTCTTTGTCTTGATCTTATTTTTCCAACGCCAAATCGTTAGTGGCCTTACAGCAGGAGCCGTAAAAGGATGAGCGGAGCACGCCCAGAACAGGCAGTACTTTCTCGTGACACAGACATGTCTAAAACTGAGGAAACGCGGGCAGTAATAGAGGGTATGGTAGATGGTCTGAATGACCACCGCATTGCTGATATTGGTGAATTCTTCAGTCAGGGTTTCAGCTGGATGGGTAATAATGGCTGTGGAACTAAAGACGGAATCAAGGAATTCCAGGACAATTGGCAGAAGCCATTTCAAGCTGCGTTTTCAGATAAAGTTTGCGTTGACGAGGCACGCCTGTACATGGGCGAATGGGCAGCCGCATTCGGGCGACAAGAGGCATTGCATTCAGGCAATTTTATGGGGGTCGAAGCGACAGGTAAGCGCATTCAGATCCGTTATATGGATTTTTGGAAAGTGGAGAACGGCAAAATCACCGATAATTGGGTAATGGTTGATTTTCCACATGTCCTCGCACAATTAGGCGTTGATGTTTTCAATGGTCATGGCTGGGAAGCTTACGACCGAGGCGAGAAAACACCGCCATCACCCCCGAAAAAAACAGGAAAAGACTGATGGCATTAGAATATCTAAAACGCGGAAAACCGGATGCAGAACGTGCCAAGGATGACGCAAAAACCAAAGCCGTTGTAGAAGCTACTTTAAAAGATATCGAGCTTCGCGGCGATGCCGCAGTTCGCGACCTCTCAGCCAAGTTCGACAATTACTCTCCCGCATCATTTAAACTGTCTAAGACAGAAATTAACGATTTAATCTCATCCCTGTCAGATCACGAATTGGCGGATATTAAGTTTGCGCAAGAGCAGGTGCGTAACTTTGCTCAAGCTCAGCGCAACAGCATGTTAGATATCGAAGTCGAGACACTGCCTGGCGTAATTCTAGGACATAAAAATATTCCAGTTCAATCAGTTGGTTGTTATGTTCCGGGTGGAAAGTTTCCGATGGTAGCATCAGCGCATATGTCTATTGTCACTGCCACCGTTGCTGGTGTTCCAAGGATCGTAGCATGTACACCACCATTTAATGGCAAACCCAATGCCGCAGTGATTGCTGCTATGCACCTTGGCGGCGCCCATGAAATTCACGTTATGGGCGGTATCCAAGCCGTCGGCGCAATGGCAATTGGTACAGAAACAACTGAGCCAGTTCACATGCTTGTTGGCCCAGGAAATGCATTTGTGGCTGAAGCCAAACGCCAATTATTTGGCCGAGTCGGCATTGATTTATTCGCAGGCCCAACAGAAACTATGGTAATTGCAGACGATACCGTTGATGGTGAATTGTGTGCAACAGATCTTCTTGGTCAGGCTGAGCATGGGTACAATAGCCCAGCTGTATTACTAACCAATTCACGTAAATTGGCTGAGGATACCTTGTGCGAAATCGACCGATTACTAAAAATTCTACCAACTGCTGACACAGCATCCGTCAGCTGGGCCGATTATGGCGAAGTCATATTATGTGATACCTACGAGGAAATGCTCTCAACTGCAGATGATATCGCTTCTGAACATGTGCAAGTCATGACAAACCGCGATGATTGGTTCTTAGAACATATGACTTGCTATGGTGCATTATTCTTGGGAGCGCGGACCAATGTTTCTAATGGGGACAAAGTCATTGGTACGAACCACACTTTACCTACAAAAAAAGCTGGTCGGTATACTGGTGGGCTATGGGTAGGGAAGTTTCTTAAAACGCATTCATATCAAAAGATCATGACAGACGAAGCTGCAACTTTGGTAGGCGAATACGGCAGCCGTCTTTGTATGCTTGAAGGGTTTGTTGGTCATGCAGAGCAATGTAATGTCCGAGTGCGCCGCTACGGCGGGATCAATATTCCCTATGGTGAAGGCGCACCCCACCGAGATGTAAAGAAATGAACATCTCACAACGCAGCATCCAATCAATTACACCGCTATTGGCGGCGCTGCGAGATTTTGAGCAAAAGACTGTGCGAGCAGCGTTTACAAAACTTATGGCACCAGAAGCAGTCGTTCACATGTGCTGCCCTTTTGGAGACATAGAAGGACCTACTTTTTACGATACTTGCTTTGTTCCATTACTCAAAGCCATACCCGATGTTGAGCGTCGTGACACAATCATCGTCAGCGGACAAACCCCCGAAGGCAAGAATTGGATTGGGTGCTGTGGCTCCTACATAGGGACCTTTGCAACGGCTTTTTTAGATATTCCACCAACGGGTCATTTGGCGCATATGCGTTTCCATGAATTTTACCATATTGTAGATGGGCAAGTAATTGAGGTTCAAGCCATTTGGGATATCCCCGAGCTAATGATGCAATCCAACGCTTGGCCAATGGCCCCAAGTTTGGGTCGTGAATGGCACACACCCGGACCGATTACCCAAGACGGAATGGTGGATGCAACAGATCAAAAATCTCGTTCAGAATACTGTCAAACTCATGTACTAAACATGCTGACCGCTATGTCCCGTCACCCCACCGAACCAGCGGAAACGATGGAGCTTGAACGTTTCTGGCACCCCAAAATGACTTGGTACGGACCAGCAGGAATTGGCACTGCAAGAGGCATTTCAGGCTTTCGACACTGGCATCAAATACCTTTTCTAAACGCAATGCCGGATCGGGGACAGTTTCCTAACGAAACCACATTACACTTTTTCTCAGAGGGTGATTATGTTGCCGTAACTGGATGGCCAGACATGGTTCAAACTGTAACCGGTTCGGGATGGATGGGTATTGCGCCCAATGGGCGAAAGGTTCAAATGCGTTCCTTGGATTTTTGGCGTTTGGATGGTGAAAAAATTCGAGAAAACTGGGTTCTTATTGACCTTCTGGATGTCTACCAACAGCTCGGCGTTGACGTGCTTGCTCGCATGCGTGAGTTCAACAAATCCCGGAACATTGGACCTTTGACTTTCCCAATCGGAGAACCCCAATGAAGTTACCAAACACGCCGTCAATGTCATTGAAAGGCAAGCATGCTTTAGTCACGGGAGCATCTTCAGGTATTGGTCAGGCCTGTGCAGTCGCCATGGCAGAAGCTGGCGCAACTGTTGTGTGCGCTGCACGAGGCAAACATCGTTTAGACGAAACCGTTGATGCAATGAAAGCCCAAGGCTGGAGCGCCGAAGCCTTAATTTTGGATCAATCAAATCTGGGTTCTCTCAAATTGGCTATGGCTACACCATTTGACATAATTGTAAATTCGGCCGGTATTGTCCGTCATAAATCCGCATTAGAAACCCAACCTAAGGATTTTGATGCTGTCATGGACGTGAACTTACGTTCTGCATATTTCCTGTCCACATATGCAGCTCAAGCCATGAAAACTGCTAATATCAAAGGATCTATAATCCACATTTCTTCGCAAATGGGTCATATTGGAGGAATAGATCGGACCGTTTATTGTACATCCAAACACGCACTTGAAGGCATGGTAAAAGCTATGGCTATCGAATGGGGTGAATTAGGAATTAGGATTAATACTATCTGTCCAACCTTCATTCGCACGCCTTTGACTGATGCAACCCTGAATGATCCCGAACGTGCAGCTTGGATCAATGAAAAGATAAAGCTTGGGCGTGTTGGTGAAGTAGAGGACATAATGGGAGCAGCATTATACTTGGCTTCCAGCGCTTCATCAATGGTGACAGGAACCCACCTTCTTGTGGACGGGGGATGGACGGCTGGCTGATCGCATTACATCTTTTCAGGTTGCCCAACGTGCTGGCGTCAGCCAGTCAGCAGTGAGCCGCGTTTTCACCAAAGGCGCCTCAGTTAGCCATAAGACAGCCATTAAAGTGCGCCAGGCCGCTCTTGATCTAGGCTATAGACCCAATATCTTGGCTCGGTCCTTGATTACAGGAAAGAGCCGCATAATCGGGTTGATTGTAGCTTACTTAGATAACTACTTTTACCCCCTAGCGCTAGAAAAACTATCAAACTCATTACAAGCCGAAGGATACCACGTTCTCGTATTCATGGCATCTAACGATACACAATCAACGGACCAGGTGATTGATGAGTTACTAGACTACCAAGTCGATGGCATCATTACTGCCAGCGTCGGTATTTCAAACGACTTAACCGCGCGCTGTGAAGCAGCAGGTGTTCCAGTCGTCTTGTTCAACAGGTCTCAGGATACTGCAGATCACTCTGCTGTCACCTCAAATAACTTTGCAGGCGGGCAATCAGTTGCCGCTTTCTTTGCCGTAGCACAGCATCAGCGAATTGGGTATATCGGTGGATGGGAGGGTGCATCAACTCAACGGGAACGTGAAGCCGGTTTTCGTGATGGCTTGGATAAAGCAGATCTTCCTCTCTATGCGCATGGGCTGGGGCAGTTCACCGTTGACGGCGCAAAAGATGCGGCGCGCACAATGTTTGAAGATCCTACCCCACCGGATGCCATCTTCATAGCAACTGACCATATGGCGTTCGCGGTTATGGATGTTATTCGCAGTGAAGTTTGTTTGCGGATACCAGAGGATGTCAGCATCATTGGCTATGATGACGTGCCACCAGCAGCATGGGCAGCATATGATCTCACAACAGTCCGCCAGCGTGCAAATGCAATGGTTCAGGAAACTGTTGCCCTAATGCTCAACAAAATCAGCAACCCTACGTCGGAACCACGCCACATCAAAGTGGACTGCCCACTCATTGTTCGCGGCTCTGCAAAAATACCAAAAGGATGGACCCCATGAAAGGTTTCTC
>Ga0115561_1000048_pt1 | contig 80653 bp, 71 predicted proteins | sample COGITO_mtgs_1105_4_FD_87201 | JGI IMG/M metagenome (GOLD analysis project Ga0115561, IMG submission 87201) | Pelagic marine microbial communities from North Sea - COGITO_mtgs_110512 | ecosystem: Environmental > Aquatic > Marine > Epipelagic | place: Germany:Helgoland, sampling site Kabeltonne...
GGGCTAGCAATGTGATGCGCATGATCTGCGCTGTTTTATTGCCGTTCCCTGATTTTTTTCTATCCTTCAAGGCTGTTTATTCCCGCTCAAGGCTGTTTATTCCCGCTCAAGGTTGTTTACTCGGGCTCAAGGCTGTTTATTCCGGCTCAAGGCTGTTTACCCGGGCTCAAGGCTGTTTCCAGCAAAAGCTGTCGGGCTGATTGACTGGGGCGATTGGCGACGCGGTTGCTGGTGCTGGCAAGGCGAGTTCCTCGGGCCAGGTATCGCTGCTCGGTTTCAGTGGCCAGTTGAGCCTTTTTCGTTGCCGCTGTTTTTCTTTGTTTAGCGACTTTAAAAGTATGGGTAAGGGGTATCTCGCTTGGACACACGTTATCGCACAGTCCGCATACGATGCAGCTGTCCAGGTTCAGAGCATTCGTCTGGTCGCCATTTTCCCGGAACCAGTAAAGAAGTTGTGGTTGCAGGTTTCGGGGACATGCCTCGTTACACTGGCCACAGTTTATACAGGGAATCGCATGCTCACGAAACTCTGCGTGAGTTTCTTCACCGGGGGCTTCGATCAGATCAATACAGTCTACGGGACAAGGATCCCTGCAAAGGTCGCAGCCCGTGCAGTCAGTTGCGATGACGGTGTGCATCAGTTGGTGAGCACCAACGATAGCATCTACCGGGCAGGCAGCAATGCACAGTGTGCAGCCGATGCATTCCTCTTCCCGGATGACCGCGAGCATGGTTGGTGTGAATTCCCCACATTCATCGTTGAGTGCAAGGGGTTCGCGTCCCAGTAAGTTCGCGAGTGCTGTAATAGTTTGTTCACCTCCCGGTGGACAACGATTGATCGCTTCACCGTTGGCGATCGCTTCGGCATAAGGTTTACAGCCGGGGTAACCGCACTGCGCGCACTGTGTCTGGGGCAATTGCGAATTGATCAGGGTGATCAGCGAAGTTGTCTTGGGTTCTAGCCTGTCACGGGTGATGACGAGCAGCAGCGCGGAAAACGCGCCAAGGCCTGTCAGCAGTAATATGTCCGTCACCAGGTTCGTCATGACATACCGGTAAAGCCGAGAAAGGCGAGTGAAAGTATGCCAGCAGTGATCATATTGATCGCTGCACCTTTAAACGGTGCGGGGATATCTGCCGCTTCCTGCTTCTCTCTGATTGCTGAGAACACGATCAAGAGACCAGAAAAACCCAGCGCTGCGCCAAATCCATAGATAAGGCTTTCGGCAAACCCATGTGCCTGTCGAGTGTTTAACAGGGCAACTCCAAGGACAGCGCAGTTGGTGGTAATCAGGGGTACAAAGATGCCTAGCACCTCATGCAGCAGCGGTTGGGTTGCACGCATGACAACTTCGGAGAACTGCACCATAGTGCCGATAACGACAATAAAGGCGATGATTCGAAGGTACTCCAGGTTAAAGGGTGTCAGCAGGTAGGTATCTAGTAGGTAGCTGATGCCGCAAGACAGTGTCAGTACAAACGTCGTTGCCGCGGACATACCGATGGCGGTTTCAAGGCGCTGGCTTGCGCCCATAAAAGGACACAGGCCCAGGAATTGCACCATCACAAAATTGTTGACGAACATGGTCGTCAGTAGGATTAGCAAGGTATCAGGCAAGTGCTAGTTACCGTCCGAAAAGTGGTGTTCCGTGCCTTTAAGATTCGTCATCAGGACAACGTTAGTTTAAAAATCGATTACTTGGCGGAAAATAACCACCGCGGTGATTATTTCCCGGAGAGGATCGGGCTAATGTTAGCTGACTTTCATCCCCGGGTGGGCGCCATTATCGGGTTCAAGCAGATAGATTTCTTCGCCGCCGGGTCCGGCCGCCAGTACCATGCCTTCGCTCATCCCAAACTTCATCTTCCGCGGTGCCAGGTTGGCCACCATAACTGTCAGCTTCCCGACAAGGTTCTCTGGGTTATAAGCAGCTTTGATTCCTGCGAAGACGTTTCTTGTGGTGTCGTCTCCAAGGTCCAGCGTGAGCTGTAATAACTTGTCTGCGCCCTCCACGTGCTCGGCCTTGACGATCTTTACGATTCTCAAGTCCACCTTGGCGAAATCATCGAACTCGATGGTCGGGCTTTCAGGTTCTGCGATCACGGCGGGTTCCTCTGCTGCCATTGAAGCGTTAACGATGGCAGCCACCTTCTCTGGCTCGATTCGAGTCATCAGGGGCTTGAATTTGTTAATGGTGTGTCCGGTCAATCTAGTGTCCAGGTCACCCCATACGAGTGGCGCTATTCCAAGAAATGCTTCGGATTTTTCGGCTAAGCGTGGCAGTACCGGTTTCAGGTAGGTCACCAGCAGGCGATAGAAATTCAACCCGTCTGAGCAGACCTGTTGAACGAGGTGCCTTTTGTCCTCTTCCTTAATGAGCACCCAGGGCTTATGTTCGTCAATATATTGATTCGCTTTGTCCGCAAGCGCCATGATATCCCGAAGAGCTTTCCCGTAGTCGCTATTCTCGTAGTGCAGCGCGATATCGTCGCTGGCTGCCGAAAATTCCGCCAGGATGGGATTGTCTGACGTTGGTGCCAGTTGGCCATCAAATTGTTTGTTGATAAATCCTGCGCAGCGGGAGGCGATGTTCACGACTTTTCCAACGACGTCAGAATTAACCCTCTGTACAAAGTCATCAAGATTAATATCAAGGTCATCGACACCACCGCTCATTTTCGCTGCAAAGTAATAGCGCAGGTACTCAGGGTCCAGGTGGTCCAGGTAGGTTCGGGCATTGATAAAGGTGCCGCGTGATTTAGACATCTTCAGGCCATTGATGGTGGCAAAGCCATGTGCGTGTACCCGGGTAGGTGTTCTGTATCCTGCGGTATCCAGCATGGCGGGCCAGAACAGGGCGTGGAAATTAATAATGTCCTTACCAATAAAGTGGTGGACTTCGCAGGTTGAATCCTTTTTCCAGAAGTCATCAAATACCAGGTCGTTTGCTTCGCAGTGTTTCTGGAATGCCGCCATATATCCGATAGGCGCATCTAGCCAAACATAAAAATATTTGCCGGGCGCCCCGGGAATTTCAAACCCGAAATAGGGTGCGTCCCGGCTGATATCCCAGTCTTGCAGACCGGCGTCAAGCCATTCAGACAGTTTGTTGGTGACCTGAACCTGCAGGGTACCGCTGCGTGTCCACTTTGTCAGAAAATCTGTGAAGTTAGAAAGCGCGAAAAAGTAATGAGTCGATTCCTTTAGCACGGGTGTCGCGCCAGAGAGCTTCGACACGGGGTTGATCAGGTCTGTGGCGTCATAAGTTGCGCCGCAGGCTTCACAGTTATCGCCATATTGGCCCTCTGTCTTGCACTTGGGACAGGTGCCAACAATGAAGCGGTCTGCGAGGAACATTTCTTTTTCAGGGTCATAAAGCTGGTCAACCGAGCGGGTTTTGATTTGCTTTGCTTCAACCAGCCGATTGTAGATCTGCTCACTCAGCGCTTTGTTCTCTTCCGAGTGAGTTGAGTAATAGTTGTCGTGGCTGATCATGAAACCGTTAAAGTCGCTGCGATGTTCAGCGTTGACTTCCTCGATGAGTTTTTCCGGCGTGATGCCAAGTTCCTCGGCCCGCAGCATGGTGGCTGTGCCATGGGTGTCATCGGCGCAGACGTAGATACACTCGTGACCGCGCATACGCTGAAAGCGAATCCAGATATCTGTTTGAATATGCTCCATCAAATGCCCCAGGTGAATAGACCCGTTGGCATTCGGAAGGGCGCTGGTAACCAGAATACGACGCTTTTCCATGAAAGTGTTTTTGCTGCAGAATTTGGGGTGCTAAATATATAGATGAAGGCACCTAATTGCACCTTGAAACGGTATTTCGCTGGTCTGGAGCACTTGAATTACCGCCAGTCTCGTGGGAGGCTTTCGTTCGCGGGTAGACCGCGTAAATAACTCGGAGATAAAAAATCAATAATTCGGCCATAGAGAAATTTGAACTACCCGGCGTGAAACACATTGTAGCCGTTGCTTCGGGTAAGGGGGGGGTCGGTAAATCTACCGTTTCAGTTAACCTTGCGGTGGCGCTGGCGGCCTCGGGTAAACGTGTGGGGTTACTTGACGCTGATATCTACGGTCCCAGTCAGGGCGCGCTGCTGGGCATACCAGAGGGCACTCGGCCTGATGTGAGCAATGAGTTGCTGCAACCGTTGATGGCCCACGGTGTGGGATGTATGTCTATGGGATTCGTGACGTCCGAAAGAACGCCCGCGATATGGCGTGGACCCATGGCTAGCGGTGCCCTGCAGCAGCTGCTCACGCAGACCGACTGGGGTGAGTTGGATTTTCTGATAGTTGATATGCCGCCAGGTACTGGTGATATTCAGCTGACGCTGGCACAGAAAGTTCCACTGGCAGGCGCGGTAATAGTAACAACGCCGCAGGATATTGCTCTGCTGGATGCCCGTAAGGGTATTGAAATGTTTCGCAAGGTTGCTGTTCCGGTCATCGGCATTGTCGAGAACATGAGTGTCCATGTCTGCAGTAGTTGCGGTCACGAAGAAGCGATCTTTGGTCAGGGCGGCGGCAAGGCGGTCGCTGGTGACTACGAAACTGAACTGCTGGGACAGTTACCTCTGACGCTGCAACTCAGGGAACAATCAGACGCGGGAACGCCGATCGTGATTGCGGACCCGGATGCTGCTACCAGCGTTACAATCCGCGCAGTTGCAGGGAAAGTACAAACCTTCGTTGCACAAAATGTCACCAAAGCGCCAGTAATAAACATCTTCAACGACTAATCATCCTACGTGCCCTTGGCGATAGGGTTGCTGCAGCCGGCGCTGCGGCAGCCGGTGCTGCGGCAGCCGGTGCTGCGGCAGCCGGTGCTGCGGCAGCCGGTGCTGCGGCAGCCGGTGCTGCAGGGTAGTGGTTGAAGACAGCTAGGCTTTTGGCAGTGTCACCCCTGTCTGTCCCTGATACTTTCCGCCTCTATCGGCATAAGAAGTGCCGCACACTTCATCGGACTCAAAGAACAACATTTGGGCGACGCCTTCATTGGCGTAAATTTTTGCTGGAAGGGTTGTTGTGTTCGAAAATTCCAGGGTGACGTGTCCTTCCCACTCGGGTTCAAGGGGTGTGACATTCACAATGATGCCACAGCGAGCATAGGTTGATTTTCCCAGGCAGATGGTCAAAACGCTGCGGGGTATTCGAAAATATTCGATAGTTCGAGCCAGCGCGAAAGAATTCGGCGGGATAATGCAGGTATCACTTTTGATATCGACAAAACTGTTTTCGTCGAATGCCTTCGGGTCCACGGTGGCAGAGTGAATGTTGGTGAAGACCTTGAATTCATCTGAGCACCTGACATCGTAGCCATAGCTGGAAGTTCCATAGGAGATGACGCGTTCACCGCTGCTGGCATAACGGACCTGTTCAGCTTCGAAAGGTTCGATCATGCCCTCTTTCCCCGCCATACGGCGAATCCAATGGTCAGATTTAATGCTCATATTTAGTACTCATGTTTAGTGCTTGTATTTAGTGCTGATATTCAGGGCTTATATTTAAAGCGGATAGCCGAGTTTAAATAGGTAAGCGAGGGATAATAACATCATCGAATTCCAAAGCGTTATTCGGTAAAGGTGAATGACTCGAGACTCAACTCAAAACCTTTGCCGCTCCCCTGCTGTTTGAACTTTGTAAGCAGATAGTCATGATCCTTCGCGAGCCAAAAGGTAGTTTGTGGCTCGCTGTCATCTTCCCTGATTCTTTCGAGCTTTACCGTTAGCAACTCACCGGCGGGCGTAGTAAGCACTTCCTCACTCGCAACCCTGAACCCGTAGTGCTTGAGCTTGTCTCCGTCAGCAACCGTGTATTCGAGTGTGCCTGATGAGCGCTCTGACTGCGGCATGTTAGCAAGGTCCAGTTTTAGCTGATATTGGTATGACAGTTTGTCGAGTGTCCCTTCCACTAGCCCGGAGGTCCCGTCCTCATGCTGGAGGGACTTGTCGGCGTAGTTGAATGCGATGAAAGCCTGTTTGCTTTTGCCCATTCCACCCCGAGCGTAATCGTAACGGCTAGGCATCAGTTGGTCGTCGGCAATGCTGAATATGGCTGTTTCCACCACATTGGCAATCATGGATGTTGCCGATGATGTTAGTCGGTAATCGCCATTCTCTAACCTGTGGAGTTCTCGTACGCCTTTTGCCTTGATTGGTAATCCCTGAAACTTAGCGACATATTCCGCACGGAAAAGTCTGGGATTAGCGACAGGTTCAGCCAAAGCCAGTGCCGGCCAAAGTATGATGAGTATGAGTATTGGAATTTTCAAGTTTGTCGCTGACCTCAGACCTAAAGACGTTACAATAAGCAGATGCCTGATCACAAGATAAGTTCCCTGTTCGTTAAACGATTGTTCAGTTTCATACTGCTGGTCATGCCCTTTGGTGTTGTGTACCCAGTCGTTGTGGATGACCTCTATGTCGCAGAGGTTCTGGTGGCAGGTGAGAGCCCCCGACAACTCAGAAATGGCGCCAGGGCAGGTCTGCTTCAGGTTCTGGTCCGGGTTTCCGGTTCCCTAAAGGTTGAAGAGAGCAGCGTGGTCCGGAGTTCGCTCCGCAATCCTGCTGCCTATTATTACCAGTATAGCTATGAAGCGACGGATCAAACCTTGTTGTTGGGTGAAAATGAGGTTAATGCAAAGATCCTGCGTTTGCACTTCGAACCGAGCGCCATTGCGCGATTGTTACGTGACGCTAATCTGCCAATCTGGGGAAGTAACCGGCCGTCCGTACTGCTCTGGGTTGCGGTCAGTGAAGCCCGGTCTCGAAGGATCCTGGGTGAAGCAGATTCGAGTCAGGTCGTTGCAGCGTTGGTAGACCAGGCAAGGCAGCGGGGGCTGCCACTGAATTTCCCGATTCTGGATATTGAAGATGCCTCGCAAGTCAGCACGGCAGAAGTGTGGGGAGCCTTTTTGGAGCGGATTGATAGTGCATCGGATCGATACAACCCTGATGCGGTTCTCACGGCGCGAATACGCAGTGAATCCGGAGAAAGGTGGTCGGTTCGTTGGTCTTATCGGGTCGATGACGCCTGGCAATCACTGGCGTCGGTGGGGTATTCAGCAGAGGAACTGGTTCGCGGTATGGTTAACCAGGTTGCTGACGAATTGGCGGAAAGGTTCGCGCTGGGATCATCCCGCGCAAGAATTCGGTTAAAAATTGAGAATGTAAGAGATGTGTCCCGGTATGCTGCAGTCAGTCGGTATCTTGAGGCGTTGACGCCCGTCCTGAACAGTTCAATTGTCGCTCTGGATCGTGATACTGCTGAGTTTGAGTTGGAGATAGAAGGCCAATACCTGCAACTGATCGAAATCATAAAGTTAGACGAAAGGCTGTTGCTTCTCAGTGAAGACGAACGTAATGAGACGTTGCGTTATCGGTGGGCCGAATAACCATGGACCCTAGCGCGCTTCGCTATATCCCCAACGTAATTACTGGGTTGCGCTTGATCCTTGTATTACCCATCGCTTTTTCCATCTTTAAGGAAAACTACATCGCTGCCTTTCTGTTGTTCGCAATTTCGGGATTGTCGGATGCACTCGATGGATTTATCGCCCGGCGATACGGGTGGGTATCCGCCCTTGGAAGGTTGATTGATCCGCTTGCAGATAAGCTGATGATGATGACGACCACGCTGACTTTAGGGCTACTGGGGCACTTTCCAGAGATGCTGATGGTACTGATCATTGTTAAAGACCTGACGATATTGGCCGGTGTTTTTCCCTACACGACGCTGGCGGGGTTCCCTAGGATACAACCCAACCTCATGGGTAAATGGACAACCGCCGCCCAGATTTTTTTACTGGCCAGTGTTTTGCTAAACTTGGGCTTTCCCGGCACCCTGCCTGAGCTGTTTTTTAATGTATTCTTTTGGATAGTGGCGATAATGACCTCGTTTGATGGCGTTATTTACCTCTGGCTTTGGACGCTGCGGCTGATCGACGATCCCAGATGGAAGGAATCAACCTAATGACGACAATCCAAAAAACGTCCGCGCTATTGCTGTGTGTATTGGCCCTTTTTCTTATTTATTTTTTAAATCCAATCCTCGCACCGTTTTTGGCTGGGATTATTATCGCCTACCTTGGCGATCCGCTGGTGGATAAGCTTGAAGCGGTTCGCATTCATCGTTCGATTGGCGTGCTGTTGGTTTTTCTGGCGTTTGCGGCTGTCATCGGTGCTGCAACGCTTGTGATCCTGCCGTTGATGGTTCGTGAATTAGCCGATCTGGTGGGCAGCATCCCGTCGTTTCTCGCCTGGCTGCAGGAAACTGCCAGCCCCTGGCTGGTAACACGGTTTGGTATAGACCCCTTTGACGTGAATCTGGATAACGTAGCCAATCGAGTGATGGGAAGCTGGCAGAAAACCGGCGGTATTGTCGGTGCTGTCCTTGCACGGGTGACGCAATCAGGGTTTGCCTTTTTGGGCTTCTTGGGGGTTCTTGGGCTAACACCCGTTGTTGCGTTTTATATGATGCGAGACTGGGACCTGGTCATGGCTAGGATTGTTGCGATGGTGCCACGGGACATGGAACCCAGCTTTATTCGGTTGTGTAAGGAATGTGATGAGGTGCTTGGCGCCTTCCTTAGAGGCCAACTCTTAATCATGTTTCTTCTTGGGGTTGTCTACGCGCTAGGCCTTTATGCCGTTGGTTTGGAACTGGCGATCCTGATAGGCATGCTGGCGGGTCTCGCTTCTATTGTTCCTTACCTGGGTTTCTTTGTTGGTATTATTGCGGCAACGGTAGCCGCGATGTTCCAGTTTCAGGATCCGGTCTACCTGGTGTACGTAGGCATCGTTTTCCTGATTGGTCAGGCGCTTGAAGGTTGGGTACTAACGCCGTGGCTGGTTGGCGACAAAATCGGATTGCACCCTGTTGCGGTTATATTTGCTGTGCTCGCAGGGGGGCAGTTGTTTGGGTTTGTCGGCATTCTATTAGCCTTGCCGTTGGCCGCAGTCGTCATGGTGTTCGTGAGGTATTTATACACGCGTTACCTGGGCAGTGAATACTATGGCGCTCGAGATAGCGCTAGAGATCAAGATGTGATGGTGGAGACGAAGGAGACGAAGGAGACGAAGGAGACGGTGGAGACGGTGATAAAGGAGTGACCCAGCAATTGGCGTTGAAATTCAGGCTCGATGATCACACTCGCCTGGACGATTATGTTGGAGCGACGGGTTCGAAACTCGTTCATCTTTCTGGTTTCATCTATCTTTCTGGTTCAAAAGGCTCCGGGAAATCACACCTGTTGCAGGGTATCTGTCATAGAGCCGTGTCAGAAGGGCTTAGTACTATTTACCTGAATGCATTGTCGCTACTTGAGTCGGGAGTATTGGAAGGGTTAGAGCAGCTGGACCTGGTCTGTCTCGATGATGTTGACGATGTGTTGGCATTGGCCGATTGGCAACGGGCGCTTTTTCATCTAATTAACGCCGTAAAGGATGCTGGTAGTACGTTAATAGTCAGTTCAGCTCATCCTGTTTCAACCTTAAAACTTGAGTTAGGTGATCTCGACTCAAGGATAAAAGGAGCCTACCTGTTGTCGACAGATCAACTTGACGACGAGCAGAAGCTCGAGGTGGTGGGACGTAAGGCTCGTCGTCGCGGATTTGAGATGAGCGAGGAAGTGTGTCGGTTTATTCTGGGTCGATCTCGGAGAGATATGCACCATCTTGCCCGGCTGGTTGATCAGTTAGATGAAGAAACCCTGCGTCGTCAGAAGAAAGTTACGATACCCTTCGTCAAAGCAGCCTTGGGCCTTTAATGCCCTGTGTTCTGTTTACAGGGGGGGGGACAGCAGGCCATGTGACACCCAACATCGCTTTGCTCGAAGCTGCTGCAGGAAGAAACTGGGAAGTCGCCTACGTTGGGTCCGTTGCCGGTATTGAACGAGAGATGATCGGCGCGTTGGGGATTCCTTATTATGCGATCGCATCAGGTAAGCTCCGGCGATATTTCTCCTGGCAAAATTTCATTGATCCTTTTTTCATCCTCTGGGGCATGCTGCAAAGCGTAGTGCTGTGTCTTCGCTTGAGGCCGGACGCGGTCTTTTCGAAAGGCGGGTTTGTTTCTGTACCATTAGTCGTCGCGGCCTGGTTATTGCGAGTGCCAGTCATCAGTCACGAATCGGATATAACGCCAGGGCTTGCGAACCGATTAACCTACCCGTTCTGTAGGAAAGTCTGTGTCACCTTCGAGGCAACAGCGGCCTTCCTTCCCAAAGGTAAAGTAAACGTCACCGGTACACCGGTCAGACAATCACTGGTTGCCGGTGATGCTGCCACCGGGTTGGCGTTCCTTGGGTTCTCAGGTGAAAAGCCCGTCTTGTTGGTATTTGGCGGTAGCCTTGGGGCGGCAACGATTAATAACCAGACTCGCAGGGCTCTGCCCGTGTTGCTTCAGGATTTTGATGTTGTTCATGTCGTGGGAAATGGAAACATTAAGGCTTCTATTGAACAGCCGGGCTACGTGCAAAAGGAATTTGTTGGAGAACTCTTTGGTCATGTGCTGGCGGCGGCAGCGATAGTTGTTTCCAGAGCGGGAGCAAATTCGCTCTATGAGCTACTGATTACAAGGAAACCTCATTTACTTATTCCGCTGGGAAAAGCTGCGAGCCGTGGGGACCAGTTGGATAATGCCCGTGTCTTTTCAGGCCTTGGCTTTAGCCGCGTGTTACACGAGGAAGCCCTAATGGGGGATGAAAAGTCAGACGATGTCTTCGTTGCATCCGTTAAGGACGTGTTTGTGCGCAGGGAACAAATCACAGCTCGACTGAAGTCGTTTGAAATTAAAGACAGTGTCAATCTGATCATCGACCTTATTCAGGAATCGGTTTAATAGGGATAAACGCATGAAAAATTTTTTATTGGGCGCAGTCTTGAGTTTTTTTGTCGCGTCGTCATTCGCGGACGACGCGAATGAACTACTTCGGTATGTAGACCAGCACGGCGAAAAGTTCGACCGCCTTGCCCTGGAACTCTGGGATTACGCAGAACTGGGGTACCTTGAATCTCGTAGTTCTACCAAATTGCAACAGGTGTTGGCCGACGATGGTTTTGAAATTCAGGTCGGCGTCGCCGGGATTCCAACGGCGTTTATAGCAAGTTTTGGGGAGGGGAAACCCGTCATCGGTATTCTCGCCGAGTTCGACGCGCTGCCAGGTATCAGCCAGGCAGCGGTGCCAAGCCGTCAGCTGCTAGAAGGTAAAGAGAGCGGGCATGCCTGTGGTCATCATCTTTTTGGTGCTGGATCCACAGCAGCGGCGATGGCTGTGCGGCACTGGATGGAAAACAACAACGTGAAGGGGACCGTTAGGCTTTACGGCACGCCTGCTGAAGAAGGTGGTTCCGGTAAAGTTTATCTGGTTAGAGCAGGGTTGTTCGAGGATGTGGATACAGTGCTTCACTGGCACCCGTCCGATCGAAATTCCGCCAATGCTGAAACAAGTCTTGCCAACAAGTCAGCCAGGTTTAAATTCCGGGGTATTTCTGCGCACGCCGCGGCCGCGCCTGAAAGAGGTCGCTCGGCCCTTGATGGCGTTGAAGCAATGAACTTTATGGTCAACATGATGCGTGAGCACGTGCCTCAGGAAACAAGAATTCACTATGTCATTACCCAGGGCGGTGAGGCGCCCAATGTGGTCCCTGATTTTGCGGAGGTTTATTACTATGTCCGCCATCCTCAAGCAGAAAAGCTGAATGAACTATGGCAAAGAGTGATCAACATTTCTCGTGCGGCGGCACTCGGTACAGGGACAGATGTCGACGTCGAGGTAATGCACGGTAACCGCTCCCTGTTGCCTAATGAAAAACTGTCACGCCTGATGCATGCGAACCTGACACAGGTCGGTGGCGTCAGTTACAACGCAGAAGAACAGGCGTTTGCTGAAAAAATCAGTGGCTCACTGGGTGTTGGCAATTTTGTTGGCACGGAAAAAGAAATTCTTCCTTTTGAATTGCGCCAGGGTATGGGCTCTACAGATGTTGGCGACGTTAGTTGGGTAGTGCCTACTGTAGGTCTGCGCACTTCAACCTGGGTGCCGGGGACGGCGGCGCACTCATGGCAGGCAATCGCTGCTGGTGGAACGTCAATAGGCACAAAAGGCATGCGGGTAGCCGCAAAAGCGTTGTCGCTGACAGCGCGCGACCTGTTTCTGAATCCCCAGCTTGTCGAAGCCGGGCGGATAGAGTTTGAGCTTCGAAGGGGTGCGAACTTCCGCTATAAATCATTACTGGGGAACCGTGAGCCACCGCTGGATTACCGCCTTAAGTAGTTATTCATTAAATTAAGACCAAGGTAAATGCGTGCCCACCGCGGCGCGGCCAAGTCTCGTCGCTGCTTGGCCTTGCGGCTCTTGTGATTGATTAAAGCTGCGACCGGCTTGTCAGGGCGTCGTTACCAGCCCTGAATTTTTGGGTGGTCAAGGTCCAAATTCTTGTGCGATAGACTTGTCATTGGGGAATTCAGCATGGTAAAGTGGTGTTATACTTATGTACCACACCATACAACCTAAGTCGTCACACTAAATGCGGTGAACCTGTGCAAATCAGTTTTCATGACAAAAGCCCGATCTACCGCCAGTTGGCTGGGCGGCTTAGAGAGATGATTCTGGAAGGGGTTTATCTAAATGGCGATGCATTGCCCTCGGTTCGACAGATTGCGAGTGAGCACCGAATTAACCCGATCACGGTGTCCAAAGCGTTCCAGATCCTGGTGGACGATGGTCTGGTCGAAAAAAAAAGGGGGCTTGGAATGTACGTAGGCGATGGCGCGAGAGAACAATTGCTGGAAGACGAACGACGGGTTTTTATCGATACCGACTTACCTCAATTCCAGGAACGTGCGCAAAGGCTGGGTTTTATACTTAAAGATTTACTGCAGGAGGTGTCATGAGCGAAGTCGTTGAAGTACGAAATGTATCGAAACACTTTGGTGATTTTGCGGCCCTTGATGACGTGAGCTTCAATATCTCACCGGGGTCTATCGTCGGTTTGATTGGACCCAATGGCGCGGGGAAAACTACAACACTTAAATCTATTTTAGGTTTGACCGATTTTGACGGGGACATGAGAGTGCTTGGCGAGGACCCAAGAAGTGGACGCCATAAAATTATGGAGCGGGTTTGTTTTATCGCAGACGTGGGTGTCCTGCCACGATGGCTCAGAGTGTCTGACGCGCTGGACTACATACAGGGTATTCATCCTCGCTTCAATCGTGACCGCGCCGAATTCATGCTCGCAGAGACCAAAATCCCCAAGCGCAGTAAGGTAAAAGAGCTGAGTAAAGGCATGGTGACTCAGCTTCACCTGGCGCTGGTGATGGCGATTGAAGTCGACCTGCTTGTGCTCGATGAACCAACACTCGGCCTGGACATCCTTTTTCGAAAGGCCTTCTACGATCGCCTGCTCAACGACTACTTCGATAATGAAACCAGCATCATCATCAGCACCCATCAGGTCGAGGAAATTGAATCCCTGTTGACCCATTTGTTGTTTATCAACGGTGGCCGGATTGTGCTCGATTGCCCAATGGATGAGATAGATGAAATTTACAGTGAGGTACTCGTGCCACCGATTAACCTGACGCAGGCGAACGCGCTGGGACCGATCCATAGTCGGGACATTCTTGGTCAGAAAGCCATGATCTTCGAGAACGTACCCAGGGAAGAACTGAAAACCCTGGGTGAATTACATGCCCCGAGTGTGGCTGATCTTTTTGTTGCAAAAATGCACCGCTAATAGGAGCCTTAGATGAATCAACTACCTGTTTTGATCCGACGTGAGTTCTGGGAGCACCGGAATACTTTTGTGATCCTGCCGGCAGTAACCACAGGTTTTTTCCTGCTGATGATGCTGCTGACTCTCCTAGTCTCGGGGAAAGCTGCTGGCGACCTAAATGTTGATATCAATGTCGATATCCAGGGCGACCAGGACATAGCGTTCTTCAGCGATTCGATGCAGGCAGACAATATCTATGCTTTTGCGTTGTATCAGCTGGAGGGGCGCTCTGCCCAAGAGCGCGCTCGGTATATCAATGCCGGCCTGCAGGCGCTGGGGGGTCCGTTAATGGGAATCCTTTGGTTTGTGATGTTCTTTTACCTGTTGGACTCGTTGTACGACGAACGCCGTGACCGTAGTATTTTATTCTGGAAATCGATGCCGGTGTCCGATGCCATGACGGTTATTTCGAAACTGGTGACGGGTCTGTGGCTGCTCCCTCTGATATATCTTTTAGGTGTCGCTTTGTTGCAGATTGCGGCGATGACGATGTTGAGTATCGCCACACTAGGAACGGAAATCTCTATGTGGGAGACGGTCTGGGGGCCCGCATCAATCTTTTCTAATTGGCTTCAGTATTTAGGGGCTTTACTGTTCTATAGCCTGTGGGCTTTACCGTTTTTCGGCTGGCTGATTGCCGTGTCAGCCTATGCTAAAAGCGTTCCACTTGTCTGGGTCATTGGCGTGCCCTTAGCACTGACAATTATTGAAAGAGTCGTGGCGGACGAGACACTGTTTGCTGACTGGATGTGGGATCATATTGTGCCAATCAGCTTTTTAGACCAGGAGCAGTCAGTGACGGACAATATCTGGAACCTTTTGTTAAGCCTGCAGATGGTCTCTGCACTAATGGTGGGTGGTGTCCTGATTGCCATTGCGATCTGGCTTAGAGGAAAAGCGGACGAAATCTAAATGCCAGGGAGTTCTGGTAATGCGGCACCTGCGTCAAGTATGGGTATGTTTTGCTGGGTTGGCTGTCAGATCGTTAAAAACTGCTAGGGTAATCTGTCGTTAATCAGGGTTTATTTATGGGACTGTTAATAGTTGGTTGTTTTGCCTTTCTGGCTGTTCATCTGGGCGTTTCAGGTACACCGGTCAGGACGTTACTGCAAAACTCGTTGGGCGAGTCCGCCTACCTGAGTGGCTATTCGTTACTTTCTTTCGGATCCCTTGGTGTCATGATTTATGGTTATGTTCAGGTACCTCATGCGGATTTCGTCTGGTACCCGGGTGTCGGGGCCTATCAGGTCGCAAAGGTCTTAATGTTGCTGTCACTGGTCACGATTGTGATGGGCGCGCTGGTAAAAAACCCAACGGCTGTCATGAGTGAACAAGCGCTGGATCATGAAGTCTCCGGCATGTTGAAGATAACGCGTCATCCTGTTCAATGGGGAATCTTGCTGTTCTCCTGTGGCCACCTGCTGGCCAATGGTGATGTCGCTTCAATCCTTTTTTTTGGCACCTTTGTCCTTTTGTCCTTCTTTGGAATGCTGTCGATGGATCAAAGACGCAGGCGGGAAACCGACCCGAAATGGCTCGTTTTTATGGATAAAACGTCCATGATGCCCTTCGCGGCGCTAGTCACCGGTCGATTGCGGTTTACGCTGGCTGATATTAACCGGGTTGGTTTGATCGTCGGTTTTGCCTTATATGCCGTTATCTATTGGCTGCATGAATTAGTCAGTGGTGGTGTCAGCCTGTTATCAGGGACGTGAGCCGCGCTAATGACGTGAGCCACGCTAATAGTGTGCATGAGAATTAAGCTAACCTAAATTTTCTGGCCCGTGTAAACTGCGCTATTTTTCGGAGGTTCACCGTGCACAAGATTCGAACTATTAATAATATCTCCGAGAAAGGGCTGAGCAGATTTCCTGCTGACGACTATGAGCTCGGGGATGCTATTGCTGACCCTGAAGCCATTCTGGTGCGAAGTCAGCAGTTAACTGATGCCGACGCAGTGCCGTCACTGCGAGCAGTGGGACGAGCCGGTGCTGGTGTTAATAACATTCCGGTTGCCGATTACACCGATAAGGGCATCGTTGTCTTCAACACACCAGGCGCTAATGCGAATGCTGTGAAAGAACTGGTGATGCTTGGTCTATTGCTATCGTGTCGCGGCATCATTCCTGGCATCGAATATGTTAACACCCTGGGTGAACACAGCGACAAGGCGGAACTCAACAAGTTGGTTGAAAGCAGTAAGAAGCAATACAAGGGCCGCGAACTAAAAGGTAAGACCCTGGGAGTCCTTGGGTTGGGCGCAATTGGCTCTATGGTGGCGGATATGGCACTTCAGATGGAGATGAATGTGGTGGGTTATGATCCCGTGCTGTCTGTCGAAGCCGCATGGAGGCTTTCCAGTAAGGTTGAGAAGATGGAAAACCTGCAAATGTTATTTAGTCGTTCAGATATCATCAGTCTGCATGTGCCGGCACTGGATGCCACCCGCGGCATGATCAATTCAGAAGCGCTATCCCAGTTCAAGGATGGTGCGGTGCTCCTCAATTTCGCAAGAGAGGAAATCGTTGATAAGGAAGCTATTTCAGAGGCGCTCGATTCCGGCAAAATTTCCCAGTACATATCTGACTTCCCGACCCCCGGGTTGATTGGTAAGCCAGGCGTTATTTCAACGCCTCATCTGGGTGCAAGCACAGAAGAAGCTGAAGAAAATTGCGCGATAATGGTGGCCGACCAGGTCAGGGATTTTCTTGAGAACGGCAACATCAAGAACTCCGTGAACTTCCCCGCGCTAAGCCTTGAGCGAACGGCGGGCTGTTACCGAATAGCGATGGCTAACAAAAATGTGCCCCGAATCCTGAGTAGCGTGCTGTCGATTCTTGCAGACCGGAATATTAACGTTGTGGACATGTTGAACAAGAGTCGTGAGGACGTCGCCTATAACTTGATCGACATTCAGGCAGAGCCATCTTTGGAATTACTTGAAGAAGTCCTGGCCATAGACGGTGTGATCAATGTTCGGGTTTTTCAGGGCTAGTGGCTGGTGCTCATTCGTCAGGTTTGCGATTTCTGATCGCAAACCGGGCAGGTGACATCAGTCTTTGTTCCTTGAGCCCCAGGGCTGCAGGTTCTCCAAGAATTTTGCTGACCAGATGCTCTGCCGCAAGTCGGGCGTGTGTTGCACCCCGCGAGCCAAAAGCGGTGCAGTAATGAAGACCATCCTGAAATTCATTAATGGCTGACAGCCTGTTGAATACGTGCAATTTTTGCCAATTTGGTGCCTGGCCGACGATAGGGAACCTGTCTCTGGCAGCAGCACGGACACCATGCCAGGGTTCTACGGAAGGCTTTTCAAACTCAACCAGCTTCGTGCCGGCCTGAATTAACTGGTCAATCGAAGACCAGTTAACAGAAGCATTCGCCTCGCGCTCGTAGGTACCACTAATAATGGAGCGACCTTCGTAGGTAGGGAGCACGGTGACATCGTTGTTGATGAGTTGAGTCAAGCCATTGGTCTTGACAGAGACCGCATGGCCGCCGATTGCTCTTACTTCTAGTTCATTAGGCAGCAACGTCCTGTTGAACCCGGTGGCGAGGATCAAATGGTCTGAGCTGGAGATGAGGTTATCACCCTCAAAGCATTGCCACTGACCGTTGTGTCGGATGCTGCTTATTTGCGAGCGGGTAAACCCGTTTATGACTGAGCGTTTAGTCTCCTCGAACGCCAGCCAGCCAGCCTGGTGCATGACCATTCTATTATCCAGAAACTCAATGATCTCATCCGGAAATTGTGCCGCAATTCGTTGTAGTCGCGTTATCTCGTCATCATTTTGGCCCCAGCGGTGCGCGCCTGTTTTGTAATAACCCGGCGCGGACTGCATATAGTGACAGGCGGCGAACGAAAACCTGTATCGGGGCTCAGAGGCAAGCGCTAGCTGAGGCATAACCGCTAGCTGGGGAATGGTCGAGGGTCCCGGGTCGCCGCCATCGATGATCTGAAATTTGATATCGCGTCGGGTTAAGGCTTCAGCGCAAAAAACCCCCGCTAGGCCTGCGCCGATGATCGTGATGGAGTGTCTACTGTCTTCGGCTGGCTGCCAGGTGCCGGGTAGTTTTGCGCTCAGCATTTCGTGCTTCCTGCCGAACCCGTCGATTTTCCTTGTGATGAATCCGGCGTGTCCAAGGCCTCGCCTGACACTGCCTGCTGCGGAATAAGTAGCGACTTCTGCGCCGGTACGGCTGCGGGAAAACATTTTTCGATAGATAGCCGGTTGCCACATGGCCTCGTTCTTTGACGGCGAAAACCCGTCAAGGAACCACATGTCGACCTGCGCATCGAGATTACCGAGCGCATCGTCTATATCTTCGAATATCAGGAGCAGACGTACGTTGCTTGACAGCCAGATCACATGCTGGCCGCGGTAATGAGGAGGGTACTGTGCCAGCAGGGCGTCGCGTGATGAAAATTCAAACTTGGCGAGCAGGTGGGCCAGATCCTGCTTTTTAATCGGGTGTTTCTCTATTGAAATGAAATTAAGACGACAGTCTGATGGCAGGTCACGCCACATATTTGCCGTCAGCAAACAGTTGATCCCAAAGCCGAATCCCAGTTCGCACACTGTTATCTGTGCCCCGGGTTTGGATTGCCGGGCCATCGTGCGCACGGGTTCGACGAACACGGCCTGCTTCTCCATTAGCGGCGAGTCATCATGGCCGCTCCAGTAAATGTCTTGATAAGTCTCAGAGAAAGGCGTCTCGTCATGCCATGCAAGTTCAGCGGGTTCAACGAAGTAAGTGTCAGCCATCGTTAAGCTGTTTCAATCGGTCTATCAGGGTCTATGATCCATTCACTCCACGAACCGGGATACAAAGCTGGCTCCGGATAACCGGCAATGAGAAGTGCCAGCACATTATGGATAGCAGTGACGCCGGAGCCGCAGTAGCAAATCAGGGGTGAGTCTGGTGTCAGGTTCATTTTTTCAAATCGTTGCTTCAGAAGCGCCGCCGGCTTGAAGTATCCGCCTGACAGGTTGTCAGAAAATGGTGCCGAAATAGCACCAGGAATATGGCCTGCAACCGGGTCTATCGGTTCTATTTCGCCGCGATATCTGGCGCCGTCCCGGGCATCGAGAAGTGTGCTCGACGATTCCTTGATCTCGCTCGCGTTGCAGACGTTTGTTAGGGTTGACTTCGGGGCAAAGCGACCCGGTGGGAAAGCTTCCTGAACGGCTGAAACAGGATGTTTTTTCTGAATCCAGCCATCCAGGCCGCCGTCCAGGACAAAGACGTCATCGTGCCCCAGCCAGCGGCAAAGCCACCAAAGGCGTGCGGCAAACGCGCCGTTATTCTGGTCGTAACAAATGATTCGTGTTTCCGGGTTGATTCCCCATTGTTGAAACTGGTTAGCCAAAGCCTCCTTTTCAGGCAGGGGATGCCGGCCACCAGCACCCGGTGCCGCCGCCAAATGCTGGTCGAGGTCGGCGTGTTGTGCGCCAGGTATGTGTCCCGCGTCAAAATCTATTTTACCCTGCGTCAGGTTGCCCAGGTGGGCTCGGCAGTCGAACACCATCGTGTTGCTACTACCGGTTACTGACTCCGCTGCCAGTGTTTCCGGGGAAATTAACAGGCCCATTCAACCCCCCGCCAGTTTTACAGCGAAGCCGCGCTGTTCAAGCAGTGTCTTAAGGAGAGGGCGTTTGTCGCCCTGGATCAGTATATTGGCGCCTTCTATTGAGCCACCTACGCCGCATTTGCTTTTTAGCTCAGCGGCGAGTTTTTTGAGTTCCGGCGCCGCCAGTGGAACACCGGTGATAAGCGTAACGGGTTTGCCATTGCGGCCCTTGGTTTGTCGCTGGAGTCGAACGATGCCATCACCATCCGGTTGAACGGGCTGGCATTGGCATGCTTTCACAGGGTGTCTGCAATCAGGACAGAGTTGTCCGAGATCAGTTGAGTAGACGGTGCGCTGCTTGTTCATTCAGAATAAATAAAGACCGAAAGAACCTGTTCCTGTCGAACCAACAGACAGAAATGAACCAGATTAAACAGGAACCTGGCGAGTACTTCCTGTAAATCACTCGCTTCCATGTTCAGCGCCGACATTTCACCGGTTTGCGACCAGTTGAGTGCGATCCCATCAATATCGTCTTCTTCGACTTCAGCTAGTCGTTCAGTGATCGTGACGTCCAGTTTAAAAACCCAGGGGCCTTCCGGGCCATACTCCAGCACCAACTGTTCCAGGGATTGTGCTTCGTCAAAGAAGACACCCATGAGCAAGGCGTACAGCAACACTCTCATTTCAGAGTCTATGCCTTCGCTTGGCATACAAGGGAAATTGTCCGCAGGGTTTTCGTCAATTTCCAGTGACAATACCTGTTCCTCGACGCCAAGCAGCATAATGTCAGGCATTGTGTGGGAGCCTCCTAGGCGGGTGACACCTCGTCCGCCTGCAATCCCTTGTCGCCGTCAGTGACGACGAATGAAACTCGTTGTCCTTCTTCTATAGCGCGACGTCCCGAGCCTTCAATATTGCGGAAGTGAACAAAGACGTCATCGCCAGCATCACGGGTGATAAATCCGTAGCCTTTTCGAACGTTGAACCATTTTACCGTACCTGTCTCACGGTCTGATGAGGCGTAGCGTCTTTCACCACCACCATCATCATCATCATAATCACGGTCATGTTGATGTTCAGGGTCGCTGGAGCTTTCGCCGCCAACGAACTGCGAGGCAAGAGATGTGACAATAAACAGAAGAAGCAGGCCGAGTTCGGGCATGGCGCCAGGAATATTGATGCTACCGGATTGGATTAATTCATTGATCGCGTAAGCAATAAGACCAATGACAATGGAGATGGTTATTTTTTTTATAATGGGCATGATGATCTTGGGGTTAGGTTTAGAGCGCACATCATACTGATTCACGGTGGGAAGGGAAATGTGAAGACCTTCGGCTGTGGCATGAAAGAGATCCGTAACGGGCGCCAGAGGGGTGTTATTGCAGGAAATGTCTTGGCCCGTGGTGTATTTAGAGCCGCCAGTTAAGTGTTAGCGCATGCGACTCAAAGCACTTAAGGGATGGCGTTCAGTATTTTTCGGTACCTGGAGACGGTTTCAGAAAGGCCTATCGACAGCGCATCGGTAATAATTGCGTGGCCTATAGAGACTTCTGCTACGTCAGGAACCTCACGGCAGAACCTGGCGAGATTATCTTGGTTCAGGTCATGCCCGGCGTTGATACCGAGTCCAAGCGATACTGCCAGAGTCCCGGCGTCTGTGAAGGTCCGCAGGATGCTATCTACAGCTGGCGAGTTGTACTGGTCGGCATAGGGTCCGGTATAAAACTCAATGCGATCCGTGCCCAGGTGACTTGCCAGTCTGAGTTGCTCATGGTCCGGGTCCATAAAGCAGCAGACCCGGATATTGTCTGCCTTGAGTTTTTGGACAAGCGGTTTCAGGCGATTGGATTCTCCGATGAGATTCCATCCATGATCTGACGTCAGCTGGTTCGGGTCATCAGGTACCAGCGTGCACTGGTCAGGTTTTACCGCGTCAACCAAGGCCATAAAACCGGGATAGCCGTTTTCTTCTTGTCCCGCGTAAGGATTACCTTCGATGTTGAACTCGATGTTCGAGTAGTTAGGCCGGGTAAGCAACTCCGCAAGGTCGTAGACATCGGAAGGGCGGATATGGCGCATATCCGGTCTTGGATGAACCGTAATGCCCTGCGCACCTGCTTCGATGCAGGTTACTGCGGCTTCAACAACACTGGGTATGGTCGTTTCCCGAGAATTTCGAAGCAGCGCAATCTTGTTCAGATTTACCGATAGAAGTGTGCTCATATCCAGCCACCGTTATATCGCCGATGATACATCCTTCGGCCGAGCCAGAATCCAAACAAAAGTCCGATTAACACCGCGCCAGCGCCGCGAATGAACCATTGCTGCGCGCGATCATCCGATAACGCATCGGTTAATTCGTTCAGGTCTTTGATTTTTTGGAGTAAGACCTCACGGTCTTCACTCAATTGTTTGTTTTGTTCATCGATAACAACAACGTTACCTGAGAGTGCAGTGATTTTTGCCAGGTCTTCAACCAGTAGGGCGTTCTGGCCTGCCAGGTTCTCCTGCGCTCTGGTCAGGGCTTCTTGTGCTTTTTTGGCTTCTTTCAGGCTGAGCAATGTCTGCTGGTGTTTTGTGTCCAGTGACTGCATATCAGATTTGACACCTTTGAGTTGCGTACTGGCGATGGGTTCGTCTACCAGGTACTGAGTCTGTAGCCAGCCTTCAAGGCCATTATCTGTCCGTACCCTTGTAAAGCCCGTTTTTTCATTGGTTTCGAGACGTTCGAGGGGTGTGCCACTCTTGATGCCACGATGGATAATCCTATGCTCGGCAGACTCGCCGCGGCGCAGGGGCACGTAAAGGGTGTCGCGGACGTAAACCTCGTCAGCAAATGAGAACTCGCTGACCGTCAGTAATGCCGTACCGATCAATAAAAACCCTAGTAACAGATGACCCTTTAGTAAATTGACCAGAGATACTTGGATAAAGCTAAGCGTTAGTAGCATCTTAGGGAAGGACCTTTTTAAAAGGTTTAACGGTGACTCGGGCGTAAACACCGGCAGCCACGTAAGGGTCTGCATCCGCCCAGTCCTGAGCGTCTTTCAGGTTGTTGAATTCTGCCACGATTAAACTGCCCGTAAAGCCTGCTTCACCTGGGTCCTCTGTATCGATGGAAGGGTGAGGTCCCGCAACGATAACTCTGCCCTCGTCCACCAGGCCCTGAATCCGTTCCAGGTGTGCTGATCTGACACCTTTGCGTTTTTCAAGGCTGTTATCGACATCTTCGCTGATGATGGCATAAAGCATTACTGGTTCTCCGTATCTAGTCTTTTGATTCCGCAGGTGTTTCGTCGGCGTCGTTAAGATAGCCTCCTTTAACAAGGTACACCATGGTAATGACCATGTATCCGAGCGTAATCGCGAAGCCGCCAACCAGTTTATAGGTTACCCAGATATCAGTGCTGTAACGGTAAGCAACGAAAAGGTTGAGCGCGCCGGCGATAAAGAAACCTAGTGCCCAGCCATAGTTGAGGTTGCGCCAGACAGGGTCGGGCAAGGTCAGGTGTTCCCCGAGCATTTTCTTTAGCAGGTTATCTTTGGACAACAGATGGCCGCCAATAAGGGCAATACTGAAAACCCAGTTAACGATTGTGGGTTTCCATTTAATGAAGACTTCATCCTGGAAAACGAGCGTGGCAGCGACGGCGAGTATCACGACGCTGAATACCATCATCGTTCGCTTGCTGAGGGTCTTGTCCTGGTAGTACTCGAATCCAACTTGTATGCACACACCGACCATTAAAATCGCGGTGGCAAGGTATATGTCGCGTGTCGTGAAATACACGGCAACGAAAAGTGCTATTGGAACAAATTCGATAAATTGGCGCATGGTCATCATATCAATACAAACAGCCCGCCATCTTAATGCATTTTCCTGGCTAGGAGGAATCTGGCGGTTGCATCCGGTAGAGAAGCTATCTTAAACATGGTGATCGGGACGTTGTGTGACTAATATGGTCGACTTTCTGTTACTCGGCACGACAGCATATGAGCCAACTCTTTCGTATTCATCCGGTGAACCCCCAGCCTAGGCTAGTTCAGCAGGCCGTGGAAATTTTGAATAAGGGCGGAGTCATCGTATACCCGACTGATTCTGCCTATGCGCTGGGTTGTCACATCGGTGACAAAAAGGCCCTCGACCGAATCAGGGATATCCGTCGCCTGCAGCGTGACCATCATTTTGCCCTGGTGTGTCGTGACCTGTCGGACCTGGGTACTTATGCCAACGTGCATAATTCGGCCTATCGCCAGATAAAGGCAGCAACTCCTGGGCCTTTTACCTTTATTTTGCCTGCCTCTCGCGAGGTTCCCAGGCGGTTGGTCGACGGGAAACGGAAAACCATTGGGCTTAGGGTGCCAGACAACGAAATTTGCCGGGCCCTGCTGGAAAAGATGGGTGAGCCCATTATGAGCACAACGCTGATATTGCCTGGGGATGAAGATCCGCTGACCGACCCGGACGAGATACGCGAGTTGCTGCAACACCAGGTCGATCTGGTTATTGACGGTGGATATTGCGGCCTAGAAACAACCACGGTCGTCAGTCTGGAGGAGGATTATCCGGTTATCGTTCGTGAAGGGATGGGTGATACCAGTCTGTTCGTATAAAGCTGTTAGCTAAAACAGCACGACAGCATTACCCTGCTCCCGTATAATAGTGGTTAAAAGTGACACCGAACTATTTTGAACAAAACCCACCTTTGTAGGTCACTTCCAGACACGCATTGTCGTGGTATCTTTATTTTTCTATCCATCCTAGAAATGCGCTTGAAACTGGAGAACTAGTGAGCCAAATAGAAGCCCAAAAACGTGTCCTTTCCGGGATGCGCCCAACCGGTCGTTTACATCTTGGCCATTACCATGGTGTGCTCAAAAATTGGGTGCGACTGCAGCATGAATACGATTGTCATTTCTTTGTTGCTGACTGGCATGCTCTGACGACTCACTATGAAGACCCAGAAGTCATCGAAGAGAGCGTTTGGCAGATGGTGATTGATTGGCTGGCGGCAGGCGTGAATCCTGGGTCTGCCTCCCTTTTTATTCAATCCCGCGTGCCAGAACACGCTGAACTGCACTTGATGTTGTCCATGATCACGCCACTATCCTGGGTGGAGCGGGTTCCCAGTTACAAGGACATGGTTTCCCGGTCCAAGGAACGCGACCTGGCAACCTACGGGTTTCTGGGCTATCCGGTGTTGCAGAGCGCAGACATTCTGATTTACCAGGCAGGTAATGTGCCAGTGGGGGCCGATCAGGTTCCACATGTGGAACTCACCCGTGAAATTGCGCGGCGGTTCAACCATATCTTCGGTCGTGACACCGGTTTTGAGGAAATGGCCGAAGAAGCGATCAAGAAACTTGGCCGCAAGAACGCAAAGATGTACCGGGAGCTTCGGCGTAACTACATGGAACGAGGCAACCAGGAATCTCTGGAAAAAGCTCGGGTGCTTATCCACGACCAACAGAACGTGTCGCTAGGTGACCGTGACCGTTTGTATGGATATCTTGAAGGCGGCGGAAAGGTGATTTTACCGGAACCGCATGCGCTACTTACCGCTGCTTCGGTAATGCCTGGGTTGGACGGCCAGAAGATGTCTAAATCCTATAACAACACCATTCAGCTGCGGGAAGATCCGGATTCGGTCAACAAAAAGATTAAAACAATGACGACGGACCCGGCGAGGGTGCGTCGGACTGACCCAGGTAACCCCGATGTCTGCCCTGTGTTCCAGCTTCACGAGATTTATTCAGACAACGATACTAAAACCTGGGTCAGGGAAGGATGTACTTCAGCTGGCATTGGTTGCATTGATTGTAAAAAACCATTGATTGATCAGGTGTTGGTGGAACAGGCGCCGATGCGCGAGCGCGCAAGACAATACGAGGAGAATCCGGACCTTGTCAAAACGATCGTCGCTGAAGGATGTGAAAAAGCACGCAGTATCGCAAAAGCGACCATGGAGGAAGTGCGGTCCGCCATGGGTTTAGGTTATCGGTAGGGTGATCTGATGGAAGAAACTTCCCCGGAGGAACAAAAAGCCAGCGTTTCAATCGTCCAGGTAGAGATGCCGTTTGCCGTCATCGAGGGAACACCGATGACCCAGGTCCCGGTTGACCTTTACATTCCCCCGGATGCGCTGGAAGTCATACTTGAAGCCTTTGAAGGGCCGCTTGACCTGTTGCTTTACCTGATCCGCAAGCAGAACCTCGATATACTCGAAATTAAGGTGTGGGAAATCACCACGCAGTACATGGCCTATATCGATTTGATGACTGAAGCGCAGTTTGAACTGGCTGCGGAGTACCTGGTTATGGCAGCCGTTCTGGCAGAAATAAAATCCCGCATGCTATTGCCCCGCCAGTCAGACGACGAAACCGACGAAGATGATCCGCGAGCGGAGCTTATTCGGAAATTGCAGGAGTATGAAAGGTTCAAGCAGGCGGCGCTGGACATTGATGAACTGGAGCGCTTGAACCGAAACTTTTGGCATGCCCTTGCTGATGCGCCTGTCACGGAGAAAATCAGACCATTGCCTGAGATACAGCTTCAGGATCTGCTGGTTGAATTGTCGCGGGTATTAAATCGCGCAGAGAACTACACCAGCCACCAGGTTGCTCTTGAGCCGCTTTCTACGCGGGAACGAATGTCCAACATATTAAATATCATATCCGCTGCCGGTGACCAGTTTGTTCTATTTTCTAGCCTCTTCAGGGTCGATGAAGGTCGCTCGGGTGTCATCGTGACATTTATAGCGATGATGGAATTAATCAAAGAATCGCTGCTGGAGATCGTACAGTCAGAACCTTTCGCGCCGATTCACCTTAAATCAAAAGTCAGCAGTTTTGAAACGATAGAGCCTGAGTTGTAACCAGAGGAGCCCATGGATAGCTTACCCCTAAAACAGATTATTGAAGGCGCGATTCTCGCCGCAGAGGCGCCATTGTCTATCGATCAGTTGATGCAGCTATTCGAGGGTGATGAGCCAGAGCGAGTCGATGTGCGGGATGTCTTGCAGGAAATTGAGCAAGATTGTGAAGGTCGGGGTTTCGAACTGAAGCAAGTTGCATCAGGTTACAGATTCCAGGTGAGGTCCAGTTATGGTGAATGGGTTTCTAGGTTGTGGAAAGAGAAGCCACCAAGATACTCTCGCGCCTTACTAGAGACGTTAGCTCTCATAGCTTACAAACAACCAATCACCCGTGGCGATGTCGAAGAGATTCGTGGGGTCGCGGTTAGTACAAATATTATGCGAACGCTGCTCGAGCGGGGGTGGGTCAGGATCGTTGGTCATCGCGATGTGCCCGGTCACCCAGCATTGTACGCGACGACGAAAAACTTCCTTGACTACTTCAACCTTCGGAACCTTGATGAACTGCCAAGCCTTGCGGAAATCAAAGACCTGACGCAGGCGAATGAAGAGCTTGATATGGAAGATGACCTGATCGAGCTTCCGTCTCTGGAGCTTGATGTGGAAGAAGAGGCAGAAGTGGCTGGCATGGATGATGCTGATCTTGATGCTGTATCTGACCAGGTTGACACTATTCAACAAAATATCAAAAACCTTCTTGCCGCCGATGAAAAAGCGTTAGCTGCCGAACTTGGTGAGGGCGACAGTGAGGCTTTAGAAATCAAACAGCAATCAGAGCCAGAAGTTGTTGAGCCGGGCGAACTTGACGTTCAGTCAGACACGCAATCAACCACGCAAACAGACATTCAGCCTGACAGTGATATTGACGATGAGCCTGAAATAAAAATCACCCCTTACGACGACAGATCATGACGGAAAAACTTCAGAAAGTATTAGCGGCTCGTGGTCTTGGGTCCAGACGAGAGCTTGAGCGATGGATCGAAGCTGGCCGAATATCGGTTAACGGGAAAATTGCCAAGCTAGGTGACCGGGTAGCAGATGAAGACCGAATCCTGGTTGATGGTCGTCCGGTCAGTGTTAAAAAAGTTTCCCACCGGTTCCTGCTCTATAACAAACCTGAAGGCGAAATTTGCACCCGCGATGATCCGGAGGGCCGACGGACTGTCTTCGATAAGTTACCTAAATTGAAAAACCAGCGCTGGATATCGGTTGGTCGGCTTGATTTTAATACGGCGGGTTTACTGCTGTTTACAACGGATGGTGAACTGGCCAACAAACTGATGCATCCGTCGGCTAATATTGACCGTGAATATGCGGTAAGAGTGCTGGGAGACGTGTCAAAAGACGCGCTCGATAAAATGCTGGGAGGTGTCTTGCTGGAAGATGGGATCTACAAGTTTTCGGATATTCAGCAGGGCAAGAACGCGGAAGAGGACGATGGCAAGGCGAATCAGTGGTACTACGTGGTGCTGATGGAAGGCAAGAACCGAGAGGTTCGACGACTTTGGGAATCGCAGGGTTGTACTGTCAGCAGGCTAAAGCGTGTCAGGTTTGGTAGTTTTTTTATTCCGTCGGCGGTAAAGGCGGGAAGGTTTGTCAGCCTGAAAACGAAAGAAATAAAGGAGCTCTATAATATGGGAGGAATGGAAAGCCGGGGCCGTGGGGCACGGCCACTCCGTAGGGGTCCAGAGCGCAGGTAAGGCACGGTTTTCAGTCCGGTGTTCGCGGGGTCAGACTCTGGATTTGTTCTGGCACTTTACTCAGCGTTCGGGCCCTCCCATTGTTTTGCATTAAATGTCCTGCCGTGCTCTTTTTGGCTGTCTGAGCCCAGTAAATACAAGTAAAGAGGCATCAGATCCTTAGGGTGTTGCAATGAACTGGGGTCTTCCACCGGATAGGCAGCCGCCCGCATTGATGTTCTGGTAGCGCCTGGATTGATAATATTGACCCGAATAGACGAAGTCTGTTCCAGTTCGTCCGCAATCAGTTTCGCCAGCCCTTCCATCGCATACTTTGAAACGGCGTAGGCTCCCCAATAGGCGCGTGGCTCTGCGCCGACACTGGAGCTTGTAAACAGTAACCGGCCCGCTTCAGATTTTTGCAATAGAGGCATAAGGACTCTGGTCAGCAGAAAAACAGCAGTTGAATTTGTGTGCATCACCCTGTGCCACTGTTGGATGCTGTAGTGGTCAAATGGCACACGGTCACCCAGGATAGCGGCGTTGTGTAGCAGTCCATCAAGTTTACCGTAGTTGGTCTCTAGCGCTTGCGCTAGTCCTTCGGCATCGGGTTGGGTGATCTGGGAGAGGTCCATAGGCACAATGGCCGGTTCCGGGTGACCCGCAGCGATAATTTCGTCATACACTGCTTCCAGCTTTTCAGTCGTTCTGCCTAACAGTATTACCGTGGCGCCGTGTTCAGCACAGGATTTTGCCGCGACAGCGCCAATGCCATCACCCGCGCCGGTAATAAGAATGACTTTTTCTTTAAGAAGGTCGTTTGCTACTTTGAAGGTCATGGTTGTTCCGGTCGAGCATGCGCAAGATAGTTAACGTCTACGTCGTTGCCTAGTTTGTAGACCCTGGTGACTGGGTTGTAGGTCATGCCCGTCAAGTCTTCCATCCGTAAATCAGCTGACCGGCAGAAACCCGCCAGTTCAGAGGGCGTAATAAGCTTGTCGTAGTTGTGTGTACCCTTCGGCACCATGTTCAGGATGTACTCAGCGCCGACTACGGCGAATAAATAGGACTTGGGGTTTCTGTTGATCGTCGACAGGAAAAGGTGTCCGTCGTTTTTAAGGAGCTTTCTGCAGGATGCAATGACGGACCCGGGGTCTGGTACATGCTCCAGCATTTCCAGGCAGGTGATCACATCAAAAGGTTCAGGCGAAGTGGCTTCCAGTTCCTCGATGGTGGTCAATAAGTATTCTGCCCAAATGTTGGATTCATGCCGGTGGAGTTTTGCTACCCCGATGGGCGCCTCCGCAGCGTCGATACCAATAACGGTGGCCCCCTGCGCGGCAAGCGATTCTGTGAGAATGCCGCCACCACAGCCAACGTCCAGTACCCTTTTTCCAGACAGGTTAACCCTGTCTATGATGTAACCAACCCGCAGTGGATTAATCGCATGTAGTGGTTTGAATTCGCTTTCTGTATCCCACCACTTTTGCGCAAGTTCATCAAACTTGTTGAGCTCTGCTGCGTCTACGTTTCTGTCGCTCATGTTATTTATACTCGTCTACTCACGGTTTGTGTCCATTGGGCCCCGTTAAGGTCCTGTTAGCAGGACCTTAACGGAGCTATCGCTCAAGGCTGTCCATTAGCTCAAGGCTGTCCATTAGCTCAAGGCTGTCCATTAGCTCAAGGCTGCCCATTAGCTCAAGGCTGTTTGCTGCTCACTGCCAATATCTTTTCCTGCCACTGCCGGGTGGCAGCGAGAATGCTTTCTGTGTCTGCTTCCGGTAGATGTCTGTTCGCCATAACGCGTTTGCCGCCGATCCAGACGTTGCTCACGTCTCTGGCAGATGCCGTATATATCAGTTGTGAGATCGGATTGTAAATCGGTTGGAAGCTCGGGTGTGAAAGATCGATTGCCGTAATGTCAGCCAGTTTTCCGGGTTCAAGGCTTCCGATCTGGTCCTCAAGTCCAAGGAACCGGGCGCCGTTGATGGTCATCATCTCAAGGCAGGTTTGGGCGTCCAGGCTGGTTGCATCGCCGGTGGTTGCTTTTGACAGCAAGCTCGCAGACCTGGCTTCCTGAATCATATCAAGGTCGTTGTTGCTAGCGGCGCCATCAGTACCGATCGCAACATTGATATTTCTTGCCCTGAGTTTTGCAACAGGACAGAAGCCCGATGCCAGTTTCATATTGGATTCGGGGCAATGAGCAACCTGCGCACCATTGGTGGCGAGTAGCTCAATTTCATCATCTCGTAGCTGAGTCATATGCACCGCCTGCAGGGATGGAGAAACGATCCCCAGTGTGTTCATGCGATCAATGGGCCGTACGCCGTTATCCCGAAGGCTGTCTGTAACTTCAATGGAGGTCTCGTGCAGGTGCAGGTGAACGGCAAGATCCAGTTGTTCGGCGTATAACTGGATCTTATTAAAGGCCTTGTCAGTAACACTATAGGGAGAGTGTGGCGCAAACGCTGTGGTCACTAACGAACTGTTCTTAATGCTGTCCCGGAATGCGAGGCCTTTATGTATGTGGTCGTCTTCGTTTCGCGCCCAGGCATTGGCAAACTGAAGTACGGGCATGCCTACCTGCCCGCGGAAATGCATTTGCGTCAGGGCGCGGCTTGCAGCTTCAGGGAAAAAGTAAGTGTCGGCAGCGCAGGTGGTGCCACCCATGATCATTTCCAGTGCAGCCAGACGGGTACCGTCATAGACGAACTGCTCGCTGACCAGTTCGCCTTCAATAGGCCAGATCCAGTTGGTCAGCCAATCCATCATTTCTCTGTCGTCTGCGATGCCGCGCAGCAGGGTCATGGCGGCATGCCCATGTGCATTGACAAAACCAGGTGTCACCAAGTGTCCCTCAAGTTTCAGTTCAGGCGCGGCCGGAAACTGTGCTGCGGCTTCTGTCTGTGGCAGCAGAGCGATAATGCGGTCACCTGCTATTACCAGGCTATGATCGAGCAATAGCGCGCCGGAGGGAATCACGGGTGCGATCCAAGTCGGTGAGATAATAGTCGGTGAAACAACCGTCGATGAAACAACGGGCGGCGTGACATTTGTCATTGGCGCTCCTGCTGGCAGATGGTGTTTTTCCTTGTGCCCCTTTGGGCATACTTGGTGGCATTATACCTGTCTTCTGCGGGAGAGTTACCAGCTTGATTTCAGTCTATATTCAGGTGCAAATAACAGTCCTAATATTTTAGTAATTTCAACAACTTATGAGACGGCAGGAGCCACAAAACTAATGTGAATGGGGGCTATCTTGTGGTAAGATTGGTCGCTTGGTTAGTGGGGCCCTGAATGCGGCAGTTGCAGTAGTTTTTAATTGCTGAAGGTCAGGGGAATCTTGTTGTTAACCTTAATGAAGAGCGTCGCTAAGTGGCCGCTAGGTTGAGATAAAAGAAGTTATCCCGCGCATTATTTGATTCGACAACCGACTTGCTGATGATGTCATTGGTGGCATGGGGCCGTTCGGAAAAAAATAATGTGACGGTGTGATTACAGGATAAATTGAAGCAAATGTCAGAGTCCGACCACGAAGAAATCAGCACGATAAATATTGAGGACGAGCTCAAGCAGTCCTACCTTGACTATGCAATGAGCGTAATCGTCGGCAGGGCGCTGCCGGATGTCCGTGATGGGTTGAAACCTGTTCACCGCCGCGTGCTGTATGCCATGAGTGTTCTGAATAACGCCTACAACCGTTCTTATATGAAATCCGCGAGGATCGTGGGCGATGTCATTGGTAAATACCATCCCCATGGAGATACTGCGGCCTACGATACTATCGTCCGAATGGCCCAGAGCTTTTCCATGCGATATCCGCTGGTTGATGGGCAGGGAAATTTCGGTTCGCTTGACGGCGATAGTGCGGCCGCCATGCGTTATACAGAAATACGTATGGAAAAGATCTCACATGAATTGCTGGCTGACCTGGATAAAGAAACAGTCGAATTCGTTGATAACTACGATGGCACGTTGCAAATGCCTGAAGTGCTGCCTGCCAGGCTGCCGAACCTGCTGATTAATGGTTCAAGCGGTATCGCTGTTGGTATGGCGACAAACATTCCGCCACATAACCTGACCGAAGTCATCAACGGGTGCCTTGCTCTGATAGACAACCCGGAACTTACCGTCGATGAACTGATGGTGTTTATTCCAGGGCCGGATTTCCCGACCATGGGAATTATTAATGGCCGTGGAGGTATCGTTCAAGCTTATAGAACCGGCCGTGGGCGAATTCAGGTGCGGTCACGCTGCGAGATTATCGCGGACGAAAAGTCCGGTAAAGAAACTATTATTATCAAAGAGATTCCTTACCAGGTTAACCGCGCCCGCTTGATCGAAAAGATCGCCGAGTTGGTAAGGGATAAAAAGATTGAAGGCATCACGGAGCTTCGTGATGAATCCTCTACAGACACGCGCATCGTGATCGAATTACGTCGGGGTGAAGTGGGCGAGGTGACGCTGAATAATCTTTACGCGCAGACGCAACTACAAACCGTTTTTGGTATCAACATCGTCGCGTTGGTTGAAGGTGAGCCAAAGGTACTGAACCTGAAAGACGTGCTGGAACAGTTTGTCCTGCACCGTCGTGAGGTGGTTACTCGCCGTACCGTGTATTTGTTACGTAAGGCAAGGACACGAGGCCATGTGCTTGAAGGTCTGGCGGTTGCGCTCTCTAATATCGATCCAGTGATTGAACTGATTAAGAGCTCTGACAATGCAGCCGAAGCGCGTGAAAAGTTGGTAGCCCGGTCTTGGCGATCTGAAAATGTCATACAGATGCTGGAAAAAGCAGGCCCCAACGCCGCCAAACCGGTCGAGTTGGATGAAGCTTATGGTCTTAAGGACGATGGCAGCTACTTCCTGTCACCGGATCAGGCTCAGGCAATTCTTGAGATGCGTCTCAACCGGTTGACTGGCCTTGAGCAGGGTCGCCTGCTGGACGAATACAAAGAGATTATTGGCAATATATCCGAGCTCTTGGAAATCCTGGGAAGCCAAAGTCGATTGATGGAGATCATTCGCGAGGAGTTAGTTGAAATACGCGACGAGTACGGCGATGAGCGTCAGACAGTCATCATAGAGACCATGGAAGACCTGACCATGGAAGACATGATTCCGGAGCAGGACATGGTTGTTACGCTATCTCATGGTGGCTACGCGAAAACTCAACCGCTGGATACCTACCGCGCTCAGCGGCGTGGTGGGCGGGGCAAGACTGCCAGTACTGTTAAGGACGAGGATTACATTGATCACCTGATGGTTGCGAATACTCACGACACCATCCTGTGTTTTACCAATTTGGGTAAAGTGTTTTGGTTGCGAGTCTTTCAGATCCCACCGGCCAGTCGAACGGCCAGGGGCCGTCCGGTCATTAATATTCTGCCGCTGGATAAAGACGAAAAAATTACCGCAATGCTCCCAGTACACGAGTACACAGAAAATGAGTTCATTTTCATGGTGACCTTGAACGGCACCGTCAAGAAAACGCCACTGATGGATTTCTCACGTCAGCGAAGCACCGGGCTAATCGCGATCGAACTGGAAGAAGGCAACACACTGGTTAGCGCAGCCATTACTGACGGCACCCGTGACGTCATGTTGTTTGGCTCCGGGGGTAAAGTTATTCGGTTCAAGGAATCAGACGTTCGTGCGATGGGTCGAACGGCTCGCGGCGTTCGTGGTATCAAGCTGAAAGCTGGCCAGAAAGTGATTTCTCTGATGATTCCTGATGACGATGGGCTTGTCCTGATTGCCAGCCACAAAGGCTACGGCAAGCGGAGCAGTATAGAAGAGTACTCGGTGATTGGTCGCGGTGGCCAGGGCGTTATTGGTATGAAAACCAGCGAGCGCAACGGCGATGTGGTCGGTGCAGTGCAGGTGTTCCCCGGGGATGAAGCTATTCTGATCAGTGACAAGGGCACGCTAGTTCGTATTCCAACAGATCAGGTCTCCATTCAGGGGCGAAATACTCAGGGCGTTCGATTGATCAACCTGACCCGTGATGAGCATTTGGTTGGCATGGCGGCAGTCGACGAAATTGAAGGCGTTGAATTTGATGATGCTGATGCTGATGAAGAAGACGGGGCGGAGTAAAATACGAGTCATGTGATGACTCAGGACTGGTATTATTCAGGGCTGGTATTACTAGGGACTATTTTGTTAAATGTCGCATTAGCCTGAAAGCCAAGTGTGGCTAAATTGAGCCTTGATTTTATTAAGGTAGATTTGTTAAGGCCCCTTTATTAAAGCAGTTTAACCCGACCCTGAAAAATGACTGATTCTGACAAAACAACCAGCCTTAGTGATCTGCGCAACCGGATCGATCAGCTCGACACTGAAATACTAGCGAAGCTGAACGAACGTGCGGGCTGCGCGCTAGATGTTGCAGAAGTAAAACTCCGGGAATCCGGTGGCGAGGTGCCGGTGTTCTACCGTCCGGAACGTGAAGCCCAAGTCCTGCGCAGAATGTCCGAGCTTAACCAGGGCCCGCTGTCCAGCGAGAAAGTCACGCAGGTTTATCGGCAGATTATGTCTGCCTGCCTGGCGCTTGAGGAACCCTTAAAGGTGGCGTACCTTGGTCCTCAAGGCACTTTTACCCAGATGGCGACACTCAAGCAATTCGGCGACTCTGTTGTAGGCATGCCATTGGTCACGGTTGACGATGTTTTCCGCGAAGTCACTTCTGAATCCTGCCATTACGGTGTTGTTCCGGTTGAAAATTCAACGGAAGGCGTGATTAACCATACCTTGGACAACTTTCTTGATTCTAATCTACGTATTTGTGGTGAGGTAGAAATCAGGGTCCACCATCACCTGATGGTGTCGCCAGAAGCAACCGGCGAAATAAAACGAATCTACTCCCATCAGCAGACTCTGGGTCAGTGTCGTCGTTGGCTGAATGGCCATTATCCAAACGTGGAGCGACTCACCGCTTCCAGTAATGCAGAGGCTGCCAGAAGGGTCGCGGAAGAAAAAGACGCTGCTGCTATTGCCGGTGAAATGGCGGCAGAAATTTATGGCCTGGATATCCTGTCCGGGCAGATTGAAGACGAGGCAGATAACACGACGCGGTTTATTGTCGTCGGTCGAGAGGACATTGGGCCCAGCGGCAACGACAAGACATCAATCGTTGTCTCTACGCACAACCAGCCCGGGGCGTTATACAAGCTGCTGGAACCATTTCACAGGTATGGCGTTTCGCTGACGTCTATCGAAACACGTCCATCCCGCACGGGCATGTGGTCATATGTTTTTTTCATTGATTTCGATGGCCACAAAGACGATGAACTTATCCAGACTGTCCTTGGCGAAATTGATTCCGACGCACTGGAAGTCAAGATGCTGGGCAGTTACCCGCGAGCAATTAGTCACTCAAAATAGGAAGGCTTCCGAATAATGGTCGATTTTTTAACACTGGCGCAGCCCGGCATTACTGAGCTGTCTCCTTATCAACCCGGAAAGCCAGTAGAGGAGCTTGAGCGAGAACTCGGTATCGCCGATATCATCAAACTTGCCAGCAATGAAAACCCACTAGGTCCTTCGCTGGCTGTCACAGAAAGTATTTCCGGCCTGTTGGGCGATCTGGCGCGCTACCCGGATGGCAGTGCCTACCAGTTAAAGGATAAATTGCAGGCCAGACTCGGCATTGATCCCGCCACGGTCACCGTGGGTAATGGTTCCAATGATGTGCTCGAGTTGGTTGCCAGGGTGTTTCTGGGGCCTGGGCTGGAATCGATTGTTTCAGAGCATTCTTTTGTCGTTTATCCCCTGGTGACCAAATCTCTTGGCGCAGAACTGAAGGTTATACCGGCGATCGAGTTTGGTCAGGACCTTAAGGCAACTCTGGCGGCTATCAGTGAGCAAACAAGGATTGTCTTTATTGCCAACCCCAACAATCCTACCGGCACCTGGGTAAGCAAACAAAGCCTGCTCAGCTTCCTGAACGCTGTGCCAGAAGACGTCCTGGTTGTGTTGGATGAAGCCTACGCCGAATATGTTGATGAACCGGACTACCCCAACGGGCTTGAGCTTGTCAGAGACTATTCGAATCTAATTGTAACCCGAACCTTTTCCAAGGCTTACGGGCTTGCCGGACTTAGGATGGGGTATTCTGTCAGCCACCCAGATATTGCCGATCTGATGAATAGAGTCCGACAGCCGTTTAACGTAAATTCGATGTCCCTTGCCGCAGCACTGGTCGCGTTGGACGACGACGCCCACCTCAAAGAGTCGGTCAGGGTTAATAAGGAAGGTATGAAAATGCTAACGGAAGCCTGTGCCCAACTCGGGCTGGGTTACATTCCCTCGGTCGGTAACTTTTTGACGATCGACTTCGGGCGAGATGCCATGCCTGTTTATGATGGCCTGTTACGAGAAGGCGTCATTGTTCGACCCATCGGCGTTTACGGTTTGCCAAATCACCTTAGAGTGACGATTGGCCTGCCAGAGGAAAATATGCGATTCGTCGGCAGTCTACAAAAAGTGCTAAACGCCGACCTGAAACACCATGGTTGAATCGGCGCAGGTAACACATGAGTTTAAGCAGGTCTCTGTGATCGGCCTGGGTTTGATTGGCGGTTCTATTGCTGCAGGTGTTAAGCAGCAGGGCCTGGCAGCTTCAGTGTGTGCTTGGGACGCGAACACAACCAGCTTGACGCTGGGACTTGATCTTGGCGTTATTGATAGCATCGCCGAAGATATTCACGAGGCCACAGCTCGGGCTGACCTCATTATCCTGGCAGTACCTGTTCAGTCGATGGAACAGGTGCTACGTGACATTGATCTTAAAGACCAGGTGATTACGGACGTTGGCAGCGTGAAGGGCGTCACCGTGGCAGCAGCCCGCCGAGTTTTTGGCGAACTGCCAGAAAATTTCATTCCTGGCCATCCCATCGCCGGATCCGAAAAACAGGGTGTCCTGGCGGCTGACCCGAATCTGTTTCGCCGGCATAAAGTCATCCTGACGCCCGAGGAGGCTTCTAACCCAGCGGCGATCGCAAGCGTTGAAAAACTCTGGAGCGCACTGGGCGCAGACGTTGTCAGAATGTCTGCATCACACCATGATGACGTTCTGGCACAAACTAGCCATCTGCCTCATCTGCTTGCCTACGCGCTGGTAGATACGCTTTCTGCCGGAGGGGACAGCCTTGAAGTGTTCGAATATGCCGCTGGAGGGTTTCGTGACTTTTCGCGCATCGCCGCATCAGATCCCACGATGTGGAGTGATGTCTTTCAGGCCAACAAAGCCCCGCTAGTGCAGGTGCTGGATCAGTACCTGTTGAAACTCGAGATGCTTAAACAGTTGATCGAATCAGGGGATGTCGATCAGATCAAAGATCTGCTTAGCAGGGCCAAAACTGCCAGGGACCATTTCTCTAATATTCAGGCCATAGCTCATTCTAAAAGTAGCTCATTCTAAAAGTAGCTCATTCTAAAAGTAGCTCGAAAAAAAAGTAGCTCGAAAAAAAGTAGCTCGAAAAAAAATAGCTCGGATGAAAAGTAGCTCGGATGAAAAGTAGCTCGAAAAAAAATAGCTCGGATGAAAAATAGCTTGGATGAAAAATGACTAATCACGTTCGAATCATTGCCTTGGATGGCCCTAGTGGCTCAGGCAAAGGCGTTGTCGCAAACTTTCTATCTACACAGTACGAATTCCACCTGCTTGACAGCGGAGCGCTGTATCGACTGGTCGGACTAGCCGCGCGACGGGCCGGCCTGTTGTTGCAAAACCCTCCCCTGGATGAGGCGGTGCTGGGTGAAATCGCCCGCACCCTTGATGTGACATTCACCGCCACTAATAATCCCGAAGACCCCTTGGGAATAATGCTTTCAGGGGAACAGGTCGCGCATGAAGTGCGTACAGATGAGGCCGGTGTGGATGCTTCACGAGTGGCGTCACTACCAGCTGTACGTGACGGGCTATTTGAGCTGCAGCGCTCGTTTCGGCAGGCGCCGGGGCTGGTGGCCGATGGCCGGGATATGGGGACCGTCGTGTTTCCCGAAGCAGACGTTAAAATTTATCTGACGGCCTCTGCTGAGGCGAGGGCCAAGAGGCGCTATAACCAGTTGAAACATAAGGGTATTAGTGTTACGCTGCAGCCCCTTTTTCAGAGCATCCAAGCTCGGGATGAGCGGGATATGAACCGAGCGGTTTCTCCCCTTAAGCCCGCCGAGGATGCTTTCGTCATCGACAGCACCGACATGGACATAGAAGCAGTCCTGCAAAAAGTCGACGCTATCGTGACTGAAAAACTTGGTTGATCGAGAGCACCAACACCCTGAATCGTTCGCGAGAATGGGGGCAATCGAATCAACTTTACTTTAATCAGGCCCGCGGATGTTGGCGTCGTGGAGAACGTAGGGCGAAAGCCCAGGAAGTCATTGAATGAGCGAGAGTTTTGCAGAGCTTTTTGAAGAAAGCCTAAGAATAATAGATATGAAGTCCGGTGCAATTATCACCGGAGTTGTAGTAGACATCGATAGTGAATGGGTCACGGTACACGCCGGGCTCAAATCCGAAGGTGTCATCCCCCGAGAAGAATTCCTTAACGATAATCGAGAACTGGAAGTCGCAATAGGCGACACGGTTCAGGTATCTATGGATGCAGTGGATGACGGGTTCGGTGAAACACGTCTGTCACGAGAAAAGGCGAAACGCGCCGAATCCTGGATGATGCTCGAGAGCGTCTACGAGAAACAAGAAGTTGTGACAGGTTTGATCAGCGGCCGCGTTAAGGGTGGTTTCACCGTTGAGATCCAGGATATCAGAGCATTCTTGCCTGGTTCACTGGTTGACGTAAGGCCTCTTCGTGAGAACGAACAGCTTGAAGGCCGGGAAATGGAATTCAAGGTGATCAAGCTGGACCAGAAGCGCAACAACGTTGTCGTTTCCAGAAGAGCAGTCCTTGAAGCAGAGAACAGTGTAGAGCGCGAAGCGCTGCTGGAATCCCTGCAGGAAGGCCAGGAAGTCAAAGGTATCGTCAAGAACCTTACCGATTACGGTGCGTTCGTTGACCTTGGTGGCGTTGACGGCCTGCTTCACATTACAGATATGGCCTGGAAGAGAATCAAGCATCCGGGTGAGATCGTTGCAGTAGGCGACGAGATAGACGTTAAAATCCTCAAGTTTGATCGCGAACGTAATCGCGTGTCCCTTGGGCTCAAGCAACTCGGTGAAGATCCATGGGTTGCTATAACCCAACGATATCCCGAGGGTGCTCGCACCATGGCTCGTGTGACTAACCTGACAGACTACGGTTGCTTCGCAGAGATCGAAGAAGGCGTCGAAGGCCTGGTTCACGTTTCCGAAATGGATTGGACTAATCGCAACATCCACCCAAGCAAGGTTGTGCAGGTAGGTGATGAGGTTGAAGTGATGGTCTTGGATATAGACGAAGAACGTCGTCGAATTTCCTTGGGTATCAAACAGTGTCAGGGTAACCCATGGGAAGAGTTCTCTGTTCTTCATAGCAAGGGTGACAAAATCCGGGGCTACATCAAGTCCATCACGGACTTCGGTATCTTTATCGGCTTGGATGGCAACATCGATGGTCTTGTGCATCTGTCTGACATCTCCTGGAACGAGCAGGGCGAGCAGGCAGTACGTCGATTCACCAAGGGTGATGAAATTGAAACGATCATCCTGTCGATCGATGCCGATCGCGAGCGTATTTCGCTTGGCTTGAAGCAGATGGAAGAGGATCCGTTCAATGACTATATTACTGTCAATGAGCGTGGCGCGATTGTCCACGGCAAGGTCAAAGAAGTTGATGCCAAGCAGGCTGTCCTGCAAATGGCTGAAGAAGTTGAAGCAGTGCTAAAAGCTTCTGAAATCAGCGTTGATCGGGTTGAAGATGCTCGAAACGCCATCAGCGTAGGTGACGATCTTGAAGTTAAGATCATTTCGGTTGACCGAAAGAACCGCACGTTGGGTGTTTCCATTAAAGCCAAGGACATGGCTGATGAACAGGAAGCTGTTAGGGAACATCGGGAGAAAGAGTCAGAAGTGGCTCCTACGACTATCGGTGACCTGATTAAGCAGCAGATGGGCGCCGGTAACGACGAGGAGGCCAAGCCTTAAGTGTAAGCATGACGAAGTCGGAGCTTATAGAGAGAATTGCTGCAGTTCAGGGCCAATTGTCTGCCAAAGACGTTGAGCTTGCTGTGAAAATGATCCTCGATCATATGGTCGAAGTGCTCGCCGTAGGTGAGCGCATCGAGATTCGAGGGTTCGGCAGTTTTTCTCTACACTACCGGGCACCGCGATTGGGGCGTAACCCCAAGACCGGCGAAAAGGTAGAGCTTGCAGGCAAGTACGTGCCGCACTTTAAGCCAGGCAAGGAATTGCGAGAACGTGTGAACCTTTCGTTACTGGAAGCGCTCGAAAAAACACCACCGCAGTTTTAGTCAACAGTATAAAAAAGGCGACCTAGGTCGCCTTTTTTATTGGTTTTTTTTATTGGTCGTCAAGATCGCACCAAGTCCCTGTAGCCAAAAGTGAAGTGACCAAAAAAATACTCGTAGAAGCGCGAAACGCCTATTCGTTGTAGAATCTTCGTATCTGATTTAGAGGACCCCTTTATGGGCTTCATCAAAAAAATACTATTCTTGTTTATAGCGCTGGTTGCCTTTTTGTTAGTCTTACTCGCAGCTGCCGACAATAGTGCACAGGTGGCCCTTAAGTTTCTGGAATACGAGACACCCGTTTGGCCTATTTCCTGGTGGATTATCTCCGCTTTTGTCGTCGGCGTCGTCTTCGGTAATCTGCTTAACGTGGTGTCTAATACTCGCCTGCGAATGGAAGCGCGTCGCGAAAGAAAAACAGCCCAAGGTCGTACTCAGGAACTGGATCTAGTGAAAGCCCAAAAGCAAGAGCCTTTGGTTTCACCTGTTCCCGCGGAAATATAATTAACCGTTATGGATAACCTCATACTTTACGCGCTTATCGTTGGGGCTATTGGCATAGGTTGGTTGCTTGGACGACGCGAACGTACCAAGACGTCAGAAACAGTGGGCCCGAATTACTACCAGGGCTTGAACTACTTGCTCAATGAAGAGCCCGATAGGGCGGTAACCACTTTTATTGAAAACCTCGAGGTTAACAGCGACACCCTGGAAACCCATCTTGCGTTGGGCGGACTACTCAGGCGAAGGGGCGAGTTGGACAAAGCTGTCGTCGTCCACGAAAACATATTGGTTCACGCAAAATTATCTAAAAACGACATGCAGGGCGTTCAACTGGAACTCGCTCGGGATTACCTCTTGGCAGGACTGCTGGATCGTGCAGAGGAGCTTTGTGTTCAACTCAGCCAGGAACCGGAAACCGGTAAACCGGATTCCACCAGACGAGAGAGCCTGAAAATTACCCTGGAGATTTATGAGCGTGAAAAGGAATGGTCTCAGGCAATAGAAGTTGCCATGTTGCTGGCGGTTGGTGACGCCGCCGATCAATATGAGAAGGCGATATCCCATTACTACTGTGAAACAGCAGAAGAACTGCTGGTCAGCAATGAGTTTTCACGTGCTCGTGAGTCCGTTAGGGAAGCCATAGGACACGACGTGAACAACCCAAGGACATCCTTGGTTCGGGGGCGAATCGATGTTGAAGAAGGCCATTATGACCACGCTATTACAGCGCTGACCCGAATTCGGGACCAGGACCCAGTATATGTCCCAGAGTCTCTGGAAACCTTAGAGAAAGCCTATCAACTGGACCAGCGTCCACAAGAAGAGCTTCGCCAATACCTACTATCCTGCCTGGAGCTTACCCCATCTATTTCCATCGTGCTGATGCTCGCAAAGAGCATCAGGGAGGAGCTTGGAGACGAAGCGGTTGCCAAGTTCATCGCTAAACACTTGAAGAAGAATCCAACTATTCGCGGTCTTACTCAGCTGATTGACCTGCACATTGATAACACCCAGGGGGTCGCAAAAGAGAACCTGGCGATCCTGAGGAGCTTCGCCGAAGCCCTGGTCGCCGATAAACCTGCCTATCGTTGCAATGGTTGTGGCTTTGAAGGCAAACGAATGCGCTGGCATTGTCCAGTGTGCAAGGACTGGGCAACCATCGAACCGATCTTTGGCCTTGAAGGCGAGTAGCTTAGCCCCCCGTCATCCCTACTACCCCTGATCTTATTAGTCCTCCACCTGGCATCTCAACCAAGTATCATCTCAACCTCGCCTAAATGTCATCTAGACCGAAGTGGAGAGATCTCTTCGCTGCCAACTACTCGGTGGTCCCGCCTACATCTACATAGGAAATAACCTACTTTCTAATGCCCCGCGTATTGTTACTTTCATCCTGCTTCTAAAGCAACTAAACACAAACAGGAGAATTACAATGAATCCCCAAAACATAGCAACTGCGATTTTCGCGGTCCTTGTACTTTGTATCGGTAGCGTCGCACAGGCCAATGACCTTTCGGGTCAGCTAAGTGGTGATGTGATGACAGTTAACGTTAATGAGGCCGATGCGGCATCTATTGCCAATGCGCTGGTTGGAATCGGTATTTCACGAGCGCAGGCGATTGTGGATTACCGTGATCAGTACGGCCGGTTTTACTCAGCCCATGAGCTGACTTCGGTAAAGGGCATTGGCCAGTCAACAGTGGAAAAGAACCTGTCGAGAATCTCCATCGAGTGATCTTGCATGGGCGTTGATATGGCGACTAAAAAGCGGTGCGTAAGCACCGTTTTTTGGTTTTCGCCGGCAAGGGTTTCGATTTTGTGACACGCATATCGGAAAAACTGAAACCATGGCGGGTCTGCTGTCTGCAGGAAATAGTCCTCGAAGGTAGCCTCAGGTTGTTTGTTCTTATGGCTCCCCGACCCGTGCTCGCCTCAGGGCTTAATGATAACCGCGCCATTTTGAGTGTTTAGACCAGGTAAGGTTACTCTTGGATTCAATGGGTTACAAAGGGTTGAGTGTCGATCGAAGAAGCGAGTACCAGTGGCACCGTGCTCAGGGACTACTCGATTTGAGTGACCCGAAGAAGTGAACCACTGTGAGTGTTAATCGGCATAATCCGGCATTTTTGGACTTTAGAGATGACGCATTCAGATAGACTGGCGGAAAAGGCGTTCAGACTCGTCTACAATCAATTGGGTATGGAGTCGGTGTATACTATGTCGAATCATAAGTTGAGTGGTTTGTTCCTTGCGATACGCAACGAATTGGCGCGGTCTGTTCTGAAGATCGTCCCGCCTGATATGGTTGAAGACATCGTCCAGGAAGCTTACGTTCGATTGTGTCAGGTGGGTGATCAGGATTTGATTCGCCATCCTAGAGCATTTATTTTTCGAACGGTTAAGAATCTAGCGTTAGATCATGTCAAAAGCGCTAACCATCGTTTGAGCATCGGAGTTGAATCCGACGAATTAAACCACCCTTTGGAAGACTCTACTTACAGAGAGGCAGTTTCTCACGAAGAGTTTGGTCAGTTTTGTGATGCCGTTCGACATTTACCTTTGCAGTGTCGTCGCGTGTTTGTATTAAAGAAAGTCTACAACTACTCCCAGAAAGAGATCTCGGAGGAATTAGGCATCAGTGTGAGCACTGTTGAAAAGCATACGGCTCTTGGCATTCGACGATGCAGGACTTATTTGCAGAACCGGCAACTAGAACATGAGAAAGAACGAGAAGGAGCAAAAATTGGGATTGCACCCTTCTCGAAGGGAGATAACCAATGAGTAATGTGCGCCCAATTCTAATCCGGGAGCAATGTCTTGAAGAAGCGTCATATTGGATCGCGAAATTAGACCGCAAGCTTTCTGTCGAAGAGCAAACGAGGCTGAAGGAATGGATGTCAGTTGATGCGAAAAACACAGCAGAGCTATTGGCGCTTGCTGAATTGTGGGATCAGATGGACGCGTTGTCGCAACTGAGTGAGGTTATTCCGCACACAGGTTATAAACCGACAAGAAAACGGTTGGCAATTGCAGCTTCGGTTATCGTTGCCGTAGCAGTTTCTGCTGCGCTTTTATTCCATAATCCGTTGTTCGATAATCAGGCCGTCGAGAGGCCGTTAGAGGTTGCCCACTATGGCGAATTTCGTTACCAGACTCTGGTAGGTGATCGATCCACGGTCCACTTAAATGAAGGCAGCGTTGTACAACTGAATACAGACACAATGCTTGATGTGTCGATGCTTCCTAATCAACGTCTACTGACGCTTAGACGGGGCGAGGTTCACATTAATGTGGCTCATGACCCTGCGCGTCCATTGCGACTGGTAGTTGGTAATCGGGTCATCGAGGCCATAGGCACTCAATTTAATGTCAGGATTGACGACAGCCAGAAAATTGAATTAATCGTAACGGAAGGACTTGTCAGTGTCGGCGTCACGCCGGGCAGCGGCGGTGAGAATGCTGCGAATTATTCTGTTGTTGAACTGATTGCTGAGAATGAGCGAATCAGGCTAGATGAACCGGGTTTCCAGGTCGAGGAGCTACTGAAGCCTAAAGAAATAGAGGTTAGACTGTCGTGGCGTAATGGCAATTTAATATTTCGTGGTGAATCGTTAAGTAACGCTGTCTCTGAAGTTGGACGCTACACGAACATGGAATTCATCATTCAGTCAGAGGAATTGAAACAACTGCGTGTCGCAGGATTGTTTAGAGCCGGTGATGTAGATGGTTTTCTTAGATCATTGCGGGCTAACTTTAATATTGTTGATGAAAGGATAGATGACAAGGTCATATCTTTGTCGCAACGTGTCCAGAAGCCGGCAATCCAGGCTAATTAACCCCAGCCGATGGAGCGATCCACTTTGTTCTGGATAAGAGTCAGCATCGTCCTGTCGGGTTTCATGGCGATTCAATCTTCAGCTGAACCTGCAAGTGAACAAAATAGAGTCATAGAGTTCAACATTCCCCGCCAAAGTGCAGTTAAAGCACTTGTTGAATTTGCTGAGCAGGCAGAAGTCACTCTGGTATTTCCATTTGAGGAAACCTCGGGAATCACGACGAATCTGTTGCAAGGCGAATATACGATGGTCGTCGCCTTAGGCTTGTTGTTAGCTGATACGTCGCTGGCATCGACGATAAATGATGGTCAGGTCAATGTTACTTTAACTGAAAAGGGGTGGGAGGGCTTCAGGGGGTCTTTTTTCGGTCGTATTATCACTGCATTGACAACTGGCCTGATTGAAACTGGTTTCGGTTCCGAGCGTAGCGCCGGGGACGGGGGTATGCAAAACCTGGTTGAAGAAATCGTTGTGACTGCCCAGCGTCGTGAACAGAAGTTGCAGGATGTTGGAATAGCCGTCAGCAGTTTCTCCTCTCAAGACATTAAAAATTTTGGCATGTTACGGCCCGAGGATATAGCCGGGCAGACACCTGGTCTGGACGTGAAAAACTCACTTGGTTCTATGAATCCCGTCTTTACGATAAGGGGGATAGGGTTAAACGATTACAACATTAACAATAATCCTTCGGTTGGTGTCTACGTTGATGAAATCTATATGGCAAGTGCTGCCTACCTGTCTTTTCAGGTTTTTGATCTTGAAAGAATAGAAGTTTTGAAAGGGCCGCAAGGCACGCTCTATGGTCGCAATACAACTGGCGGCGCCATAAACTTTTTGTCGGCGAAACCGACAAAGGGCTTCGAAGCGTATCTGAACCTTGGCTACAGTCGGTGGAATACGCTTAAGATGGATGGGGCTGTCAGTGGTTCTGTCGGCGCTAATCTGACCGGACGGTTAGCTTTTCAAGTAACAGGGTCTGACGGTTATTATAAAAATAATGGCACCACCGTCACTACTGGTATGTTGGGCACACGCGCATCTGCGCTTGATAGCCGGGGCTTTAGTTTGGGTATGCCTGCGGCTGGTGATGTCATTCCAGTTAACCCATTGGTGCCGCCAGACGATGATTTCTTGGAGCAAGATCTTTACTCGTTTCGCGGCACTTTGGTGTGGCAATCTAAAGATCGGGTTGAGATTACAAGCAGCGTTCACTACACCGAAGATGCATCGGATATGTTCGTTCGATCAATGGGTTCAGATAGTGTCGATTTAAATGGTTTTTCTCCGGCTGACAACGATCCTTTCACAGTCGACGCTAATTTTGGCGCAGGTGGAAGTACGGTTGATATAGAAGGAATAGGTGGTTTCGTAAAAGTTGATATAGATTTCGATTTTGGGAACCTGATATCGGTTACCGGATATGAAGCTATCGAAAGGGCGTTACCTTTTGAGGAATCCAGCCCATACCGGATTCTGGATCAGTTATTTGTTGACGATCTTTATGAATGGAGTCAGGAGGTCAGGCTTCAGATCGAGCAAACTGACAAGTATTTTTGGTTGGTCGGCGCTTACTTGGGGAAAGAGAAGATCAAATCGCGCAAAGACATTAACAGCCTGGACTCTATTTTACGGACAACAATTGCAACAGAGTTTGTGCAGGAAGGGACGAATCATGCCGTATTTTCGCATAGTGAATGGCAGTTGAGTGAGGCCACTCGGTTGACTGTAGGCCTGCGGTACTCGCACGATTCTAAGCGTTATTCAGGCGGATCCTTTATACCCGTCGCGCCGTATGGGCCTTATGGCGTCGATCTGGCGCCTGCCGTCCTGGGGGTGCCTTTATATAGTGAAGACTCCTTCGAAGAAGATGACGTTTCGGGGAAAATTGGCATCGATTGGAAACCATCAGATGATCTTCTTTTCTATCTGACCTGGAGTAAGGGGTATAAAAGCGGCGGATATGACGGCTCAACAATCACGAGCGTTGCTTCATTTGAGCCCTTTTTCGGGGAATCGGTTTATGCCTGGGAAGCCGGCCTTAAAAGCGTTACGTCGGGACGCGTAGAATGGTGGAACCTCAGTTACTTCAGCTACGACTATCAGGACATGCAGGCGGAAGCTCAACGCAGAATTCCGGTGCAAGGAGCGTTTGAAAGTATCCGTGCAAATGTTGGCGAAGGCGAAGTGTGGGGGTTGGAGTCAGATATTTGGTTGAAACCAACATCGGGCTTGAATGTGCGTTTTGGAATATCTTACGTCAACTCAAAGATTAGCGATTGGCACGTTGATGGCCTTGAGTCCTTTGATCCGGAAGTTGTCGCTGAGGCTACTGCTGACATCAAGGCGCACATCGGGAACGCGATTCCAGATGCACCTCAGTTGACTGTTAACGGGCTAGTCAGTTACACGTGGCGCATCACGCCATTGCTATCCAGTAAAATCGTTGTCGACTTCAACTACACTGATGAAGTTTATAAAAATATTGACAATGATGAACATCTGAAGGCTGATTCATACTGGCTGTTGAATGCCAGAGTGACGATTGCTCCGGAGCATGCGCGTTGGGAAGTTTCACTTTGGGGAAAGAACCTGAACGATGAGCTGTACTTTCGCGAGCGGGTTGATAATTTTGGCTCGTCCTGGATCTATGAAACCCCCGGAGCGCCGCTATCTTTTGGCGTAACGGTTGGCTATCGCTGGCCATAACGTTTGGTCTCCCCGCATTAACTAGGAATTAACTTAACTGACTAGCGGGTTTTATCACGCGAGTCGTCTATGTAGGAGTAACAACTACGATTTGGCTTACATATAAGAGGGGTAGTTATGAGGAACACGAAAGTAGTACTTAAAAACTATATTGCACTAGTTCTAGCGACAATTATTGGTGGTCAAGCATTAGTAGCGCTCGCTGAAGAGAGCATTGAAGAAATTGTTGTCGTGGGTAAATCGATCAAGGCGAGCACCCAGTCGTCAATCGATGCGAAGAGGATGGCCGACAACGTCGCCGACGTGATATCTGCAGATGCCGTAGGTAGATTCCCTGATCAAAACCTTGCTGATGCCTTAGGCAGAGTGCCTGGCATATCAATAGAGCGTGATCAGGGCCAAGCTCGATATATCAGTTTTCGTGGTTCCCCCAAGCGCTATACAACGACCGCTTTTAACGGTGTTGATGTGCCAGGTGTCGAAAACGGCAGGATACCGAGGTTTGATGCGTATCCTTCGGTCATTGCGTCTCAAATAGTAGCAAATAAAGCAATCACAGCTGATATGCCTGGCGAATCTGTTTCAGGGTATATCAATGTCAAAACGTTTACGCCGGGTGATATCGATGGCTGGGGTTTCTCTATGGAGCTTGGAACCGGTGAGCAAGACTTAGGCGATGGAGATGTGTCTAAATCTAATGCCCGACTATCATATTCTAATGATAAGTTCGGATTTCTTATCTACGGTTCAGAAAACTCTCGCGATCAAATCACTGATAATCGAGAGATGGACTACGCGCCGTCTAGCTCGGCTGGTTCATTAATTCCAAATCAGATCGAGTATAGGAATTATAAGCTAGAGAGAACAGATGAGGCCTATGGTGGGAGTGTCGAGTTTTATTTGGACAATGGAGGGCGAATTTATGCCTCAACCACCAACACGAAGTTCACGGATGAAGAAGAAAGAAACCACTGGTATTTTTACTTCCCCTCAGATCTTCCAGCGAATTTTGGGGTCTCGCCTATCGTAAACATGAGGAACCTTCTTCAAAATGGTTTTTATGATAACCAGACAAATGTCAATACGATCGGCGCTGATTTGGCTTTCGGTGGTTGGGATGTTGAAGTTAAGTATAGTGACATCGAAACAAAAAATGACACCTGGTTGCCGCTTGTCTTTTTAGATGGCAAAAGAGGTGACCCAGAGCTTACTGACGTAGCATACGATTTCACTAACAAGAAGGAACCGGCGCTTTTCTTTGACGAAAACCTGGGTGATGTTCGCTATGGAACAAACTTAACGATTGATGCCATTGGCGCTTTAGATATAGACACAGATCAATTTAAATTTGATGCTAAGCGCGCTAACAAATGGGGCATGATTAAGGTTGGATTTAAATATGACGCTAGAGATGCCGAAGGGGGAGGAGCGCCTCTTCAGACAATTGCTTCTGGCCCCCATATTACCCAAGAGCAAATTGCGTTAGCAAGAACCGGTTTATGGGATACAGACTTCAGTAATACGATTAATGCAACCTACGTTGATAACGCAGAAATATACAATCAGATGGTTGCTGATGGCTTGGAGCGGCCTGATTTCAGGTCAGATGAAGCTTTAGAAATTGACGAAACCATCTTGTCAGCCTATGTGATGCAAACCATTGATATGGATTGGGGAAACATTGTCCTGGGTGTCCGTGTCGAAGACACAGATTATGAAACGGTTGGTATTAAGTTAGTAGGTTCTGTTGCTCAACCTCTTAAGGTTAGTCAAAATTATACGAATGTTTTACCTAGCGCCCACGTTAACTGGGATTTTCGTGAAGACCAGAAGTTAAGGTTTTCGTTCTCTACTGGCATTAGTCGCCCGACCTATATCGAAGCTAGAGCTGCTGGTTCAATTAGTGAAATTGGAGAATCTGTTTCGGGCGGAAACCCCGAGCTTGACGAAGAAAAGTCATGGGGAATTGATGTTGCTTGGGAGTGGTACTTTAACGACGCAAGCATTCTATCTGTGACAGCTTTTCACAGGTCGATTGACAACGTTATCAGCGAATCCAATGTGAAAGTTCAGGGCAGTGTCTACTCAGACATTGCAGGCCCGGGCGATCTATGGGACCTCTCGTCTTTTGATAATGGTAAGGACGGAGAACTTACTGGACTCGAACTAGCCTACACCGCTAGGTTAGATAACTACTTGGAGGGTTTTTGGTCAGGATTTGGTGTTGAGGCCAACCTAACCGCCATCGATTCAGAGTACACGACCCCAGAAGGCTTAAAGTTTGAACTTCCTGGACAATCCGATCTATCGTATAACGTTTCATTGTTCTACGAGGATCATGGTTTTATGGGCCGTTTGAGCTATCGTTATAGAGATGCGTTCCAAGATGAAACAGAAACTGGTGCCGTGTTTGGTTTTACGCAGGCCATTTATTGGGATGAGCAAAGTCGCGTTGATCTTGCCTTGCGATACGATCTCGAGCCCTTGATTGGGTACAAGGCTTCTCTGTTCCTGAATGTTAATAACCTCACCGATGAGCAGGACGGCCAATACGCAGGAAAGGAGTGGAACCCAATTCGGAATGAGAGTTACGGAAGAAGGTATGTTGCAGGGGTTCGTTTTAGTTTGTAAAAGCTGAGAACGATTGCAATAGCTTAAGTAATGGTTGTTGTTTGCAAGAGATCTTCAGCTAAAAATCATGTCCTGGCCATCACTCAGTGTGTGGCCAGGACGTTTTTTTTGTATGAGGCGCTAATGCCGGGTCAGTACTTAGGGTGCTGTGACCGGACTTTATAGCGCTGCGTGTCAATTAATATTCTGGCGGAGGCCAGCCATCGCCTCTAAAGCTGATCTGCCATATAGTCTTGCAACGCAAGGGTTGGTAGCCCCTCGTTGTTTCACACAGGGGAAAAACATGTATAAAAATAATTTTCTCGGGTTTTTGTGCGCTGCGCTTTCTGCGTTCTTTTTTAGTGTCCCGATTTACGCTGAAGATTCGCACTTAGTCCAGCAGCAAACCGCAGCTGAGCCTAGCCGCGTCTTTCTTCAGCAAGTCTCCTTTGATAGTGCGCTGGTTAAATGGAGAGATGGGCCTGACCTTGTCTGGTTTGGAAGCAAACCTGACGAACTCAAGTTGACCGCTAACGCTAGCTTCAAAGCGCACCATAAAATTGCAACCTTGAAAGGCTTAACCCCAGACACTCGGTATTATTACTCTTTCAAGAATACCGCGCCTCAAGTGACCGCGATGTCATTTAGAACAGCACCAGCGCCTGGAAATGTACCCGAAGATGGAAATACCCATATCTGGCTGTTGGGTGATTCTGGAACCGCGACCGAGGGCCTTCAGGGAAGCTACCATCATGAAGGCGAAGCTATTGACGTCATGAACGGGTTTCTTAAGTATAACAAGGAACAAGCAGGCAACGAGCCTTTAGACATGCTGCTACTGCTCGGTGATAACGCTTACCTGGAAGGCACGGATGAACAATGGCAAGGCGCTTTCTTTGATATTTATACCGATATCATTCAGGGCGCAGCGACCTGGCCGACGATTGGGAATCATGAGATGGGCGTGGGCGCCCCCTTTGATATCTGTGTTTATCGAAGAATACCCGCCTGTGAAGCTGGACCGGTCTTAATGAATGTCGGTGGTATTAGCTCGTCATCCGACCCTGATTCCTACGATAGTGATGGCGATGGCCCGGACCCATTTGGATTACCTTACTTAAACATCTTTACGTTGCCGGCCAAGGGTGAAATGGGCGGCGTTCCTAGTGGAACGGAGCAATATTATTCGTTTAACTATGGCAACGTGCATGTGGTTAGTCTTGATTCGCAACTGACAAACAGGGATAAAGCCCAGCGGGCGACGATGCGTGATTGGTTAGTTGATGACTTATCCGCGAACGAGTTAGATTGGATAATAGTGATTTTTCATCATCCACCCTATTCCAAAGGTTCCAACCACGATTCTGACCGAGAGCAAAACGAAATTGATATGCGAGTGACTTTTGCGCCGGTATTTGAAAGCCACGGCGTGGATGTTATCTATAGCGGCCACTCTCATTCGTATGAAAGGTCGTGGTACCTGAGAGGGCATTTCGGAATGTCTGATACGTTCGATCTCACCAGCAATGCACTCCTGGATGCCGATGGTAAACCAAGACTGGGACAGGGGAACCAGCCGTACCCACAAGGCGGGGCAGAAGGTCGTGCGGTCTATACCGTTGCTGGCAACGCTGGTAAGGCGGATAAAGAGAAGCCTTGCCCAGAAGGTCGAGTGATGGGGTGTACCTTGCCAAACTGGTTGCAGCACCCAGCACACAGGACGTTTAAGGAGTCCGCCCCGGGATATAAAAGCAACGGGATTGCCCTAAAGGGCTCGATTGTTCTGGACGCCAATAAAAGTACGCTGACCTCGCGCTTTGTGGATGAGCATGGCCAGGTGTTGGACTATTTTACGATCACCCGTCATTGAGATCGCCGTCGTTGCTGATCGCGGTGTGCGCATTGAGTGTGTTGATATCAAGCAGGACCGTTCAAGCGCATGCAGGAGACCACCGTTCGATCGCTGAGCTGGATAACATCATCAGGGAAAATCTTGTTGATCAATCTTTGCTTGTCGCCCGGGGAGCGCTTTACAGCAGGTCTGGCCAGTGGGAAAAAGCCGAGCGGGATTTGAGCCGGGCTGAAACCATTGGTAAAAAGCACGATGTGGCGTTTGAATTCGGGCAATTTTATTACCGCCTGGGTGAGTACGAAAAAGCGCTGCAATATATCGATGCCTACATTGGTGTTTACCCAACGCGCCCAGCTGCGTTCTTATTGCGAGCGCGGGCCGCCAGCGAAGCAGAACAATTCGGGATTGCGAGCGAAAGCTACCAAACCTACTTTAGTTTGTCAGCGAATCCGCAACCGGGGGAATACCTGGCGGCAGCGAGGCTGCTGGGTTCGACAAACCCTGACGGCATCAATAGCGCGCTTGCGTTGCTGGATAGGGGCATCAGCAAGCTGGGCCTTAATCCTCAATTGCAGCGCTACGCGGTGTTGTTAGAGTTAAGGCGCGACGATACTAAAAGTGCGTTAAGTCGTTGGTATAGCCTTAAAAATCAACTGGGGGGAACTCCGGAATGGGGTGTTACGTTGGCAAGGCTACTGATTCTGGCTGACAGGGTAGCTGACGCCAGGCTGGCCGTTCAAGCGGCCAAGGCCAGATTAACAACGCTTAGACAGACGCCAGCACGGAAGGCGACGGGCGAAACGATTGCTCACCTAATGCGCCAGCTGAGCGAGGCGCCAACCAACTATTAAATTGACGTTTTGGAGCAACAAGCGCTATATCGAATTACCACTTTATAAAGAGGTATTGTGAAACCTGAAGGTAACCATAATGAATCACACCAGCAAATGGAGACCATTTCATGATGGCTATAAATGGCTACAAGCGAATGAGTTCAGACAAAGCATCTCAGTAAGCCTTGTCAGCACTCTCCTCCTCGTGACGGGTTCTCTGTCATAATGAGGTAAGTCCTTACTTCACAGAGGCAATCCAGCTTACTTAGCAGCTTTAACCACGGGCAAACCCGTCGACCAGTCAATGATCCTGATCGGGTCGGTGACACCATCCCAGCTGTCAGCCCCTGCCTTGATGAACCTGAACATGGTGTCGATTGCTTCACTATGGGCCATCAGCTGGATCATGATTCCTGGCGTCTTTTTGTTGTCCAGGTATGCGTGACCATCACCATATCGTTGGTGCACAACCCATTGGTCGCCAATTTCAGCTAGTTTTTCGTCGATATTGTCGCACCACACGGCCAGATGCTGCAGGCCGCCTTCGGAGTGCTTGTCGAGATATTGTTTGTAGATCGTTGGTACGTCGTTGTGCTGAACGATGACTTCGATCTGTTGATCCCCCGAGTATGCAAAAGCTGCGGAGATATCGACCGCTGCCTTTTTGCCATTGATTTCACACGGCGGGCTAATGTGTTTTTCAATATAAAAAGGGCCAACGCCGCGGCTAATCCAATGTTGCATCGCTTTGTCAATATCGGGCACGACGTATCCCTGCTGAACAACTGGTCCAAACAACTTGCTCATTTCGTTTATCTTATAAGTGACGCCCGACCAGCCTAGCCCCAAGCATTCTATAGCGCAAGATCCCTGCCCTTGCCTAAATTCAGGGTAGTTATTTTTCCTTTCTCGATTAGAGGTGGCTTTATCGAGACCAAAACAATAAGGAATGCAGTATTTTTCCTAATGCCGGTTTTGTATAAAAGCAGACCCAGATCATGGGTGCATTGAGCAGTAAGGGGTTACGCCACAGATTTTAAAGACTAGTGGGCTAAATCACCAACACACAGAACCTAACAATTAGTGGGTGGAGAGAACGATTCCGTTTACCCGCGGTAGGTATTAAACATAGGGCCGGGAAAACCGATACCGGCGCTTAACGTTAGGGAGGATACCAAAATCGGTGACGTGTATGTTCGATCTAGAATTGTCTTAGCGGCATCCTCTGAATAGGTCACCGTTGAGAAACAACTGTCAGGCCCTATTGCGAGCAAATATTTATGGCCGGTAACATACAATTGGCCCCTTTATCGTTTAGGTTTATTGTCGCTTGAATCGCTTGTAAGAAGGGTGCTCTAGATCCCATGTCGATGTTGCTTTCCTGCTGTTAGGTGTTGCTCTCTGGCGAGTAACACAATGAGAGAGTACATAAAAACGTCTATAAAAAGGGCCTTAGAGTCTCAGAGGCCTAGGGTCGCTTTTGCTATAATATTTTTCTGTATCTCAGTCGAACCTGCATAAATAGTTGCCGCCCTATCATTTAGATATTGAGGCGCGGCAGTGGCTGCCATCCTAGAACCAATAGGGTCTGCATTACTGCCGAAAGTTCTTACTTGTGGCTGGTAAACTAGGCCGTAGTAATTGACCGCAGTCATTACACATTGCGTTAATTGCTGCTTAAGTTCGGAGCGCCTAATTTTTAGCGCCGAGGAAATTGTACCCACTGGTCTACCTGAAGCCACAGCAGAAAAAACTTTGTTCTCTAGGCTGCTAAAGGTGTCAATGGCAATTCCAAGCAGAGCAAGTTCGTTTCGGTAAGCTGGATCATTCGCCAGAGCGCTTGTTATATTGTCTGCGCCAGACAAAAAAGCTTTAAGGTGTTCGAAGCGCACTTGTAAAGCTGTCGCAGATTTGCCTCCTCGTTCGTGTTGCAGTAGATACTTAGCGACTGTCCAACCTTGACTCTCAACCCCTAGCAGCGCAGTAACTGGCACACGGACATCATCGAAAAACACCTGATTAAATTCATGGTCCCCGGAAATAGAGATCAAGGGTTTAACCTGAATTCCAATCAGATCTAAATCAAACAACAAGAACGTAATGCCGTGCTGAGGCTTTCCGCTAGTGTCGGTGCGTACCAAGCAAAATATTTTGTTGGACCACTGAGCATGGGTTGTCCATATCTTGCTGCCATTGATGACGTAGTGGTCTCCATCGCGTACGGCAGCGCAGGTTAACGATGCCAGATCAGAACCTGCGCCTGGCTCTGAATAACCCTGTGCCCACCAGTCGTCTCCCGATCTAATTTTTGGCAGGTAGCGGGATTTTTGTTCGTCAGTGCCAAATTCAATCAGAACCGGGCCGACCATCCTGGTTGAGTTGGGACTGATTGGCGGCGCCATGGACAGCGTCAATTCACGGGAAAAAATAGCGTGTTGTGTCGGTGACCAGTCGGTTCCACCCCAAGCAACCGGCCAGGTGGGCACGGCCCAACCCTTGGTGTTCAGAATTTTGTGCCACTCCAGCGCCACTGGTTGATCTGCATAGACGCCGGCAGATAGCTCGCCTGCTTTTTTTAATTCAGGCGTCAGGTTTTCGTTAATAAAAGTGCGGACTTCCTCGGTGAACAGCGTCAGTTCTGTCATGAATACATCCTTCTTTCTTGCATTTTCTAATTTATATTGCGGGCACTGGTTGATGGACTATCTTGTGCTTGGCCCTGTTTCATCTAAAAAGTTTGGTAGTACTGCCATTAATAGACCAAACACGCCGAAGAAAAGTAGACCTTCTTTTAGTGATCCCGTCTGGCTTTCGATCCAACCCACGACCAAGGGTGCAATAAATCCGCATTGCATTCCAACGAAGGTTATTATCCCAATCATTAGGCCGGCAGTTTCAGGGGTCATGTCTGGGATTTCCATCGGGATGGTGAAAAGTATTCCCGTATAAAAAAGTAACCCAATGCCAATCAGTATTAAGCCGATGATCGCCGATATCCCGGTTAGCAGTACCGCTGCGAAAACGCCTATTCCAAGCATCAGCCCGCTGGCGATCAGGAAGGGCTTCCTAACACCCGTCTTGGCACCCAATAGCCCGCCCGCGATGGCTGCAGGAATCCCAATCAAGAAAACAGTGCTTACCCAATTGCTGGCAACTTCCATTGTCATATTCTGGGTTTGAATAAAGTAACTAGGCAAAAAAGTTGGAATGACGACCGAAACAGCAACGGGTGCCGCAAATGCAAAAGCGAGAATCCATGTCTCCTTCATCTTGAAAATATCTGCGGTATTAAAGCCTTTGCCCGTTTCAGTATTCTGACCTTTTGACGCAACCCTCGTAATGAGTGCTTTTAGCAAGAACCAAGCAATCAATGCGATGAGACCGGACCCAACACCGAAACCGATCAGGGTATTGCTCCATCCTAGCGTTGCGACCGACGCCGGGGCGATGACGAGCACTAAAGCACCACCAACGGCAGAGCCGGAAAAATTGATAGAGTTTACCACGACCAGTTCATTATCTTTGAACCACAGCATGATGATCGCCCCCATCATCGGGAAGAAGAGACCAGCACCGATTGCGGCGATAACGCGACTGATTAGCATTTCTGTGTAGGTGTCTGCCAGGCCCGATAAGATGCAACCGATTGACATCACCGTTAACCCCAGGCAACTGGTTGTTTTAAGCCCCAATTTTCCGACGACCGCGCCTGATATTAGCGCGAACACCCCCAAAATACAGGGAACAATGCTGCTTAAAAGTCCTGCCTGTGTAAAAGTAATTTTAAACTCTTCCATTAGCGTTGGCAGCATAGGGCCCATCGCGTTAAAGATAACGGCCATAGACACCGAACCAGCGTAGACGATGAATTCGATAATATATTTGTATCTCATTTCCATCCTTTTTTATCTATTTTCTGCTTTGGTGTCTCGCTTTATCGAAGTAGGTCAAAGGCATCGATATCGTCTAATGCCCTCATGGCGTTACCGAGCACCACGCGCCCCAATGCTGCGCCACGTTCATTTTGGAGGTCTAGTTCGCCAGCAATACTTACTGCAAAACACATCAAATATAAAGCACTGACACGATAGCGTGTCCGACATCGCGCTAAATCGTAATCGATGCCAAGGCTAGTGAGTTCAGAGTGGTAAAACGCGACGAGGTCTTCTTCTTGCCGCACTGCAGACGGTACGCTTTGTGTAATAAAATAAGAGACGTCATGTTCTGGGGCCGACGTGGCTACTGACTGCATATCTACGAACACGCATTCGTCGCCATCGAAAAAGATATTGTCCAGGCGCGCATCGCCGTGCGAGATGCAGATCGGTTCTTGGCACATTTCCTCAACTAGACGCGCTACAGCGCCGGGCATTTTCTCACCGGCTATTTGTGCGCTTTCTGGAATCAGCTCGGGATATAGCTTGTTTACTTTGGGCCAACCTACCTGAAAGGCGTTGACCTGACCGGCGACTTGATTAGGATTGTTGTGGGAGATCAAATTGGGAAACGCGGACGCCTGCCAGGTACCGGCGTGCAGGCGGGCCAGGGCTGAGAGAACATATTTGGCTTCGGTCAGTGTGCAACCAGACACGTGGTCGCCGACGGCTAAGTGGCCTAGATCTTCCAGCAGCATGATAAAATTATTATTCTCTGGGTCGAGTGCCGTATAAAGACAGCGGGGTGTTCTTAACTCAACCTTGTCTGCGATGCTCTGATAAAACATTACTTCACGTGCATACATACCGTAAGTATCGGTAATGGCGCGGGTTGATATATCAGGTGAAGGGAACTTTGCAATAACCGATTGGGGGTTGTTAGGTGCAGTCACTAACTGCACCCGAGTCACCATTGATAGGATTCCTGTGCCCTCGGCGAACCGTATAACTTTGAAGCCTTTCACCGTAAAACCTAGCACATCACTTAGCCAAGTTGCTGTTACGGTATCAGGTGTAATGGGGAAATTAGTCATATCAGTCCTATAGTATTAGCCGTCTGTGATTTGGAGAAAAAGTGTTTCTCAGCTAAACATGCCACGAAACAAATGCCAAGTACGAGCTTAGACTTAAAGACATTGTTGGTAGAAAAAGTGAGTGAATTGTCGTTAAACTACGACAGCCTCCTCTTGTTTCGGGCTGGATTAACAGTTTTCATCCCGGTTTTTTCTTAACCGGGTGCGAGCTTCGCGAGATGCTCTCCTGTCAGAAGTTCATAGATATGTTTCACCAGTTCAGTGTGCACTTAGGTTGGTCAACTTAATGTTGTAGCTTTTTTTCTGTGCCTGAATTCAATAAAGTCGGCAGTGATAACGTTGTTATTGGTGGCGACAAATAGATGTCGACTTATTGCTTAATTTACACCCGAGTCTTTAGCGGTTTTTTTCGCTCTAAATGGATGAAAATAATAAAATGATGACACCAAACCTGACCGTTAGTCGATGTCCTGTGGGTGAGCTTCGCCCAATGCTTCCGGAAATACTGAGCCGGCCCGCGGCACTGAATCGGCGGTTACGAGATGACGCGCCTGTTTTTCAGGATCCCGAGAGTGGCATATTTTTCATTTCGCGGTACGAAGATGTGCTTGCTATGATCAAAGATACAGCGACGTTTTCTAGCGTGATGGGTGGTAAATCTACCCGCGCTATCGAGTCGAAGGACCCTGAAGTACGCGCGATCATGGCCGAGGGCTATCCCAACGTACCAACCATGTTGACTCAGGATCCGCCGCTGCAGAGGCGCTATCGTAAATTTGTCGATGGTGCCTTCTCGCCTGCCAACCTGAAATCTCTGGAGCCCTTTATAGAGCAGACATCTCATGAACTGGTCACGGCGTTCATTGATCGCGGTGAATGTGAGTTTCGCGCGGATTTCGCTGCCGGCTTGCCATTGCGAGTCATCGCATCGCAACTCGGTGCGCCTATGGAAGATTTACATAAACTTTTGGAATGGACCAATACCTTCATCGCTAACCTAAGCATGCAGTTGGACGCGGAAGGCGCGCAGTGTGGTGGAATATCAGCACTACTTCGTCGAACGCCTAGAAGAACGAAGACGTAGTCCAACAAACGATATTCTGTCCAAAGTGGTTAATGCCAGCATTGATGGTGAGCAGCCACTGAATAACGCCGAATGTCTGTCGATGCTTAATCAGATCTTGGTGGCTGGCAACGAAACTACCGCCAGTACTTTTACGGAAGGTGTCTGGCTGCTAATTAATCATCCAACTCAATACGACATCATTCGCCGCGATCCATCGCCTGAAATAATTAGTTGCTTTGTCGAGGAGGTGCTGCGCGTTACCAGTTCCTCAGCCAATAGCCCCAGGCGAACAACGCGAGAGGTGGAATTGCATGGTGTGATGATTCCAGAGAACGCCATTTGCTTTGCGCGTTTTGCATCCGCTAACCAAGATGATGCACAGTTCCCGAATGGGATGAAGTTCGATATTACCCGTGACAACTTGAAGGATCATATTGCCTTTGGCAAAGGCGTGCATCACTGCTTGGGTGCAGCCCTGGCGCGCAGGGAGTTGAACATTGGCTTTCAGGTGATCTTCGAGCGCTTGGGAAACTTCCGTTTGCAACCAGACGCCAAGGAGCCGCAATTTTCGCCGAACGCACTGTTACATGGCCTGCCGTCCTTACCAATAGCCTTCGATGGAATCAAGTAGGCGATCGAACTGAGCGCCGAACAAACGATTACTGATTACTGATTACTGATTACTGATTACTGATTACTGATTACTGATTACTGATTACTGATTACTGATGAAAGACGAATGACGAATGAAAGAGAGTGGATAATGAAACCAAGAATCGCTATTTACGGTGCAGGACGATATGGAACCAACTGCGTTCGAATGGCACATGCTAAGGGTTGGTCGATTGTCGGAGCATTCAATCGAGATGGCCCAAAGATTGGCCAGGATATCGGTCGCCTCGCAGGACTTGATGAGGATCTAGGGGTTGTTGTCGAAAACGCTGACTCCGCCGATTACGGCGCAGTAGATGCGGACATTGCCATTGTTGCTACCTCTGATCGTCTTGCTCACAATATCGAAGGTTACGAGCGTCTGCTCAAGGCGGGTTTGAATGTGCTTTCTCATGGCACCGAATCCTACTTTCCGTCGGCTGCTGACCCGGTTTTGGCGGCCAAAATCCAAAAGTGGGCCGAGGAAGCCAACGTGACGTTTAGTGCGTCAGGTATTTGGGACATGTCCCGTATTTGGTCAGGTATTCTTTGCGCGGCTCCTTGCATAGAAATTCGCTCGTTACACCACGCAAGTCGAACCAATCTCGGCATGCGGAAACACAATGCTGATTTGGCCGGTATAGGTTTTACTCACCAAAAGTTTCAAGCCACAAGGGTGGAACAGCCCGGGCCTATCGGTGAGCTGTATAAACTCATTCCCTGGCAGGTGACAGCGGCGCTTGGTTACACCGTTAAAAACGTCGTGGAACGGCGTGAACCCATGCTGTTCGACCATCCGATGTATGCCCCCGCGCTGGATCGAGATATCCCTGCCGGTGAACCTGCTGGGCTCCGCGTTCTGGTTGATGTCGCCACGTTAGAGGGCGTTTCAACGCATGCTCACATTGAGCTGGGATTGTCAGAAAAAAATCAAATGGACTTCATGAAGTGGACGGTCGACGGGGAACCCAGCTCAAAGGTTCACGTCGATCGTCAGGTTGGCCCGCCCGGGTCGGCTACATCTTTGATCAATCGCGTACACGATGTCATCAACGCTCCCTCAGGTATCCAAGAGGTGCATAAGCTTGGGCCTCCGAAGCATTCGGCGCTTGTATCATGAGTGACTGGCCAACAATCAGGGGCTCAGCCGACGAACTGCTCAACGAAGCGCGTGCGATTACCGGAATCGACATCATTGACGAAGAGGCAATGGTGCCTCTTTCTATTCTTCTTGATTCGTACAACCGAGAGACACGTTTTACTGAAGAAGGGGCCGTGATGAAACGCAGCTATGTGCTGCGAATACTAAAGAATCGATTGCGTATGAAGCGAGATCTAGCGGCCCACCCCGAGATTTTGGATATTGAACTGCTACCGCCGCTCCTCATCAACTCACTACCCCGCACCGGCTCAACAAAAATGCAGAAGACGCTGGCAGCAACGGGTGACTTTAACTATTTGCCCTATTGGATGTGCATGAACTCTGCGTCCGAGACCGGTGTGCCGAGCGAATCTATTGACAATCGCATCGCGGATATTCAGGAGTACGTGAACTGGTTTACTAAGGCGTCGCCCGAAGTTCGTTTTGGACACGATATGTCGCCACTAGAGCCAGAGGAAGAAGCGTATGTCCTGATGCAAAGCCTTTTTGCGGCAACGCTAGCGGGTTTTGCTACCGCCACAGACTATGTAACCTGGCTGAATAATCAGGACCAGGGGATCCAATATCGCTACCTGCGGGACACATTAAAGTACCTGACTTGGCAGGGACTCGCCGACCCAGGGAAACCCTTTTTGCTGAAGTGTGTCGCTAACCTGGGTTTGGAGGCTGAAATCGTTGACGCCTTCTCAGCATCGGGGGTGAATCTTGCGTATATGCACAGAAACCCGTTGTCAGTTGTTCCCTCCGCCAGTCGATTAGGCAGGGCCTTTCGTCGGGCCTATTCTGATATTGATGCGGACATGAGTGGAAGGCCGGTAAGAATGGCCGGGCAGATCATGCGAAGTCTAAAATACAGGGAAAGTCACCCAGCGGAATCCTTTCACGACATCTGCTACGACAAGGCCAGGACAGACATGCGCTCAGTTATCGATGGCCTATACCAATATTGCGGTTTGACGGCGACCGACCAGACCTATGAAAATGTCGCCCGTTGGGAATCCGATAACCCGAAAAATAAACATGGCGATTGGTCTTATACCGCCGAGGAGTTCGGTTTTACAGAGGAAGATATCCGACGCGAGTTCTCGCCCTACAACGACTGGATTGAGGCCGTGGGAATCTGTAACTGGACATCGTAACGGCTTGTGGAGTGATCGTAGGTGGCGTCGTTAAACGCCACAATCACTAATACTTGATGTACTTCGTGAAGCCTCCATCAATAACGATATTCTCTCCGGTTATCCAAGAAGCTCGAGGACTTGCTAGAAAAGTCACTAAATTAGCCACCTCTTCGGGTTTGCCCAAACGCCCAGATGGTTGTTTGGCGACATTTTCATCGTAGTAATCTGGTAGCGCTCTTTCGATCTTGTCCCAGGAGCCTCCTTTAACGAATATCGGACCCGGTGAAACGCAGTTTGCACGAATCCCCTCGCCCATGTACTCGTAGGCAAGCTGACACACGTAGTTTATAAGCGCCCCTTTCAAGGCGCCGTAACTCTGGCAGGCTTCTCCGTAGGCATGGTAGTCGACCGCGGTAATTGTGGACGTTTGTATAAAGGCGCTTTCCCCTGATTGCTTCAAAAATGGATAGGCCGTGTCCCAAAGGGTAACTGCCGACAATATGTCTACATCGAATTGGCGTTGCCATCCCTCGCGCGATCTGGGTTGGCTTCCAAGCGCACTGGTATTGGAAATAACCACATCAATGCCGCCCATTGTCTCTGCAGCATCGTTCACCCATTGAGCAAGCTGCTCGTGATCAGCTGCGTCAACAACGGATCCATAAACCTCCCCAATGGCGCTCATCTTCTGTTCCGCCTGCTCTACGCCGTCGGTACGAACTTCGCCCCCCAATCGTGGGTCTTCGTCCTCGGCGGCGATCGAAGCAGTGCGAGAACAAAAAGATACAACAGCGCCCTCAAGTAGAAAAATCTCAGCAATGGCTCTGCCTAACCCCCTTGAGCCGCCTGTAATAATTACTCGCTTGCCTTTGAGTCCGAGATCCACGGTTTTCTCCTTTTGATGAATAATGATGCGGATTTTCTATCATTTAGCTCACCCCATTGCTAGTAAATAGCGCAAGTGTTGCAGCGTAAAGTGCGGCGGTAATTAACATCACAATGTGGTTGAACAAACCGTTATCCAGAAAAAAAACCGCGAAATCGCAGGCTTATAAAAATGCTCGTTGCAAAAAAAGAAAGCGCTAGTGCCGACTGTGTTGTTTTTGCAGCATTTAGTGCGAGCCAGTACTGCCATGAAATAGAATTCTTTAACAAAATTTTAAATGCTATTGCGGCGCGGTGTGATGGTAAAAAATATAAACGGCGGGCATTTTATTCTTGGCGTTATCAAGTCTGGCTTTACGCGCCAGGATGGGTATAAACGTTTCCTGATACAGATAGAAGCACCACCTAGAAGCACCAGCTAATTGGCGCTTTAAAAGAAAAAATAAGAATGCCAGAAGCGATGGAGTGCAGCGGGATAGCTGCCAAAGGTGAGTTGGCGCTAAGGCAGTAAGGCAGTAAGCAGTGGCACTAGCAAAATAGGGTAGGGCTACACAAACGAGAGATCAAAGACGACCAGCGCTAGAGGTCCAAAAAAATAACCGCGCAGTCGAAGTTAGATTGAGTGGTGAGGTGTAAAGGGCGGAAGCTGGCGTTCAGCTGAGTCAAGACGTGGATACTCACGAGGCTTCGAATCGAGAACCTTAAGATGGGTTTCGCCGCGGCATATTGCGATGAGCTTTGTTGAGCAAATCGGAAAATTAGTTGAGTAAAGTTTTTAACCAGCCATATTTAAACGTAGCCGGAGTCACACCAGAAGTGAAAATTAAAATGCAACAGGAAAAAGTCACTAAGAATACAATTCGATATGCGGCGATAGATGAAGAGAGTCCTGTCCCAACCGTGTATGTCAAGAAGACGGGCTTGCCAGAGCCCGCCCCGCAAGTCATCACGCTAATTATCGAGGTTGGAGATGATGTTTGACCGAAGGCGCAACAAAATCCCTGAAGCGAACTGTTGAGTTTATGTGGGCGAGTATGAATTCACGATTTTTTGTAAGGGCGTAAAAAGTGCATTGACTTGGAACTTTTATATTGCTGAAGACAGGGTGGCGGGGGGTAACTCAACGAGTTATCAGCAAAATTTGGCTCCCCGACCTGGGCTCGAACCAGGGACCCAATGATTAACAGTCATTTGCTCTACCAACTGAGCTATCGGGGAAGACTTGCAGGCGCGCATTGTAAAGACGGGGCGCTTCGTCGTCAATACTGAGATGCAGTGAGATTGCCATTGTTGGCATCTAAATGCAGACAGGTTGTCAGTAATTAGCAGGACAGTGTCTTCAGAGTGACGCTAGCTGGGTTATCATGTGGCCTCCAAAAAGAGGTGTACGATGAAGTCGGGTGAATTCCAGGTCGTATCAGACTACAAACCAGCTGGCGACCAGCCTGCAGCCATAGAAAAGCTGTTGGATGGTATTGACTCTGGCCTAGCCTACCAGACGCTGCTTGGCGTCACCGGTTCGGGTAAGACTTTCACGATTGCCAATGTGATAGAGCGCCTGCAGCGACCAACGCTAATTATGGCGCCCAACAAAACCCTGGCGGCCCAACTCTACGGTGAGTTCAAAGAATTCTTCCCCAATAACTCCGTGGAATACTTCGTCTCTTATTACGACTACTACCAACCTGAGGCCTATGTCCCGTCCTCTGATACCTATATTGAAAAAGACGCGGCTATTAATGAGCATATCGAGCAGATGCGGTTGTCAGCAACCAAGGCGTTGCTGGAAAAACAGGATGCGATTGTGGTGGCTTCTGTTTCGGCGATATACGGCCTGGGTGACCCTGCCGCTTACCTTAAGATGGTTATGCACCTGGACCGGGGTGACAAGGTAGACCAGCGGTGGTTGCTGCGTCGACTGGCTGAGCTTCAGTACGCGAGAAATGAGACGGAACTCCGCCGCTCTACTTATCGGGTGCGCGGCGATGTTATTGATATCTTTCCTGCCGAGTCGGAAAAAGAAGCGGTTCGCGTAGAGCTGTTTGATGATGAGATTGAGCAGCTGTCTTATTTCGATCCACTGACCGGCGAAGTACTGCGCAAAGTGCCAAGAGTCACAATTTTCCCGAAGTCGCATTATGTAACGCCACGCGAGACCATCGATAACGCACTGGGCAGTATTCGCGAAGAGCTAAATGAGCGACTAAAATACCTTAAGGACAATAATAAACTGGTAGAAGCGCAACGACTGGAACAACGCACTCGCTTTGATCTGGAGATGATCAAAGAGCTGGGTTATTGCAACGGTATTGAGAACTATTCCCGGTATTTGTCGGGACGGGCCTCCGGTGAGGCGCCGCCCACACTGTATGACTACCTTCCAGAGAGTGCGTTATTGATTATTGATGAGTCCCATGTCGGCGTGCCGCAGATTGGCGCCATGTATAAGGGGGATCGGTCGCGCAAGCAAACGCTGGTGGATTTTGGTTTCAGGCTGCCGTCTGCGCTGGATAACCGGCCCATGCGGTTTGATGAATGGGAAGAGCGCGCCCCCCAGGCAATATTTGTGTCGGCAACGCCCGGTGTTTATGAGCGCGAAAAATCTGGCCAGATAGTTGATCAGTTGGTTCGACCTACCGGCCTGGTAGATCCGATACTGGAAGTGCGACCCGCCCAGAACCAGGTGGACGACGTGTTGTCAGAAATCAGGAAGCGTACCGCGTTAGACGAGCGGGTCCTGATTACCACGCTAACCAAACGAATGGCCGAAGACCTGACGGATTACCTGAATGAAAACGGCATTAAGGTTCGTTACCTTCATTCAGACATTGATACCGTAGAACGGGTTGAAATCATCCGGGATTATCGTGCTGGATTGTTTGATGTAATCGTAGGCATCAACCTGCTGCGAGAGGGCCTGGATATGCCGGAGGTGTCTCTGGTGGCGATCCTGGATGCGGACAAGGAAGGTTTCCTGCGGTCTGACAGGTCATTGATTCAAACTATTGGCCGCGCGGCAAGGAACCTGAACGGCAAGGCAATCCTGTATGCGGACCGGATAACGGGTTCTATGCGGCGTGCCATCGATGAAACCGATCGACGGCGCGATAAACAGCTGGCGCATAATAAGGCAAACAACATTATCCCGGTCAGCATCAAAAGGAATGTCATGGACATTCTTGAAGGCGCTCGCCATGTCCCCGGACGTTCGAAAGTTGCAGAGGGTAAAGGCACATACCGTGGTGGCGCTGTCCTTAGTCAGCGTGATCTGGAAAAGCAGATTATCGTGTTGGAAAAGCAGATGTTCAATTACGCCAAGGAGCTTCAGTTTGAAGACGCGGCTCAGACCCGGGACCAGATTGAGGAATTGCGCCAGCAGTTTGTTCGAGGTTGAGTGTATGTCCCTTAAAAATGAACTTGGTGTGGTTTTTTTTGTCAGTGTTTAACTTTTTTCGGTGTTCAATAAAGATGAGTGAATTGTGACCATATTGATATTAACGGCATTTTTGGGCGTTATTAGTGCTGTCTATTTGCTTGACCGCATCGCGCACCATATAGCGCTTCACGACGCCCCGGGGGGGCGAAAGCAACACCATGCGCCTACTTCTCTGGTCGGAGGCATAGCCATGGTGGCAGGTATTTTGACGCTTGCCTTCACCAATACCGGTCTGTTCGTCGACGAAAAAATTGTTCTGGCATCAATGGTCGTTCTGATGTGCGTCGGTGTGCTTGATGACATTCGCGACATTAGTGTGTACCCGCGGTTGATCGTTCAATTGGGGAGTGCCTGTGCGATCTTTTATTTTCAAGACCTGAGGTTTCTAAATGTTGGCGACTTGCTGGGTTTTGGCGATATCGGGCTTGGTCAAATGGCTGTGGTTTTTACCTGTATTGCTGTGGTCGGCGGCATCAACGCCATCAATATGATCGATGGCTTGGATGGTCTCAGCGGTGGACTAGCGTCGCTAGCCTTCGGTGGTGTCGCAATCCTTTCTTATAGCGCGGGACAAACTGATATCTTACTGCTGTCGAGTCTTATGCTGGTCTGTACGCTAGGGTACCTGGTGTACAATTTTCGTTTTCCCTGGAATAAGCAGGCCAGGGTGTTTATGGGCGACAGCGGCGCATACGTTTTAGGGTTCATGATCGTTGTACTGTTTCTAAAGGTCACCCAGACAGAAAATGCGGTTGTTGCACCGGTGACGGTCCTTTGGTTGCTGGCCTTGCCATTACTGGATTGTGCTCGATTACTGCTGTTTCGAGCCGGGCAGGGACGATCACCTTTCTCATATGATCGCGAACATATTCACCATTTGCTGGTGGACGGGGGAATGTCGGTTGGCAGGGCTGTCAATTTGCTCTGCTTGTCCGGCGCGGTCTTAGGCTTAGTGGGTCTTGCGCTGCACTTTCTGCAAGTCAGTGAAAAAGTATCTTTTTTCTTGTTTCTATTACTGATGCTAGGCTATTTTTACTTGGGGCATCGTATTCGCTCAGCCCGGTTGAAGAATAACCCGCCTGTTTAACGTCCTGGCAGGGGTATTTAGCCTCCCAGGAATTTTGTTTTACGGTTATCGAAGCTGCGACTTGATACAAACAGGTCATATTGTTAAATTACGCGCCCTTCTACTTCGGAAGAAGGCGCCGTATCGAAGGTTCATTCGTTGGAACACCGGTGCGGGTGGTGTAAAGCAGCAGGAATGTAGCTCAGTTGGTTAGAGCATCGCCTCGACAAGGCGAGGGTCGTCGGTTCGAATCCGACCATTCCTACCAACCACACAAAATTTGCGCAGCAAATGACGTGTGGGCCGGCAGCGCTAGAATTTTTGTGAGATTCATCACAAAAAATCTATCGCGAGAGGTAAAGTGACCGATTCGCGAGAACAACCACACAAAATTTGCGCAGCAAATGACGTGTGGGCCGGCAGCGCTAGAATTTTTGTGAGATTCATCACAAAAAGTCTATCGCGAGAGGCAAAGTGATCGATTCGCGATAACAACCACACAAAATTTGCGCAGCAACTGATGTGTGGGCCGGCAGCGCTAGAATTTTTGTGAGATTCATCACAAAAAATCTATCGCGAGAGGCAAAGTGACCGATTCGCGATAACAACCACACAAAATTTGCGCAGCAACTGACGTGTGGGCGGGCAGCGCTAGAATTTTTGTGAGATTCATCACAAAAAATCTATCGCGAGAGGCAAAGTGACCGATTCGCGAGAACAACCACACAAAATTTGCGCAGCAACTGACGTGTGGGCCGGCAGCGCTAGAATTTTTGTGAGATTCATCACAAAAAGTCTATCGCGAGAGTCAAAGCGACCGATTCTCGAGACCAACCACACAAAATTTGCGCAGCAACTGACGTGTGGGCGGGCAGCGCTAGAATTTTTGTGAGATTCATTACAAAAAATCTATCGCGAGAGTCAAAGCGACCGATTCTCAAGACACAGTTTGATGACGCTTTGAAAAACCGTAGTTCCCAATTTGGAAAAACAATTGTCAGCCTGCTAACGCCCTGACAATCAGCTAAATACATGTGGCCCCTGGTACAGGTCACCACTGAAAGCGAGGACGATATGCCAGTTATTACTTTGCCCGATGGCTCTGAAAAGTCATTTAATTCCCCTGTTTCCGTTCACCAGGTTGCCGAATCTATCGGTACCGGTCTGGCCAAAGCCGCGCTAGCCGGTCGAGTCGACGGCGAACTTGTTGACACATCACACGTTATTGAAGCGGATGCTCAGCTAGCGATCATCACCAATAGGGATGATGACGGGCTTGAGGTTATACGGCATTCCTGCGCTCATTTGATGGCTCAGGCGGTGCAGCAGCTCTTTCCATCTGCGCAGGTGACGATTGGCCCTGTGATTGATGATGGATTCTTCTACGACTTTGCCTACGAACGTCCGTTCACGCCGGAAGACCTTGAGGCGATCGAGAAAAAAATGAACGACATCGCCAAGCAAGACCTCACGGTAGAACGCTCTGTGATGTCACGAAACGATGCCGTCACCCTGTTTGAAGGTATGGGTGAAAAGTACAAGGCAGAGATCCTGGAAAGTATTCCGTCCGATGAAGACTTGTCGTTTTACAAGCAGGGCGACTTCATGGACCTTTGCCGAGGCCCGCATATTCCGAGCACCTCCAAAACCGGCGCGTTCAAGCTAACCAAAGTGGCCGGTGCCTACTGGCGCGGCGATTCAAATAATGAAATGCTCCAGCGGATTTACGGTACCGCGTGGGCAGACAAAAAGGCGCTTAAAAACCATCTGCGGCTGTTAGAAGAGGCGGAAAAGCGGGACCATCGCAAGCTAGGCAAGAAACACGACCTGTTTCATACGCAAGAAGAAGCGCCCGGCATGGTGTTTTGGCACCCTAAAGGCTGGCAGGTGTGGCAGATCATCGAGCAATACATCCGCGATGTTCAAAATGGCAATGGATACCAGGAAATAAAAACGCCCCAGTTGGTCGACATGTCTCTGTGGGAGAAATCAGGTCACGCTGACAAGTTTGGCGACGATATGTTCAGTGTTCAGACAGACAACCGGCTCTATGCGATTAAGCCGATGAATTGTCCCTGTCACGTGCAGGTTTTTAATCAGGGGCTCAAGAGCTACCGCGAACTGCCCATTAGACTGGCTGAATTTGGCTCCTGTCACCGTAACGAACCTTCAGGCACCTTGCAGGGCATCATGCGAGTTCGGGGTTTCGTGCAGGATGACGCGCATATCTTTTGTGCCGAACACCAGATCCAGGAAGAAGTCGCAACCTTCATAAAAGTCCTGACCGCTGTTTACCACGACTTCGGTTTTGACGAGATTATTATCAAGCTTTCAACCCGGCCTGAAAAGCGAGTTGGCAATGACCAGATCTGGGACAAATCAGAGGCTGCCCTGGCTCTGGCGCTCGATGCCGCGAGCCTGGACTGGGAATACCAGCCGGGAGAGGGCGCGTTCTATGGCCCAAAGATTGAATTTTCACTAAAAGATTGCCTTGGCCGGGTATGGCAATGTGGCACCATGCAGGTCGATTTCTCGACACCCGGGCGCCTTGATGCGCAGTTTGTTGCTGAAGATGGCAGCCGTCAGGCGCCGGTAATGCTCCACCGGGCCATGCTTGGGTCTTTTGAGCGATTCATTGGTATTCTGATCGAACACTATGCAGGTGAATTTCCCGCTTGGCTGGCGCCAACTCAAGCGATCGTACTGAACATTACAGATAGCCAGTCTGGCTACGTTAACGATGTAGTTAACGCTTTGAAAAATAACGGGTTTAGGGTTGATTCTGACCTGCGAAACGAGAAGATCGGTTTCAAGATCCGGGAACACACCATCCAGAAGGTTCCTTATTTGCTGGTGGTAGGTGATCGAGAGGTCGAAAACGGCCATGTGGCAGTTCGCGCGAGGAACGGCGACGACCTTGGGTCGATGTCAATTGGCGAATTTTCAGTGCTTTTAACAAAAAGTATAGAAAAAAAGGGACGTACGGTTTGATTTTGCTATAATCGGCGACCTTACCTAGCCTAGACGGAGATTGATCCATTAAAGAAAGTTCTAAGAAGTCACGAATAAACGAGGAAATCGACGTACCACAGGTACGGCTGATCGGCGCAGATGGGGAACAGGTTGGTGTAGTTCCAATCGCTCAGGCGTTGGCAGCGGCACGAGAAGCTAAGTTAGATCTTGTGGAGATTGCACCTCAGGCTAGCCCGGTAGTTTGTAAGATACTGGACTACGGCAAGCATGTATTCGAGGCCAAAAAAGACAAGGCTGCTGCGAAGAAAAAGCAACGTCGCACACAGGTAAAAGAAATGAAGTTCCGCCCAGGAACGGATGAAGGAGACTACCAGGTCAAACTACGCAACCTGACACGTTTCCTTAATGATGGGGATAAAGCCAAAGTTACGCTGCGTTTTCGCGGTCGTGAAATGGCGCACCAAGAACTGGGTATGGAGTTATTGAAGCGGATCGAAACTGATCTTGCAGAGATAGGTGCAGTTGAGATGTTTCCGAAGATGGAAGGCAGACAACTGACCATGGTGTTAGCCCCAACCGGCAAGAAGAAAGGTGTGGCCGCAGAGGTATCTGCACAAGCCTGACCCAACCGGCTAAAAGACATTTCACCCTGTCTTTATATAAGACAGGGCGTGATAGCTTTTGCCGTTTCTTGTTTGCCACGAGCGGTCCTGCTTTAAAGGGGACGGAGGGAGTTAAATTTACTTCCTTCTGCCTTCTCTAAAGCAGCGAGGCCATAAGACTTATTTTTTTGAATGCGGAGTATGAAAATGCCCAAAATGAAAACCAGTAGTGGTGCAGCCAAGCGGTTTAAAAAAACCGGTAAAGGTGGTTACAAGCATCGCCAGTCTTTCAGGAGTCACATCCTGACCAAGAAGGCTACCAAGCGTAAACGTCATTTGCGAAGTATGAAACAAGTCGCACCTGCTGACATCCCGTTAGTTAAACGTTTGCTTGGAGATTAAAAATGCCTAGAGTAAAAAGAGGTGTCACGGCACATCGTCGACACAAGAAAGTATTAAAAGCTGCCAAGGGCTATTACGGAGCGCGCTCGCGTGTCTATCGTGTTGCCAAGCAGGCGGTTACTAAAGCCGGTCAATATGCTTATCGAGATCGCAAGGTTAAGAAAAGAGTGTTCCGTGGACTCTGGATTCAGCGTATTAATGCTGCTGCCAGGGAATGTGGGCTGTCTTATAGCCGAATGATCGATGGTCTTAAAAAGCAGAACATCGAAATCGATCGTCGTGTTTTGGCTGACCTTGCCGTCAATGAGAAAGAGGCGTTTGTCGCACTCGCTGAGAAAGCCAAAGAAGCCTTACAGGCTGCGTAGGTTTTAGAATCTCTGAAGGTTTGCAACGCGAACCTTCAGAGCCTCTTGAATCCCGAGCGAGGCCGAAAGATCTCGCTTCTGGAAATTTCGAAGGAGGTCGCAAGTGTCAGACCTTGAAGACATTCTAAGTACTGCTCTAAGTGCGGCCGCCAGTGCTGGCGATTCACCCGCGCTTGATGACGTACGCGTTAAATATCTTGGTAAAAAAGGTGAGCTTACAGGCCTTCTAAAAGGTTTAGGTAAACTATCACCTGAAGAACGACCTGCGGCAGGCGCAGAGATCAACTCAGCTAAAGAAGCGCTGCAGGAAGCAATTTCTGCCCGCAAGGCTGACCTTGATAATGCCGCCATCGATGCGCAGTTAGCGTCGGAAACGATTGACGTTAGCTTGCCGGGTAGAAACGCCGATATTGGCGCATTGCATCCGGTTACTCAGGTACTTCGCCGGATGGAGGACTTTTTCATTGGCGTCGGCTATGAGGTCGTAGAAGGGCCGGAAATTGAGGACGACTACCACAACTTTGAAGCCCTAAATTTACCTGAGCATCATCCCGCCCGAGCGATGCACGACACGTTTTACTTCAACCCCGAGCTATTGCTGCGTACCCACACCTCGCCGGTACAGGTTCGAGTGATGGAGTCTTCACAGCCTCCGATTCGTATAATTTGTCCTGGCCGGGTTTACCGTGTTGATCCACCTGACCCATCCCACCTGCCAATGTTCCATCAGGTTGAAGGCCTGGTCATCGATAAGAACATCAGTTTTGCTGACCTTAAAGGGACAGTGGTGGAATTTCTGCGAGTCTTTTTTGAAAAGGATGATCTTGCAGTCCGGTTCAGACCTTCGTACTTCCCCTTTACAGAGCCGTCGGCAGAAGTTGATGTGCAATGCGTTCATTGTGATGGTGGCGGCTGTCGCGTCTGTAGCCAGACCGGCTGGCTGGAAGTCATGGGTGCGGGTATGGTGCACCCAAGAGTGTTGGAATATTCAGGCATCGATTCGGAAGAATACACAGGCTTTGCGTTTGGCATGGGCCCCGACCGCCTGGCAATGCTGCGATACAGCGTAGATGACCTGCGACATTACCTGGACAACGATCTGCGCTTTCTAAAACAGTTTAGATAGCCGAGACATCTCAGTCATCTCGGCTGAAGCAGGGACGCTGTGTAACCCAGAGATCTCGATTTTTGCTCCGTCCTAGCGACAGACCTAGCAGCACCGTCATCTCTACCGGAGCAGCGCTGCTGGGAACGGAGAGAGCTAACCTTGAAAGCACCGCCATATCTCCGTTAGTGTGTGAGGCGTTGGATGAACAGCACCGTCATCTCGACTTATGGCGACAGGGTCGCCTTTACAGAGAGACCTCGAACTTGATTAGAGAACAAACCAAATGAAATTTTCCGAAAACTGGCTAAGAGAATTCGTCAACCCCGAACTGTCAACACAGGCCCTGGTTGACCAACTCACCATGGCCGGCCTTGAAGTCGACGGCTTCGACCCGGTAGCGGCTGCGTTCAACAACGTGGTCGTCGGTGAAATACTCGAAACCAGTCCACACCCAGACGCCGATAAACTGGTCGTCTGCCGGATCAGCAGTGGCACTGAAGAACACCAGGTCGTCTGTGGCGCGCCTAACGCACGAGCAGGTATCAAGGTGCCTTTCGCGCTGGTCGGCGCAAAATTTCCGGACTTAAAAATCAAGAAGGCCAAGCTCCGCGGGGTTGAATCCCACGGTATGCTCTGTTCAGAGCGGGAGTTGGGACTCAGTGAAGAACACGAAGGTTTGATGGAATTGCCTCTGGATGCACCTGTTGGCGATGACATCATCAATTATCTGGGCCTCGATGACTCAATCGTCGACCTTGACTTGACGCCCAACCGCAGCGACTGCTTAAGCATGATCGGTCTGGCTCGGGAAACAGGGCTGATGAATCAGCTTGATGTGAGTGAAGTCAATCTGCAGAAGGTCGAACCTTCAATCGAAGACACTTTCCCGGTTGAACTGGACGCAGGCGCGGCCTGTTCGCGGTTTGTTGGACGAGTTGTGCGCAATATTGACCAGACAGCGAAATCGCCACTTTGGATGAAAGAAAAACTTCGTCGGTCAGGCCTTCGCTCAATCGACCCGGTTGTGGACGTCACTAACTACGTGATGCTGGAGTTGGGTCAACCGCTACACGCTTATGATCACGCGAAGCTAAACAACAAAATTGTTGTCCGGCAATCAACAGCAGGCGAGAAAGTCACCCTGCTGGATGGCAGCGAAGTGGAAACGCTGGCCGATACCTTGTTGATCACAGACGGATCGGGGCCCATTGGTTTAGCCGGTGTGATGGGCGGGCTCAGCACGTCGGTCACCAGTGAAACAAAAGATATATTTCTGGAAGGTGCGTTTTTCGCGCCAACCGCAATTGCAGGCCGGGCCCGGGCTTATGGGATGAATACCGATGCAGCGCATCGATTTGAGCGGGGCGTAGACTGGCAGGGGCAGGTGCGAGCGATTGAACGTGCCACCGAACTACTCATCCAGATCTCCGGCGGCCAAGCAGGGCCAGTGACGGAAACGGTTGATTCATCCAACCTGCCTATAGAAAAAACAATAGAGCTTCGGGCATCTCGCATCTCGCGGGTGCTGGGTGTCGACATCGATAACAGCGCGGTAGATGACATTTTTGCCCGGCTGAACTTTCCAGCCAGCACGACCGATGAAAATGGCGAGCATATTTGGGTAGTAAGCGCTCCCTCACATCGATTCGACATTGCCATCGAGGCCGATTTGATTGAAGAAATATCCAGAGTCTATGGCTACAACAACCTGCCAACAAGGACGCCTCTTGCAAGCCTTAACATGTCCAAAAAGGCGGAGACAGAACTTTCGTTGAATCGGGTACGTGATCACCTGGTTGGCCGCGGTTATTTCGAGGCGATTACCTACTCATTCGTTGATACCGCCATGCAGGCGACACTGGACCCTGAGGAGACACCTATTCCTTTGGCAAACCCGCTTTCTGCTGAAATGAGCGTGATGCGAACCTCTATTTGGCCGGGATTGGTTAAGTCCCTGATATACAACGTGAACCGACAACAAACCCGTGTCAGGTTGTTTGAAAGCGGGTTGTGTTTCAGCCAGCCAGCTCATCTAGATGGTTTGGCTTTTGACAACATCTTGCAGGTTAAAAAAATTGCCGGCGTTGTTTGTGGTCCCAGGCAAGACGAAAACTGGTCCAACGACTCGCAACTTGTTGATTTCTTTGATGTAAAGGGTGATATCGAGAGTGTTCTTGCGCTCACCGGGCAATCTGAAAACTTTGAGTTCATAGCCCAGCCCCATCCCGCGTTGCACGCAGGCCAATCAGCGGCGATCCGAAAGAACGGCGAGACTGTCGGGTATGTAGGACTTCTGGACCCCAGAGTTCAGCAAGAGCTGGATATCCGCTTTCCCATCTTTCTTTTTGAGCTAGCAGTTGACGCCGTGATTGCAAAAAAACTGGCTCACAGTGAGCCTATGTCGCGTTTCCCCGAGGTACGACGGGATATTGCCGTGATTGTTGATCAGACAGCGACCGCCGCGGATCTGCGGCAGTGTATTACGACAGCGGCTACTGATACCTTACAGAACCTCAAGTTGTTTGACGTATATCAAGGCAAAGGCATTGATCCTAATAGGAAAAGTCTGGCATTAGGCTTGACCTTCCAGCACACTTCCCGCACTCTTACTGACGACGAGATCAACGATTCGGTGGAAAAAATTGTAGCTTCCCTGGAAGCTCAATTTGGAGCCAGCTTAAGGAATTGAAACATGGCTGCTTTAACCAAGGCGGAAATGGCTGAAAAGCTGTTTGAAGAGCTGGGCCTAAACAAGCGTGAAGCAAAAGAAGTTGTTGAACTTTTCTTCGAAGAAGTGCGTTCTTCACTTGAAAACAACGAGCAGGTTAAGCTATCCGGCTTTGGTAACTTCGACTTAAGAGACAAAAGTCAACGACCCGGTCGTAATCCAAAAACAGGTGAGGAAATCCCCATTACCGCTCGTCGGGTAGTGACATTTCGTCCCGGACAGAAACTTAAGGCAAGAGTAGAGGCGTATGCTGGACCCAGATCATAACGCTGAACTCCCACCCATACCGGGTAAACGCTATTTCACCATCGGCGAAGTCAGTGGCTTATGCGCTGTAAAACCGCATGTATTACGCTACTGGGAGCAGGAGTTCCCGCAGTTAAAACCGGTAAAAAGACGTGGCAACAGACGATATTATCAGCGCCAGGACGTCTTGATGATCCGGCAGATCAGGTCTCTTTTGTACGACCAAGGCTTCACCATCGGCGGTGCACGTCAGCGCTTATCCGGTGAAGACCAGAAAGACGACAGCACCCAGTTCAAGCAACTGATACACCAGATGATATCTGAACTGGAAGATGTGCTGGTCGTTTTAAAGGCCTAGTACCGCCATCACGACCATCATCCCGACCATCATCCCGACCATCATCCCGACCACATAACCGACCGAACCAGCGCCGCTCTTTCGACCGACTGCGCCAGTACTTCCGACCGAGCACTTGAGTCATTTTGCTTATCGCTTGGGTCATTTCGTTTAGCGCTTGGGTCATTTAGCTTAGGACTTGGGTCATTTCGACCGTAGTGGAAAAATCTCCTGCTTACGACACTTTCTCGCCAAACCCCGTTCCCTTTTTAACGCCCCCACCTCCCATCCGCCAGGGATAAAAGAACGCAAGAAAACACACCAAACCGATCGAAAAACCTAAGTTTCCAGCCGCAATGATGTCCTAGCTTATGAACTAAAAGCGAACCCCATTTCAATCCTGATCGAATCGAGTACAATAGCGACCCTGCGAATCGGGGCGTAGCGCAGTCTGGTAGCGCACCACACTGGGGGTGTGGTGGTCACAGGTTCAAATCCTGTCGTCCCGACCAATTTAAACCCCATTCAGAACCGTTTGCGCTTACCCCCAGCCTCGATCGGGCGCGCAACTTTCTGTCATTAGTAAATCCCTTCTATCAACCTTAAGTTTTCCCGTGGTGGACCTCTGTAACTCAGTCTCTAAAAGCACTGACCTTGCAGTGCAACCTTTTTTGTCGGAACGACGAAAGAAAGTGCGTGGCTTGACCAGATGCCTGCACGAGATACCTGCACAAGGATAGCCTTTGCAGGCAAGCCCTCAAGCTTGGTTTTAAAGTTATTACTATCGGGGAGAAGCGTGATGACGGTAACGATGCGTGAGTTTTGGTTTAGGCGAGCTAGAGAAGCCAAGCATCTATTACATATTAGGCGTGTTCCATGGCTAAACGAATCGCAATATCAGTGAGTGAACTGTCACGCTGTTGATGGTTCAGAAAGATATGGCTAGGTTGGCCTGGGTTGCAAATCGGATGAAACTCGAAGAAGCGCTAAATCTTTTTGTCTCCAGAAAAATAATACGGCCCGATCGCCAGCGAATGTCGGTCTAGGCCCAGTCATACATAACCCTGTCCTGTATTTAAAAGCGCCATCATGACGCTATGCGTGTTGTGGCTACTGACGGTTGTTTCAGCGCAGTTTCCTCAGTCTGATTTGGTGCGCGCCACACGATGCCCAAAAAGGAAAGCTAATATTTGCAGGATCCGAAGTTTTACCGGGGTGCTTGTGTTTCAATGTCTAGTGTCACGATGCCTTGATAGGTGTCTTTGTTTCACCAACATGATGAGCCGTTAGTAATGGATCAATTCTTTTTCCTATGTATCGGTTGCGCGTTGCTCACCTATTCCCTGGCACATCTATATCGGCTTATTGCAAACGCTTTACAGATAGTCGACACACCTAACCATCGCAGTGCACACCAGGGACTGGTGCCAACAGGTGCTGGTGTTTCCTTCGTGCTGGTCTTTTGGGCAGCGTTCTTTCTTGTCTCGGATCAGGAGGTGCTCACAGGCTCAAGTATTGTCGTATATCGTTTGATACCTGCATTGGTGGTTGTAGCGATAATTGGTTTCATAGATGACTATCATGCATTGTCGTGGAAGTTTCGTTTTACAGTTCATGTACTGTGCTGCTGTTACATCGCATGGGTGACAGGCCTACCTGGTTTGAATTTTTTTGGCGTTCATGTCGATCTAGGTTTTGCTGGTATGGCGATAGCTGTTCTGGGCTTGATCTGGCTTTTAAACCTCTACAATTTTATGGATGGCATTGACGGCATCGCTACGGGTGAGGCGCTTTGCGTACTCACCTACGCTACGATGATCACCGTGTATTTTGAACCGGGTAGCGTTGCCTACCCGGTCATTCTTCTACTGGCTTGTTGTGCCGGCTTTCTTGTCATTAATTGGCCGCAGGCTCGTGCTTTTATGGGGGATGGCGGTAGCGGATTCCTCGGCTTGACCTTTGGAGTCTTCGTGGTAACGGAAACAATGTTACCAATATGGTCATGGTTGATTCTGCTAGGTTGGTTCGTGACAGACGCGTCGCTAACAATCACGCTACGTCTTTTTCGAAAGCAAAAAATCCACCAGGCCCATAGTGAACATGCCTACCAGCATCTTAATCGTGCAGCTGGTACGGTAAAAACGCTGCTGTTGGTTTTTGCTATTAATACTGTTTGGCTAATGCCTCTGGCGGCGCTGGCAGCTTTTTTTAAGGATTGGGGCTTTGGTCTGCTAATATTGGCGTACTTGCCGCTAATCATCGTGCAGTATTGTTGTGGTGCGGGGCAAACAACACCAAAATTAACCCTGAGAAAGCAGACGTAGATGTCGGAATTGGGTGCCAGTCCAAGACTATCAGATCGCATGAAACGTGCAGTTCTGATCGTGGCCGATTTTATGGTGCTGATGGTCGCACTTTGGGCCGCAGTAGCGCTCAGGTACGGCGATGTCGACATGGACATGACCGAATTCTGGTTTCTGTTTGCTGTCGCTTCGGTTGTTGGGGTTTTTTCCTTCAGTCGGTTGGAGCTATACAGGGCGATCGTCCGGTATATAGGACCAAGTTCCATGTTGCCTGTCATACAAGGCGTCACCCTGGCGACGATCGCGGTTTCACTGACGGCTTATCTGACAAACGCTGTAACCTTCCCCAGATCATCGCCCATTATTTTCTGGTTCATCGCTATTTTAATGGTGGGCGGGGGCCGTATCGTTGTTCGTGCTTACTTCTATGGGCTGTTTAACAATTACCTGGTTCGGGAAAATGTCGCTATCTATGGCGCAGGAAATTCCGGGGCACAACTCGCAATAGCACTGCTGAACGGTAGTGAGTACATGCCCGTCGCCTTTATCGACGATGACAAGCAGGTGCGTCGGAGCACTATCCATGGCATCCGGGTCCATGGTTTTACAAACATTGAGTCGCTGGTTGAACAATACGGTATCAAACGTATCCTGCTGGCGATTCCCAACACGGCAGGTGAACGACGACGGCAGATTTTGAATGATCTTGCACAGTTGCCGGTACTCATAAATACGGTCCCTGATATTAATGACCTGGTCTCGGGTAAGACCAGCCAGCCTAATATTCGGGATATCGAAATCGGTGATCTTTTAGGTAGGGATACGGTGCCCCCTGAAGAGCAGCTGCTGATGAATGCAATTCAGGGGAAGCACATTTTGATTACGGGTGCGGCGGGCACTATTGGCGCTGAGCTATCGCGTAAAATACTGGCGAGGAGCCCAGCAAAACTCGTGCTTTATGACAACTCCGAGTTCGGCCTTTACCAACTTGAGCAGGAAATGCTCCAGGAAGGAGGATCAAAAACCGAGGTAATTGTACTGCTGGGTTCCATACTCAACCCGGGCCACCTGAAGAATGTGATCAATTCTTTTCAAGTTGAAAAGGTTTTTCATGCGGCGGCATATAAACACGTACCCCTGGTTGAACGGAACATCATAGAAGGTGTCAGGAATAATGTTGTGGGCACCTGGCAGGTCGCCAATGCGGTGGCTGAATCCAACGCCAGCGAACTTGTTATGATTTCAAGCGACAAGGCGGTCAGGCCCACGAATGTCATGGGTGCGACCAAGCGACTTGCTGAGCTGATTATCCAGGGTTTTGCTGATCAAGCGCGCGAAAAGGCGACCGGCAAAAAGTTTTCGATGGTTCGTTTCGGCAATGTCCTGCGGTCGTCCGGGTCAGTTGTTCCCTTGTTCGAAAGCCAGATAATGAAAGGCGGCCCAGTCACCGTCACGCATCCCGAGACCACCCGATACTTCATGACCTGCGGTGAAGCGTCAGAGCTGGTGATTCAGGCCTGTGCGATGTCCGTTGGCGGTGAGATTTTCGTACTTGATATGGGCGAACCGGTTCTGATCAAGGATCTGGCAGAAAAAATGATCCACCTGCACGGCAGGATTGTGGGTCCCACCACTGACTCGGTAGATAGAGATCTGGTGGTAGATATTCACTATATAGGCCTTAGGCCGGGTGAAAAGCTGATCGAAGAGCTGGTGATCGGTGACAATATCTCTGGTACAAGGCACCCGAAAATTCTGCAGGCACGGGAAGACGGCATCACTTGGGCGTCATTGGAAGCGCTCTGTGAAGAACTGATTGGCGCCTGTAAGGCGGCGGATTATCTAACGGTTAAGCGGCTTCTTGAAGAATACGTGGCGGGCTACATCATGGCCGATGAAACCTACGACCGGGGTTTTGCCCAATCGCGTCAGAAGCCTGTCGATCGTGCAAAGATTGTGCGCCTGGAAGATCACAAGCCAGGGTGACTGTTCGGGTTATTATTCGACTCACTATTCGACTCACTATTCGAGTTACTGCGCGGGTGGCCTTGTCAGAGCGATAGCGACTGGGATCCAGATCAGCAGCCACAGGTAATTGACCTTGGTGACGATCTCATCGCCGTCCAGCGCCGTTGCGGTCAAACCAGATACAAGCAGCATGGTACCCAGCAAGCGTAAATTCAATGCTCTGTTCTGCTGTAGGGCGAACAGCGATTTCACGATCATCGCCAGATAAGTCAGCAGGCCAATCGCGCCACCGTAGTAGAATGTGGCGACAAAAACGCTGTGAGGATGTTTGATCAACAGTTCGGGTAATTGAAAAGACGAGCCCGTGGTCATGCCGACACCAAGCCAAATATTCCCAGCCATTGTGCGAGAAACGAACTCTGTCCATATTTCAGGCCTGAAACTAAGTGCCCGGCTAAACAACAGTTCCGGGCCAAGAAACAGGTACGCCGCCAGGGAAAGGGCGGCCAGCGTGAACATCACACCAAGCATTTGAATCTTAAGGTAGCCCGGGTAACGTAAGAAAACGCCTGTGGAAAGGCCAGCGGCAAGCGCAA
>Ga0115561_1000056_pt1 | contig 76750 bp, 71 predicted proteins | sample COGITO_mtgs_1105_4_FD_87201 | JGI IMG/M metagenome (GOLD analysis project Ga0115561, IMG submission 87201) | Pelagic marine microbial communities from North Sea - COGITO_mtgs_110512 | ecosystem: Environmental > Aquatic > Marine > Epipelagic | place: Germany:Helgoland, sampling site Kabeltonne...
AGCAACCAGCGTTTTAATCATCGGCAGACCCGACCTGATTTTTAGCTGTGCTTCTGAAATTAACTGACGCCGAATTTGTCGAGCGTTCCATGACTTGCGTTCACTTCGCGCTTCCCACTTGCTAATTGCGTAGTCAATGTCGCCGCGAAGACCGCTTTTGAAATAATAAAAGCGTTCGAAAGCCAAGGTCCACATGACAAAGGTAAGAGCGGCGATAAAGTTTAACACCGGGCCGCCCTGCTCCATAAAGCTACGAATTAGATCTAGAGTGTCATCGAAAAACATCGTCTATTTTCCTAGTTGAGACTCAGTGTGCTCGGCAATAAGCCCGGTCGACTGTTCGTCAAGCACGTGGATAACTTTCTTGGCTTGTCCGTTAGTAACGGTGTGCAAGAGAACCGTGGGTATCGCAACCAATAGACCCAATACTGTCGTAACCAACGCTCCAGAAATACCGCCCGCCATTGCCTTCGGATCACCTGCACCAAAGATTGTTATCGCCTGGAAGGTAATGATCATGCCGGTAACTGTACCCAGTAGACCCATCAACGGTGCAACTGCGGCAATGATTTTCAGCAAATTCAAACCAAGTTCAATTTTTGGCACCTCTTTCATGATCGCTTCAGAAAGCTTCAACTCAAGAGTCTCAGTGTCCATTGTTGGATTTTCTTCATGGACTTTTAACACCCGACCCAGTGGGTTGTTGATGTTAGCCTTGCCGCTCTTCATTTGAGCTCGAACTTTTGAGTTCATCAGGGTCAAAACTAACAGACGCCATATCGCTAGAGCGAAGGCAAACGCACCAACTAGAGCAATGGCCTTACCAATAGTACCACCCTGTTCAAAACGCTCGTTCATCGTTGGCGAATTGATCAGCGCCGCGAGGAAAGAACCACCAGTGGGACCGGTAGGATCCGCACCGAAAGCGACAGTCCCGCCAGTTGCATTGACTAGCTCAGAAGCCCAATCATTGTAGGGACTGCCAGGCTGGCGTGCCAGCTCAGACAAGGTATCAGTTTCTGCAATGTACTGCAGGTACTTACCTTCATCGCTGATAATATTAAAGGTGCCAACCCGAACAACAGAGCGACTCTCTTTTTCGCCCCCAGGCTTAGCCACGTCGGCGTTAAAGCTAACCACTTTGCCGGACTCGGTCATTTCACGCTGCAATTCGTACCACAGACGCTCAATTTCCTCGATACTTGGAAGCTGCTCGGCGCCACTCATCTTAGCGATCAACGCATCTAGAAACTCTTCACGGCCGGGGTATTGAGCGCTAACTAGTGAACTAGTAAAGTTCGAACGCAAATCCCCTGCAGTAGAGGTCAGGTGACCAAACAGCTCTGTTAATGTACCCAAACGCTCTTTTAACTGACCCTGCTTCTCAGCAACCGTCAACTCATTTTGCTCAAAGTTTGCTTCCAGACGCGTGGACCGAGCCTCTTCATTGGCTCGCATCTGCTTAGCTTCTGCTAACAGTTTGGCCTGCTGGTTCTTGGCGCTCTTAAATTTCGCTTCGCGAGCCCGATTCTCTCTGGCCTCGGTCGTCTGACCCTGTTTTACAAAATCCAACAGTTGATCGAGAGTTTTTGCTTCCTGTGCAAACACTGAACCAGAGGTCAAGGTGATTACAGAGGCAAATGCTGCGGATAGTACCGCGGACTTCATTATTTTCATTTTCATTACTCAGCAGCCTCCGGCGCAGAAATCGGAAGTTTAAGGATATTGATTGTCGCTTCTTTACGGGCTATTCGAAGACCGGCGCGTATGGCACTGCGGTATTCGCTTTTGTCCAGCTGTATAAAGCTGCCTGCGTCTTTATCCCAAGCTCCGGAAATTTCGCTATCCGTTGTTTGATACAGTAGCGCCACTCGGCCAACTTGGAAAAAATCTACATCGCGCTCTACACCGTCAAGTGATAGCGACCCCTTGTAGGCAGAGATCTTACGACCAAATTCGTTCTCAATTTTGTAGGCTTCAAGCACTTGGCGAAACTTTTCAGCAACCGACAAATCAGAGCGATCCACATTGGCGCGCAAAAAGTCAATTCGCTCTTGACGCTCGTCCATCAAAAACGGGACGTCAAGTCTGACGAACTCTTCCAGACCTTCAATCATGCGAATAACCAGCGGCGTAACCTGTCGCTGGATAACGGTGACCTGACCAATCGATTTCTCGATGTCGTCAATTCGTTTGAGCTGATTCAGAATCTGCTTATCCAAGCGGCCGTTGTAGACACGAAGACCATCAACCTGCTTCATCACAGTTTTATAGTCTTGCAGCAGATCGCCAGTTTCATCGGCCAGAGAATCAATCTTTTTCTGGGATTTTTGGGCGGCCTGGGTAGTTGCCTGGCCTACTTTCAACACGGCGTCTACCGAGTTGGCCTGAGCTTGAGAGCCCAGTAATACGCCGAATGACATTGTCATGGCGAGCGCTATCTTTTTGAATCGATGCATAGTCATGGGGATTGCATTTCCTTCAGGATGTTTATAAAAGCAGTTCTTATATTATCAGGTCACACGTGCTGCTGAGGTTTCACGCAATGACTGTTTGAGCGACGCATTTTAATATTAAGTTTTCTCCGGAATCAACGTCATTATTGACTTTATTCATATAAATATTTCAAAGATAATTATGGGTCAAGTTGTGACACCGAGACGGGTACATGGGTATCAATAAAGAAAAAAAAGTAACAGGTTTTGTCGTTTTGTTACCGCCGAGAGATAACTAGAACCCAACCGCTACACCGAAGAGCGACCAACAAAAAGTGCTGAAAGACCAATAAATAGCCATTTAGGTCACTTATTCACCACTTCGCTGATACACAATAAAACTATAGTTGTAAGGATTAGGGCCTTCCGCATCAAAATCCTCTCGGCCAAGCTCCTGCCATTGACGCCAATCCAGCGCCGGGAAACATGCATCACCATCAACGTTTGCATGAATTTTGGTTAAATAGAGCCGTTTTATGCTTGGCAAAAATTCTTTATAGAGCTCAGCACCTCCAATCACCATAATTTCTTTGGCACCATCGACCATGGCAATACTTCTAGCCCGCATCAGTGCTTCTTCAATACTATGTACAACGCTCACACCGTCCGCTAAATAATTTTCATTGCCAGTCACTACAATATTAGCCCTTCCGGGCAGCGGCTTGCCGATCGATTCATAAGTTTTACGCCCCATTATTACCGGCTTACCCATTGTTGTGGCCTTAAAGTACTTCAAGTCACCGGGCAGATACCAAGGCAATTGATTATTGCGTCCAATCACCCGGTTTTCAGCCATCGCTACAATCATAGCAATGACAACATCACCATCTTCCGACATATTTTTCGACTTCCTAAGAGAAAAAGGGAACAGCTAGACAGCTATTGGCGCTTTTATAAGCGGCAAGGGGTCGTAGTTTGCGAATTCAAAATCTTCGAACTGGTAATCAAAAATTGACGCCGGTCGCCTTTTTAAACGCAGCTGGGGAAGCTCTCGCGGCTCCCGCTGCAGCTGTTTGTAGACGATGTCACTGGTCAAGTGATTACTGTAGAGGTGACAATCACCCAAGGTGTGCACAAACTCACCTACTTCCAGATCACATTGCTGCGCGATCATATGCGTCAGCAGTGAATAGCTGGCGATATTGAAGGGCACGCCTAAGAACAAATCAGCACTGCGCTGATAGAGCTGACAGGAGAGACGACCATTGGCAACGTAAAATTGGAATAATGTGTGGCACGGCGGTAATGCTGCTCGTCCCTGCTCAACATTCGCCCTCGGATCAATAGACTCATCGGGTAAGTCGGCAGGATTCCAGCCACTAACGATTAAACGACGAGAGTCCGGGCTTTTGTTGATCATTTGGACAAGATCGGCAATCTGATCAATGGTCGAACCATCAGGACAGTCCCAACTTCGCCATTGCTTCCCATATATTGGGCCAAGATCGCCGTCCGCTAATGCCCAGTCGTCCCAGATAGACACGCCCCGCTCTTTCAACCAATTATTGTCTGTGCTGCCATTCAGAAACCAAATTAATTCGTAGATAATACTTTTAAGATGAATTTTTTTAGTTGTTACCAACGGAAAGCCTTCACTCAAGTCAAATCGCATTTGGCGGCCGAATACCGAGCGGGTGCCAACACCCGTGCGATCGCCCTTATCCGTGCCGTTATCAATGACATCCTGCATTAGATCGAGGTATTGCTGCATGTTTGTAACCTACAATAAAAAACAACTTAACGATTTTTTTTCACGGCCTTTTTGCCAGACTTCGAACCAGTTCCTAGAGGCTCCGCTGTCTGCCACCGATAAGCATAAATCATTAAAACAAAGCCCCCGATGATCATCGGCAACGATAAAACTTGTCCCCGAGTCAGCCACCCAAAAGCATCGAAGCCGATATGGCTATCGGGCGCCCGAAAAAATTCGACGGCAAACCGAAATACACCATATCCCATCAGGAATAGTCCTGCCACAGACCAATTCGGTCGGGGCCTTGCGGAAAAACTGTAGACGATCAGCAGTAAAACACCGCCCTCAAGCAAGGCCTGATACAACTGAGATGGATGGCGCGCGAGATTTGAAGGATCGTTAGGGAACACCATCGCCCAGGGCACTAAATTCACATCAGCGGGCCGCCCCCACAACTCTTGACCGATAAAATTACCGACTCGCCCCATCCCCAAACCCACCGGTGCCATCGGCGCGACAAAATCGACCAACGCCCCAAGTTTCACGTTGAGTTTACGGGCAAAAATTATCATGGCTACAAATACGCCCAGAAGGCCGCCATGGAATGACATTCCACCTTCCCAAAGCTTGAATAACCACAGCGGATCGAGCAGAAACTTATCAAAATTATAAAACATCACATAGCCAAAACGACCACCCAAAACAGCACCAAGCGCACTGTAAAAGATCAAGTCATCAACGTGCCGCCGTTTTATCGGCGAATTGTCAAAACCCGATCGATGAACAGCAATACCCCAAGCTGCAGCAAAACCCACCAAGTACATCAGTCCATACCAATGGATCGAAATAGGTCCAAGCGAGACGGCAACCGGGTCAATATCAGGATGTGTTAGCATATATTTTTAATGTAACATCTTATCATTTTTCATCGATGGCGTATTATGCCACGCTCACACTCAACACTATAGTCTGGAATTACCGCGTAACCATGTGCTTAATCTTATTTGCTTATCAACATCACTCTGACTACCCACTAATCATCGCCGCTAACAGGGATGAATTTTTCAACCGGCCTGCCACTGCCGCCCATTATTGGCCCGAGTCTCCCGAGATCTTTGCTGGCAAAGATCTTCAAGCCGGCGGCACTTGGATGGGCGTTACGCGCACAGGACGTTTTGCCGCTGTGACAAATCATCGCAGCACCCATACACCACCAAACCCGGCAATTTCTCGGGGGGCATTGTGCACCGATTTTTTACGCTCAAACGTCAGCCCACAACAATTTTTACAAGAAATTGGCAAGAACAGGCTCGATTATGCCGGCTTTAATTTGCTCCTTGGTAGCCCCAACCAGCTACTCTACTATGCCAATCAAACCGGCGACGCGGTAGAGCTGAAGGCGGGAATTCACGGCTTGAGCAACGGCGTACTCAATGATTCGTGGCCTAAAGTTGAGCAGGGGAAAAGCGCCCTGAGCGCAGCACTGGCACAGTCTACCGAAGCGGAACATTTACTCCATATTCTGATGGATGACAACCCCGCAGATGCATCGCAAGTGCCCGACACGGGCATTGGCATTGATGCTGAAATCGTATTATCGAGTCGCTTTATTCCCCCAATTAACGTTCGTGACAATCATTACGGCACCCGCAACTGCACTGTCTTAAAGATAGACCGACAAAATAACAGTGAATGGCTAGAACAGGCATTTTCCCCCGACGGTAAACTGGGAAGCCGCGCTTCGCATCAGATCGAAGGGATTACCGCAACAAATACGACAAATAATTAAGCAATTTCGGCCACTTGTGGCCTAACCAGTTGTTGCACACCGGTATCAATGAGCGCCTGCTCCATAAAAGCTTGGATCTGATGAGCGCTTTCCATCGTCATGACCTCCCGCAACAATTCTCGGGCACGAACGCTACTGATACTTCGCAAGACCAATTTCACCCGTGGTAAGTTAGTCGCATTCATCGACAAGACATCGTAGCCCATTGCGGTGAGCAAAATGGCAGCCGCGGGATCACCTGCCAGTTCACCACAAATGCTAACCTTACGACCCTCTGCGTGACCATCATCGACCACTTTCTGTAGCGCCTGCAAAACCGCGGGATGATAAGCCTGATAGATATCGGCAACACGAGCATTATTACGATCAACTGCGAGCAAGTACTGCGTTAAATCGTTTGATCCCACCGAAAGAAACCCAACCCGTTTAGCAAACTCACGAGCTTGGTACACTGCAGCAGGGACTTCCACCATAACGCCAACGACTGGAATTTCGAGATCGACACCCAACTCCACAATCAGCTCATCGTGGGCGCGATAGATAAGCTCGAGAGCTTCTTCCAGCTCGGGGACACTGCTAATCATTGGCAGCATAATTTGCAAATTGCCAAGTCCGGCATTGGCTTTCATCATCGCTCGAACTTGCACCAGAAAAATTTCTGGGTGATCTAGAGTGACCCGAATACCGCGCCAGCCTAAAAATGGATTGTCTTCTTCAATTGGAAAATAGGGCAGCGATTTGTCGCCACCAACATCAAGAGTCCTCATGGTTACAGGCATAGGCGCAAAAGCCTGCAGCTGTTCTCGGTAGATTTGTCGCTGCTCTTCCTCACTGGGGAAACGCTCCCGCAACAGAAACGGCACCTCAGTCCGATACAATCCAACACCCTCAGCGCCTCTATCCAACGAACGCGCAATGTCCGCCTGCAGACCAGTATTTACCCACAGCGGCATGCGAACATCATCGGTAGTGATACAGGGTAGGTCTTTTAGCGCTTCGAGCCCTTTAGATAGCTGTTGCTCTCCTTCGTAAATGGCCTGAAATCGGCCATAAAGCTCAGCAGAGGGGTTGAAATAAACATGACCGTTGTAACCATCGAGGATGATTTCTCTACCCTCTAACTGCGTAAATGGCAGATCTACTGCCCCCATAACAGTAGGGATGCCCATTGATCGTGCGAGGATAGCCACATGGGAATTACTTGAACCTCGGATAGAGACCAACCCCACAAGATTTTCCGGAGGAACCTCCGCCAGCATTGATGCGGTCAGTTCTTCACCCACTAATATCGTGCGCGCCGGGTATTCTTTCGGCCCCGAATTGGCCGACTGCAGATACGCAAGAATCCTGCGGCCCAGGTCTTTAACGTCGGTCGCTCGCTCTTTCAGGTATTCATCGCTCATCGTTTCGAAGGTTCGGAGATGCTGAATGATGACCTTGCTCAATGCCCCTTGCGCCCATTCACCTCTGGAAATTCTCGCATCAACCTCACCCGCAAGCGCGTTATCGTCTAGCATATGCAGGTAGACATCGATAAGCGCCTGCTCCTGGGGAACTAATCGCCGCGAGAATTTTCGCCCCAAGGCCCGCATATCCTCCTTAACAGCCTCTATGCACTCCCGAAAAAAGTCCCTTTCTTCGTCAATATCTTTACATCGCCTCATCGGCACGGCGTACAGATCAGCAAACGGGGTAATAATAGCTGTTTCGCCGATGGCTATACCAGGTGCACCGGCGACACCGCGGAATCTGGCACTGCGGTGTTTCTCCTGCCCCGCTTCGAGGGTGACAATAGAGCCCGTGGCCTGAGCGTGAGCAATAACGCCCGCAAGCTGAGCAGAAACAGTGACTAAAAAGGCCTCATCGTCCTCGTTGAAACGCCTCCGCTCCTGTTGTTGTACGACCAGCACACCCAATACTTGCCGCTGGTGAATGATAGGCACACCCAGAAATGAACTAAATCTCTCCTCACCGATACCCGGCATTAACAAGAAAGCGGCGTGGGCTTCTGCATGCTCTAGATTGAGAGGCTCTTCGCGACCAGCGACTTGACCCACCAAGCCCTCATTGGCAGCCATTGAAACCTTACCGACAAAGTCTTTGTTCAAGCCCTGCGTAGCACTAAATACCAATCGCCCTAAACTGGGCTCGCGAAGATAAACAGAACACACCTCTGTGCCCATAGCCCTGCGCACTCGCAAGACAGCGACATCAAGCACTGCTTGCAAATTGCCTGCAGTATTGACCTCTTGGACAATACGACGCAAAGATTCGAGCATGTTTTTACGCATCATTGTTCCTGTTAATGCAACCTTAGGTAGACCAGTAATAGGTGTGTCTAGACGATGAAATCACTGACCAATCGACTGTGCTTCGGTGCTAACTCTTTTAAAGCTCGCCGATAAACTTCTCTCTTAAACGGAACCACTTGACCTAATGGATACCAGTAACTGACCCAGCGCCAATGATCAAACTCAGGCTTATGATCCTTGTCGAAACGAACCTCACTATCGTCCGATAACATTTTCAATAAAAACCATTTTTGTTTCTGGCCGATGCACAGGGGCTTGCTATCCCGGCGCAATAATCTCTGCGGCAAACGATATCGCAACCATCCCCGCGTAGTCGCAATAATTTCGACATCCTTTGCGGTGAGGCCAATTTCCTCTTCTAATTCACGAAACAGTGCTTGCTGGGGACTTTCACCCTGTTGAATACCACCCTGAGGAAATTGCCAGGCATCCTGTCCAACGCGTCTAGCCCACAAGACTTCACCGCGGGCATTGGCCAGCATAATGCCGACATTGGCACGAAAACCCTCTGAATCAATCAACAACAACTCCCTACGGTCTTACGGTTATTTATTTTTTAGCGCCAGAATAAACAGCAGCTGCAGCCTATTTAGCCTAGATTGCCAATACCGGACAGTCAAACAGACCAAAACATCGCTAAACGATCCTCCATTGTTCCACAAATAACAAGGATTGAGAAATCATCAAATAGCAGACCACCATTATCACAGAATATTGTTGTCTACCGAGGTGCATAAATGCCTGTAAATCAGTATCCTAAGCTCCCCTAATGCCGGAGTTAACTCCTTCTGCAACCATCATACTATCGACAGGAATACTCAGTGAGCCTAGCCATATTCGATCTGGATAATACACTTCTCGGCGGTGATAGCGATCATGCCTGGGGCCAGTTTCTGGTATCACACGGTATTGTTGACGGTGGAGACTATCAGCAAAAAAATGATTACTTCTATCAACAATACACGAATGGCGGTCTCAATATTGATGAGTTCCTGGCCTTTGCACTGAAGCCACTGGCGGAGCATAGTCGGCAACAGCTAAATCGATGGCATGCGGAGTTCATGCGCGAGGCAATAGATCCTATTCGGCTGCCAAAAGCGGCGCTATTACTTGAAAAACACCGCGCCGCGGGCGACTTCCTTTTGATTATCACCGCCACCAATGAATTTGTTACCGGCCCCATTGCCGCTAGCATGGGGGTTGACCACATACTGGCAACAGTCCCCCAAATGGTCAATAACGCTTATACCGGCGAAGTTGATGGCACACCCTGTTTTCAGGAGGGTAAAGTGACTCGCTTGTATGAATGGCTGACCCAGACGGGCAATGACTTAAAAGACAGTTACTTCTATAGTGATTCACACAATGACTTGCCACTGCTCAAACTGGTCGATCATCCAATCGCAGTGGATCCCGATAACATTCTTGAACAATATTCGACCGAACACGGCTGGCCAATCATTAGTCTTAGAGACTAAATTGCTCACTCAGCTGAAATTCCAGCTAGGGGATACCATGATTCAAAGCGCGCTATTCGCCAACTAAACGCTTAATTTGCTGGTAAAACTCTGGCAAACACAGCTTTCAAATATTCTGTTTCTGTAATGGCGGGATGTACGGGATGATCAAAGCACTGACCACCCTGCTCTAGTATCTGCAGATCTCTATCGAGATGACGAGCCGATGCCCGCAATATATCGGTTAACCGGTCGCGCCCCAAATGCATGGAACAAGACGCAGACACCAATAAGCCACCTTTGCTTAGCAGGCGCATGGCTAACTCATTAATCCTGCGATATGCCTGCTCTCCGCTCTTTACATCTTTGCGTTTTGGAATAAACGCCGGAGGATCAACAATCACAACGTCGTAGCGCTCACCTTCATTGATCAGCATTTTCATCGCATCAAATGCTGAACCTTGAATCGTTCCTACTTTATCACTGACTTGATTCAGCTCCGCGTTAACATCAACGCCATCTAAGGCGAATTCCGAGGCATCAATACAGCTTACCGACTCAGCGCCAAAGACCGCAGCCTGCACCCCCCAGCCACCGATGTAACTGAAAACATCCAACACTCGTTTGCCACGAACATAATCGGCGAGGCGCAATCGATTCGCCCTATGGTCATAAAACCATCCCGTTTTCTGACCACTAAAGACGGGGACACTGAACTTTACGCCATTCTCTTCCATCGCTACGCGTTCAGGTACTTGGCCATAAACAACGTCCACATACTCTGGCAAATTTTCAGATACTCGAATACGGGAATCATTTTTTAACAGGATCCCCTCAGGTTTTAATACCTGAACTAAAGCATCAATAATGTCTTGCTTCACGGCCTCCATACCCGCTGTTGCTATTTGAACCACCACGACGTCGGCAAATCGATCGACGACCAGCCCGGGTAAAAAATCACTATCACCATAAACCAACCGATAGTAGGGTTTGTCTGTCATCCCCTCCCGCAGGCTAAGAGCAACATTAAGCCGATGCACCAGCAACGACTTATCGAGGGGATAGCGGATATCCCGGCCAAACACACGGCCACAGATTAAACTGTGAGGGTTGATATAAGCCAGCCCCATGGCTTTGCCCGCGCTATTTTCAACCCGTACCTGCTGCCCAGGCTCAAAGTCTTTTAGTGGCGTTGCCTGAACATCCACCTCATTGCTATAAATCCATAAATGTCCGGCACGCAGCCGCCGATCGGCCTGGGACTTCAGTTTCAATACTGCATGGCTAGATGTCATTTTTTTCGCCTGAATAGAGGACGCACATTATATACCCGCCAATCACACTGCCGCGGAGGTATTCGGTAATAAACAACGGCAATGATTCTAATAAGGCCTATTTTCCGGCAAGAGAACATGGCATTCGGTTTATCTAAAGTCTGAATGAAGTGGCATAGCTATCGTCAAAATAATGGTAACAACTACACCGCCGCAGAGGACTATTAGCGGGCGATATCGATACCAGCTGCCAGCTGCCCAGCCGAGCAGATAACCCTATTTAGCTATTACCTAGGGCAATCTATCCTACTTCGTTATTCTTCGTCACATTGCGTGTCGTAGTCTTCAGCGCTCATTAGATTATCGAGCTCAGTAAGGTCTGTTGGCTGCAATTTGTAAAACCAGCCGTCAAAATAGGGATCACTATTGACGGTTTCAGGCGCTTCTTCTAACACCTCGTTAACAGCAATAACTTCTCCGCTCAAGGGTGCGTAAATATCTGACGCTGCCTTAACAGATTCCACTACACCAGCTTCGTCTCCGGCGGCCAAAGTCGATCCGACCTCAGGACATTCAACAAACACCACATCGCCGAGCGCTTCCTGAGCGTGATCGGTAATACCCACAGTAATTGTGCCATCATCGTCCAATCGAGCCCACTCGTGGCTGCTGGCATATTTTAACTCGATAGGCGTGCTACTCATTGTTAAATCCTCAAGGATAGAAAACTCATAGAGAGTCTCTCTATGATCAACTCGACGCATTCTACATTTGAAGCAAGTAATTACAAGGAGGTATGGCAAAAAAACGACGACGACTTAACTCTAGTGTCGGGCAGATGCCCTGACAGCTAAAATCACCGGTAACAACCCTACTACAATCAACGACAGTGCCGGAAGTGCAGCCCGCTGCCATTCTCCTTCAGACGTCATTTCGTAAATTCTCACTGCCAATGTATCCCAGCCGTAAGGGCGCAACAGCAGCGTTGCCGGCATCTCTTTCATCACATCAACAAAAACCAGCACCACAGCGGTGAGTAACCCCGGGCGTAACATCGGCAAATAAATAACCCACATTAAAGACCAACCACTCACTCCCAATCCCCTTGCTGCTTCTGGAATGCTGGTTCTAAGTTGCTGCAGACTGGAATCAATGGGGCCATTAGCTACCGCTAAAAACCGCACCCAGTAAGCGGTAAGCAAAGCATACACACTTCCCACAAGCATTTGCCGCGAAGGCATGCCTAGCCACTCCATAACGGGCGCAATTAGCTGTTGATCTAAAGCCGCAAAAGACAGCATCACACCGACTGCCAGGACGGAGCCCGGCAAAGCATAACCCAAAGATCCCAAATCATAAAATGAACGCATTTTTGCGCCAGCAGAACGACGACTAAAAGCCAGTAATAAAGCCAGTGCGACGGTAATGCATGCCGCTATAGCACCCAGCATCAAGGTACGAGAGAGCAAGCCTAAATAACGCTGATCAACAGCATCAAACCCTTCGAGCAACACCCAGTGTAATAATTGCAGCACGGGGACTATAAAGGCGATCGATAAAATCGATAGGCAAAATGCGGTTGCGGCAATAGCAGCAACCGGTGACAGAGCCTGTCGAAACTGATGCTGCTTGCGGGCGGACTGCGTGAATCGACTACCGCCTCGACTTTGCTTTTCAGCTAATAACGCTACACCAACAAATAACAAAAGCAGGGAAGCCAATTGCGCAGCAGCCTGTAAATTAAACAACCCAAACCAAGCCTTGTAGATGGCCGTGGTAAATGTGTCGTAATTAAAGATCGCCACCGTACCGAAATCTGCGAGTGTTTCCATCACTGCAAGTGAGGCCCCAGCAACCACCGCCGGTTTAGCCATTGGCAAGGCGATCTTAAAAAAAGCTTCCCGACGGGTTGCCCCCAGCACGCGCGCCACTTCCATCACATCACTGCCTTGCGATAAAAATGCACTCCGAGCCAGCATATAAACATAGGGGTAAAATACTAAAATTAGCACCAGTATTACTGTTGCTTCATGCCTTACATCGAAATAGCTGTAGCGATCCCCTAAAAGCGCCTGTAAGCCCTGCTGCAAAGGACCGGCAAAATCAAAAAGGCCTAACACAACAAAAGCCAATACGTAGGCGGGCATTGCCATCGGCAACATTAGCGCCCAGTCGAGCCAGCGACGTCCCGGAAATTCATACATCACCGTCAACCAGGCTAGACTCACTCCCAGCAAAGTCACGCCAATACCAACCGCAATCCCTAGCACTAACGTGTTACGCAATAGAGTAGATAGCTGAGTAGCAATCAGATGTTGCCAAACCTCAGTCTGGTCAGAGCTCCAACCCAGAAGTATCACGGCAAACGGCACCATTGCCATCAACACCGTGACAATAGCCGCAAATTTTGCCAGCGACTGAATGGTAATAGGCCAACGCCTACCTGCGGTGACTCCAGTTGACCCTGATAATGAGCCCGGCTGCGACGCCGATGATTTCATTGAGGGATTATCGATAACCAACCCGATCCATCAACTTAACAGCCTGAGCCTGCAAAAGACCAGCTTCACCGACATTGATATTATCGGCAATAAATTCACCCCAACTCGCTAATTCCGCATTCAAAGGCACCAACGAATTGACCGGATATTCCTGATTTAAGTCCATCAGCATGATCTGCGCTTCAGCGGAACTGAGCCACTCGATCAACTGCTGCGCCTCTTGTTTATGCTTACTTGCTCTAGTAACACCGGCACCCGAAACATTGATGTGAACGCCCCGCCCATTGGCACCATCACCCTGTTGATTGGGCCAAAATAGAGCCAATGGCAATTCCGGTTTCGACTTCATAAGCCTGCCGTAATAGTAAGTGTTTACTATACCCGCATCGCATTGATCTGCGAGTATCGCCTCCATCACCTTGGTATCATTTGAAAATGGATCCAGCGCCAAGTTTGCTACCCATCCAGCGACAACCACTTCTGCACGTGCTTCTCCCAAAGCAGCAATCATGGTCGCGACTAATGACTGGTTATAAACCTTTTTTGACGTTCGTAGACAGAGCCGATCATTCCATTCAGCATCCGCCAGCGCTTCGTAAGTCGACAACTCTTCGGGCGCCAATTTTATGCTTGAGTAAACAATCGTTCTCGCGCGTATCGTTAATGCAAACCAATGGTTATTCTCATCACGCAAATTAGATGGAACATTCGCCGCTAGGACTGCCGACGTCAGTGGCGCCAACACACCAACCTGAGTTGCCTGCCACAAATTGCCCGCATCAACCGTTATCAGTATGTCGGCGGGAGAATTGTCGCCTTCGGCTTGTAAACGTGCCAGCAACGGACCCGCTTTGTCAGTGACGTAATTAACGGGGATACCTGTTTGCGCAGTGAATTGATCAAACAACGGCTTAATGAGGTGTTCTTTCCTAGCCGAATAGACCAACAACTCGGGCAGTTCCAAAACATCTGCAGTTGCATGCTGCATTTTTTCAATAGAACTGTCAGTCGTATTTTCCCCACAGGACAGCACAAAAAAAATAAGAGGAAAAAGCAGGGAATAACGGATAATTGGAATCATCATTTCAATCCTTTACGGGGTAACACCATCGGAATGTGGAAGATGATAATCATTATCATTACCACTTGCAATGATATTGCTACAAGCCCATTGCCCGCTTCATGATTTGACGTTTTAACATTTTACTTTTATCAAGCCAGCGCAGCCCTGAATTTCTTGCCCACCGAACCGGCAGCGTAGTTTCCGAAAATAGTCGCTTCAATCCGTCCATACCTGCCATCATGGCCAAATTAGCACCCTTGCGACGCCGCTGATAGCGCTCCAGCACAGCAATACTGCCAGGGCTAAGACCACGTTGCTGTGATCTTAACAACTCTTCACTCAGCGTTTTTATATCCATCAACCCTAAATTGACACCCTGTCCCGCCAACGGATGAATGGTATGAGCTGCGTCACCAACCAGTGCAAGCCCGGGCTTTATATAATCGACTACATGCCGCTGTCTCAGCGGAAAACTGAATCGGCGGCTTACCGCGGAAATACTCCCCAGTTGATGTTCGAACGCGGCAGCTAGTGCCTCGGTAAACTCGTCATCGGTTAGCGCCATTAAATTTTCTGCATATGATGGAATCGCCGACCAAACAATAGAGCAGTAATGCGTGTCATCTTGCGCTGACGATAGCGGAAGAAATGCCAGTGGACCCTCGGGCAGAAAACGCTGCCTTGCTGTGTGCCCATGAGACAATTCCGTTTTTACCGTTGCGACAATGGCATGATGATTATAATCCCACTCGCGCATAGCGATGTGCTCCAAGGCACGGACTTTGGAATTAGCCCCATCTGCAGCGACAAGCAACGATGTCTGTAGCTGGCGACCATCACCGAGAGTCAGTAGGTAAGCTCCGTTCTGCAGCGGTTCGATTTCTTCCAATATTGCCGGCACAATCCGATGGAGATTAGTCTGCCTATTCATGCATTGCGTCAATGCATCCGCAGTCACTTTATTTTCAACAATATGACCCAGTGCTGGCTGGTTGATATCATCAGCGTCAAAATCGATACTGCCGGTTCCCTCTGCATCCCACACATGCATATGCCGGTATGGGCTCAGACGATTCTCGGCAATGATTTCCCAGGCGCCGATATCCTTTAGCAACTGTTGCGAGGCAATGGTGATAGCGCTCACTCGCACATCAAAACCATCAACGCTAGTGGCCTGTTCACTCCGATCAATCACTCGTTCCTGAGCCTCAATGATCGCTATATTGAACGAGCTCTTGGCCAAAGCACAGGCTAAAGCACTGCCTACTATTCCGGCACCAACGATAACAATGTCGTAAACAACGGCTTGCGCACTCATGGTGATTGATTTCCTGTTTTATGCATCTAATGCCGCACCGTATTGCATACCAGCGGCATGATGGACAAACATTGTCTTCGCCATTGGCAGTACATCAAGAGCACCCAAGCCTAAGCTTCTCAAAATACTGACAGGCAGCTGTTTACTATTAAACAGCGCTGGCAACTTGTCTGAAAAACTAATCGTCTTTTGTTGATCAAATAGCTGCTGCTCAACATAGCCTTGTAACAACTCAATATCGCCTAGATAACGGCCATGCCGATGTGCGGCGGTCAATGCTTGCGTCAATCGAACACAATCTCGTAAAGCGAGATTAAAACCCTGCCCTGCCACCGGATGCAAAGAGTGAGCAGCATTACCCATAACAACAATTCCCGATCGTACCTGCTCTTCGGACTGGACTAATTTCAGCGGGAAACTGTATCGACCTCCAACCCGTGTAAACTCTCCCAGACGGTGACCAAATTGTTGCTGCAATGCCGATAAAAATTCTGCCTCCGGGCATTGAAGTAAATGTGTCGTCTGCTGATCAGATAGACTCCAGACAAGAGCAGCGCGAAGCTCACCCCTATCACTATTGGTTAGTGGCAACAACGCCATAGGACCCTGCTCGGTAAACCGTTCAAAAGCACAGCCCTGATGATCGTTACGAAAACTGACGTTAGCGATCAGCGCCTGCTGATGATAGTGCGTAACCGTCGTCGAAATACCCAGCTGTTCACGCAGTTTAGAATCTGCTCCATCAGCAACAATGGTTAGTTGTGCGGTAACTTCTTCGCTGCCCGATTCCGACGCGACCATTATTGACACACCTTGACTCTTAGGTGATATCGCCGTCACTGAACCCGGCGCCAAAAAATCAACCCCAGAACACCGTCGCAACTGCGCTAATAGGACATTGCCTAACCATGTATTTTCTATCACATAGCCCAGCGATGGCCACTGAACATCAGCGCTGCACATTTCAGTAGAACCAAAGTTACCGCGACTCGAAACGTGAATACTATTTATCTCTGCCACATGTTGTGACAGCAGTGGCCAAACACCCAGCGGCTCCAATATCACACGGCTCCCGTAGGCAAGTGCCGTTGAACGAGCGTCAAAACTGGGGCTGTAATTTGGAGATCCTGCCGACTCACTACTACCCTTGACTGCAGCAATAGGAAAACTCTCTACAACTAATACCCGCAATCGCTGATCACTATAATGACTAAGCAGTAACGCCAAACTGGCACCTACCATACCGCCACCAGCAATCACGACATCATAATCACTGCGGGATACAGGTAAAGCTTCAGCTGACTCATTCATCAGGCGCTTTTGCTCTCTTTGTTATGAGACATCAACGCTTCGATGTCTTTCACAGTTTTTGGCACGTCCTTGGTTAACACGTCGCAACCGTCTTTTGTTACCAGCACATCATCTTCAATGCGAATACCAATTCCACGCCATTTTTTTGCGACTTTCTTGTTGTCAGGCGAGACATAGATGCCGGGTTCGACCGTCATCACCATTCCTTCTTCCAACACTCGCCATTCATTGCCAACTTTATAATCGCCAACGTCATGTACATCCATCCCCAGCCAATGACCGGCCCTGTGCATATAAAAGTCGCGATAGGCTTCAGTCTCGATAAGTTTATTCACAGAACCTTTTAGCAAGCCGAGCTCAACCAAGCCTTTGGTAATTACTTTAACGGTGGCATCGTGGGACTCATTCCAATGATTGCCCGGCTTGATGACTTTAATCGCTGCCAATTGCGCCTTCAGAACCAATTCATATAACGCTTTTTGTTCTTTGGAAAACGTCCCATTGGCGGGAAAGGTCCGGGTGATGTCGCCAGCGTAATATTCATACTCACAACCGGCGTCAATTAAAATCAAATCGCCATCTTTGATAATGTCACTATTTTCTGTGTAGTGAAGAATACAGCCATTATTGCCAGCACCTACGATGGAATTATAAGCAGGGTAACGAGCGCCATTACGTCCAAATTCGTACTGAATTTCTGCCTCCAATTGGTATTCCGCCATGCCTGGCTTGCATGATTTCATAGCCCGCACATGAGCGGCAGCGGAAATCTGGCCGGCCTTCCGCATAATTCTGATTTCAGCGGCACTTTTATACAGCCGCAAATCGTGTAGCAGGTGATCAAGATCAAGGAACTCACCTGGCGGGTGGGCCCCCGTTCGAACCCGAGATCGAATCACGTTAACCCAAGTCATCACCATCCGGTCAAACTCATCGTGACGTCCCATTGCATAATAGACCCGCTCTCGGCCCTCCAGTAGACCCGGCAGAATATCGTCAATATCATTCACCGGAAAAGCGTCATCAGCGCCATACATTTCACAAGCACCTGCGGGCCCCGCTCGATAACCGTTCCACAACTCCATAGCGGGATCGCGATCACGACAAAATAAAACATACTGTCCATGACGGCGGCCCGGCAATAACACCAGCACCGCGTCTGGCTCGTTAAATCCAGTGAGGTAGTAAAAATCACTATCTTGGCGAAACGGGTACTCTGTGTCTCTATTTCGTATCTGTTCAGTTGCGGCAGGCACTATAGCTATACTGTTTGGCTCCATTTGAGCCATTAAGTTTTTACGACGACGAGAAAATTCCTGTTTACTAATTTTCATACAATTCAACATTAATGAAGTGGAAGGAAAAATAACGATCGTTAAAATAGTGCTTTGAAACGCGGCTCAATGCAACTTCTTACTCTTTTTACCAAATAAACCTGCAGGGGATATTGATGCTTTCGCCGTGTCGGTATTGGCAGGCCGAACACCATCAGCAATTATCTCTTGATTGCATTCAAGATAAACAGTGATCGCCGCTAACCGCAGATACTCACTTATCTCAAATATATCCTGTTCACGACGCACAGGATCTTCATCATCATTGCTGAGACCGACCTGGCTAATGGCGGCAATATCGCTCAGTGTTTCCGAAACATCCGCCGAGTATTGCTGCTGACCCTGCTGTCGCTGAACAACCTTCCCCTGCCGAGCAAACCCCGCGATATACCCTTCGCACCACTGGGCTATTGAATCGATACGCTGACTAACTTCAGCCGCATCATCAGGCAACAGCAACTGCAGCTCCATCTCTCCCGCTGATAAACGCTGGTGAGTCGCTTCATAGAGTGCTACCAGTGCCCGGCTATCTTCCCTGTTCGGCGCTTCGACTGCATCTATGTAGTGTGCAGCTTGCTCTAACCACGCATCAGACGCCAGCTCACCGCCTGCAGAGAGCAGACCTACCAGATAGCCATGTAACTGTGACGGTGATTGCATACCACCAAGACGCCAATATATGTCGGCTAATTGATCAAAATCAGGCATCGGGATTTCTGTAGACATAAGTTTCCTGCGCAGATGAATTATCGATCGCCGGCATGTTATCGCCTTGGCCGGCTAAAATCGACCCGTGTTGGATCACTGTTTTATAAGAATCCATTCGAAACTAGATAGTAATTCTTTAAATGATTCCCAGGTTGTTGAAATTTCACGTATTTATTAAATTGACCGGAAACAATTGCGGAACTATATTTAGTGAGTATTTAGAAGCTCCAACCGTATTTGGCAGGAAATAATGGCAGATCCACAACTAAAAGCACTAGCAGTCAAAATAAATGACCTGATTCAGCTCTGTGACCAGCTGGATCGGGAAAACCGACTATTAAAATCTGAAGCGGTCGACTGGATAGACGAACGGGAGCAGCTGGTGGAAAAAACTGAAGTCGCCAGAACTAAAGTTGAGTCGATGATCCTTCGCCTTAAAGCGCTGGAACAAGAATCCTAACAAAATTGAGTAACGATCGCTGCCAAAAAAAGGGGGCGAATGTAGTAACGAGGCATATATCGTGAGTAATGAGACTGTAATCGTCAAACTATTAGACAAAGAATATCAGGTCGCCTGCCCGCCAGGACAACAGCAAGCCCTCGTGAGGTCTGCGAATTATTTAGACAACCAAATGCGCAATATCCGCTCCACTGGCAAAGTGATTGGACTTGAACGTATTGCCGTTATGGCAGCACTCAATATTTCTAATGAATTATTGCAACAAGACCCTGACAGCAGTGAAATAGCGCCCGCTGCCCCTAATGGTAGCCAGGTAAAGAATTTAAATGACAAACTGGATGAAGCCCTGAATCGTTTTCGACAAATGGAAATCGGCTAGACAGTTCTTCTTATCGACAAATGGCGTTATACTCTGTTTCGCTCCCTGCAGTATTTGCCAGACAGCTTAGACCCCTGAGCCGATGCGCATTACCCCGGAGGCTCTTCGTGTTATTGGCGTGCATATCCGTATTGCGGGAAGCCCGATATTTCACTGGAGCCACCACCCTGAACCGTTGGGTTCAAGGGCCATGATGTCAGCGGTATTCTGGGGAGCACCTTTAGTCCTTCACCTCGTGGAAATGACTATTACCACTTCACGCGCAAAATTACGCCGAACACTTCGCAACAGACGACGAAACCTCTCAGCGGGTCAGCAACTGCATGCTGCCGGGCAAATTAGCCAGCGTATCAATCAACAACGAATGTTCAAGCGCAATAAAGCAATCGCCTTTTACTGGCCAAACGATGGTGAGATTGACCCATCAATCGCATTAAAGAAGGCCTCAGAGAAGGGCTATCACTGCTATTTACCGGTACTGATGCCAGGTAATCGTTTATGGTTTGCTAGATATCTACCGGGGGCGCAACTGAAAAATAATCGCTTTGGCATTCCTGAACCACGGGCTCCGCGACAGTATCGAAGAGCTTGGTCACTGGGCTTAGTATTTTTGCCACTGGTTGGTTTTGATCGTCAGGGTGGACGCCTGGGAATGGGCGGGGGATTTTATGACCGGACCTTCGCAAACACACGCTCAGCACCTGCCATGTCTAAACCACAACTGATCGGCTTGGCTCATCACTGCCAAGAAGTTCCCTCGCTGCAATTAGCACAGTGGGATATTCCACTAACCGCTATTGTTACTGATAGAGAACTCATTCCAGTAACAGCATGAATTAAACAAAAAAAACTTGAAGGGCTGCAGTTACTATCGTGCCCAGACCAAAAACAATCGCCATTATTGTTAAAGCATCAATTTTTAAACCCACATTAATTTCCTCACCGTTCAGTTTCACATTTCGCAGTCTTGAGCATTACTAGACAGCAAGTTCGTCACACCGTTCAATTTAGAAAATATACCGCAGCTTCGCAATAGCAATACTCAGAGTTGTGAAGACGCTTCTGTCGATGATGAGAGGTGAGTCACATCCACTGTCAAAATGACAATCCCTGAGTTATTTTTCACGAGAAACCCACTGAATCCGGCAATTTTTTCATCGGTGCTGGCTCTTGTACTACAAGATTAATGCCAACTAAAAGCCAAGTAGATTTCTTTTATAACAAATTCAATTAATTCAATAATTTAAAATCTTGTAGCACAGTTATCAACATATCACTCGCGGCAAGCTATTGCCGCCGTGCACTCTATTGGCCCACACTTGCCCGCTAAGAAGTCGTTCTGCCGCTCAGAAATGAGACATAAGCAGGATTATCAGTTTCTTCCGTAAATGGATACTGTACCTGCCCAAGGAAATTCTCAACGGCTTTGCGATCACCTTTAGACGCCTGTAATCCAAGCAGCACCCGTCCGTAGGCTGCCCCGTGATTTCGGTAATGAAACATCGAAATATTCCACTGTTGACCAAGCTGTGTCAGAAAGTTCAATAACGCGCCAGGTCGCTCAGGAAACTGAAAGCGGTATAACAGCTCTTCTTTGATGTCATCAGGAGCGTGCCCCCCTACCATGTGTCGAATATGCAACTTGGCCATTTCATTGTCAGTTAAATCCAGCACCGGATAGCCTTTTTGCTCCAACCCTTGAACTAACTCCGCCCGGTCGTTGCCATCAGGACTAATTTGGACCCCGACGAATATCTGTGCATCTCGGCTATTACCATAACGGTAGTTAAACTCAGTAATACTGCGACGCCCCAATAAACCACAGAATTTCTTGAAGCTACCGGGGCGTTCGGGAATAGTGACGCTGATAATAGCCTCCCTCTTTTCACCGACCTCTGTTCGCTCCGAAATATAGCGCAACCGATCGAAGTTGGTGTTTGCACCACTGTCGATTGCCAGCAGCGTTTGTCCTCGAGCGCCGCTAGATTCGATGTATTTTTTTAACCCCGCCAACGCCAACGCACCTGCAGGCTCAGCTATCGATCGGGTGTCGTCAAAAATATCTTTAATGGCTGCGCACATTTCATCAGTGCTAATAGTGATTACATCGTCTACTGTTTTGCGAATAACACGGAACGTCTCTTTTCCAATCTGTCCAACGGCAACACCATCAGCAAAAAGACCCACCTGCGCAAGTTTTACTCGACGCCCAGCATCCATAGCTGCTTTCAGGCAGGCCGCGTCTTCCGGCTCCACCCCAATCACTTTAATATCAGGACGCACATATTTGATATATGCAGCAACACCCGCCAATAAACCACCGCCACCGACTGGCACAAAAACCGCGTCCAAAGGCCCCGTGACCTGGCGGATAATTTCCATACCAATGGTGCCCTGACCTGCAATTATGTCCGGATCGTCGTAGGGGTGGATGTATACTAGGTCTTTTTCGTTCACCAGTTTTTGTGCGTGAATTGATGCTTCATCGTAGGTATCGCCGTGTAAAACAACCTTCGCACCGCGACGCCTCACCGCATCAACCTTAATCTGAGGCGTTGTTTTCGGCATAATTATGGTAGCTTTCACACCCAGTTTCAGCGCGGCTAAGGCCAGACCCTGGGCATGATTTCCAGCCGATGCGGCAATGACGCCTTTTGCTCGCTCAGCGTCGCTAAGATGCATCATTTTGTTATACGCACCTCGCAACTTAAACGAAAAGACTGGCTGTAGATCTTCTCGCTTCAACAAAATATTGTTATCAAAGCGCTTGCTCAGCAATGGCGCTGGGTCGACAGGCGACTCGATGGCGACATCGTAGACTTGGGCGCTGAGAATTTTCTTTATGTATCTGTGTGGCATTGCTAGGTCAAATCTCGAGGGAATGGCTTAAGTGTAGTAAGTATGCGCATAGTAATACCTTAAGACAAAAAAGTCAGGGCTTCGTTTATCGGCCGCAGACCTTTATAATCATTGCTGCCTCTTTTCACTAGCCAAGACAGATCACACATATGACACAAGATGACCTAAAAAAAGCCGTTGCACGCGCAGCACTGGACTATATTAAGCCTAAAATTGAAAACGATAGTGTCATCGGTATCGGCACTGGATCTACCGCTAACTACTTCATTGACTATCTAGCTGAGATTAAAAGTCATATTAATGCCACGGTTGCCAGCTCTGAGGCTTCGGCAGACAGACTGAGAAAGCATGGTATACCTGTATTCGAACTAACCTCAGTCAACGAAATTACCGTCTATGTTGATGGTGCCGATGAGTCAGATCCAAATCTGGCACTGATAAAAGGCGGGGGCGCGGCACTAACCCGGGAAAAAATCGTGGCTGCATCTGCTAGAGAATTTGTCTGTATAGCCGACGAGAGTAAATGTGTAGCGCAACTGGGTAACTTTCCACTACCGGTAGAGGTCATCCCAATGGCGCGTTCTTTTGTCGCCAGAGAGTTAGTGAAAATGGGCGGTGATCCAGTTTATCGAGAGGGAGTAGTGACTGACAACGGCAATATTATCATCGACGTCTTCAACTTCTTGATACCCAACCCCATCGAAACTGAACAACATATCAACAATATTACTGGAGTTGTCACTAATGGTATTTTCGCCCAGCGACCAGCTGATATTCTGTTGGTAGCAACTAGTGAAGGTATAAAAACGCTTCACAAGGCGTAACATCATGATGCTTCATAGCTACCCATTGGGCAGCACACGCTAGCTTTACACAATCGTAGTATTCACGGTAACTAGGTCACCCAGCTGCGCTGTAATGGTATCTCCGGGGTACAATGGCCCTACGCCCGCAGGTGTGCCAGTTAAAATAATATCGCCGGGAAGCAGGGTAAAACTGCGGCTGATATCTGCTATTAAGTCAACAACAGGAAACAACATGTCTCGGGTGTTTCCTGATTGCTGCACAGTGCCGTTGCGCAGCAGCGTAATATTAAGATTTTGTTGATCAATATCACCGACGCTGCTAAATGGCGACAAGGGGCATGACCCATCAAAGGCCTTCGCTCGCTCCCATGGCTCGCCTTTGGCTTTCAACTCATCTTGCAAATCGCGCAATGTCAGGTCAAGTCCCAGACCCACTCCAACAATAGCGTCCTTTGCTTCAACGCTAGACACACTGCTACTGCGTTTGCCTATAAGAACGGCCATTTCCAGTTCGTGATGACAGCAGCCACGATCTGTAGGGATGTTTATCGGCAGCAGCATATCGACTGCTGCCGTCGATGGCTTAATAAATAACAGCGGCCGGTCGGGAATCGGATTATTCAACTCTTTAGCGTGGTCAGCATAGTTTCGACCGACACATACAATCTTACCCAGCGTTTTGCCACACGCGATCTCATTCAAAAATTGATGCTTGTAGTCCGCCATAAACAGCACTCAGTCGAAGATTTTGCCGGGATTCATTATCCCCTTCGGATCAAAGACCTGCTTGACTTGCTTCATCAGCGCGATTTCGGTGTGGCTGCGGGAATAGGGTAAATAGCTCTTTTTTAGCAATCCAACACCATGTTCCGCCGACACACTACCGCGATACTTTTCTACAATTTCAAAAATCCATCGACTGACACGATTACACTGCTCGAGAAAGATTTCTTTATCCAATTCATCCGGCTTTAGAATATTCAAATGAACATTGCCATCGCCAATATGCCCAAACCAAATGATTTCAAAATCCGGATAATTTTTATTTACAATTGTTTCTATTTCTTGCAAAAATCCTGGAACCCTTGAAACCACGGTAGACAGATCATTTTTATAGGGCGTCCACTGGGAAATCGTCTCTGAAATATCCTCCCGTAATCGCCAGAGGTTTTTTAACTGGTCGATGCTTTGGCTCATGGTACCGTCCAAAACCCAGCCTTCCTCGACGCATCGCTCGAACAGGGTCATTGCCAGTGACTCAGTGTCTTCATGTGTATTTTCGAATTCAAGCAATGCATAGTATTCAGCTTTTGTCTCAAAAGGACGACGCAAATCATTATGCGTGACAACTTTCTCTAGAGCCTTTTCAGAAAAAAACTCGAAAGCAGTCAAGTCCATGTCGCTTTGAAACGTATTAAGCACGTCCATGATTGCCGAAAATTCTGGCACACCCAAAACTAACGCCGTTAAATTTGATGGCTGGCGAGTGAGTCGCATCGTCGCCTCCACCACAAAACCCAGTGTCCCCTCCGCTCCAATAAACAATTGACGCAGATCGTATCCCGCATTGTTTTTGGCTAGGCCATTATTTAAATCAAGGATGTCACCACTTCCCGTAACGATTTTAAGCCCAGCAACCCACTCCCTAGTCATGCCATACTTTATTACCTTGATACCGCCGGCATTGGTCCCTATGTTGCCGCCAATCTGACTAGACCCGCTAGAGGCAAAATCCACCGGATAGAATAAACCCTGCTCTTGCGCAAATTGTTGCAACTGCTCTGTGATCACTCCCGCCTGACAAACTACCGATCGATCAACTGGATTAAAATCTGATATTTGATTCATCGCATCAAAGGCCACCACAATCTCTCCATAGGCCGCCACCGCACCGCCGGACAGGCCCGTCCGACCACCAGATGGCACCAAGGCCAACTCGTGCTCATTAGCCAATCTAACAATAGCCTGCACCTGTTCGACAGTTTTTGGAAACACTATCGCCGACGGTTTTGGCACATGAACTTTTGTCCAGTCCTTTCCATAGGTGTCCAATGACTCCGCATCCAGTCGTACTTTGTCTTCTCCGACTATATCTCGTAGGGTCTGCAAAACCGCCGCTGATAAGGTGAATTGATCGCTCATTTTTGACTTGTTCCTCTAACTGCCCAAAGCCCTGCCTATAGAATGATGCAGGTTACGCGCGATATGATACCATACGCACCTTTTTGCTAGCAGCTACTCTTCGCCAATTTCTGAGTCATTTAACATCGGAGCTTAACCCATGAGCCAAACATCACTCGACAAGAGCAAGATCAAATTCCTGTTGTTAGAAGGGGTTCATCAGTCGGCTGTCGATACGCTAAAAGCGGCGGGCTATTCAAATATCGTCTGCCATCCAAAGGCATTGTCAGAGCAGCAGCTAAAAGAAGAACTTGCCGATGCTCACTTTGTCGGAATTCGCTCCCGCACCCAACTAACTGACGACATATTCAGCACCGCAAAGAAACTAATTGCGGTCGGCTGTTTTTGCATCGGCACCAACCAGGTAGACCTAAAAGCGGCAACCGAAAAAGGCGTGGTGATATTCAATGCGCCCTTCTCCAACACCCGCAGTGTCGCCGAATTAGTTATTGCCGAGGCAATTTTACTGCTCAGAGGTGTCGCTGAGAAAAATGCACTAGCGCATCGTGGAATCTGGCAAAAATCTGCCAGCGGATCCTTTGAAATCCGAGGCAAACAATTAGGCATTATTGGCTATGGCAGTATCGGTATGCAGCTGGGCGTTATTGCAGAATCACTGGGCATGCAGGTGGTATTTTATGATGTTGTCAGCAAACTCCCTTTGGGCAATGCTATGCAAGTTCCCAGTTTAAATGGCCTATTGGCGAAATCAGATATCGTGAGCTTACATGTACCTGAAACGGGCTCCACTAGAAATATGATTGGAGAACAAGAACTCACGCAAATAAAACCAGGTGCCATTTTAATCAACGCATCACGGGGCACTGTTATTGACATCGACGCACTTGCCGCAGCACTAGAATCAGGCCGGCTTTCTGGCGCGGCAATAGACGTTTTTCCTGTAGAACCTCGCTCCAATGACGACGAATTTTTGTCCCCCCTGCGGAAATTTGACAATGTATTCCTGACACCTCACATTGGTGGCAGCACCATGGAGGCTCAAGAAAATATCGGATTGGAAGTAGCCGAGAAAATGGCGAGGTACAGTGACAATGGAACGTCGACATCGTCCGTCAACTTTCCAGAGGTGGCACTACCTGCCCACACCGATATGCACCGTTTACTGCATACACACCGCAATACTCCCGGAGTAATGTCAGCAATCAACAAAGTCTTCGCTGAGAACAATATCAATATTCGTGCACAATATCTCCAAACAACTCAAGATATTGGCTACGTCGTTATTGATATAGATGCTGAATATAGTGAGCTGGCACTGAAAAAACTCAGCGCAATAGAAGGCACAATCCGCTGCCGGGTTTTGTTCTAGCGGACTTTTTCGGGCAAGACATAACGTTTATGTCAGTCCTTAAAAACGTCAAAATAAATATCCATTGCGGCATATAATTTCGTCAAGATTAATTCATCTTCGTTTGAAAGATGGTGTCGACCCTCGTTCACATAATAGAGTTTGCTGTTAGGGAATTTTTTCTGGATCGCTGGAATATTGTATTTCCAATCAACAGTCTTGTCTTCTTTCCCTTGTATTATCAACGGAGCGTACTCAACAAACCGCAGATGTTCGAAATAATTAATCCATTGCTTCAACGCTGTAACCCAAGTCAAAGGTAAGTGTCGTGACTGTAATGGATCATTAGTTTTTAGGAACTCAAGAAAATTATTATCGTGGGAGTTTTTTGCAAACCGCCGTGGTATTTTATTAAAAAAGACGCCGGCCATACGATGCAAAAGCTTGGTGCGCGGCCAGCTTACGGGTCTCACTAACGGCGCAAGCAGTATTGTTTTTGCAAACAGAGGCTCTCTAGCGGACAGCAAAAAATCCATCAAAATCGCACCACCCGTACTTTGCCCAATTGCATTCCAAGGTTTAGGGGCTACTGATGAAAACCAATCCACAACATCAGACAAAACGGCTTGATAATCTGAAAAGCTCGGAATAGTAGACTGTTCTCCGCTCGATAAACCGTGACCCGGCAAATCGTAAACTACAACAGACAACTTTCTTTTTAGACAATACTCGATGATTCGTCCATACAGCCCAGAATGGTCGTAATAGCCGTGAACGATGAAACAAGTTCCCTCAGCTTCTTTTATGTCGTAATAATGCGCAGCAATGCTGTAAGACGCACAATCAATGCATCCAAAATGATGTTTCAATCCTGGAAACCGGTCTTCGAAGTCAATCCCATAGTGGCGAAAGTACTTCCGTTCAGATTCAGAGGCTGCGACTTCGGCTGACAGGTCAAGACGTTTAATATTACCTGCCAACGCATCCAATTTTATAGTAATAGCTTCATTGCTCATAACATTCAAACTTCAAAGTGTTAGCGTGGGCGCCGACATTCATCGCTCGTATTTTTGAACACTTCTATTTCGAGCTAACAAATTTTGCATCTAATTCGCCACGCTCATAACGCTCTGACATTTCATCTAAACTAATAGGTTTAAATTTATCGGCATTTCCAGCTGATCCAAATGCCTCAAATCGATCGATGCAAATATCTTTCATTGCTACGATCGTCTGCTGCAGAAATTTGCGGGGATCAAATTCTGATTTGTTTTCAGCCAGAAAGCGACGCACCGCCCCAGTTGAGGCTAAACGTAAGTCGGTATCAATGTTTATTTTTCTGACGCCGTGTTTTATTCCTTCGATAATCTGGTCAACAGGCACACCATAGGTTTCGGGAATGTCACCACCATACTCATTAATAATTGCCAACCATTCTTGAGGCACAGAAGAAGAGCCGTGCATCACTAAGTGAGTCGTTGGTATGCGTCGATGAATTTCCTTGATGCGATCAATCGCCAATATATCGCCCGTCGGCGGGCGGGTAAATTTATACGCGCCATGACTGGTTCCACAGGCAATAGCCAGCGCATCAACCTGTGTTTTGGACACAAAGTCAGCCGCCTCTTCTGGATCGGTCAACATTTGATCATGCGTCAGAATCCCTTCTGCACCAACCCCGTCCTCTTCACCGGCTTGGCCTGTTTCCAACGAACCAAGGCATCCCAGCTCACCCTCAACAGAAACACCACAGGCGTGAGACATTTCGACAACTCGCCGCGTAACATCAACGTTATAGTCGTAGCTGGCCGGCGTTTTACCGTCTTCTTCCAAAGACCCATCCATCATGACCGACGAAAACGCTAATTGAATTGAACGCTGACAAATGGCGGGGCTGGTCCCGTGATCCTGGTGCATAACAACAGGAATATCGGGAAACTCTTCAATGGCAGCTAAAATCATATGACGCAGGAAGGGTGCACCCGCGTATGTTCGAGCTCCTGCAGACGCCTGCATGATAACCGGACTATTGGTCTTTCTTGCCGCCTCCATGATAGCTCTAGTCTGTTCCAGATTATTGACGTTAAAAGCAGGTATACCGTAATTGCATTCTGCTGCGTGATCTAACATTTGGCGCATAGATACTAGTGGCATTGTCTCTTTCCTCTTCCTTAACTATTAAGCTAACGCAGGATGTCCAGCGTACGTATCATTAATGTGTTCCTGAAAGCGTCGGCGAATCTCTCACTCTGAACGCCGACTGTACCTTTATCCTTTGGCTCGCAACTCCAATATCGCAACTGCGGGTAACACCTTACCTTCAACGTATTCTAAAAAAGCGCCCCCCCCCGTTGAAATATAGGACACTTTATCGGCAATACCATATTTATCAATAGCTGCGAGCGTATCACCGCCACCGGCCACAGAAAATGCATCGCTATTGGCAATCGCCTCACTCAAAGATTTTGTGCCATTACCAAACTGGTCAAACTCGAAAACGCCAACGGGACCATTCCACAAAATCGTTTTGGCTTCTTCGAGGATTTTTGCAATATCCTCAGACGCTTGCGGACCAATATCAAAAATCATGTCATCGTCAGCAACATCGTTGGCGGATTTCAACTCTGCCGCTGCAGTTTCCGCAAATTCTTTTGCCGTAATAACGTCTTGCGGAATAGGGATTTCCGTTTTGGCCATCAGGCTCTTCGCCTGTCCTAATAAATCATGCTCACACAAAGATTTACCGACAGGTTTACCGCTCGCAGCTAAAAACGTATTGGCAATCCCGCCACCGACAATGAGCTGGTCAACAATATCAGCCAGTGTTTCAAGCACCGCCAGCTTGGTCGACACTTTCGATCCACCGACGACAGCAACCATTGGTCTTGCTGGTTTTGCCAATACTTTTGACAGCGCATCAAGCTCCTTAGTCAGCAATGGGCCTGCGCAGGCAACAGGCGCAAACTTTGCAACCCCATGGGTTGATGCCTGAGCCCTGTGAGCAGTGCCAAAAGCATCCATCACAAAAACATCACAGAGGGCCGCATAAGCTTTAGATAAATTTTCATTATCTTTTTTCTCCCCCACATTAAATCGTACATTTTCCAGCAATATTAGATCGCCATCGGACATCTCTATGCCATTGCCCCAGTCACTAATCAGGGGAATCGAGCGCCCTAATAACCGACCCAACTGGTCTGCAACAGGCTGCAGAGAGAACTGCGACTCATAGTCGCCCTCGGTAGGTCTGCCCAGATGTGACATCAACATAACCTTGGCTCCACATTGCAGTGCATGCTCAATAGTTGGTAATGCTGCACGGATCCGTGCATCACTACTAACGTGCCCATCCTTAATCGGCACATTGAGATCTTCACGAATTAAAACACGCTTACCGGCCAAATCGAGATCGGTCATTTTTATTACATTTAGGGACATTGTTTACTCTTCATTGACTTGTACAATACTTTTATCAGCACGATTCTTGGTGCTCATACCCCCGGTCCAATAGTCGACAATTTCCAGCATTCGATTGGCATAGGCCCACTCATTGTCGAACCAGACTAATACATTAACAAGGGTTCCACTTACCCGTGTTTGGGCCGCGTCAACAATACCCGATCGAGGGTCATGGTTATAATCACAGGAGGCCAGTGGTTCTTCACTGTAACCAAGAACACCGTGCAAAGCACCGTCAGAGACCTCACGCAATACATTGTTTACAGCGTCAATACTGGGTGATTTTGTCACCACCACGGATAATTCCATAGCAGATACATTGAGCGTTGGCACTCTTAATGCTCGCGCTTCAAGCTTGCCGGTCATATCGGGGATTACTCGGCCAATGCCAGCAGCCAATCCCGTTTCAACCGGAATAATCGACTGCCCTGATGCCCGCGTTTTTCGAAGGTCAGTATGATGGTAAGCATCAATAACGGGCTGATCATTCATCGCAGAATGAATAGTTGTAATGACCCCACACTCAATATTAAAAGCCTGATGAACAACGTCAATAACGGGCGTAATACAATTACTGGTGCAAGACGCTGCCGAAATAATAGTGTCCTCCGCGACAATATTCCGCTGATTAATACCCCAGACAATCGGTTTAATCGGCGCAAATCCGGGCTGAGACAATAATACTTTCTTTACTCCTTGATCCAAATGCCCTTCCAACTGGTCGAGGCTATCGTATAGCCCGGAACATTCAAGGACGAGATCAACTTTATGCTCAGCCCAGTCGAGATCACTCAGACTCTGGTGATGTGTAACGGCAATACTGTCGCCATTAACCAACAATCGGCCAACATCATGCGCAACTTCCGCGGGAAAGCGTCCATGCGTACTATCGTATTTAGTCAAGTGTGCAATAGTGGCCAATTCCGCAGGCTCGTTGATTGCAACAACTTTCATCTGCTGACGATGACCAGACTCATACAGCGCCCGCAACAAACAGCGCCCAATCCGGCCATAGCCGTTAATCGCTAACCGAATCATATCAACCGCAACCGCCAAAAGTGATCAACCTAGCGCATCTTCTACCGCTTCAACAACGGCATCAACGGTAAAACCAAAGTGTTCCATGAGCTCTTTTATTGGCGCGGATTCACCGAAAGTTTCCATGCCGACGATACGACCGTCCAAACCTACATATTTGTACCAAAAGTCCTTATGACCTGCCTCTACGGCAACGCGCGGCAACACATTACTGGGTAATACCGATTCTCTATACGCCACATCCTGGGCATCAAATACAGAGGTAGAAGGCATGGAGACGACACGGATACGACGCCCTTGTTGCTCCAAAACAGCCTTAGCATCCATAGCGAGCTGAACTTCAGATCCGGTAGCTATAATGATCGCATCTGGATCCTTTTCGCCGTTGGTCGCTTCGCAATCGCTAAGAATGTAACCTCCGCGAGCTATATCGGCCAGTTGCTGTTCATCGCGCTGCTGATGCGCCAGGCTCTGGCGCGAGAAAATAAGGGCCGCAGGCCCTTCGGTACGCTGCAGAGCAGCCTTCCAACACACGGCCGACTCGACGGTATCACAGGGACGCCAAGTATCCAGATTAGGCGTTGCACGCAGCGAAGTCAGCTGCTCTACCGGCTGATGCGTTGGACCATCTTCACCCAAACCAATAGAATCGTGGGTATAGACAAAGACCGTGCGCAGCCGCATCAGTGCTGCCATACGCACAGCATTTCGCGCGTATTCCATAAACATCAGGAAGGTTGCGCCGTAGGGAACAAAGCCACCGTGTAATGCGATACCGTTCATCATCGCCGACATACCGAATTCACGGACACCGTAGAACAAGTAATTGCCCGAAGCATCGTCTGAACTAATGCCTTTCGAACCACTCCATAGCGTCAAGTTTGACCCTGCCAAATCCGCTGACCCACCCAGTAATTCAGGAAGCATCGGGGCATATTGCTCCAGACAATTCTGTGAAGCCTTGCGGGAAGCTATGCTGGCACCTTGCTCCTGCAATTGGCGAATATACTCATCACACTGCTCGGCAAAATTGTTAGGCAACTCTCCAGTCAGCCGGCGAGCCAATTCGACAGCCAGATCAGGATGTGCCTGCGCATAGCTATCAAAGCGCTGATTCCACTCACTTTCTGAATTTGCACCTTTATCGCGGGCACTCCAGCCCGCATAAATATCACTGGGGATAAAAAATGGGGGATGCTGCCAACCGATCGTTTCACGGACTAAGGCCACTTCGTCTAATCCCAATGCTGCGCCATGGCAATCTTCTGTCCCTTGCTTGTTGGGTGAACCCTTACCAATGATTGTTTTACAACAAATTAGCGTCGGTCTGCTGGTATCTGCCCGACCTTCTTCTATAGCCGCCGCAATAGCCGCGCTGTCATGACCATCGACTGCAGGAATAACTTGCCATCCATAGGCCTCAAAACGCTTTGGCGTATCATCGGTAAACCAACCTTCGACTTCGCCGTCGATAGAAATCCCATTGTCATCGTAAAAACAAATGAGCTTGCCCAGTCCCAATGTTCCTGCCAACGAGCTTGCCTCGTGAGAAACCCCCTCCATTAAGCAACCATCACCAAGAAAGGTATAGGTATGGTGGTCGACAATAGCATGCCCATCTCTATTGAACTGAGCAGCCAGTATTTTCTCAGCGGCAGCCATACCGACTGCATTGGTGAGTCCCTGCCCCAACGGCCCCGTTGTGGTTTCTACGCCGGGGGCATAACCGTATTCCGGATGCCCCGGCGTTTTTGAATGCAGCTGGCGAAAGTTCTTCAACTCTTCTATGGGAAGGTCATAACCACTCAGATGCAGTAGCGAGTATATCAACATCGAGCCATGGCCATTGGACAACACAAAACGGTCTCTGTCCGCCCAGTTGGGATTAGCCGGATTGTGCTTAAGATAATCGTTCCAGAGGACTTCGGCAATATCGGCCATCCCCATTGGAGCTCCTGGATGGCCACTATTGGCCTGCTGCACGGCATCCATACTGAGAGCGCGTATTGCGCTGGCTAATTCGCTACGAGATGGCATCGATTAAACTCCTAAAAAGAGAGGCAGGGAAAAGTCCGCCATTTTCTCCTACCAGAGTCTTCACGGCAATTGCTGAAGACAAAAAAAACTCTTTGTGAGGTAAATTAACGTCACTTCACCCTCTTACGTATTTAAAGTCGTCGATAATGGCAATTATTGCATCTATATCAATATATTTTGATATAGATGCAAAGGCCTGCTAGACTCCGCGCATGACGACTATTAAGCCCAACAAGGTTGCTCAGCTGAGCGACGCATTAACCCACGTTACCGATCCTCTGGATTTGCTGATGTTCTGCAAAGCCAGTGCTGACCAATTACGCCTGACAATTCTCCGGATATTGAGCCGTGACTCCTACGGCGTATTAGAACTCTGTCGTATTTTTGACTGCAAACAATCAGGCATGAGTCATCACCTCAAGATCTTAGCTAATGCTGGCTTGGTAATTACCCGCAGGGAAGGTAATTCGATTTTCTATCGCCGCGCCCATCGCAATCTCAACGATTCGCTCAACGAAATGCAACAAGCGTTGATCACAACTATAGACCGCCAACCCATTTCTACTGCTCACCAGACGAAGATCGATGCAGTGCAACATGAACGCGCCGCCAACTCTGCCCAATTTTTTGATGAGAATGCCGACCTTTTCAGTCAGCAGCAGGAACAAGTTGCCGCCTACGAACTATACGGCCCCAACGCTATTGAATTATTAACGTCTAGTTTCAATCGTAAAAATTACGGCAGCGTAATAGAAGTAGGCCCTGGAGAAGGCGCCTTTTTGGCCGAACTCGCCCCTCGCTTTCAACACGTTTATGCCGTCGATAACTCTCAACAGATGTTAGACAAAGCGTCTTCATTTGCGAAAAAAAGTGGGCTGTCAAATATTACCTTTGTCTACGGTGATACCAAAGCTCAACCATTGCAAAACTTGCAAGCGGATTGTGCCGTGGTAAATATGGTCTTGCATCATTTGGCATCACCTGCTGACATTTTTTTTGATTTAGCAAACATTCTTAAAAAAGAAGGGCAGCTGTTCGTTACCGACCTATGCTCTCATGATCAAAGCTGGGCAAGAGAATCTTGTGGCGACATATGGCTGGGCTTCGAACCTGAAGACCTAACTCTGTGGGCAGCAAACGCCGGCTTCAAAACTGGCGAGAATATTTATTTGGCACAGCGCAATGGTTTTCGCGTGCAAATAAGGCAATTTATAAAAATTTAGTCATTTAACAATTCACGCTACGCGATAAGGAATTAACGCATGTCAGAATATGCAGTATTTACATCGGAGTCTGTTTCTGAAGGTCATCCGGACAAAATGGCAGATCAAATATCGGATGCGATATTAGATGCAATCATTTGTCGTGACCCTGTTGCACGTGTCGCCGTTGAAACTTTAGTGAAAACCGGTATGACCATCGTTGCAGGAGAATTAACCACCTCCTGTTATGTCGATCTTGAGGATATTATTCGTAACGTTATTACGGGAATTGGCTACGATAGCTCAGACGTCGGCTTTGACGGAGCTAGCTGTGCCGTTCTAAACGCAATTGGCAAACAATCTGTTGATATCAATATGGGCGTCGACCGCACCAAGCCCGAAGATCAAGGCGCTGGTGATCAAGGTTTAATGTTTGGTTATGCAACTAATGAGACCGAATCATTAATGCCAGCCCCTATTTACTATGCACATCGCCTTGTGGAGCGACAGGCAAAACTCCGTAAAGAGGGAACGCTGCCATGGTTGAGACCCGACGCAAAATCGCAAGTAAGCTTGCGTTACCAACACGGCAAACCCGTCGCCATCGATGCCGTCGTTCTTTCAACGCAGCATGACCCCGATATAAGTCTCGACGAACTCCGTGAAGCGGTTAAACAACACATCATTCTTCCGGTATTGCCGGCAGAATGGATCCATGACAACACCAAGTTCCATATCAACCCGACCGGTAATTTTGTCATTGGCGGCCCCGTTGGTGATTGCGGCCTAACCGGGCGAAAAATTATTGTAGATACTTACGGCGGTATGGCCAGACATGGCGGTGGTGCATTCTCAGGAAAAGACCCATCAAAGGTTGATCGTTCAGCCGCTTACGCCGGACGGTATGTTGCTAAAAATGTTGTCGCCGCCGAGCTTGCCGACCGATGTGAAATCCAAGTCTCATACGCAATTGGCGTCGCGGAGCCGACATCTATTGCCATCAATACATTTGGCACTGGCAAAGTAAGCGACGAAGCGCTAATTATTGCTATTCGTAAAACTTTTGATCTTCGACCTTACGCCATAACCAAGGTGCTTGATCTACAACATCCCATGTACCAATTAACGGCATCCTATGGGCATTTCGGTCGACAGCCATTTGAGCATACTTATACATGGACGGAGGGCGGAGAAGAAAAGTCAGATACGTTTACAGCGTTTAGCTGGGAAAAAACAGATAGGACTGATGCGTTAATCGCTGCCTTAAATACCTAACTTACCTACTATTAATTATTGGAATACACAACATGACTACCGACTATAAAGTTGCAGATATCTCCCTGGCCGATTGGGGTCGTAAAGAATTAAATATTGCCGAAACAGAAATGCCGGCGCTAATGGCAATGCGGGCAAAATACCGTGCAAGCAAACCTTTAGCCGGAGCAAAAATTCTCGGCTGTATACATATGACTATCCAGACAGGCGTTTTAATTGAAACACTGATGGAGCTGGGAGCAGAAGTCCGCTGGTCATCCTGCAATATTTTCTCTACTCAAGATCATGCTGCCGCGGCCATTGCAGCCGCAGGTGTTGCTGTTTATGCCTGGAAAGGTGAGACCGAGGAAGAATATGACTGGTGTCTGGAACAGACGATATTGAGCGACGGCAAACCATGGGATGCCAACATGGTGCTAGACGACGGTGGTGACCTAACTTTAATGCTGCACCAAAAATTTCCGGAAATGCTTCATAAAATTCACGGCGTTACCGAGGAAACAACTACTGGGGTTCACCGTCTTCAGGAAATGCTAGATAGCGGTGAGCTAAAAATCCCCGCAGTCAACGTCAACGATTCAGTGACAAAATCAAAAAATGATAACAAGTATGGTTGTCGGCATTCTTTAAGCGATGCTATTAAACGAGGAACTGATCACTTGATGGCAGGTAAGAAAGCGCTGGTCATTGGCTACGGGGATGTAGGTAAAGGCTCGGCACAATCCCTTCGTCAGGAAGGAATGATTGTCAAAATCACTGAAATCGATCCAATCTGTGCAATGCAAGCGTGTATGGATGGTTTTGAAATAGTATCTCCTTACAACGACGGTATTAATACCGGAAAAGTCGAAGATACTAACAAATCGCTTTTACAGAATACTGATTTAGTTGTCACGACAACCGGAAATTTCAACGTCTGCGATTCAGCTATTCTCCGCTCATTAAAAAATGGAGCTGTTGTTTGTAACATCGGTCACTTTGATAATGAGATAGACACAGAGTACATGCGCAAGAATTGGGAGTGGGAGGAAGTTAAGCCACAGGTTCACACGGTTTACCGCGATCGCGCCAGTAATGATCATCTTATTTTATTATCGGAGGGCCGATTGGTGAACTTAGGAAACGCAACAGGTCATCCTTCGCGCATCATGGATGGATCTTTTGCAAATCAGGTGCTGGCTCAGATTTATCTGTATGAGCGCAAGTTTGCTGACCTTGAAGACAACATGAAGAACGATTCAATCACGCTGGAAGTTCTACCTAAATCACTCGATGAGGAAGTAGCAGCACATATGGTACGTGGATTTGGCGGAGTTATTACACAACTAACTCAAGAGCAAGCTAACTATATTAACGTGTCGGTTGAAGGGCCGTTCAAAGTTGATTCCTACAAGTATTAATATCCCGCTGTCCTAATATTCAGGATGGTTTTCACCCATCCTGAATATTTTATCGATTACCCCAAAACCTTTAATCTACGTGTTATATAGCAATGAACAGAGATCAACGATTTAGTTTTGAATTCTTCCCGCCAAAAACAGATGCCGGCAAAGAAAAACTTAAGCTGGTTAGCGCCGAGCTCAACGCACTGGGCCCGGACTTCTTCTCAGTAACTTACGGCGCCGGTGGCTCGACCCGAGCCAATACGAAAGACACCGTCATTTCGATGAATGCGGCAGGGATATCAACGGTTCCACATTTATCCTTTGGCAATGACGATGAACAAGTCATTCTCGATCTACTTAGAGAATATAAAGCGGCGGGGATATCTCGAATCGTCGCTCTTCGAGGTGACGTTCCTTCAGGCATGGGGGCTCAAAGGTTAATATATGCAGAGGAATTGGTACAATTTATTCGTGACCATACCGGCGATCACTTCCAGCTCGAGGTGGCCGCTTATCCAGAGGTACACCCTGACGCTAGCGGTCCAGAAAATGACATAGAATTTCTAAAACGAAAATTTGATGCAGGGGCAAATAGTGCAATTACTCAATACTTTTATAACGTCGAAGCCTATTTTTATTTTGTTGAACAGTGTCAAAAGAATGGTATTGATAGGCCGATTTATCCAGGAATAATGCCAATTACCAACTATCATAATTTGGCTAGGTTCTCTAAAAGTTGCGGCGCAGAAATACCTCGATGGATCTGTCAGCGCCTAGAGAGTTTTGGCAACGATAGTGAAAGTGTTCAAGAATTTGGCATTGAAGTTGTAACACAACTCTGCCAAAGACTTTTGGCTGAGGGGGCACCAGGGATTCATTTTTATACAATGAACCAGGTTGAACCCAATCGACAAATATGGAAAAATCTTGGCATCTAGCTTTTGTAGCTACTCAACATATAAAACCACTGATTAAACAGACTGTAAGTTATGCGCATCAGCAGAATATACACTCAAGCGACTTTACAGGCATCTCAATCGGTCGAGCTGGAAGAAAAACCTAGCCACCACCTTAGTAAAGTTCTTCGGCTAAAAGTCGGTTCTGACGTTATTCTTTTTAATGGTGATGGCTACGATTATTCTGGTCATATTAACGCGATTGGGAAGAAATCTGTTGGTATATATATTGATAGCAGAGAGATTAAACATAGTGAATCATCACTCAAGATTCACTTAGGCGTGGCTGTCTCAAAGGGAGATAGAATGGACTGGATTATTCAAAAATCCACTGAGCTTGGTGTTGACGAGATCACCCCACTTCTGACTGAACGAACTGAACTTAAGCTCAAAGGCGACAGGAAGGAGAAGAAACAGCATCACTGGCAACAAATTGCTATCAGTGCCTGTGAGCAATCTGGACGAGCCCAGCTACCATCTATTAATCGGATCCAACACCTTTCTGAATGGATCCAGACAATAAAAGCGACAAGAAAGTTCGTTTTACACCATCGCTCTACAGCGCTATTAAACAGCAACGATGATGTTAGTTCTGCTTGCTTATTAATAGGACCAGAAGGCGGGCTCAGTGAAGACGAAATTGCGTTGGCAGAGCATTATCACTTCGATGCCCTGCAGCTAGGGCCGCGAATATTGCGAACAGAAACAGCGCCATTAGCCGCTATTAGTATTTTGCAGCACCATTGGGGGGACATGTGAATACGCTAGATAACAGTAAGTATCTGTTTCTGAATATATTCTATATTGGGAATAATAGCGGGCTCACCGCTGACTAACACCCGTGCCGATTCTGAGGGACCCGGGACACTATGCTCATCGATTGCTACCTCGCCGGCATTCACGCGCATCAACCGAGGCACACCTGCCGTTACAACACCACAAAAAGGCAATAGTTCGGAGTTCACAAAACCATTGAGAACGGCTATACGCCTATCACGAGTCGCTGGGATTTCCCTATCTTGATTGATGATTTCAAACGATACCAGCGGGATGTCAATGTTACGCCATGAAAATGTACCTAAAAACCAATCAGGCATATGACTCATTGAGACGGGCTCAATGAAAGCAATGATTTCCGCAACTGCGACATTTGGCAGCACTAACTGTCTGTCAGCCATCGGAATTAATAATGTTGCCAGCTCATTGGAGTCAGCAGTTGTGCGAACTTCAGCAATCATTCATTTGCCTCACTAGTTTTTATATGTATTCCATTATCGATATATCGATAGCCGCTTCAAAAACTCAAAGCATTTCGCAGGGAAGCGGCTATTTTTTCCGGAGTGCCATGACAACTGAACTCATCCACTTTAAGGGCAATCGCAGGCATACTAGGACGCCGAAAAATTTCTGCTAATCACACCAAAAAGGCTAGGTGAAAATCCACAGACACTCGACAGCCAATGTCATAATTATAACTGCCCAGACGTTGTCGCAGTAAGAGCCTGAATGATATTGAGTAACTCAGTTTCCTGATAGGGCTTACCCAGGTATTCATTCACGCCTAATGCCAGAGCCCGATCGCGATGTTTTTCGCCGGTTCTCGAGGTGATCATAATGATGGGGATATCTTGCAGACGGCTATTGTGGCGAATACGACTAGCAACTTCAAATCCGTCCATCCTCGGCATTTCAATATCCAGCAGCATTACATCCGGAATCCGATCAAGGTCCTGTAATTGCATGACCGCATCAACTCCGTCCTTTGCCAGCAGCACATCCATCCCATGTCGCTCCAGCAGACGGGAAGTAACTTTGCGCACTGTCACAGAATCATCGACCACCATCACCACCAAACCATCATCATCGTCCGGAACTTTAATTTTTGGCAGTTGAAGATCGTCATAAATAGTCGACGCGTCCGCACGAATTAACGCCAGTAAATCCAGAATAACAACGACGTTACCATCCCCTAGCACGGTAGCGCCTGATAAGCCCTGCACCGCACTAAATTGTGGCCCCAAGGGTTTAACGACAATCTCACGTGAGCCCATCAAACTGTCGACTTGGACAGCTATGGCATGTTCACCCCCTCGAACTAGTACGACAGGTAGTGGCGTAGAATGACCCTCTAGACTAGGAGTTTCGCCTCTGTTTAGCAGCCCCCCCATATAGCGTAACGTGTAAGGTTGGCCCGCATATTCGAACAATGGCGCATCCGGCTGATAATAGGCCTCGAGCTCAAATGGACTGACACGGACAATACCCTCAATGGTATTTAAGGGAATCGCATAGCTGTCGCCACTGACGCTAACCATTAAGGCTCGGTTTACAGAAACAGTAAATGGGAGGCGAACTGTAAAACGTGACCCTTTGCCGGCGACGGACTGTATATCCATCGATCCACCCAATTGCTTAATTTCACTTTTAACAACATCCATTCCGACGCCACGCCCTGATATCTGAGTCACCTCTTCTGCCGTACTAAAACCTGGCTGTAGAATAAATTGAGCAATTTCATGATCGGCTAAATTTGAATCAGGCATCATTAACCCACGGTCAATCGCTTTCTTTTTTACCGCATCGAAATTAACACCAGCCCCATCATCACTGAGGCTGAATACGATTTCACCGCCCTCTCGCAAAAGGTCCAGCGTCACGCTACCTCTTCTCGGCTTTCCAGCAGCATCACGCTCATCGGTCGACTCGATACCATGGTCGACTGCATTGCGAAGCATATGCTCAAGTGGAGAGACCATTCTATCCAATACCGTACGATCGAGTTCGCCTTCGATGTTACTGAGATGAAAATCAACTTTTTTGCCGAGCTCACCACTGACCTGACGAATAATTCTTCGCAGCCTCGGAACAATTTTAGAGAAAGGGACCATGCGCGATCGCATCAGCCCCTCCTGCAAGTCAGTATTAATTCGCGACTGTTGAATCAACAATGTTTCCATGTCGCGGGATTTTTCTGCGAGAGTACTCTTGATATCGACCAAATCCGAAGATGATTCCAACAGCGATCGCGATAATTGCTGCAATTGGGAATATCGATCCATTTCTAACGGATCGAAGCCTTCTGAGCCCTCAATTTCAACCTGTTCTTGGCGATAGAGGATCTGTTGCTCAGTTTCCATATCGAGCCGCCTGACCTGCTCTTGCAATCGATCTACGGTTATCTGCATATCATCAAGGGACGCGACTAATTCGGATATTTGCTCTTCTGCACGACCTCGAGAGATTGACGTTTCACCGGCAAGATTAACCAGCTCTTCTAGCAGCTGTGCAGATACCTTGACCATTTCCTGTGGCGCTTTTTTTATCGCAGGGTCTACCGCTAGCGAAACTGCCTCTAATGGTGCAACAGACCTGGGGAAACTGACTTTAATGGGATCAACATCTTTCAAAACAGCTATTTTATCCGGAGCGCTTTCAGCCTCGGGAAAGCCCTGTTTAATACTGTCGGATTCTAATTCACACACCGCCGATTCTTCAACCCGAGCATCTGGAATTGAGTCGCTCAGTTCGCGACTCACTTCCCGATCGAGTTCGTCCGACGTTTGCGATGAAGGTTTAAGTTCATCAGCTGTTATATCGACTGCAAGGGGACCTTCTATTGTCGCTTCAGAAGCGAACTCCTGAACACTGTCAGCGTCGATTGGAATGAACGCACCATCAATATTTTGCTGCCCTCCATCGATGCCAGTACCTGATTTAATAGCTGCTATCTGCTCAATCAGCTGATCTTGATAGCGCTGACAAGACACCAGAGTGTTTTCGTCTATCTCGCCATTTTTTCCTTCCAGATGGGCTAAAGATGTTTCAAAGTTGTGACTCAAATCGCCTAGCGAAGTTAGTCCGGCCAGCCGAGCGCCCCCCTTTAGCGTATGTAAGATCCGAAGCATATCGTCAAAATACTCCCGTTTGTCACGCTCAACACTCCAACTATGAATAGTCTCATCAATATTTTCTAATAACTCATCTGCTTCCTCTAAAAATATTTCAAGGATTTCACGATCAATATCGTCCTCGCTATCTTGGGTAAAAAGAAGCTGTCGATTCCTAGCCGGCAATACGTTCCCAAATTTCCCATTGCCTGTAGTAACCGGCTCCTCGACCAACTCTGCCATCACCTGGGTAATCTGCTTTGAATTAAATACTTCTGGAAGATCGTGGAGAGATTGCTCATCGGTATCGACGCTGGTGGCCGCAGACTCAGCATCTTCGCCTGCTGATTTGGCGATCGCTGCGTCTGATTTTCCCGGTTGATCCGATTCAGAATAATCGCCAGCGATGACTGTCCGCCCAATGACATCAGCGAAATCACCGTCAACTACCGCCGAGTTCGCCATTAACTCCGCGTCCTCTGAAAACACCGCTATCAGTGTATCGCCGTCAAATTCTCCAAGCAACGCATCGAAATCACCATCGGCGACAACTGCATGATCATCTGACTCGGTTTCATTAGCCTCTGCTGGCGGTGAGATCACCTTCTCATCAGTGCCATCGTTCGCTGCCGACTCAACAGTAAGAAATTGGAAGTTTTCAATATCGCTTAGTAGAGGCCTATTAAATGTGGGCGTTTGCTGTCCAGCAATTTGATCCAACATGTCGATTAAGCAATCATTTCCATTTTCAGCCAATCGGAAAAAATCGTCTGAGGGGTGACCGTTTTCTTGTTCGGCACCGCGCCTGTAAAATATTTGAAGTACCTTTCCAAATTCTACCGGGCCGGACATATTGACGGAATCAGCATGCTTAACAAAGTCATTCATTGATTGTTGAAAATGACCAAGTTCCGAAAGATCGTAATCTCCCTGCTGCCACAGCACTAACTTGCCGGATATTTCTATAGTCAGATCAAGGCTAGTTGTCAAAAAATTATTGAGCGCCTCCGGTGATATACCTATTTCTTCCACTTCGGTATCTGTAATCTGCGCTATCCGATACTCAAGTAGTGACTTAAGCTGGGCGGTATAATGATCGGCGTCTGAAAAAGGCTGCAGCGGTGAGGAGGCGAGTTGCTCTATGCCGGCCTTTAGATAGAGAGAACCCCTCTCCAGTAATGCAAGTAATTCCTCATCGGCTTTTAACTGGCTAGCACGCAAACCTTTAACCGTATGTTCTAGTGGCGTCACGATAGTAACAACTGGCGTTATCCCAGCCATATTGGCACTACCTTTTAACGTATGTAACGCGCGCTGTAGTTCATCTGTTAATTCTGCAGGGCCTGCCAAATCGCGGCAATGAGAAATAAAATCGTCTAACACCTGACCGTGAGTAGCAGCTTCCGTGGCAAAAATTTCCAATAATTCGCCATCCATAGTCTCACTAAATAAAGACTCCATAACATTGTGAGCTGATTGTTGTTCAGCCTCGCATGAGGCTTCTTCTATAAACTGCTCTGCTATAGCGACTGCATCAGTCCCTGCCCCAGCTAAAGTCGGGGCCATAACGTCTTCGGGCTCAAGCAACGGATCCTGTTCATCGCTAAACGCTGAGGCTCTATGAATGATCGACAGCAGCCGTGATTTGTCTAGGTCCCTGCCATGCTCATAGGCGTCAACCCATGTAGGAATTTCATGCCGGGCTTCGACAATTAAATTCAACCTCGGGGCATCCATTGTTATTGAACCCTCCAAGACTCGATTCAACATATTTTCAATCGACCAAGCCAAGTCACCCACGTCGTTAGCACCAACTATTCGCCCGCTGCCTTTCAATGTGTGAAAGGCCCGCCGAACGACATTACCCAGGTCTTCGTTGCTATAATTATCATTCCATTGCAGCAGGCATTGATCAATTTCTGCAAGAACCTCAGCAACTTCTTCGACGAAAATTTCTAATATCTCAGGGTCAATTTCATCAGCTAAACGTTTTTCGTCACTGATAATCGGATATCCTAGTTCCACAACACTCGTGACTGCAACCTCCAAGATATCGCGTTCTTCGGCGTCACCTAGACTGTCTAGACGTTCGAGATAATAATCGACGGAGGTGATTGCATCGGCTAGTTTATCGAGTTGCTGCCAATCGGCAACAGAACTTTCTGTGAGTAGCCTGCCTGTAATATATCGCCCGCAAGACAACAACAAGTCTGGCGCTCTCGCCAAGGGTATCATTCGTAAACTACCAGCAATATTTGCCAACAGCTCTGGCATTTCCTTTAAACATTGTTGATCCCCTTGAGTAGCAACAAATTTAATGATCGCCTCCCGCACATATTCCAGTCCCTGGCGAGACTCATGTATAACAGAGCTGAAAGCTTTATCAAGCTGTTGCTGAGCCTCCTCACTGTCATTAAATAATTCTCTGCTGTTATCTAGCTCTGGGATATCGGCAGGCCGTAAGTTCGCTTCCAAATCGACAAATTTATTTTTGACATCGTCCAGCCATTCGTCGTCGATCGAATACGCGTTTTCCGAGGCGACAGTCAAACAATGATGAATTTTTTTTAATTTTTTAAGCGATGCCACCATGCCCAGCATAGCCATTGCGTCATCGATCGCTTTTAGCCTTACCATTATTGAAGGCATGGTGAAAAGAAGATTGCTTACATCAAGCACATCTCTCACTGACACCAATTCTCGAAGCAGCGCATGAGTTACTAAATCCGCAGCAATGTCATCAGCCGCTGTCATTTTTTTGTTACTGAATTCACCCTCCACAATCAAGGAAGATGCTAGCGAAAACTCGGATTTAGCCTCTGAAATAAACCGAGAGGTTGATTGACTTCGAGCAACATAATAAAGCAGATTTCTGACAAGATCTTCGGGTGGTGCCTGACGCATCCCTAAAGCACCTGATTCGACCAGTGATTTTACCTGCCGGTCAACTTGGCGTAGTAACATTTTGATCGCGACACTGATCTCAATCGAACCATTCAGCAAACCTTCCAACACCGCTATACATATCTTCCACAGAGCTTGTGGCGGGAACCCTTTGCTGAGCTTCACCAATCGGGCACAAACTTTTGCCAGATAATTCAGATTATTTTTGACATCATTTCCACGAATTACACCCAACAACGCAACCTGAAACATTTGCCGTAGTTTTTGCGCAATCTCTATCAGTTCACTATCAGGAATGGACAACTGATCGTTGTCAATTGCCTGATTTAAACCACTAAGATCCGGCGCGAACAAAACAGTTTCCGAGAGCAAATGCTCACCCCGGGCTGCCCGCAGGTCATTCAAAACTGGGATTAGCATCGTAGGTAAGCGGTGACGAGATAGCTTTACCTGCTCAAGATATAGTGGGCATTGAGTAATCGCATTTTGCAACACAACCAAGGCATCTTCAATGTGACTACTGTGAATATTGTGCTGAATCAGCCCGTCGGCCAACGCTTCCATTTCTTCGGCTAGAAGCGCTGCGTCAGGGAACTCGACCATTTGCAAAGTCCGATGTACCTGGTGAATATGCGAAAGAAAAAATCGCAAGTTAGAATCATCATCTCGATTAATAATGAACGCTTCGAGTGACAGAGACGCCTGTTTTAGAGTCTCATCTATCTCTCCAGTCACCCAATCCAGCGCGATAAAATCCTGACGCTCACTCATAAATATACAACCTTGTAGTTGGTCATGTGCTAGCAGCCGATATCTAAAACCAACCGTTCATGCTCAGCTATTATTGCTATTTCTAGTATATGCCTGCGCCGCTCGATCAGTACTTCGGCTCATCAAAAGGTGTTTCCAACCCATTGGCTCTCCCGGAGCAATAAGCAGTAAGCCATTGAGTTTTAAACACTTTGCCAAAACATCCAAAAATTCTAGCTGTACTTCATAACGGAATTGCATCAGTACATTCCGACAACAGATAGCATCCATTTCCAATTCAGGAGCGATATCGAGCTCTAGGATACTATCTCGCATAAAACATATTCTAAGCCTCAAGTCCGCTGCGACTTCATAGCGAACATCAGTAAGTCGGAAAAATGCTTGTTTTTCATTGCCGGCAACATTCCGTCCAAGTATCGCTGCGAATAACAACCTTCTTTAGCGACGGCTACCACCGTCAAAACAATATCAGCGCCGTCACGAAAAAAAGCGGAGCTCCTTCATAAACACTCTACAGACGAGGTGCATCCACTCTACGAGTCCATCCGGCACCGCACTTATCTATCGATAAGGATTAATCGTAGTCTATAATGTCAGCCTTTCACATTCGAAGGTTCAAACCCTTCCGAAAATTGACAGAGGCAGAAAAAATCGCCGAGCGCTTCCAGAGTAGTTTACCTGCGAACATATTTTTCGATACTGAATTCCGGCAGGTCATCAAGCCAGCCGGAGAGCATCTGTCATTTTTCCTCATTGTAAAAAAGTCACACTTGCGACGATTACAGGTAAATCAATCAACTACAGCTAATGCAGCCTTTGACTCGGCTACCTCAACCGCCCCGTCGTAAATGTTTTTTACGTGCCCAAGCTCAACGACGGAGCCATCTTCGTCGGGTAGCTTGAAACCTGCTACCGATTCACGTAATTCGTTAGCCATGCCCGCAAGGTTACCAATTGATTCGGCTGTTGCCGTTGTGCCGGAAGACGTTTGTGTTGTGATTTCTTGAATAACATTCATCGTATTAGATATATGACCAGCGGAAGACGCTTGCTGACGTGCAGCATTGGAGATGTTTTGAATCAGCTCCGCTAATTCTTGAGATACTTTTTCGATTTCTTCCAGTGCCGTTCCTGCGTCTTGAGCAAGACGCGCGCCCCGAACAACCTCTGCGGTAGTTTGTTCCATCGAAATAACAGCCTCGTTAGTATCAGACTGAATAGTTTTAACCAGCGCTTCAATCTGCTTAGTCGCGGCGGAGGAACGCTCTGCCAATCGCTGTACTTCATCCGCGACTACAGCAAAACCTCGTCCCGCATCTCCTGCCATCGACGCTTGAATCGCGGCATTCAGAGCCAGAATATTTGTTTGGTCAGCAATATCGTTAATCAACGATACGATATCGCCAATTTCTTGTGAAGATTCACCTAATCGCTTAATTCTTTTCGATGTTTCCTGAATTTGCTCACGAATGTTATCCATCCCGTTTATAGTATTCTGCACCACCTCTGCACCGGTGTTTGCAATCGCTACTGACCTCTCGGCAACGCCCGATGATTCCGAGGCGTTCGAAGATACCTGATCAATGGTGACTGCCATTTCGTTAACAGCTGCCGAAGCACCTGCAATTTCCTGTGCTTGATGCTCGGATGCCTTTGCAAGATGCAGTGCCGTGGATTGCGTTTCCTGAGCTGCACCGGATACTTTTACCGCGGTATCATTTATCTGAGAAACTAGAATTCTCAAATGATCGATAGTGAAGTTAATCGAATCAGCGATTGCGCCGGTAAAGTCCTCGGTTACCGTTGCCGTAGTCGTCAGATCACCGTCGGCGAGATCGGCTAACTCATCAAGTAAACGCAAAATAGCCGCTTGGTTTCGTTCATTGGTCTCTCCAGTTTCGCGGAGTCGGTATTGAGTGTTACGAAAGGTCTGAATACCAATCATTGCCAAAGAAAATAAAGTGATTGCGACAAAGATCAATGCCCGAGGTCCGGTTATGGTCCGCTCACTTTCAAGCACGGTAATTTTCTCGGCTAATTTACTGGTAGCTTCCATCATCTGAGGTGAATCAACCACAATTTCGTTTGCCGCTGTACGGGCTTTTAGGAGATCTGGGGATGCCTGAAAAATTTCGTCCACAGAGTCGCTAACAAATTCAAACAACTTATTAATTTCTTCCAATGAAGCCTTCGCATCACCATCGGTAACGCGGGAAATACCCATGGCATTGTTGCCCTGCAGCATACCATTCAATACTGAGCCAAATAGACTAGCATCAAGATTAAACTGGTCGGCAGTTTCAGTTGCTCCGCCGCCCCCTTGTAACATCTTGTCAACGTTGCGCGCTATACGCTCAGCCAGCCACGATTGGCGCTGAGCAACTGCGACCTGATCCGCTGGCGCTTTGTTGACCAGCAAAATCTCCACAACATTATTGTATTCTGCCTGCAATTCCGGGATCGAATCATTCAACGTTTTGGCAACTTCGTGCAAAAACAAGATACGTTCGCGGTTGTCAACGACCGTTGAAGAGGCGGTATTAACGTTTTGCCAAAGTCCGTCGAGCTCGCTCAGCTCATCAACCAACAAACGCTGGGGAGATGGTAATAAAGCATTACCATTTTTCAATATTCCGATGGTTTGGTTAAAATGGTTTCGTGATTTTGACAACTCATCAAACGCCGCAGCTTCACCGGCTGTCGCACGGCGAGAGCTTGTCGATATCTGCTGCGAGAGGATCCTCAGCTCACCGGTTAACTCGAGATAGCGAGCATCATAGCCGGCATCTCTGAATACGAGATAAGCACTCACGCTGGCACCAATAATACCGGCGACCATCAAGAATAGGAAAAAGCTTATGGCTCGGTTTGTGGGCAGTTTGCCTGCCGCGCCTCTCGTTTTAGCATTCATGCCGGGTCTCTCCGCTGCGAGTTCTGGTTAACTAAAGCTATTGACTACAAGGTTAAAAATAGAACGACTGTCCACTAGTTGGCTGCCGCATTAAAAAATTCCGCGTTTTTCGCCAGTTTAAACGGACTAAAAACTGACCAAACTTCATCATTGTGTTGATATGATCCGGCTAAAAATGGCTTTAGCGGTGCTACACTTTCCGGGGTTTCATGACTGAAGTTTTCCGCCGGTATATGCTGCATGCCATAAACTTCACTAACTATTAATCCACTGTAAAGGTCTCCCAACTCCAACGTCAGCACCTTCCGATTTTTACGGCTACCCAAACTGCTACCGAAAAAATTTTCTAAATCAAACAGAGGCAACAAGCGACCGCGAACGTTAGCGACGCCGCGCACCCACGGCTGTACGCCAGGAAGGCTAGTCGCGGCAGGCTGGGCGAGAATTTCCGCAATTTCGCCCATCGGTGCAACAAATCGATGGCCAACTAGTTTGAACCCAATACCCGACCACTCGGGTTGGCTGTTTTTCTGTGCCGGCAACCCCTTAGCAGCAGCGACACTTCGCTGGGCCATATCCAGCAATGTTGCAAACGGCTCTATTGGACTATCCATATCAAAAGTTCCCCTTTAGCCCAGCACAGCATATATCGTATCGAGTAGCGCGCTGTCTTCAATGGGTTTCGTCAGATAACCCTTAGCCCCCTGGCGCTGACCCCAGAGGCGATCCGTTTCCTGGTCTTTGGTTGTAACAATAATAACTGGAATATGACTTGTGCTGGCATTTTTACTGAGCTGGCGGGTTGCCTGAAAGCCATTTAATCCGGGCATAACGATATCCATCAATACTACATCAGGCAACGTCTCTTTAGCTTTAGCAACGCCATCTTCGCCGCTGTCAGCCGTAATCACCTCATACCCGTGTTTATCCAATATTCTCGTCATTCTATGGGTTTCCGTCGGCGAATCATCAACGATTAAAACTCGAGCCATACATCCTCCACCACTACTACATCGTCATGCCTGATTTTATTACACGGATTACTAATCATAGTTTTATCCCACATGAGCTTCAATCGCACCGAAAAGCTCATTTTTACTGAAAGGCTTAGTTAGGTATTCATCTGAACCAACAATACGACCCTTAGCCTTGTCAAATAGCCCGTCCTTGCTAGACAGCATAATAACTGGAGTTTGTTTAAATTCGCTGTTATTTTTAATCAAGGCGCAGGTCTGATAGCCGTCTAACCGTGGCATCATAATATCGACAAAAATAATATTTGGCTTGGTATCAGCTATTTTAGCCAGTGCGTCAAAACCATCGGTAGCAGTAATCACAACACAACCTACCTTCTTCAGCAACGTCTCCGCCGTCCGACGGATTGTCTTACTGTCATCGATCACCATGACCTTTAGATTTTCAAAATTCCCTTCCATACCCACAGCCTTTATTAGCAATATTCAATCTTGTTACAGTCCCCTCTCCGAGAGCCCTGCCCATAAATAATTAATGCAGTATCAGGCTTTGTCGATAAGTCTAAAATAAATAGAGTAAAATTCTGACAGAGCGCCTCATAACCTGAGCCTTGATTTGTAAGCATTAGCAACGTACCGTATTGCTGATAACAGTATAGAAGCCGATTGTCATCTCGCCTACTCCTTTAAGTGAGAAGCAGCTAGCAACTTTAAGTATAACTCAACGCTATTGTCGCCGATTGAGTCATTTTGTGAGAAAACAATGAAAATACGTCTCGGCGTGGTGATGGACGCGATTGAATCCATCAATATCAAAAAAGATACAACCTTGGCCATGCTGTGGGCAGCGAGTGAGCGCGGCTGGCAGCTCAGCTATATGAGACAACAGGACCTTTATCAGTCAGGCGGAGAGCCAAGGGCCAAAGTCCGCCCGCTCGAGGTTTTCAAGGATACTGACGACTACTATCAGCTTGCAGAGGCGGAAGACATCAACCTCGGCGAACTTGATGTAATTCTGATGCGCAAAGATCCACCTTTTGATAATGAGTTCATTTATAGCACGTATATTCTGGAAGCCGCTGAAAGACTCGGCACTCTCGTTGTCAACAAACCTCAAAGCCTTCGGGACTGCAATGAAAAAATGTTCGCCACTCAGTTCCCAGAATGCTGCCCACCGTTAGTCGTCAGCCGCGACAATGAAATACTTCGCGATTTTCATCGGCAGCACAAAGACGTCATTTTCAAGCCCCTTGACGGCATGGGTGGAACATCGATTTTTCGAGTCAAAGAAAACGACCCCAATCTGGGCGTCATTCTCGAAACACTGACTGATTTTGGGGGACAATCAATTATGGCTCAGCGCTTTTTGTCAGATATCACTAAAGGCGACAAACGCATCTTGTTAGTTGACGGAGAGCCTGTAGACTATTGTCTGGCACGGATACCCTCGCAAGGAGAAACCCGCGGCAACCTAGCTGCTGGTGGCACCGGTCGAGCACAACCAATAACGGAGCGCGACCGCTGGATTGCGAATCAGGTTGGCCCAACACTCAGGGAAAAAGGGTTACTCTTCGTCGGCATCGATGTCATTGGTGATTATCTCACTGAGATCAATGTTACCAGCCCTACCTGCGTGCGCGAAATTGACAACGCATACGACATGGATATCGGCGGATCGTTAATGGACGTCATCAGCCGTAAGTTAGCGGGTAATTAGTAGCAAGTCTCTAAACTAGTTTAGCCTTGCCGGCTAAACTGTTATTACGCTGATAGTTACATCCCAGAAATCTGGAATACTAGGCACATGGCGCTGGCAATCAATAACTATGCTCGCATAGCGGGACAGGGCTTTAACCATGATCGGCTCGGGTTTGCATTCTGCCTTGCCTTGGCACTTCATGCGGCGTTTATACTCGGAGTTAGTTTTAATCGCGAGGAGCGGCCCACCGCCTCATCAAAACTTGAAATTACCCTAGCCCACCATCGCAGCGAAAAAACGCCTGAGAAAGCTGACTTCCTCGCCCAAAATAATCAGGAAGGTAGTGGCAAACTTGAAGAAAAAGCGATGCTCACTGCTACGGAGATAGCTGATTATCAGGACACGCAAATTCGTCAAATAGATCAACCTTCGCGCAGCCAAAGCGAAGCGCGCATAGCGGCTAATCCGGAATTGACTACCTCTGCTGACAGCCAATTCAGCAGTATCCAACGACAATCACAGGACCCATCTGCAGAGCACAACCAGCAACGACAAGACGATATGTCAATGGAGCAGCGCAACAAAGAGATTGCCAGCCTTGAAGCGAAGTTGGATATACAAGAATACGCTTATGCGAGACGCCCCCGAATTCGCCGCCTAACGTCGGTGGCGACGAAGCAGGCCGATGACGCACTGTACTTAAACAACTGGCGAGCCAAAGTGGAAGCCATAGGCAACCAACACTACCCAGGTCAGGCCAAACAAAGACAACTTTTTGGTGATTTGCGGATGGTTGTCTCGTTATTACCTAACGGCGATGTTTATCAAGTAAAAATCCTGAAGTCTTCAGGACATAAAATCCTCGACCAAGCCGCCTTAAAAATTGTTCATTTGGCAGCTCCCTATGACGCATTTCCAAGCCAGATGCAAAAAGAGGTTGATATCTTGGAAATCATCCGGACATGGCGCTTTCATAAAAATAAACTGTCTGCGAGCACGTAAACTCCAACATTGATAGTTGAGTCGGCCCTATCCAGATTCACGGTAGGATTTTTTTAACACGCAAATGAACCAAAAAACTCGATAACAATTGCATCAACGTCTTAAAAATCTGAACTATCCATCCGATAAACTCTAATTAAGACCTTGTCATCCTCCAGCAACGCCTCAATAATAACGCCATGGATATATTAACCACCAGTTCTAGTCTTAAAGATCATTTCCTGATTGCACTGCCTGCATTGAGTGATGGCATCTTCGCCAATAGCATTACGTATATCTGTGAACATAACGAGTACGGAGCCATGGGAATTGTCATTAATCATCCGCTAGACTTGTCCCTCGGTGACGTTTTTCATCAACTTGACATCGAAAACGTCTCGCGTGATCACTCGGGCCAGATACTTTCAGGCGGACCCGTTCATATGAATCGCGGCTTTATTTTGCATCGGCGCACTGACGATAAGTGGGACTCAACCGTCCATGTTTCCGACCAAATAGCGCTCACTACATCACAAGATATTCTCAGTGCCATTGCCCACGACCAAGGCCCCTGCGATAGCCTGGTTGCATTAGGTTATGCGGGATGGGAAGCGGGGCAACTAGAGCAGGAACTCGGTGAGAACGCTTGGTTAACTCTGCCGGCGGACAGCCACATTATGTTCAATATGCCGATCGACCAAAAAGCAGCAGCCGCTGTCGCTAAAATAGGCGTCGATCTGGCGTTAATCTCTCCTCTCGCCGGTCATGCTTAAACAATGCCTGATCATCGTAGGGACAGCGCAGCTTTCAATAATGTTTTGTGTTTTGACTTTGGCACTAAATCGATCGGCTTAGCCATTGGACAATCTATTACCAATACGGCAAACCCACTCACCGAACTGAAAGCGAAAGACGGAGTACCTAACTGGGAGCAAATCAAGAAAATTATCGACGAATGGCAGCCTGATTTATTGCTCATTGGACTACCACTCAACATGGATGGCAGCTTTTCAGAATTAAGTCAGCGGGCAAAAAAGTTTGCTAATCGCCTGCATGGCCGTTTCGGCTTGCCGGTTTCGATGGCCGATGAGCGCTTAAGCAGCTATGAGGCGAAAGGAGAAATCATCCAACAAACAGGCTCCCGTGATTTCAAACGAAATAACGTTGATAGTCTGGCAGCTAAAATTATTTTGGAAAGCTGGTTAATCCAACCCGACTTACTGTCTCCGAATGATTAACCTACGGCAGCCATAGCTAACGACCATACTTAGTCCCTTTGTCATTTTCAGCATCGTCCTCGAGTGACAGCCCTCCCACCGCATGATTTGAATGGTACAAACTACCGTCGCCCGCCAATTTAATCATTAGTCGCAAATCATTAGAGGAATCTGCATGGGAGAGCGCATCCTCATAGGTTATTTCTCCCGCACTGAATAATTCAAACAATGCCTGGTCGAAAGTTTGCATCCCCATTTCGCTTGATTTAGCCATCACTTCTTTCAAAGCGTGAACATCCCCTTTTCGAATCAAATCCTGCGCCAGCGGCGTATTCAACAGTACTTCAATGCATGCCCGACGCCCCTTGCCGTCGGGAGTAGGTATAAGCTGCTGCGCAACGATAGCACGGAGATTTAGCGATAAATCCATCCATAGCTGACGATGACGATCAGCTGGAAAGAAATGTAATATTCGATCGAGTGCCTGGTTGGCGTTGTTTGCATGTAATGTACATAAACAGAGATGACCGGTCTCCGCAAAGGTAATAGCATGCTCCATCGTTTCACGAGAACGCACCTCACCGATCACGATGACATCCGGTGCTTGCCGCAGCATATTTTTCAAACCAACTTCAAAACTCTCCGTGTCAATACCCACTTCTCGCTGGGTAACAATACAACCCTCATGCTGATGAATGTATTCGATAGGGTCTTCAACAGAAATAATATGACCTTTCGAATTTCGATTTCGGTGACCAATCATTGCGGCCAACGATGTTGATTTACCCGCACCCGTCGCGCCAACAAAGATCACCAGGCCACGTCTGGTCATCGACAACTCTTTAACGATTTCAGGTAACCCGAGGTCCTCGGTACGCGGAATCGTTGTCTCAATACGCCGCAAAACCATTCCTGCCAAATTACGCTGGTAAAATGCACTTGCTCTGAATCGACCAATACCTCGTGCACTGATAGCAAAGTTACATTCTTTCTCGCGAATAAAACTTTCTCGCTGGCTTTCAGTCATAACCCCCAGAACAGTTTCCCGAGTTTTTTCAGGACTCAATGGACTGGTAGTGACAGGCAGAACACGACCATTAACTTTGATCGAAGGAGGCACGCCAGCCGTTATAAACAAATCCGACGCGCCTTTCTCAACCATGACTTTTAATAGTTTATCAATATCCATTTTAACTCCTGCCTACATCTAGTCACGTAACAACGACTAGATTATTGGCCATAAACTTCATCATTAAAAATTTTCAGGGAAACGAGCTTTTTCACGAGCGACGTCGCGACCTATCAGCCGCTTATCCACTAGCTCGGCTAAACACTGATCCATCGTTTGCATACCAGAAGCGCTGCCCGTCTGTATCGCCGAATACATTTGTGCCACTTTGTCTTCGCGAATCAGATTGCGAATAGCAGACGTACCCAGCATAATTTCATGCGCGGCGACACGCCCACCACCGGTCTTTTTAAGTAATGTTTGCTCAACAACCGCCTGCAGTGATTCAGATAGCATCGAACGAACCATTGACTTTTCTTCAGCCGGAAACACATCAATTATACGGTCAATAGTTTTTGCCGCTGAGGTTGTGTGCAAGGTACCAAACACTAAATGCCCCGTTTCTGCTGCGGTCATTGCTAGTCGAATAGTTTCTAAATCGCGTAATTCGCCCACTAGGATGATATCCGGATCCTCACGGAGAGCCGACCTTAAGGCCTCATTAAAGCCGTGAGTATGCCGATGAACTTCACGCTGGTTTACCAGACATTTCTTGGATTCGTGAACAAATTCGATGGGGTCCTCGATAGTGAGGATATGCTCATATTTATTATCATTGACGTAATCCACCATCGCAGCAAGCGTGGTAGATTTACCGGAACCTGTTGGTCCCGTGACGAGCACCAGACCGCGCGGCGCCATGGATACATCCCGGAAGACCTGACCCATGCCTAACTCTTCCATCGTCAAGACTTTTGAAGGGATAGTTCGAAATACCCCTCCCACCCCACGATTTTGATTGAATGCGTTCACCCGAAATCTTGCTACGCCGGGTACTTCGAAGGAAAAGTCGGTCTCAAGGAACTCCTCAAAGTCCTTACGTTGTTTGTCATTCATGATTTCATAAATGAGACTGTGAACCTGCTTGTGGTCCATTGGCGGCAAATTGATTCTACGTACATCACCATCAACCCGTATCATCGGCGGCAATCCTGCCGACAAATGTAAATCGGAAGCGCCTTGCTTGGCACTAAATGCCAATAGTTCTGTTATGTCCATGCGGTTCCTTGATAACTCAATAGATTTTTGGAGAGACAAATAGCTGTTTTGAGTATAATAGAGGTTTTAAAATACGCCTTAAATACCTGCTCCGAGTAAAACAACTGTGAGTCAGGTCACAACTGACAGAAGTTTCTGTCATCGAAATGAATCTTATGCAACAACTCATAGCATTAAATATAGCAAAGGTTAGAGATCGCATCCGCAATGCGGAAGAAAAATATCACCGAAAGCCAAATACCGTTGCTCTAATGGCAGTCAGTAAAACTCGCTCCGCTGATGAAGTGCGTCAGGCTATTGCCGCCGGCATTACCGATATCGGCGAGAATTACCTGCAAGAGGCACTGGACAAACAACTGCATCTAACTGATATCGACGTGTACTGGCATTTCATTGGCCCCATTCAGTCTAACAAAACTCGGGCTATCGCCGAACATTTTGATTGGGTTCATAGTGTTGACCGTCTAAAGATAGCCCTACGACTCAATGACCAAAGACCATCAGGCATGCCACCACTTAACGTGTGCTTGCAGGTAAATACAAGCGACGAAAACAGTAAAGCCGGTGTTTCGCTGGAGCAGCTGGCATCTTTGGCAGAACAGGTTGATAGCTTACCGCATATTAAGCTTCGGGGGTTAATGTCGATACCTCAGGCGAGCGACCAAGCAGATGAACAACAGGCAGCTTTTGCAGTACTCCATCACGCCTTCAATAAGCTCCAAAAAACCTGCAACGACCTAGATACGCTGTCGATGGGTATGTCAGCAGACATGGAGGCGGCGATTGCCGAAGGGAGCACCGTGGTTAGAATTGGCACAGATATTTTTGGCCCCAGATAATAGTGCCATTGTTGTGACTATAACTCGCCCATCCATATCTCGCATTACCCCATGCTGCTATAATCTAAAGTCAGTAAAATTTGCTGTCATCAGCAACTTCTAAGGAATTTTTTGTGTCTCATCCTACTATCGCGTTTATTGGGGCTGGTAACATGGCCAGCAGTATTATTGGTGGTCTTGTCACCGAAGGGTTTTCTGCCGAGCAGATCATCGCCAGCGACCCTTATCCTGCTTCTTTGGAAAGACTGCGGGACATCGCTAAAGTCGAGACAACGGACGACAACCAACACGCTATAGCCAATGCCGATGTCGTTGTTTTGGCGGTAAAGCCACAAGTCATGAAGCCCATCCTTGAAGATCTGGCAAACAGCGCGCAATTGCATAAACCACTGGTGATCTCTATTGCTGCAGGTATCAAAGTTAAAAGCCTTGACCAATGGCTTGGTGGAGGTATGCCCATCGTTCGCTGTATGCCCAACACCCCCGCGCTGGTTCAGACCGGCGCTACAGCCTTGTATGCAAACCCCGTCGTTAGCGAGCACCAGAAACGACTGGCTGATCAGATTTTAGGCGCGGTAGGCATCGCCTTGTGGGTTAGCGAAGAGCAAGCTCTTGACGCTGTTACTGCAGTTTCAGGCAGTGGCCCGGCATACTTCTTTTTGGTAATGGAAGCCATGCAGGCTGCCGGTGAAAGTATGGGCCTCAGTGCCGAAACAGCAAAACAACTGACCCTGCAAACGGCGTTAGGTGCCGCTAAAATGGCGATGTCAAGCGACGTAGATACTGCAGAATTACGACGCAGGGTTACCTCTCCGGGAGGCACGACTGCAGAGGCGCTAAAAGTACTCGAGAACCGAAACTTAAAAGATATATTCCTGCAAGCACTGAAAGCAGGCCGAAATCGATCTGAGGAACTAGCCGAAATACTTGGCGATGGTAAATAATAACACTGGAAATTTACCAGCTTCGCCACTGATAATAGTATTTTCCGACACGACTATTTATGTCACTCATTGACAATCATACAAGCCGGTATTCAATCCGGAAAAGGCCACGACTCTATGGATGCATTGCGAGATATTGCCAATTTATTGATTCAGACACTTTGCCAGCTATTTTTATTAGCGCTAATAATGCGGGTGCTACTTCAGCTGGCTCGGGCAGATTCCTACAATCCAATTTCGCAATTTCTAATCAAGGTGACCCAACCACTACTAAAACCCATACGCCGCTTCATCCCCAGCATTGGCAAAGTCGATACGGCAACAATTATTGCCATTTTACTCATACAGATGTTAACTACAGCCGCCTTGGTAGCTCTTCAGGGGTATAGTATTCCCAATCCTCTCGACCTGCTGAGTTGGGCTGTTTTAGGTACACTAGGAATGCTGATAAATATCTATTTTATTGCCATCCTTGCATCAATCATCATCAGCTGGGTTGCGCCGGGGAGCTATAATCCACTGATATTATTATTACATCAGCTGACAGAGCCGGTGATGGCGCCGTTCCGTAAAATTGTTCCGGCAATGGGCGGTCTCGATTTGTCGCCCATTTTCGTATTTTTGACGATTAATGTTTTACAAATAATGCTCAGCCATATCGCCGCAAGTGTTAGTTTACCGGTCGCCTACGTTATAGGTATTTAATGCCAACTGACCGCTAGCTAGCTTTTGCCGATGTCAGTATACCCATCATGACGACCTTCAACGTAGTAATAGGTCGGCAAGAAGGCCGTTCTATTATTAATAGGCCAGAAAAACATACAGTGAACTGGCTATTGCATAGCCCTGATTGAATTATTAGACTCGCAAACTGCACAATAAATGGACCTAAGAATGCCAGAGCAATCTGTCGGAATAGTCACCCCTCAATCCCATCATTTCGCGCAACCGATCGAACTCGCCTGCGGCCGCTCGCTGATGCAGTATGATCTGGTTTACGAAACCTATGGCAAACTCAACAGCGACTGCTCCAACGCCATACTTATTTGCCACGCACTGTCCGGACATCACCACGCAGCGGGCTATCATCATGAAAACGAAACCAAACCTGGATGGTGGAATAGCTATATCGGCCCCGGAAAGCCGATCGACAGTGATCAATTTTATATTGTTAGTGTCAACAACATTGGGGGCTGCCATGGCTCCACTGGCCCAAAATCTATCAACCCTGAAACTGGTACGCCCTGGCAAAATGACTTCCCCCTGTTGCGCTGTCGAGATTGGGTGAATACTCAGCGAGAACTGATGAAGGTATTGGGCATTCAACAGTGGGCGGCCGTGATCGGCGGTAGTTTGGGCGGCATGCAGGCTATGCGCTGGGCCCTAGAGTATCCCGATGAAGTCCGCCACTGCGTTGTCATTGCTTCAGCATTAAAATTGTCTGCGCAAAATATTGCGTTTAATGAGGTCGCTCGTCAATCCATCAGTTCCGATCCAAACTTTCACAGCGGCTATTACATGAGTCATAACGTCATTCCAAAACAGGGCCTGCGATTAGCCAGGATGATCGGGCACATTACCTACTTGTCTGAAGATGGAATGGGGCAAAAGTTTGGCCGTGAATTAAAAACTGGAAATTTCAGCCTGGGCAATGATGAAGTCGTCGAATTCGAAGTTGAGAGTTATCTCAGGTATCAGGGCGACGTCTTTTCTGGAAGCTTCGACGCCAACACTTATATTTTAATGACCAAAGCGCTAGATTTTTTTGATCTCGCTCGAGAATATAATGACGACCCGGTAGAGGCCTTTAGCAATGCCACCTGCTCTTTTTTGGTTGTTTCGTTTACTTCTGACTGGCGCTTTTCCCCGGAGAGGTCCCGTGAAATTGTGGATGCTCTTGTTGCCGCCAGAAAACCCGTTAGTTATGCTGAAATTGAAGCCGACTTTGGTCATGACGCCTTTCTAATTTCGAATGAACGTTACGAAAAGGTGTTCCGAGCTTATATGCAACGAGTGGCAGGGGAGACAGTCTGATGCGTTTTGATTTACAACTCATCCCCGACTGGATACGTTCAAAAGCTCGCGTACTTGATCTGGGTTGCGGCGACGGGTCTCTGCTCTGCAAATTGATAGCAGAAAAGAATGTTGATGGCCTTGGGATAGAAATAGACGAAGATCATATTACAGAGTGTATTGACAAGGGACTCAATGTTGTCGAACACGATCTAAACCAGGGTTTGGCGACTTTTCGAGAAAACAGTTTTGACGTAGTCGTTATGGCCCACGCCTTACAAACACTTCGCGACCCTCACTTGGTCATCAATGAAATGTTGCGGGTAGGCAGAGAGTGTATTGTTACCTTTCCTAATTTTGCCCACTGGCGTTGCCGATGGCATCTTGGCCAGCAAGGTCGTATGCCTGTGTCAAAATTTATGCCTTATAACTGGTATGACACTCCCAACATCCACTTTTGCACAGTAAAAGATTTCGAGGCACTGTGCGAAGATAATGGCATTCGGATATTAGCGAGCACCGTTGTCGCTGATGACAGCAGTGAAAGCACAATGGGGCGCCTGATGCCGAACTTATTCGGTGTCACCGCTGTCTATCATATCAGTCGATGAAAATTTGAGGCACATGGCATGAAAAAATTAGTAATTGTTCTTTTCAGTTTCATATTTTTTGCGGCTGATTCAATGGCTGAAAACACAAAAGTTTTTGGTGACTACGATGTCCACTACAACGTACTCAACTCTACCTTTATAAGCCCAGAAGTTGCAAAAGCCTATGGTATTGTCAGAGGAAAAAACCGCGCATTAATCAATATCGCCGTTAGACGGCGATTAGACAAAGGGGTCACAACAGCAAAAAAAGCTATCGTCAACGGCAACAGCTCTGACCTCATTCACACTGCCGCATTAAAATTTGATGAAATAGTGGAACAGGAAGCCATTTACTATATTGCAGAACTACGCTTTAACAACAAAGAGCTTCGGACCTTCACTATCAACATTCAACCCGACCCTAACATAGCCCCCTACACACTCAAATTTTCCAAGACGCTTTACGTCGATCAATAGGCCAGTTTATTATGCAAAAAATCGTCCTAGCCAGCGGCAATGTAGGCAAACTAAAAGAATTCCAGCAGCTACTATCGGGCTGTGGTTTTGACGTCGTACCGCAATCAGATTTTAATGTGCCTGAGGCGGAGGAGACCGGTTTAACCTTTGTCGAGAACGCCATCATAAAAGCGCGCAATGCCGCTCAATATACAGGATTACCGGCAATTGCTGACGATTCAGGACTAGAAGTGGATGCCCTTAATGGGCAGCCCGGTATTTATTCTGCGCGCTTTTCTGGCCCAAACGCAACGGACGAGACCAATAATACCAAGCTGCTCAGTGAACTCACCAACATCCCTAAACACCAACGATTGGCACACTATCAATGTCTGTTGGTCTTTATTCGACATGCAACAGACTCAACGCCGATTATTTGTCAGGGACGATGGGATGGAGCAATACTTTTAGAGGCCCGGGGAGTCGGTGGTTTTGGCTATGACCCCTTATTTTGGGTAGCTGATTACAGTTGCAGCGCTGCTGAAATGGAACCGGCGATAAAAAACACAATCAGCCACCGCGGAAGAGCTATGGCAGCACTTCTTGATCAACTTAAGGCGCACTCCGTCTGACTCAAGCCGCAATTAGCCTGCGCGCTTAAATAAGATATCCCAAACACCGTGCCCCAAAAGCTCGCCGCGCTTTTCAAATTTAGTGCTCGGTCTAAAGTCAGGTCGCGCGGAAAAACAATAAGGATCTGCCAGATTGGAGTACCCCTCAGCATCGCACATCACCTCCATCATATGCTCTGCATAGTCCTCCCAGTCTGTCGCTAAATGGAGAATACCTCCCTCTTTCAATTTTTTCCGCAGTTTTTGTACAAACAAGGGTTGGATCAGTCGCCGCTTGTGATGCTTTTTTTTGTGCCATGGATCGGGGAAATAAATCTGTATCCGGTCAAGGCTGCTGTCGGGAATACATTGATCGAGTACATCGACAGCATCGTCGTTAAACACTCGAATGTTATCGGCGCTAAATTCTTCCATTCCATGTAGCAGCTTTCCTACACCAGGGGTGTGCACCTCAATGCCGATAAAATCTTCACTGGGAGCGGCCTTTGCCATAGTAACCAGCGAAGCACCCATACCAAATCCAATCTCCAAATTTACCGAGGCAGACCGACCAAATAGCGTAGAAAAGTCAAGCAACCCAGAGCCGAGCAACAGGCCTTTGTCGGGCCAGAATTTATCATAGGCATTCTGTTGTCCCGGCGTCATACGTCCCGTGCGCAATACAAAGCTGCGAATACGTCGATATTTTTCCGGTATTGATGTGGGACCGCCACTATCCTTTTGATTCGTCATGTTACTACTCACCAACACCCTTGTAGGCAGCCGCCACCAACATAAGCCAACCGATAATCAATACAACTCCACCTATTGGAGTGATTGCGCCCAACCATCGAAATCCGGTTAGCGCCATCACATATAGGCTGCCAGAAAATATCAACGTTCCTATAATGAAAAACCCTCCGCTCCAGTTGAGCAAACCTAACTGCGGATAACGCAACAGCAACAGGCTCACAGCTAAAAGCGCAAAGGTATGATAAAAATGATATTGAACGCCCGTTTGGTAAATAACCAACAGATCTTCCGCAACCCGGTCCTTCAATCCATGAGCACCAAAAGCGCCAATAATAACGGCCATCAAGCCGCTCATTGCTGCCACTACTAGAAATAATTTTGCCATTAATAAAATCCTATACCAAAAAAAACCGCCCAAGGGCGGTTTTCTCGAAGTCAATAAAAGCGATTATGCTTCCATTGTAGCCCTGACTTTCTTCATTGCATTCTTTTCCAGCTGCCTTACCCTCTCAGCGGAAACACCGTACTTACCCGCCAAATCATGCAGCGTTGACTTGCTGTCTGATAACCACCGCGCTTGAATAATATCACGACTACGCTCATCCAGCTGCTCTAGCGCCAACTGTAAGTGCTGATTGCTATTTTGTTCCCAATCAGCGTCTTCCAACAACATCGCCGGGTTGGCAGAATGGTCTTCCAAATAATGCGCCGGTGCTACAAAACCATCATCTTCGTCATCAGCGCCGGCGTCAAAACCCAGATCCGATGCAGTCAAACGACTTTCCATCCGACGAACTTCTTTAACATCGACATTTAAGTCTTCAGCAATAGCATGTGCTTCTTTTTCGTTCAGCCATGCAAGCTTCTTCTTGGCGCCACGAAGATTAAAAAACAATTTACGCTGCGCTTTTGTTGTGGCTACTTTAACAATACGCCAGTTACGAAGAATATACTCATGCATCTCGGCTTTTACCCAATGCACGGCAAATGATACCAGTCTGACACCCTTTTCAGGATTGAAGCGCTTAACAGCCTTCATTAAGCCGATATTACCCTCTTGAATCAAGTCAGCTAGAGGCAAACCATACCCATTGTATGAACGCGCTATATGGACGACAAACCGTAAGTGAGCCATTACTAACTCTCGTGCAGACTCAAGATTCTCATGATAATAAAGCGCTTCCGCCAGCTCATGCTCTCGCTCAGCCGTCAATACAGGGAAGTTATTGACAGTCTGCATGTAGGCGTTGAGATTACTCCCAGGGACCAGGTTGACAGTCTGTAGTGCAGTACTCATAAATTTCTCCATGTTATCGATAATAATATTAGCACTCATCAAGTTAGAGTGCCAATAACAAAAAAGTTCATCGATAGAAGGTTTTCTAGTACCCAATATGAACTAAGAGGAAGAACTTTGAGCTAAATCAAGGGAGCTGTTAGTAATACGAGAAGATGGGCGAGGAGCAAGTCTCCGACCACTAGCGGGGCTCAATTTTTCCAAGGTGACGACTAACCGCCAACCACGCTCCGGCTAAGCCCAATGTGCCACTTGCCAACCACAGGAGCAGCGTTTCACCAAAGCCTAAGCCTAGCAGCTCAAATTGACTTTGATATAATCCGGCCAAATCAGCGACGGGGCCACTCAGCCAAACAACTACAACCGTAACAATGAACCATGAAACCAATCCACCACCCAGTCCATACCATAAACCCGTGTACAGAAAAGGCCTACGGACAAAGGCATTGGTTGCTCCCACCAGCTTAACAATGACGATTTCATCACGGCGACTTTCTATGGCTAACCGTATGGTATTGCCAATCACCAACAAAACACCGAACGACAGTAACGCAGCCAACGCAAACGTCATACGCTTACTCAGCGCCATGATGCCGTAAAGTCGCTGCACCCACTCCAGATCAATAATCGCCTGCTCAATCTGAGGCAACGCCTTCAGTTCCAGATAGAGCTGCTCGATAGCCGTCGTTGCCGTTTGCTGCTCCATAGGCCTTATAACAATGACTGACGGTAATGGGTTCTGATCTAAGTGCTCCAATACATCGCCGTATCCCGACAGTGATTGAAATTCCGCCAGCGCCTGACTTTGTGAGATAAATTCTACTTCGGCAATGTCTTCGCGAAGCTCCAACTTTTTCGCCAGCTGCCTGCCATCTGATTCCGACACCGCTTTGTTCACGAACAGTGAAATCTGGGCTGCGCCGTCCCAACCACTACTGACAGACTCAACGTTGGCTAACACAACCAATAAACCAGTCGGTAGTGCCAAGGCAATGCCAATCACCAACCAAGTCATTAAACTGGCTACCGGTGCCTGTAATAAGCGCAGTAAACTATCACTGGCGACTAACTGGTGGTGGGCTTTGTAACTACTAACTTTGTCGCGGATGCTGGTGCGGCTTTGACTGGCGCCCTTGTCTTTTCGAGAGTTACGACTATCGGCTCTGACCCCGTGAGGTCTTCCATCGCCAAGACTCAACTAACACCCCCTACAGACCCGGGAGTCGAGACTATGGCACCCTCTCTCAAAGTCATCATCCGATAGGGCAGTCGAGCAATTAAACTCAAATCGTGGCTGGCGATCAATACAGTGACGCCAACTTGATTAAATTGCTCAAACAAATGCATAATTTCCGCCGACAACTCCGGATCGAGATTTCCGGTAGGCTCGTCGGCCAATAATATTTTGGGCTTGTTCACCACCGCACGTGCTATGCCAACTCGCTGTTGCTCACCACCGGACAAAGTGACAGGCAACTGCTTTTCCCGGCTTAGTAAACCTACTTTATCCAGCGCAGCCCGAACTCGACGGCCAACTTCCCGTGGCCGATAACCCGCAATGATCAGCGGCAGAGCTACATTATCGTAGACGCTGCGATCGAATAACAGCTGATGATTTTGAAAAACAACACCAATATCACGCCGCAGCGCTGGTATTTTTCGAGCGGCTAAACCCCGCAGATTTTGACCATCAATGAGCACCTGGCCTTGGGTAGGCCGCTCCATCACCATCATTAATTTAAGCAAGGTACTTTTACCAGCACCACTATGCCCGGTTAAAAAAACCATCTCATTGCGTTCAATATGAAAGCTGACGCTTTTTAGAGCCTCATAGCCTCCCGGATAACGCTTGCTGACTTGATCGAACTTTATCATTGGAGAACTTGGTTACCGCACATCATTCACTGTTAAATAAAGCAGCGACAAAATCATCTGCTGCAAACGGCCGTAAATCATCGATCTGCTCACCCACACCAATAAATCGAATAGGCAACTGCAATTGTTTGCTGATGGCGAAAATAATACCACCTTTTGCTGTCCCGTCGAGCTTAGTAACGGTTACACCAGTCACACCGACGACTTCCTGAAACGCCTTGGCTTGCGACAGTGCATTCTGTCCGGTACCCGCATCTAACACCAGCATCACTTCATGAGGAGCGGTACTGTCGAGTTTACCCATAACTCTTACAACTTTTTTCAATTCTTCCATCAAATTGTCTTTATTGTGCAAGCGACCTGCAGTGTCAGCAATTAACACATCAACTTTTCGAGCCTGGGCTGCCTGCACCGCGTCAAAGATCACCGAGGCACTGTCCGCACCGGTGTGCTGCGCTATCACTGGAACATTATTCCGCTCTCCCCATACCTGTAACTGCTCAACAGCCGCTGCGCGAAAGGTATCACCGGCAGCCAACATGACGCTTTTACCTTCCGCCTGAAATCGCTTACCGAGTTTACCGATTGTGGTTGTCTTGCCCACACCGTTCACTCCAACCACGAGTATGACATAAGGCTTTTTAGTCTCGTCTATTTGCAATGGCTCCCGCGAATGCTCCAGCAATTCAGCCAATTCCTTTTGTAAACCGCGGTACAGCGCTTGCGGATCAGCCAGCTCACGACGCGACACTTGTTTAGCCAGAGTCTCCATGATATCCCGGGTGGCCTCAACACCAACATCAGCAATCAGCAGCTGTGTTTCCAGTTCCTCCAACAGCTCTTCATCAATTTCTTTTTTACCCAGAAAAAGTGTACCCATACCACTGGAAAAGCCGTCAGTGGTGCGCTTCAAACCCTGCTTTAAACGCAAGAAAAAACCCGCTTTAGAGTCGCCAGTGCCTATGGAATCTGTCGCTGTTACGACGCCACTACTGGCAAGCTCTCCATCAAGGCCTACTTCCGCCTCATTTACTACAACGGCGTCAGCGGGTATTTCCGCAGCAACCGACTCGGTATTAGACCCAAAATGGGCAGAGCTAATGAGAGTATCTTGCTCAAGAGGCACATCGGGAGTCTGACCATTTTCTGCTGTTGAAAACGGCTGATCTGGAGACTTCTGGTCAGGCTTGGCTGATTTGAAACGATCGAAAAACTTCATTAGTTGACGTAGCAGCTCATAATTATTGAACGGATGACAAGAGTGTTATCCTACCACCCTTAAGCTCAGAAACGGAGCATCAACCCACATATAAAATGGATCAACAATCACCCAGATATGAAATCTGCCAACGGTAAAAAAGATAAAGGATCCCACTCTAATCAGCTACGAATCATTGGCGGCAAATGGCGAGGGAGAAAATTGGCGTTCCCCTCGATCGAGGGTCTGCGACCTACTCCAGATAGAGTCCGAGAGACACTATTTAACTGGCTCGCAGCAGATGTATCTGCAGCCCGCTGCCTCGACTTATTCGCAGGTAGTGGCGCACTTGGGTTAGAGGCGTTATCCAGAGGAGCATCACAGGTTGATTTTGTTGATCGCTCCCCTGAGCCAATTAAACAGCTCATTGAAAATTTGCGCTTGCTTGGCGCTGAAAATGTTCGAGTGCAGCAAGACAATGCGCTGCAGTGGCTGCAGCAATTACAGCAATCACCTTACACCAATACCTACAACATCATTTTCCTTGACGCGCCATTTCATCAGGGACTAATAGCGGACTGCCTGAATTTGCTGACTTTCTGCCTGTCACCTGGTGGTAAAGTTTATCTTGAAATGGGCAGAGACGAAATATTGCCCGACATACCAGCCGACTGGCACTTGCATCGGGAAAAATTTGCCGGTCAGATTTGTTATCGATTATTTATCAGAGACGAGCAAAATTTGTCGACACAGGTATAATCGGTAGCCATACACTATTCAGTAGCAACCATCATAAAGGAAGTAACGAATGAATACGGTGATATACCCCGGCACATTCAATCCCATTACTAACGGTCATATTGATCTGGTACAAAGAGCTTCAAAACTGTTTGGCAAAGTCGTACTAGCTATTGCATACAGTGAGAGAAAGCAGCCTATGTTTTCATTGGATGAACGCATCGATCTATGTCAGCAGGCCTTGTCCCATCTCGATAATATCGAGGTGTGCGGCTTCAATAATTTATTGGTGGAATTTGCACAAAGCAAAAATAGCAATACGGTATTGAGAGGCGTTAGATCGATGAAGGATTTCGAATATGAAATTCAAATGGCAGATATGAATCGCGCCATGACGCCCGGATTTGAAACAGTGTTCCTAACCCCATCCGATGGACTGTCTTACATTTCGTCAACGTTGGTGAGAGAAATTTCCACGATGGGCGGTGACGTTTCGAGCTTTGTCCCCGCGATCGTTCTCGATGCCCTCAACGAGCGCATCAAATCTTGAGTGCCTATTTAACGACATACCCATGTCACTGATCATTACCGACGAATGTATTAACTGCGATGTCTGCGAGCCCGTATGCCCCAACGAAGCAATCTATCAGGGTGACGAGATCTATGAAATTGACCCCGCACTATGCACCGAGTGTGTAGGGCATTTTGATGAACCTCAGTGCCAGACGGTGTGTCCAGTAGACTGCATCCCAAAAGATCCAAACAGACAAGAGTCTCAACTGCAATTGCTGTCAAAATATCGACAACTCATTGCAGCTGAGCAACGATAGCGATAATCGCGACAGCGCTGGCGATTTACTCCTCGGTACTGGATATACCTTTGCTATAGCCAGAGTGAGTACATCCAAGGCAGCGCATGAAGGTTGCTTTTGCAGGGCCAACTACTAACGTATCAGCAGCACTTATAGCATTACCACCCGCCAAGGAGAGCGGCAAACTAACGACATACATTAGCGACCCGACAACTGTCGTTGCCAGTAATATGGGGCGTGCAATTAATAGATCGCCCGTCATTGCCATTGCTGACGGGTCTTCAGAAATAGCTTCCGAATAACCCATCTGCGGAACCACTAGCAGCGCTGCCAGGCTGAGACCCATTCCTAGCCGAGATAACTTATTAAGCAATTTTTTTCGTATTCCGATCATTTTTAGTCGCTCCTTTCATGCGGCGGTAATCTCGAGAGCATATTGGTACCCATACTGCCGATCGAGGCTTATTTGAAACTAGCTAGAGCCAAAAAGGGAAATAAAATAGAGCCCTTATAGCCGAGCAATAATAGACTCAAGACCTAACTTCGTCGCGAAGACACGATGAGTTTTTTGACAAATTGTGATTTTAAACATCGCTCAACGCTGACAATGTCGACAATACACGGTACTGCGCTGACCCAGCCTAATTTCAATCAAATGCTGGTCACATATGACGCAGGGCTTGCCACCGCGCCCATAGACTTTCAATGCCTGTTTGAAATAGCCAGGTTTACCATCACCCCCAACAAAATCCCGCAGCGTTGTCCCACCCTGCTCTATCGCCTGCGCAAGCACCTTTTTTACTTGATCGGCTAAAACCTGATACCGCTGCCTAGAAATTCTTCCCGAAGCTCGGTTCGGCTTGATGCCGGCAGCAAACAGCGCCTCGTTGGCATAAATATTTCCAACACCAACTACGTTTTTATTATCCATCAGAAAAGTTTTTACCGGAGCCTTACGCCCCCTCGATCGCTGATATAGCAGATCACCGTCAAAGTCTAACGACAAAGGCTCCGGCCCGAGAGAAGCTAACAGGCTATGTATGGGTTCGCTTGCTCCCTGCCACAATACACAGCCAAAACGACGGGGATCAGTGAATCGCATAGCAACGCCGTCATCCAGTACAAAATCAACATGATCATGGGCCATTGGAGGCTCGCTGGCATCGATAATCCGCAGACTTCCCGACATACCTAGGTGAATAATAATCGAACCGTTATCCAAGCGAAGTAACAGATATTTCGCTCGGCGCTCAACGGACAGAATTTTCCGATTTTTGATAAGGCTAGAAAGTTGCGGGGGAATAAGCCAGCGCAGTTTTGGCTGCCGAACAACCAATTGCTTAACTATTCGCCCCTGCACATAGGGCGATATACCACGACGAGTGGTTTCTACTTCCGGTAGTTCTGGCATATAGCGGGCACCGTCATTGTTGCGAAGATCCACAAATTATGTAGCGCTTAGGGCTCTTAAATTAGACAATATCCGGGGTTAAATGACGGACACAAAAAAGCCCGGACAAGACCGGGCTTACCAGAACCCTTCCATCAATTACTTGATTTTGGACTCTTTGTACTCGACATGTTTACGAACCACGGGGTCATACTTCTTAAACACCATTTTGTCAGGCGTATTCCGCTTGTTCTTGTCGGTAGTGTAGTAGTGACCAGTACCGGCTGTAGAAACCAGTTTGATTTTGTCGCGCGCACTCTTCGCCATAATCTAGCTCCTTATACCTTCTCGCCACGGGCTCTGACATCAGTTAATACTGAGTCTATGCCCTTTTTATCAATGATTCTCATACCTTTTGCAGAAACTCGCAAAGATACGAAGCGCTTTTCGCTTTCCACCCAAAAACGGTGACGGTGTAAATTCGGTAAAAAACGACGCCTAGTGCGGTTTTTTGCGTGGGAAACGTTGTTTCCTGTAATAGGGCGTTTGCCGGTAACCTGACATACTCTGGACATGCTGCGTCCCTTCCAATATTTGATCGACTAAAATTAATTTCCGGACCTTAAAACTATTACAATAACAATCTTAGCGGCCTTCTGCGAAGGACCTGCCCGAACGGAGCGCGACTTTATACCAGAACACCTATTCGATAGCAACACAAATGGGTAAAAGCGCCTGAATATTTGGGAAAAAGGCTGTTTTATCCGAATAACAACCGATTTCCAAGCCCCCACTCGCTACAGCAAACCACGCTCAGCAAAGGATACTAGAACGCCATCACCGACCACAAAATGATCGAGCACTCGAACATCGATTAGCACCAATGCATCAATTAGGCGACGAGTAATCTGCTCGTCCGCCTGACTTGGCTCAGCGATACCGCTGGGGTGATTATGTGCAAATATGACCGCCGCTGCGTTGTGCTGCATACAACAACGCACAACCTCTCTTGGGTAAATGCATGCCGCATCGATAGTGCCATAAAATAGGGTGTCAAAAGCAATCACTCGGTGCTGACTGTCGAGAAACAAACAAGCGAACTGCTCGTGCTGCTTGTCCCGCAAGCAACTGAGTAAGTAACGGCGAGTTAACTGAGAACTAGTTAAACAATCGTTTCGCTCTAGCGTTTCATACAAGTTGCGATGAGACATCTCCATCACCGCCTGCAACTGGGTATATTTAGCTAAACCCAATCCCCGTCCCTGGCAAAACTGCTCGGCACTAGCGCTAAGCAGCGCCCTCAAGCCGCCAAAATTCTGCAGCAACTGTCGTGCAAGGTCTACCGCCGTCATACCCGGCGTGCCTGTCCGTAAAAAAATGGCTAACAGCTCAGCATCTGATAATGATGCCGCGCCCTGCTTAAGTAGCTTTCCCCGGGGCCTCTCCGCCTCCGGCCAGTCTGTAATTGCCATAACATCCTCCTTGATGTGTTTAGCTGGGTGACATTTTCACACCTCTGCAAGACCTCTCTATCCTAGAGGTGTGACATATCATACAATCTCCGAAGAGATTTGCCGAGGAAACCCTTTGACGCTATGCAACAATTAACGAATAAACAGATCCTGGTAGGTGTGACTGGTGGAATAGCCGCCTATAAAGCTGCCGAGCTAATTCGCCGACTGCAAGACCACGGCGCAACAGTGCGCGTGATTATGACCAAGGCCGCGCAGGCATTTATCACCCCGCTCACCTTGCAGGCACTTTCGGGCAATCCTGTCCACTGCGACCTGCTGGATAGTGAGGCTGAAGCTGCGATGGGCCACATCGAATTAGCCCGCTGGGCTGACCTAGTGTTAATAGCGCCAGCAAGTGCCGATTTCATGGCGCGACTAGCAACCGGACAAGCAGATGATCTACTGGCAACAGTATGTCTAGCGACCAATGCGAGCATTGCTATTGCCCCATCAATGAATCAAGGAATGTGGCGAGATCAGTCAACACAACAGAATCTGCAAACTCTCATCAGCAAACAGGTGTTGGTATTTGGCCCCGGTGATGGATCGCAAGCCTGCGGCGACATTGGCCCCGGCCGTATGATGGAACCGGAGCAACTGGCTGTGGAAGCATCCAGTGTCTTTAAAATCGGTAGTCTCGATGGCGTAAAAATAGTCATTACCGCCGGCCCGACCCGCGAAGCCATTGATCCAGTGCGCTACATCAGCAACCATAGCTCTGGTAAAATGGGTTTTGCCTTAGCACAGGCCGCCATGGATGCAGGAGCCTCCGTCACACTGATTACAGGCCCGGTCTCACTACAAACACCAGAGCGTGTAACCCGAATTGATATAAACAGTGCAGCAGAAATGCACCAAGCTGTCATCGAAACACTGCCTGTTTGTGACATTTTTATTGGATCAGCTGCAGTGGCAGACTATCGCCCGACAAGCATAGCTGACCAAAAAATCAAAAAGTCGACAGAAACAATGACTATCGAGCTGGTTCGAAATCCTGATATCATCGCGGACGTATCAAACCACCCGCAACGCCCATTTACCATCGGCTTTGCTGCCGAAACTCAAGACGTGGAAAGTTATGCCCGAGGGAAGTTGGAGAAGAAAAAATTAGACCTTATCATCGCCAATGATGTGTCCAACACCGCTATAGGCTTCAACAGTGATAACAATGCCGTTAGTGTGATCTGGAATGACGGGAAAGTGTCATTACCAATGACATCCAAGCAGCAGCTTGGCCGCCATCTTATTGAAGAAATTTGCCAACACTATCGGAAAAAATAACCACTTTTTCAGGAAAGGCTTACACTGGATAGTAGGACGCTATTTTTTTATTTATGCGATGCGCAATGGACTCGAAAATAGTCGCTGCCTTTTTTGTCGCTCCTGGAATTCACCACTGAACAGCTATTAAACATGCTTGATTATCATTAGGGAATTATGGCTAACAAAAAAACTCGAAATAACAAGCCCGGCGAAACAAGTAAAAGCAACGCTAAGCCAGAGAATAAACTGCGCTCGACACTGAGTAACTCGTCCATACTTAGCCTGCTAATTGTCGGTATTATGTTTGTATATATCGCCCTCGTCGAACGGCCCGCAATCAACAACGCTACTGTTCAAGCCCAAGCTCAAAGCCTCGCTGATAGCCAAGCCTCTTTGATCGACCAGGCATTGTCCCAATTACAGCTGAGGCTATCTAACATAGCCATCTCCCCCGAGTTGCTAACAGGACTGGACGTGCAAGATTCACAGATGGTTAATCGCTATCGGCAGGAGCTAGCGCGCGCCTTCCCAGAAGCCATTGATACCAAACTTATAGCACTTGGACCACTAGGTATTGCATCGCGTGACAAAAAGCACTGGGCGCTGCGCAATAATATAGAACTGGATCTGTTACGTTATGCTAGCAACGGCCGTCCGGTCGAGCCCGAAGCCTACAAAATAGACGGCAAGTGGCTTTTTTCACTAGCCACACCGATAAAAGCGTTAAACAAAGCTTACGCTAGCGGTGCGCTACTAGTAACCCTAGACGAAAGCTATCTGTTGACCTTGCTCGGGCAATTAGACAGCAGCCTAGGGCAATCCCAACTCATTCAGCAATTCCAGAATAAACAACATATTATCGCCAGTCGCGGTGACGCCGGTGACGCCGGTGACGCTAGCTTAGCGGCTACCGCAGACACCTCAATATCTCACTGGCAAATCAACTTTACCCCATCTAAGGAAATGATTGCCCAAAGCCGTAATACCGCCAGCATGGTCTGGATCATGCTCGCCGTTGCTATAACCGCCTTAATTCTTTCTGCCCTTTCAGCACACTCAACGCTTAAAAAGGCCTTAGCATGGAACCTAGAAAAACTGACCACGACCAAAAAATCAACAACTGTCGGTTATACCCTACCTGGCTTTGAAGAAGTTGCCCAGCGCCTCAAAGAAGTCCCAACCATCACCGTCAAAAGCAAAGAGCCTGAGCCCGAAATGTTGGTTGATTTAGTAGACCCGCTGATGGACATTATAAACAGTGGCCCACTAACTTTGGATGAGCTCACAAACGATAAACCGGCGGAAAATGTTGTATTACCGAACCAACTGCCTGACTCTATTTTTCGCGCCTATGACATTCGTGGTTTGGCTGAGTCTGAGTTAACTGACCAGACAGTCTTTGCAATAGCCATGGCAATTGGCAGCGAAGCACTGGACAATGGGCAGCAAAGTATTATTGTGGCCGCGGACGGCCGCCATAGTTCCCCTCGAATACGCAAAGCAATGATTGCCGGACTGCAGGCCAGTGGCACTGATGTTATTGACATAGGCGCACAACCTACGCCGCTGATGTATTTTGCTACCCATCAACTCAACACCCAAAGCGGCGTAATGATCACTGGCAGCCATAATCCGGCAGAATACAATGGCATTAAAATTGTTATTGGCGGTAAAGCACTATCTGGTGACGCCATCCAATCATTGAAAGAGCGTATTTTAAACAATGATTTTGCCAATGGTAGCGGCGACTACCAGACCCAGTTAATCGATCAAGCTTATATTGACTTTATTATCAACGATGTCGCGATAGCACAGCCCTTAAAAATTGTCATCGACGCTGGCAACGGCATCACCGGAGCCATTGCTCCGCGGCTTTTTGAAGAGCTTGGCTGCGAGGTTATCCCACTGTATTGCGAGGTTGATGGAGACTTCCCTAACCACCACCCTGATCCAACAGTGGAAGCCAATTTAAAAGACTTAAAACGTGCCGTTAGCGACAATGCGGCTGACTTAGGTATCGCTTTTGATGGTGATGGCGACCGTTTGGGTGTTGTTACAGCTAGCGGTAAATCTGTACCAGCAGATCGTTTACTCATGTTGCTTGCCCAAGATGTCGTCTCCCGCAACCCCGGCGCAGATGTGATATTTGATGTAAAGTGCTCGAGAAATCTAAACACTCTGATCAGTAACTATGGCGGTAGACCAATCATGTGGAAAAGCGGCCACTCTTTTATGAAAGAGAAAATGGTTGAAACCGGGGCATTGCTCGGTGGCGAGTTCAGCGGCCACATATTCTTTAAAGAACGCTGGTTTGGCTTTGATGATGGCATGTATGCAGCTGCACGATTGGTAGAGATCCTCAGCACGACTGACCCAGACCTGGATTTACAACTTGAAGCCTTTCCAGACAGTATCGGTTCTCCAGAGCTAAAGATAGAATCTACAGAATCGCAAAAATTTATTGTTATTGAGCAACTTATCAATACTGCAAACTTTGGTGAGGGAAAACGCTCTACACTTGACGGCCTGAGAGTTGATTTCCCTGATGGCTGGGGGCTTGTAAGGGCATCAAATACAACACCGATGTTAGTACTGAGATTTGAAGCGGACACCGAGCAGGCGATGGAGCACATCCAAAACCTATTCAAAGAACAGCTCAGTCTCGTTGATGACAGCCTGTGTTTTAACTTTTAAGCTTGCGTCCCAGATGCAGTAAAACTAAACAGAAAACGCCGCCAAATAAAGTAACTAAGGAATTAATGTGTCGCTAACTCGAGATGCCGCCACCAATATCGCTAACGTACTTACCGAGGCGCTGCCTTATATTCAGCGCTTTATAGGTAAAACCATTATTGTTAAATTTGGCGGCAACGCCATGGTCGACGACGATCTAAAAATACAGTTCGCGCGCGACGTTGTGTTGATGAAATTGGTTGGCATGAATCCCATAGTCGTTCATGGAGGGGGACCACAAATTGGCAAACTGCTCAAACAGCTTAACATTGAGTCTCGTTTTGTCGATGGCATGAGGGTTACCGACGGTCAAACCATGGACGTTGTCGAAATGGTACTGGGCGGCAGCGTTAACAAGGAAATAGTCAGCCTACTTAACCGTAACGGCGGAAAAGCTGTCGGTATAACCGGTAAAGATGGTGAGTTAATTCGCGCCAGAAAAATGAATGTTAGCCAAAAAACTCCAGAAATGATTGAACCCGAAATTATTGATATTGGACATGTGGGCGAAGTCGAATCTATAGATATCAGTGTTCTGGAAATGTTGACTAGCAGCAATTTTATACCGGTCATCGCACCCATCGGCGTCGGAGAAGATGGCAGCTCCTACAATATCAACGCAGATCTTGTTGCTGGAAAAATCGCGGAAGTTATGCAGGCAGAAAAACTCATGCTGTTAACTAACGTTGCGGGCTTAATGAATAAAAATGAGGAGGTGCTGACAGGAATTAGCACTAAGGAAGTCGATGAATTAATTGCCGACGGTACAATCTACGGTGGCATGCTACCCAAAATTCGTTGCGCACAGGAAGCAGTCAATGGCGGAGTAACTAGCGCCCACATCATCGACGGCCGCGTACCTCATGCTGTTTTGTTGGAAATATTTACCGATGAAGGTGTCGGCACATTGATCACTAACCGTCGGCTTTAGCATCAATGAACTTTTATAATAAAGACGGCACTTTTTCATGATTGTTATTGCAGCACAGACTGCTAGCCGATAGGATTGAATAATAATTGCAATCACTGTTAATAATAGCCATTTAGCCACGCTTAGGCTTTGGGATGTATGATTAAAAAAGTATCACGCCGACAGCAGATTCTCGAAGCACTCGCTCATATGTTAGAAGTAAGCCCTGGAGAGCGAATTACCACGGCCAAACTAGCGAAAGAAGTGGGCGTTTCTGAAGCTGCACTCTATCGCCATTTTCCCAGTAAATCGAAGATGTTTGAGGGTCTTATTGAGTTCATCGAGGACACCTTATTCTCTCGTATCAACATGATTGTAAAAGAAGAGCAACAAGCAGCAGTTCGCTGTGAAAAAATTCTAGCCCTGCTATTGGCATTTACCGAACGTAATCCTGGGATCACTAGAATCCTCACGGGCGATGCTCTGGCGGGAGAAACAGAGCGCCTGCGAACACGGGTAGCACAACTCTTTGATCGACTTGAAACACAGTTGAAGCAAATCTTGAGGGAAGCTGAAATCAAC
>Ga0115561_1000087_pt1 | contig 65006 bp, 58 predicted proteins | sample COGITO_mtgs_1105_4_FD_87201 | JGI IMG/M metagenome (GOLD analysis project Ga0115561, IMG submission 87201) | Pelagic marine microbial communities from North Sea - COGITO_mtgs_110512 | ecosystem: Environmental > Aquatic > Marine > Epipelagic | place: Germany:Helgoland, sampling site Kabeltonne...
AACAACAATTCTAAAGTAACAGGAGACGATCAGGCGGCTAACTGGATAGCCCACAAAGTAGGGCGTAAAGGTGGCCGTTATACAGCCAAAGTCCGCAATCCAATAAAACAGTTAAAAAAACAGGTTCATGTTTTAGCTGAGCACCTGAAGAAAAACCGCGCATCAACCTGGATAGACGGTGTTGTGTTTTTCTCACACCGCAGTGCACGGGTTAAACTGTCTTCACCACCCAGCGTGCCGGTTCTTGAACGTAAAGGACTGGTCGAGTATATCTTGAATTATCAGCCCAAGCGGGCACCGGCGAATTTAAACACGGCGGCTCAAGAATTAGTAAGGTTGAAACAAAAATCTAACTAGATACTTGTTTGAGCCTACGCCAGCGTAGCTCCAATACCGTAATAGCGAAGGCATAAAGCGCAACAATAACAAGAGACACTGCCAAGAAACGATGCTCTGGGAGGGCATACCATGCTGCAACGACAAGTATTGTGCGCAACACTCCGTGAGTAATACCAATCCAGTGCTGGATAATCCATGATATTGGAATCCACATGAGTCCTGTTAAGACCCCAATGGTTAAGGGTAGGGACGTATAGTCTTCAAGGAAAAATGGAATAGCGATAGCGTATACCGACACAGACATCAGGATGGTTAACATAAAGAGCCTGTCGAAAGTATTCTTTGGCTTACTTTTATCCAGCATATTTTCGCCCGTAAGCTTAGATAGGATTAGTGCTATATAGACGATAGACCCCGTCGCGATGAAAGTAACGAGTGACAAGGGAACTGGCTCCAGAAATAAAGAGCAAGCAGCAATAACACTCCAGGCAATGAGTCCCGATAATGGGGTTGCAAGCAAACGTCGTTGTTTAAATTCTTCTCGCTGAGCTTCTAAAGAGCGTTCTTGGTTCATTTTTGTTTTTCCAGAGTATTCTTTAAAGCTCTAGTAAATAAAAAGCATTGTTAGTAGTCAATTTTGGTAGGTTGATAATTTGTAAGTAAATAAGACAGGCTCTTGTTTCATCTAGCTAAAAGTTGTTCAATAATTCTTAAGCTAGCTAATAAACTCATCAGGAAATAAGCTTTGGCAATGCGTGAAAATGAATAAAATCAACAGTTGGAATAAATTTCACCAGCACATCATTAAATCTCCGAAATGGCTTCGGTTCGTTTTGGTGTTTACTCCCTACGTGGCTCTATTCTATTTCGACTTAGGGTTTTGGGGGCAACTGTATGGTGCTGTAGTTGTATTGTTCGCGTTTTATATTGCTCCTGAGATCTTCGGGGGAAACTCGAACAATCGTAGCGAAGTTAAAAATATTATGGTGCTGTTAGATGCCCAGGGAGAACAGCTTCGAGTTGGGCTTGAGCAAGTGCCTGCTAAAAAGTTAAAGCGTGTGGCTGTTGGAGAATACGATAAAAACTCTGGTATTTTGAGTTTTCCTTTTAACTACCAAATTAGCCATCACTATGTTTTTCCTGTTCAGCAGTTGAATTCCGTCCGCGAGTTTTTCAAAACGTACTACCCGCAGGTTGAGTTGATCACTTAATTCTTCATGCCTTTGCCACAACCTGTTAACAAAACCGTAACAAAGTTCTTTTAATGTGTCCCGGTGTGTGGTACTTATGAGTTGTGGTTTTTTTGTTAACGAACAGATTAACTGCAGCGCTAATACCATAATTAAAAAAGTTGTATCAAAAAAGCAGAGGGTCATACCATGGATAATTCCGAAGAACTGCAAAAGGTAAATGACAAGTCTGGAAAGGGTCGCGCCGCAAAACGTAAATGGCGTGAAATAGAACAACTAAAAGAGAAGTACCGGTTGCGGGAAGAACTCTCTGAAATGGATTACTCGCTAGAGCTCGATTTGGAAGAAATCGAATTATAAAAAGAACGCCGTCTGGGTTAGCTCAGACGGCGTTTTGCTTTTTAGCGACTGAAAAACAGCTTAGCGAATTTGTGCCAGCATTTGTTTTAATGCTTTTGGTGCGCCGGCTGCTATGTTGCCTGACTGAATGTAGTTGTGACCACCTTGAAAGTCACTGACTATGCCACCTGCTTCGCGAATTAATAATTCGCCGGCCAGCATGTCCCAGGGTTTTAAACCCATTTCCCAAAATGCATCATGGCGTGCAGCAGCTACGTAAGCTAAATCTAAAGCGGCTGCGCCTGCGCGACGTACGTCAGCACAGTGTTCAAACAGTTTGCTGAACATATCCAGGTATTCTGGTAAGCGGTTTTTCATTTTGAATGGGAACCCGGTAGCAATAATTGCGCCTTTTAATTCCACTTTCGGTGAAATACGTAAACGACGGCCATTCAGCTGAGCGCCTGCACCGCGCGATGCGGTGAAGAGTTCTTCGCGCATAGGGTCATACACAACGGCCTGCTGAACAGAGCCTTTGTGAAGCAAAGCAATAGAAATACAAAAGTGGGGAATACCGCGCATGTAATTGGTGGTGCCGTCTAGCGGATCGATAACCCACTGGAAGTCATTTTCTTTACCAGCCTGGGTACCGCTTTCTTCTGCAATGATGCCATGGTCCGGGTAGGACTTTTTGATAGTGTTGATAATAGCCTGCTCTGCGGCTTTATCCATTTCAGTAACCCAGTCATTTAAGCCTTTTGATTCGGCTTCAACAGGGCTGCCCTGATCGAAATTTTTAACTAAAATTTTGCCGGCCGCACGCGCTGCGCGCACCGCAATATTTAACATCGGATGCATACCAATTACCTGTGCTGTAAAAGAACAATTTTCGGTCGCGGATTATACCAGTGTTACGGTATCATGCCAAACTTTTCCATAAGTCGAGAAAAATCCAAGGGAAACGCCATGCTTGATAACATTCGTATTGTTCTGGTGAACACTTCTCACACCGGGAACATAGGCTCTGTTGCCCGTGCCATGAAAACCATGGGACTGTCTAAATTAACGTTAGTAGACCCTGTGCAGGAGCCGGACAGTCACGCATCCGCTTTGGCGGCTGGTGCAACTGATATTTTGGCATCGGCGACTATTGTGGACACCTTGCAAGAAGCGATTGCCGATTGCGGTCTGGTTATTGCGACCAGTGCTCGTAACCGTACGCTGGACTGGCCGCTTTTAGGGCCTCGCGAGTGTGCTGGAAAAGTGCTGGAAGAAGTAGGACAGCACGAGGTGGCTTTAGTATTTGGTCGTGAAAACAGTGGCCTGACCAATGAAGAGTTGCAGCAAAGTCAGTTCCACCTGCATATACCAACAAACCCGGATTACAGTTCTCTGAACCTGGCTATGGCGGTACAAACCGTGTGCTATGAACTGCGCATGCAGTGGCTGGAGTCACAACAACGCAGCTCTGGAGAATTACCGGAATACCCAAGAGCCGAAGATTTAGAACGGTTTTACGAGCACCTTGAAAAAACATTGAGCCAAACAGGGTTCATTGTGCGTCAGCACCCGGGACAGGTAATGACGAAATTACGCCGCTTATTCACCCGTGCCCGGCCGGAAGAGAACGAAATTAATATTTTGCGGGGCATTTTAGCCTCGGTGGATAAATCGACAGGCAATACTTGACTAAAATAGTCAGGAATGTAAAATTTCATAACATATTATGCTGATTTAGACACCAGAGGAAACCACCATGCGCCTGACGTCAAAAGGTCGATACGCAGTTACAGCTATGCTGGACGTTGCGCTTTTTACGGCAAATGGTCCTGTGCCGTTAGCGGACATTTCTGAGCGTCAGGGAATATCTCTGTCGTATTTAGAGCAACTGTTTGCGCGTTTGCGTAAGCACGGACTGGTGGACAGTGTGCGTGGTCCGGGCGGTGGTTATCGTCTGGGTTGCCCGGCAACCGATATTTCTGTTGGTGCGGTCATTCATGCCGTTGATGAATCTATTGATGCGACTCGTTGCCAGGGTAAAGCTAACTGCCAGGGCGGTGAGCGTTGTTTGACGCATTCGTTGTGGGAAGGCTTAAGTGACCGCATAGCGGACTTCCTGGACGGCATTACCTTGGCTGAACTGATGAAAAAGCGCGATGTTGGTGATGTTCTGAGTCGGCAAAATTCACTTCATAATAAAAGTGAAGAAGAGATTAAGTTAAACTCACATCTTTAATATTGTCTTTAGTTTGTCAGGAGCAACGAAGTGCCCAAGCTACCCCTTTATTTTGATTATGCTGCAACCACCCCTGTAGATCCTGTTGTAGCAGAGAAGATGATGGGCTGTTTAACTCAGGATGGTCTCTTCGGAAACCCCGCGTCACGTTCACATAAATACGGCTGGCAGGCTGAGGAAGCCGTTGATGTTGCCCGGCATCAGGTTGCTGATTTAATCAATGCCGACGCGCGCGAAATTGTGTTTACCTCCGGCGCTACTGAGTCGGATAACCTGGCAATAAAAGGTGCGGCTCAGTATTACTCAGATAAAGGCAAGCATATTATTACGCTGAAAACTGAGCACAAAGCGGTATTAGACACTTGCGCTCAGTTAGAAAAAGAAGGTTTTGAAGTTACTTACCTGGACGTTGGCAGCGACGGACTGCTGGATATGGATTTGTTCCGCTCAGCTCTGCGTGAAGATACTGTCCTGGTAAGCGTTATGCTGGTTAATAATGAAGTTGGCGTTATTCAGGACATTGCTGCTATTGGGCAACTTTGTCGTGAAAATGGCACCTTATTCCACGTTGATGCTGCCCAGGCTTCCGGTAAAGTTTCTATGGATATGGCTGAGTTGCCTGTCGATTTAATGTCACTTTCTGCTCACAAAATGTATGGCCCTAAAGGTATTGGGGCGCTCTATGTGCGTCGTACGCCCAGAGTTCGGCTACTTGCGCAAATGCATGGCGGCGGTCACGAACGGGGTATGCGTTCAGGTACCTTACCAACACACCAGATTGTCGGCATGGGTGTTGCGGCTGAAATTGCGCGTAATGAGTTGGAGCTGGAGCCTGTGCGGGTTAAAAACCTGCAGCAGCGGTTATGGAAGGGTGTTAGTCAGCTAGAAGGTGTAACCCTGAATGGCTCTGACCAGCAACGGGTTCCGCATATTACCAATATCAGCTTTGCCGGAGTTGATGGCGAACTGCTGCTAATGGCGTTAAAAGATCTTGCGCTTTCGTCGGGCTCGGCCTGCACGTCGGCCAGTGTTGAACCTTCGTATGTGCTGAGGGCATTAGGCGTTGAACATGAGCTGGCAATGAGCTCATTGCGCTTTAGTATTGGCCGTTACACGTCCGAAGACGATATCGACAGTGCAGTAGAGCTTATCCACCGCACTATCGGTACCTTGCGAGGGGCTGCTTAGTCTTTCAGCAGGCCGGCAAAGGTTTTGCGGAATTTAGCCAGCTTAGGTGAAATGACTGCCTGACAATACGGGTTTTCCGGGTTTCTGGCGTAGTAGTTTTCGTGGTAATCCTCCGCCGGATAAAAGGTCCCTAACTCGGTGACTTCCGTTACTATAGGCGCTGAAAATGCATCGTCAGCCTCTAGCTCAGCAATAATTTTCTCGGCTTCTCGTTTTTGCTCGTCATTATGATAGAAGATTGATGTGCGATATTGCGTGCCAACATCGTTACCCTGGCGATTCACCTGAGTAGGATCGTGCAGGGTGAAAAAGATTTCTAAGATTTGACGGTAAGAGATCTGCTCCGGATCGTACTGGAGTTGAGCGACTTCTGCGTGGCCCGTGTTTCCCGTGCAAACTTGTTCGTAAGTGGGGTTTGGCGTATGACCACCGGTATAGCCGGATTTAACCGACTGAATGCCTTTTACCTGAAGGAAGGCAGACTCAACACACCAGAAGCAGCCGCCGCCCAGAGTAGCTTGTTGGTATTCATTGTTCGCCATGTCAGAACTCCTTATCGTCAAATAGACGTCTATATGGCTAATTTGTTTTAGCATCCTAGCTGAGAATAAGTGAAAAAACAATCACTGGGTATTCGATTTCTGTGCTGATCTCACGTATAATCCGCGCGACTAATTTATCCCTTTATTTTATTGGAGTTTATAACCATGGCTTTAGAGCGCACTCTATCAATTATCAAGCCTGATGCAGTTGCAAAAAACTTAATCGGCGCTATCTACAACCGTTTTGAATCTGCGGGCCTTCGCATTGTCGGTGCTAAAATGATGCACTTAAGCAAAGAACAGGCGGAAGGTTTCTACGCTGAACACAAAGAACGTCCTTTCTTTGGCGCTTTGGTTGAATTCATGACTTCAGGTCCTATCGTTGTTCAGGTTCTTGAAGGTGAAGACGCTGTGCGTAAAAACCGTGACATTATGGGTGCTACGAATCCTGCAGAAGCACTGGCAGGAACTATCCGTGCCGACTATGCTGAGACTATAGACGAAAATGCGGTACACGGTTCAGATGCAACTGAATCTGCTGCGCGCGAAATCTCTTACTTCTTCAGCGACGAAGAAGTTTGCCAGCGCACTCGTTAAGACTGTATTTGAATGTAGCCTGATGCTTTTGCATCAGGTGAGAGCCTGACGGGAACGTCAGGCTACATCAGAACACTGGAGCTTTATGACCAACGCAATAGATAAAAAAGTGAACTTACTCGACCTGAATCGTGAGGGAATTAAAGAATTCTTTCGTGAAATGGGTGAGAAACCGTTTCGTGCTGAACAGGTTATGAAATGGCTGTATCACTTTTGTGTCGATGACTTTGATGAGATGACGAATCTCAATAAAGCTTTGCGTGAAAAGCTCAAGCAAGTAGCCGAGATTCGCGCACCTGAAATTCGTGAACAACAGCAGTCGTCAGATGGCACCATCAAGTTTGCGATGACTTTGTTCGACGGTCAGGACGTGGAAACGGTATGGATACCCGAAGGTGACCGCGCTACTTTGTGCGTGTCTTCTCAGGTTGGTTGTGCATTAGAGTGCACTTTCTGTTCCACAGGGGCTCAGGGCTTTAACCGTAACCTCAGTGTGGCAGAAATTATCGGCCAGGTGTGGCGGGTGAACCAGCTGTTAGGGGCTTATGGAAAAACCGGAATTAAACCCGTAACGAACGTTGTCATGATGGGCATGGGTGAACCACTGCTTAACTTAAACAATGTTGTTCCGGCAATGGAGTTAATGTTAGATGACCTGGGCTTTGGTTTATCAAAGCGTCGTGTCACTTTAAGTACTTCCGGTGTTGTTCCCGCATTGGAAAAGTTACGTGAACGCATTGATGTCATGCTGGCAATTTCGCTGCATGCACCAGACGATGAGCTCCGTAACGAAATTGTACCTGTTAATAAGAAGTACAATATTGAAGAATTTCTGGCATCGAGCCGTCGTTATGTTGAGCAGTCAAAAGCTCAGCGTAAAGTAACGGTAGAGTATGTCATGCTGGACCATGTGAATGATTCAACCGATCAAGCGCATGCGCTGGCGAAAACATTAAAAGATACCCCAAGTAAAATTAATCTTATTCCGTTTAACCCTTTCCCGGGCTCGGACTACGGCCGTTCCAGCAACTCGCGTATTGACCGTTTTGCTAAGGTACTGATGGAGTATGGGTTTACTGTAATGGTAAGAAAAACCCGGGGTGACGATATTGACGCAGCTTGCGGACAATTGGTCGGCGATGTCATTGATCGTACAAAACGCATACTGAAGCGTCAGCAGAAACAGCGTGGTGGAGAAGCAATAGCTGTAAAGACCGCGTAAATTAACAGAATCGCAGGCACAAGGAGTGTGATAATGCGAGCCGCTTTATTATTGATAGCCGTAGTGCTATATGGTTGTACCGCTAACCCTGAACAGTCGGTTTCTGAGGGTAAAGATGTACGGTTGCAGCTGGGACTTGCTTACTTAGCGCAAGGGAAGTTAAAACTTGCGCATCCACATTTGCAAACCGCATTAAAGAATAACCCTCAGTCTCTGGATGCCAACCTTGCCTTAGGGCAATGGTATTTATCGACAAATGACGTTGATTCAGCTTTGTCACTTTACCAACAGGCATTATCATGGCAACCTATGAGCGGTGCATTGTACAATAACTATGCGGTTGCACTGTGTGTGGCTGGTGACTGGAAAACAGCACTGACGTATTTTGATAAAGTGAGGTTGGATAGTAAGTATTCACATCACGACCGGGCCAGGAAAAACAGAGCCGAATGCCTGGCACGAGGAAGTCACGACGCAGCTCAACCATAACAGGGAAACCCCTTACAATCATGACTGCTGAAAACGAACCAACACAAGATAACGAAAAAACAGAACCTGAAGCGGTAAAAGAAACAGAACAAACGCCGAGCAAGGGTCCTGGACAAATATTAAAAGAAGCTCGTGAAGCAAAAGGCCTAAGCCAACGCGAGGTTGCAGACCAACTGCGTTTGAGAAAGCAGATCATTGAGTTGCTGGAAGTCGATGACTACTCAACTTTTTCGACGCCAACTTTTATTAAAGGTTATTTACGAGCTTACGCCAAGTTACTGGATCTGGACGACACTGAGTTATTTCAGGCCTACAAAGCAAAAGGCTTTCAAGAAGTTCAAAGTAGCCAGATGCAGAGCTTTTCACGACGTAAGAAGCATCAGGAAAACGATAACCGCTTAATGCTGATTACATACGTGGTCATTATTGTTGTTATTGCCTTAGTTATTTGGTGGTGGCAGGAGCCTGACCTTGGTTTTAATGAAAAAGCTAACGGCACTCAGGAAAGTTCAGAAGTTGCTCCGGCGGATACGGATGATGAAGCCGACAGTGTTGGCGGTATCGAAATTTCGAATCAGCCGACCGAGCCACAAATTCGGCCTGACGAAGAAGACGCTGTATTAGAGTCCGATGTTGAGACTGAAGACACTAACGTCGCTGTTGAGTCTGTTCAGGAACCGGCTACGGAAGACGAAGAATTGAGTAGCGAGTCGGCGGACGGCACTCTCGCAGATGCTGAGCCGGTTACCGAAGAGACAAATAATGATCCGGAGTCTCTTGAGAATACTGAAGAAGCCACGCCTGAAGCTCAGCCAACAGAAGCTGATGCTGAGCCGGTGGAAGCCGCTCAAGTGCCGGCAGAGCAATCTGAGCAGCCTGAAGCAAGTTCAGCCAGTTTGGTTTTAGACTTTAATGAAGAATGTTGGGTGAAAATTGATGACGCTACCGGTGAAACTCAGGCCGTTGGTGTGAAAGCAGCGGGCTATCGCATGCCGGTACCGGGCGAGGCCCCATTTTCGGTTACACTATGTAAACCAGAAGCAGTTAACGTAAGCTTTAACGGTAATGCCGTTGATATGAGCCAGTTCCGTACGGGTCGTGTTGCGCGCTTTACCGTGCCGACAGAGTAGTAGAGGTCAATTTAAGGTTATGATGCACGAAAATCCAATTAAACGCCGTCCTTCACGCCGTTTGTATGTAGGTAATGTACCTATTGGCGATGGCGCACCGATTGCTGTGCAGTCTATGACAAATACTGAAACAACCGATGTTGATGCTACCGTTGCTCAAATTGATGCGTTGGCTCAGGCCGGAGCTGATATTGTTCGGGTTTCGGTACCGACAATGGAAGCGGCGGAAGCTTTCAAACAAATCAAATTACGCAGCCCTGTCCCTCTGGTTACTGACATTCACTTCGATTATCGCATAGCACTAAAAGTTGCTGAATACGGCGCTGACTGTTTACGCATTAACCCGGGCAACATTGGTCGTGAAGACAGAATCAAAGCCGTTGTTGATGCTGCGCGTGAGCGCAACATTCCAATTCGCATCGGTGTTAATGGCGGGTCGTTGGAAAAAGACTTACAGGAAAAGTATGGTGAGCCTACGGCTGAAGCCTTAGTTGAGTCTGCCATGCGGCATGTCGATATTCTCGACAAACTCGACTTTCACGACTTTAAAGTGAGCGTTAAAGCATCCGATGTGTTTTTAGCCGTTGACTCCTACCGTCTGCTTGCGAAGAAGATAGACCAGCCACTGCACTTAGGTATTACCGAAGCGGGTGGTAAACGCAGCGGCGCCGTTAAATCGTCAGTAGGCTTAGGTATGCTGCTCGCCGAAGGCATTGGTGACACGCTTCGGGTTTCGCTAGCGGCCGATCCGGTTGAAGAAATTAAAGTGGGATTCGACATTCTGAAGTCATTGCGCATTCGGGCTCGTGGTATCAACTTTATTGCCTGCCCAAGCTGTTCGCGTCAGGAGTTTGATGTAATTAGCACGGTTAATGAGCTGGAACAGCGTCTGGAGGATATAACCACGCCTATGGATGTTTCGGTAATAGGCTGTGTTGTTAATGGTCCGGGCGAAGCCTTGATATCTCATGTTGGTCTTGCCGGCGCTAAAAATAAAAGTGGTTTGTATATTGGTGGTGCACGCCAGAAACAACGTTTAGATAACCATAATTTAGTGGATGAGCTGGAAGCGCAAATTCGCGAGCAAGTGAAGTTTATTGAAGCTAATAAAATTGACGTAAAAGAAATTAACGGTTGATTTTACCCGCATCGACAAAGTCCTTATAATACCCGCTTATTTTCTGTATCGATAACCAGACGAGAAGGTTCCGTGGCGAATACAATACAAGCAATTCGTGGCATGAATGATTTGTTGCCAGAGCAGAGTCCGGCCTGGCAGCAGGTTGAAGCAGTAATACGCCGTGTTGCTGCAAGCTACGGCTATAGCGAAATCCGTATGCCTGTGCTGGAAAGTACGCAACTTTTTAAACGTTCAATTGGCGAAGTAACGGATATTGTCGAGAAGGAAATGTACACTTTCGACGACCGTAACGGTGAAAGTGTCACTTTACGCCCTGAGGGAACGGCCAGCTGTGTTCGTGCAGGGAACCAACACGGTTTGCTGTATAACCAAATTCAGCGTTTGTGGTACATGGGGCCCATGTTCCGTTACGAACGCCCGCAAAAAGGCCGTTATCGTCAATTTCACCAGTTTGGTATTGAAACCTTTGGTTTAGAAAGCGCTGATGCCGACGCTGAAGTCATTCTGCTTTCTGCCAGGCTATGGCGTGAGTTTGGTATTGCGGATCAGGTTGAACTGCAACTGAACTCTTTAGGGTCTAATGAAGCACGGGCGAATTATCGGGATGCGTTGAAAAATTACTTATCTGACTACATTAGCGAGTTGGATGAAGACAGTAAACGCCGGCTGGAAAGCAACCCGCTGCGTATTCTGGATAGTAAAGATGAAAACACTCAAAAGATTCTTGAAGGTGCGCCTAGCCTGTCGGAATACTGGGACGCAGAATCGAAAGAACACTTCGAGCAATTAACGGCTCGTCTGGAAGCGGCTGGTATTTCCTATACCCTGAACGAACGTTTGGTGCGTGGTCTGGATTATTATAACCGTACCGTGTTTGAATGGGTAACCACAGCCTTAGGTGCTCAGGGTACTGTTTGTGCAGGCGGTCGTTATGATGGTCTGGTTGAACAGTTAGGCGGTAAAGCAACGCCTGCGGTTGGCTTCGCAATGGGTATGGAACGTCTTGTGCTGCTACTGCAGGAGCAAGAAAAGCTGACCCCAAGACGAGTCGTTGATGCTTACTTAATGCCGTTAGGCGAAGAAGCGGAACTAAACGCCCCGCGAATTGCCGAACAGCTGAGAAATGAGTTACCGGAACTGCGGCTGGTAAGCCACTGTGGCGGCGGTTCCATGAAAAAGCAAATGAAAAAAGCTGATAAGTCAGGTGCTGAGGTTGCTCTGATTATCGGTGCTGATGAAATCGCTCAGCAGCAAGTAACGGTAAAACCGTTGCGTACTGCTGAAGAACAACAAACTCTGGGCTGGCAGGCACTAATTGAGTATCTGCAACCAATGACGAGAGGGTAGTCAGGTGGATGAAGAACAACAAGTAGAACGTTTAAAAGAGTTCTGGAAAGAACACGGTAAAGGTATTGTTGCCGGTGTAGTCATTGGCTTTGGTTTGTTTTACGGTTGGCGTTACTACGATCAGCATACACTGGAAACGCAGGAGCGTGCGTCAGCAAACTATGAACAATTAACCTCGGGGTTATCTGAAGGCAGCGAGAACGCCGTACTCGAAGCTCAGAACTTTGTCAGCGAAAACCCAGAAAACGTATACGCACAGCTTGTCGCGTTTCAATTGGCACAGCATGCAGCTGAACGCGCTGACTTGGCAACGGCAGTTACCGTTTTACAATCCGTTGTAGATAACGCCGATGATGAAAACATGTCGGCTTTGGCGAGTATTCGTTTAGCTCGGGTGTTAATTGCTCAGGAACAACTGGACACGGCTTTAAGCTTGGTTCAAAAGCCTCTACCTGAAGCTTACGCTGGTTTTGCGGCGGAGTTGGAAGGTGACATACTTGCTGAGCAGGGCAATACCGAAGAAGCCCGGGCAGCTTATGAACGCGCATTGCAGGCAGGTGAGTCATTGACTCCGGCTTTGCAAATGAAACTCAACAGCCTGGCTAAGTCATAATGCAATTGATTCAACGCTTTATTAAAGGCAGTTTATTATTCTCTGCTACTCTTCTTGTCACTGGTTGTTCTATTTTTGGTGACGATGACGAAGAACCGAAATTTGCTGAGTTACAGCCAATTTCTGCGGAAGTACAGCCAAGAGTTTTATGGGATGCCTCTGTTGGTAGTGGCATAGGAGAGTATTTTTCCCGACTGAACCCTGTGGTTGAGTATGGCAAAGTTTTTGCCGCTGATCGTAATGGAATAGTCAGCGCTTTTGATAAGTCCACAGGTGAGCGCTTATGGCGAATTGATTTACGTCAGAGTATTCAGTTTGACCAGGCAATCGATGAAGGTTGGTTTAGCGGTATTTTCTCAAGCCCATTCCCTGCGCGTATTTCAGGTGGTTTAGTGGCGAGCTACGACCGTGTTTTTCTAGGAACAGAAAATGGTGATGTCGTTGCACTAAATGCTGAAAATGGTGACATTGTCTGGCACACAGAAGTCAATAACGAAGTCATGTCAGATCCTGCTGTCGGTGAAGGACACGTTGTTGTGCATACTGGTGGCGGAAAAGTTATTAGCCTGGATGCGGAAACTGGCGAGCAGCAATGGGAATATGAATATCAGGCTCCAATGCTGACAGTTCGTGGCGCATCTGCGCCTGCTATTATTAGTGGCGGTATTGTTGTTGGAGACAGCAATGGTACAGGCATGGTACTTATTGCCAATAATGGACAGCAGGCATGGACTCAAACCATTGGTAAGCCAAGCGGAAGCAATGAGCTCGAGCGCCTGGCGGACGTTGATGCGAAGCCAGCGGTTCAGGGTACTACATTGTACATGATTGCTTTTAACGGTGAGCTGGTTGCGCTGGAGTTAAGAGATGGCGAAGTACGCTGGAAACGCGACTACAAAGCCTTTGAAAATATGCTGGTAACCAATGGACGGATATTTTTAACTGATGTGAAAAGCCACGTTTATGCACTAGACCAAAGCGGTGGTGTAGAACGCTGGGGTAATTCACAGCTGTTCGGACGTGAGTTAAGTGCGCCTGCATGGCATCGCGATTACGTTGTTGTCGGTGACTTTGAAGGTTACTTGCATTGGTTAGATAGCGACAGCGGCAATATTGTAGGCCGTTATGAAGTCGGTGGCGATGGTGTTTATGTAGCCCCGGTTGTTGATAACAACATTATGTATGTACAGACTCGGGACGGTGATATCATCGCGCTCGATATTCAATCAGGAAATTAATAAGAGATGTTACCTGTTGTCGCGCTGGTTGGGCGCCCAAATGTGGGGAAATCCACGCTTTTTAATCGTTTAACGCGGACACGCGACGCACTGGTAGCGGACTTTCCCGGGTTAACCCGGGACAGGAAATACGGTCAGGCAAATTACGACGGTTTTCAGTTTATTGTTATTGATACCGGTGGTATTCATGGCGATGAAGAGGGCATTGATGAAGAAATGGCAAAGCAGTCCCTGCTTGCTGTTGATGAAGCCGATGTCGTTCTCTTTATGGTCGATGCCCGCGACGGTGTGACCGTTGGCGATCAGGCTATTGCGGAACATTTGCGTAAGCAAAATAAAAAAGTTTATTTAGTCTGTAATAAAATTGACGGCATCGATGCGCACTCTGCGATGGGCGACTTTTATTCGCTGTCTTTGGGTGAACTCTATGGTATCGCTGCAGCTCACGGGCGAGGGGTTGAGCAGTTATTAGAAACCTGCTTTAGACCAATAGCGGAAGACTATCCCGATGTTATTGTGCCCAAGGACGTTGAGTCTGAAGAGCTTGAGCATGACGAAATCGATTACGAAAAGCTGCCGTTAAAGCTGGCTATTGTTGGTCGTCCTAATGTTGGTAAATCAACTTTAATTAACCGAATACTGGGTGAGGAACGGGTTGTTGTTTACGACATGCCGGGCACCACGCGTGATTCGGTTTATATCCCCATGCAACGCAACGAACGCGAATATGTCCTGATAGATACGGCCGGCGTGCGTCGCAGAGGTCGTATTGGCGAGGCTATTGAGAAGTTCTCTGTGGTCAAGACATTGCAGGCGATTGAGGATGCAAACGTTGTCCTGATTGTTGTTGATGCGCGTGAGACTATCAGTGACCAGGACCTTAACCTTATTGGCTTTGCATTAAATGCCGGCCGTTCAATTGTTATTGCAGTGAACAAATGGGATGGTCTGCAAAACGACCACAAAGAAGAGATAAAGCGCGAGCTTGATCGTCGCTTAGGTTTTGTCGATTTTGCACGGTTACATTTTATCTCTGCTTTGCACGGTACTGGTGTAGGGCATTTGTTCGAGTCAGTGGAAGAAGCCTACAAAAGTGCAACTCAGCGAATTAGCACCTCTAAGCTGACTAAAATTATGGAAATGGCGCAGGAAGAACATCAGCCGCCATTGGTTAGCGGCCGCCGGGTGAAGTTAAAGTACGCGCATGCCGGGGGCTATAACCCACCACGTATTATTATTCATGGTAATCAGGTTAAAGATTTACCTGGCGCTTACCAGCGTTATCTCATTAATTACTTCCGTAAAGCGCTGGGCGTCATGGGAACGCCGATAAAAGTGGAATTCCGCGAGCCGGTTAACCCGTATGAAGGAAAGAAAAACCAACTGACGTTATCGCAGCAGCGAAAGCGCCGGCGTTTGATGAAGTTCCTGAAAAAGAAAAAGTAGTTTTGATAGAAAGAAGCCTGCAAAAACTGCAGGCTTTTTTATTGATTAATTAAAGTCTGAAGGCGCAAAGCGATATTCCGTCAGGCAATAATCGCAAGTCATGACAATTTCACCCTCTTGCGCCAAAATTTCCTGAATTTCTTCAGGGCTTACTGACGCCAAAGCCTCTAATGTTCGTTCACGCGAACAACCACAAACAAAGCTAACACCTTGTGACGGGTACAGATGGACTTTTTCTTCGTGATAAAGGCGATGCAACAACTCTTCAGCAGGCAAGGTATAAATTTCTTTTGCCGTAATAGTGTCGGTCAGAGTTGCCAGGTGCTCGAAGCCGCTTAAGTCTTTTCCGGTAGCGGGTAAGCGTTGCAGTAACATGCCGGCAGCATGCTCGCCGTCGGCGTGTAGCCAGACTCGAGTGTGCAGCTGTTCTGACTGTTCAAAGTAGTTTTCCAGCATGGTGGAAATTGAGTCGGCGTCAGCACTTACGACACCCTGATAGCGCTCACCGGTATCCGGCGTTAAAGTGATAACAAGCTGTCCTTTGCCTATCATTGAGCGCAGATCTGTAGCTCCAAGCTCGCTTTTTAAGCGTGCAATGCCCCGAAGTTCCTGATTATGGTTACCATTAACTGCAATAAAATTAAGTGGTCCATCACCCTGAAGCTGAACGGCTATGTGGCCGTTAAATTTTAATGTTGCCGTCAGTAAGGATACTGCCGCCATCATCTGCCCCAGTAATTCCTGAACCGGTGCCGGGTAATCGTGACCACGAATTAAGGTTTGGTAACTGCTGGTCAACTGAACGAGTTCACCGCGCACATCGTGCTCTTCGAAGGTGTAACGTGACAATTGATCAGTTGGGTATTCCATGGACACTCCTATTTATCGACGACAGGGGCTTACTCGCCGCTATCTTTCATTCTGATAAGTTGACGGCGCTGTTTCTTATCCGGCCGTCCTTCCGGGTGCGGATTATACAACGCATTAAGCTTTCTTGCTTCAGCATTTTGTTCGCGCTTTTCAACGCTTTCTGCGGTTTCCTGATAGAGTAGCTGAGCTTCACTTGCGCCGCGACGCTGCTCACTCAAAGCCAGTACTTCGACTTCTTTGGTATCAAAGCCCTGGCGCAAAGTAATAACAGCACCCACCTGTACAATTTTTGAAAGCTTGCTACGCTGCCCGTCATAATGTACTTTGCCTGACTGAACCATTTGCCGGGCAAGTGCTCTGGTCTTATAAAACCGGGCTGCCCATAGCCATTTATCAAGGCGAATAGAGTTCTCTTTTCGATTTCTTGTCATAAAAACGCAACGAATTCGTTATAAACTTTGTGTTAATCGATTGTTGACTCATGTTGCCTGCGCTAGAATGCATGAATCGTCTTTTGTCAGTGTAACAAGAATAAGAATAAAGTGACTGTCCGACTCAAACAAATATTTACAGATCCTCAAATGTGGCGCAGATTAATGCAGGCGCTCACAGCATTCGCGTGGTTTTTGGTCGCAGTACTACTGGCGCGTTTTACCTGGTCTTTAATTAATCCGGCAGAACCGGAGGGGACTGCGGTTCTGCCTAAAGTGACGGTTGACGTTGCGGATAACCGGAGTACTGACTTAAGTAGCTTAAAATCATTAAACTTATTCGGTGCCGCCGAGCGAAATGACCGTTCAACGAATACCCGTAACGCACCAAAAACATCATTAAACGTGCGCTTAATTGGGGTTTCTGCCAGCTCTAATCCAGAGCGTTCAGCCGCTATTATCCAGCAAGGAACTAAGCAACAAACCTATGTTATTGGTGAGAACCTTGGTAGCTCATCTGTCACTGTTGAAGAAATTCATGCTGACCGTGTCATTCTTGATAATAACGGACGTTTAGAAACTCTTGAAATGGAAGACATTGGCGAAGATAGACCGGCACTGTCGCTGGTTATTGATGGTTCAGGAAATGGTGACGGGGCTTTGGTCCCGGAAGATGACGAAGGTTCTAATGCTGATGAAAGCAACTTGCCAGACGATGCGAGTGTTGAGGAGCAGTTGGCTCAGGTTGCCAATAACCCGTCTTCTCTACTGGATTACGTGAGTATTTCACCGGTGCAGGCAAATGGTGAACTCAAAGGGTATAAATTAAATTCGGGTAAAAACCCTGAATTGTTTCGAGACGCAGGTTTTCAAAACGGTGACTTAGCAGTAGCCATTAATGGCTATGACCTGACCGATATGGAGCAAGCAATGCTGGCCAGTCAGGAACTCTCAGAGCAAAAGCAAGTCAGTATCGAAATTGAGCGCGACGGTGAACGCATGGAGCTGTCGTTTGAGCTACCGGTAAAACAGGATAATTAATATGAACGTGGCAAAGAGTGGCTTAAAAGCATGGCTGGGAGCCTTAGGGATAACTTTAACCCTTATGAGCTCGCCATTAAGCAGCGAAGAGTATGCCGCTAGTTTCAAAAATACCGACATCAACGAATTCATTCAGGTGGTTGGACGTAACCTCGAGAAGACCATCATTATCGATCCAAACGTCAGAGGCAAAATTGATGTCCGCAGCTACGATGTCATGAATGAAGAGCAGTACTATCAGTTTTTCCTGAATGTGCTTGAAGTTTATGGTTTTGCCGTTGTCGAGATGGAATCTGGCGTGTTGAAAGTGATTCGTGACAAAGACGCAAAAACCTCGTCTCTGCCTGTGTTGGACAGAGATACCCGCGGCTCGGGCGACACTATGGTAACTCGTGTTGTGCCGGTAGAGAACGTATCAGTGCGTGAGTTGGCTCCTTTGCTTCGCCAGTTGAATGATCAAAGCGGGGGCGGCATGGTCGTCAGCTATGACCCTTCTAACGTGATTATGATGACCGGCCGTTCAGAAACGGTGCAACGTTTAGTCGAGATTATTGAGCGAGTGGATCAGGCCGGCGATCAGGATGTTGACATGGTCAGCCTGGAATACGCTTCTGCGAGTGAAATAGTGCGCATTGCTCAGTCGCTTTATGAAAAAAATAATGAGGGTGTGCCAGCTTTATTGATCCCGAAAATTGTTGCCGATGAGCGCAGTAACAGTGTCATTGTGAGTGGTGAGCCTCGTGCCCGCTCTCGCGTAGTGAAACTGATTAAACAACTGGACCAGGACTTAAAAACCGAAGGAAACACACGGGTTTTCTATTTGAAATATGCCAAAGCTCCCGAGGTTGTTGAAGTATTAAAGAACGTTAGTAGCTCTATTCAGGCGGAAGTAGAGCAGCAAACAAGCACCGGAAATAACAGTCAGCGTCGCCGTAGCAGCGGTAATGAAACGGTTAGTATCAGCCCGCACGAACCGACTAACTCGGTTGTTATTACAGCGCAAAAAGACATGCTGGCGTCACTGGAAAAGGTGATTCGGGAGTTAGATATTCGCCGCGCCCAAGTTCAGGTTGAAGCCATTATTGTAGAAATCATGGAAGGCGATAGCGTTGATTTTGGAGTGCAATGGATTAGCGAAGATGGCGGCATGGTGCAGTACAACAATGGTAACCAGGTTCCCATTGGCAGTTTGGCGGCAGGGGCTTATCAGGCTCGTGAAAGGCCAGGAACCACCACCACTCGTATAACGGACGGCGGTGTCGAAGTTACGACGACAGAACCCGACGAGCCAGGCGATATTTCGTTGTTGGCGAATTTACTCGGATCGGTAAACGGGATGATGTTCGGTACAATTCAGAATGATTGGGCTGCTGTCGTACAGGCCGTCACTCAGGATACTCGTTCCAATATTCTGGCAACGCCCAGCATTGTCACAGTGGACAACGAGGAAGCAAGTTTTCTGGTTGGTCAGGAAGTACCGACTATTAGCGGCTCAACTACTGGCGATAACAATGACAACCCGTTCCAGACAGTTGATCGGACCGAGATAGGTATCAAATTAAAAGTTACCCCTCAGATTAACGAAGGGGATGCTGTGCAAATGACCATTGAGCAGGAAGTTTCCAGCTTGAGCGGTGCTACAGCGGTTGACGTTATTATTAATAAACGTGAACTGAAAACGACAGTGATGGCTGACGATGGCGAAACCATCGTACTTGGCGGTCTGATTGATGAAGACGTGCAGGAGTCGGTATCCAAAGTTCCTCTATTGGGTGATATTCCTATTTTGGGTAAGTTATTCAGTTCAACATCAACTTCTAAGCAAAAGCGAAATTTGATGGTGTTTATTCGCCCGACAATTGTGCGTGACGGCAACCGTATGCGAGATTTGAGCTCGGCCAAGTACAACTACATCAGGGCTTTGCAACTGGATGAACGCTCACGCGGCATTTCATTGATGCCAACTGAGGAAACGCCTTTACTTAATGACTGGGACAACAAACTGACATTACCTCCGGGATTTGATGAGTATCTGGAGAAGAAGGGTAAGGAAAGCAGCGACGACAAAAACAATGAGTCGACAAATGACTGAAGCTAGTGCCATTGCAACAACCCGCCTGCCTTTTGGCTTCGCTAAGCGTTTTGGCGTGGTCGTGGAGCATGGCGAACCCATGATTCTGCATTGTCGCGCCGGTATTTCTGCTGCAGCACTAAAAGAAGTAAGGCGTGCGATGGGACAGCCGGTAACCATAAAAGAGCACGCCGCCAGTGACTTTGAAAGCCTGTTAACTCGTGCTTATCAACGTGACTCATCCGAAGCCAAACAACTGATGGAAGATATTGGCAACGAGTCGGACTTATTTTCACTGGCTGATGAATTGCCGCAAACGGAAGATTTGCTGGAAAGTGAAGACGACGCGCCTATTATTAAGCTCATTAACGCTATGCTGAGTGAGGCGATAAAGGAAGGGGCTTCTGATATTCATATCGAAACCTTCGAGAAAGCCTTATTAATTCGTTTCCGTATTGATGGTGTATTGCGTGAAGTGCTGCGTCCAAACCGCAAGTTGTCGTCGCTGCTGGTGTCACGAATAAAGGTTATGGCGCAGCTGGATATCGCTGAAAAGCGGGTGCCTCAGGATGGCCGTATCTCATTATTAATTGCAGGCCGGGCGGTAGATGTTCGTGTTTCGACCATGCCGTCGAACCATGGTGAGCGGGTGGTACTGCGTTTATTGGATAAAAACAACGCGCGGCTCAATTTAACTGAACTGGGAATGACTGACGAGAACCGGAAAATTTTCCAGGAACTGATTTATAAACCGCACGGTATTATTTTGGTGACTGGCCCTACGGGGTCGGGTAAAAGTACGACCTTGTATGCAGGCCTTAGTGAGATCAACTCAAAAGACCGTAACATTCTGACCGTAGAAGATCCGATAGAATACGCTATTGATGGCATTGGTCAGACTCAGGTTAACCCTCGTGTTGATATGACTTTCGCTCGCGGACTTCGTGCTATTTTGCGTCAGGACCCTGATGTTGTAATGGTCGGGGAAATACGAGACGTTGAAACGGCACAAATTGCTGTTCAGGCGTCCTTAACGGGTCACCTGGTACTTTCTACTTTACACACCAACACCGCTGCAGGTGCTATTACCCGTCTGGAAGACATGGGCGTTGAACCGTTTCTGCTGTCCTCCAGCTTGCTGGCTGTGTTGTCCCAGCGTTTGGTGCGAACACTTTGTACTGAGTGCAAACAGCCGCATGAGCCAGACGACGAAGAAAAAAATATGCTGGGGCTCAGTGCCTCAGATACCAGCGTAATTTATCGGGCCGGTAGCTGCGAACGTTGTAATCATACGGGTTACCGTGGGCGGACCGGTATTCATGAATTACTGGTTGTCGATGATCATGTGCGTGAGTTAGTGCATAACGGGCACGGTGAGCAGTCTATTGAAAAGTACATTAGACAGTCGACTCCGGGTATTCGTCAGGATGGTCTGGCTAAAGTACTGAAAGGCAAAACAACGCTGGAAGAAGTGCTGCGGGTTACCCGCGAGGAGTAAAGGGTGGCAGCATTTGAATACCAGGCTGTTGAAGCTAACGGCAGAAAGAAAAAAGGGGTTTTAGAAGCTGACACTGAGCGTCAGGTGCGCCAGTTGCTGCGTGAGCAGGGCTTAATGCCATTGAGCATAGCCCCCGCAGCTGATCAGGACAGAAAGAAAACCTTAACGCCGCGTTTCGGCTTGCCTCAACGTAAAGTTAAAGCTCAGGATTTAGCGCTTATAACCCGTCAGTTGTCTACGCTGGTGGGTTCTGCACTTCCTATTGAACAGGCACTGCTGGCTGTTGCGGATCAAACCGAGAAGCCACGACTTAAAAAGCTGCTAATGTCAGTAAGAAGTAAAGTCGTTGAAGGTTACGGGCTGGCCGAAGCCATGTCTGAGTTTCCCGGGGTATTTGACTCCTTATATACGGCCATGGTGGCTGCCGGGGAAAAGTCCGGGCATTTAGACACCGTACTGGATGAGCTGGCGAACTATACCGAGCAGCGGCAGCACATGAAAAGTCAGTTGACTCAGGCGCTTATTTATCCGCTCATGCTGACTTTGGTTGCAGTTGGTATTGTTGTCTTTCTGTTGGTGTCTATTGTGCCGCAGATAGTGGATAACTTCTCTACTATGGGACAGGAATTGCCCCCTACAACACTGGCGATGATAGCCATAAGTGAGTTCTTGCAGAACTGGGGGCTGTGGTTGTTAATAGCTATCGCCTTAGTTTTGGTGGCTTTCAATCAGTGGCTGCGAAACGAAAAAAACCGCCTGAAATATCATCGTCGACTGTTAAAACTTCCTATGCTGGGTAAGGTCATAAGAGGGGTGAGTACGGCGCGTTTTGCCAGAACACTCAGTATTTTGACTTCTTCTGCTGTTCCGCTGCTTGACGGCTTGCGCATTACATCGTCAGTGATAGGCAATTTAGCCATACGGCAGGCTGTCGATGAAGCTGCTGACCGTGTGCGCGAGGGCTCTTCAATGCGAGGTGCGCTGCAGGAAACCGGGTTATTTCCACCTATGATGCTGCATATGATAGCGGCTGGGGAGAAGTCAGGTGAACTGGAGCAGATGCTGAAACGCTCGGCAGATAACCAGGATAAAGAGTTTGAGAATTTGGTATCGGTCAGTTTAAAGGTATTCGAGCCGGTGCTCATTGTGACTATGGCCGGTATCGTATTCTTTATTGTGCTGTCTATCATTCAACCCATTTTACAATTAAATAATAGTGTAGGGCTTTAGCTATGAGACGTAATCAATCAGGTTTTTCATTAGTCGAAGTAATGGTCGTTATTGCCATTATCGGTATTCTGGCGACTATGGTGCTACCCAATGTTCTGGGCAATCAGGAAAAAGCGAATGAACAAAAAGTTATCGCTGACATTGTTGCTTTAGAAAATGCATTGGCACAGTATCACCTCGACAACGGCATGTTCCCAACGACTGAGCAAGGCCTTGAAGCTTTAGTTAACGAACCGAACTTAGATCCTCAGCCGCGCAGTTATCGTCGTGGTGGTTATATCCGCCGGTTACCACAAGACCCCTATGGTAATGATTATCTGTTATTGAACCCGGGCCAGTATGACGACGTTGATATTTTCTCGCCGGGTCCCGATGGGCAGCCGGGCACTGATGATGACTTCGGCAGCTGGATGATTGGCAACAACGACCGTGATCAATAAGCGTCGTCAATTTGGTTTTACCTTAATTGAAGTCATGCTGGTGATGGCCATCCTGGGCCTTATCGCCAGCGCTGTTGTGTTTACCCTGCCAGGCGGTGAGCGTGGCGGAGATTCTCCTCATAACGCTGCTGTTGCGTTACGTCAGCAGCTTAACTACGCACGCGAATATGCCATGGTCAGGCAGCAACCTGTTGGTCTCAAGTTTCATGAGGACGGATATCGTTTTTTATTCTGGCAGGACGAACAATGGAAAGAGAAGAGTCCTCGCGGTTTGCGGGCCCAGAAGACCGAATGGCCAATGCGCTGGGAGTTTACCAGTCGGGGTATAGCCATAGTTGAGCAAAGTGAGTCCTTAGAGAGTGGCCTATTCGCGGATGAAAGTGACGATGACAGTCTGGTTCCCGATATTCTGATTCTTCCAAGCGGCGAGATGACATTGTTTAGTGTTCATATCGAGCATTTAAACGAGCCTGAAGCGGAACGCTGGCTGATTGCACAAAACAGTTGGTTAATCAGTATCTCCGAAGAGGCTCCGGAGTAGTTATGCGGCTAATGCGAGGGTTTACATTAATTGAAGTCATGGTCGCTTTATCGGTTTTTAGTCTGGCCGCTTTGGCGGCGTTACAAGCGGCCAGTGGACATTTGACCGGCTTAAGTGCCCTGCAGGATAAAACCTTCGCACAGTATGTGGCTTCTAACCGTCTGGCTGAGCTTTCTATTGAAAACAACTGGCCGCTGGAAAACGGGCGAAAAGGCCAGCAAGAGCAAGCTGACATTACCTGGTACTGGCAACAACAAGTGACCGAAACCGTAACGCCAAATGTGGTTGCGGTAACGATAAAAGTGATGAAGAGCGAAAACGGCCGTGAACACTTTCGGCTAACCCGTTACGTGCGTAAACCGGATTCAGCGGTGGAGTCTCGCAATGGTCGCTAACTCTGCAAACAGAGGGTTCACCTTAGTTGAGGTGTTGGTCACCATGGTGATATTCGCCATCATCGGTATTGCGAGTTTTCAAGTGCTGAACCAAATGGTCAGCACAGAAGAGCAATCGCAGAAACAACGTGATCAGCTAGAGCGTTTGCAGTTTAGTCAGTTGCTGATGCAGCAGGATATTCGCCAAATGGTCGCTAAACCGACGCGGCCATCGGCTATGGAAGTTACGCATCAGTATTTAAGTAACGACCCAAGATACTTTGAATCAGACGGCGGCGTGCTGGCGTTTGTCAGAAGTGGTTTTGATAACCCCGGCTATATTCTGCCGCGCAGCGAATTGCAGCCTGTGGTTTACCGCCTATGGGAGGGTGACTTACAGCGCGTTACAGAGACATTTGTTAATGATCGCTCATCAGAGCCGTCAATTCAGACGTTATTAGAAGATGTGAATGAACTCTCTTTTCGGTTTTATCGCAGTGAGACCGGGAGTCGCTCGAGTCGAGACACAGAAAAGGGCTGGAGCGATAGCTGGGAGAGTGCAGGAGACTTACCTCAGGCCGTTGAAGTTACCATTGGCAGTGAAAACTTTGGCACCATTAGGCGGGTGTTTCTGATTGCTGGTGTTGGTCAGTTAGCAGTTGATGACTCTGAGGGGGATCGAGGTGCCAACTAACTTAACCCGGTCGTCGCAAAAGGGAGCGGCACTGATAACCGTCCTGCTGGTCATTGCTTTAGTATCGGTTATTGCCGTCAACTTAGGTGGCAAACTACAGTTGCAAATAACCCGTATGGGAAATCTGCAACAAGCTGAGCAGGGCTACTGGATGTGGCTAAGCGCCGAAGATGTTTTAAAAGAAGTGCTTAAAACAGAGCTCGATGAGAATGATGGTGTCGCCCATAGTGAACAAAACTGGGCGGGTCGCAATGGGCCTTTCCCTGTCGAGGGCGGCCAAATCGCCGCACGAGTAAATGACTTGTACAGCTGCTTTAATCTAAACAGTTTGAGTGCTGACGCGGAAGATCCAGGCACACTGGAAAAGCGCAAACGGCAATATAAAGCCTTGTTACAGGCATTAGATATTGATAATTATCAGGCCGAAATTTTGACCGACAGTCTGGTAGACTGGATAGATGAAGATAGCGAGTTATCGGGAAGCAATGGTGCAGAAGATCCAGACTACGAAAGCTTACCTAAGCCCTATCTTGCAGCAAATAGTCACTTGCTGGACTTGAGTGAGCTAAGAATGGTACGCGGTTACAGTGCTAAAATTGTTAATAAACTGAAGCCCGTTGTTTGTGTTATTCCTAATGAATCTGAATTAAAAATAAATATAAATACACTGGAACAAGAGCAGGCAGCGGTACTGACGGGCGTGACAGAAGGTAAGTTGTCAATTGCTGATGCTATGTCGCTTTTGGCCAATAGGCCGGAGCAGGGCTACGAGTCGGATGAAGAGTTAACCGAATTAGCTGAGCTTGAAAATGTTCGTTCTGAACTGGAAAGTGACCTTTCAGAGCTGACGGTAAAAAGCGAGTATTTCCAGCTGGTTGCGATGATCCAGTGGGGTGAAATAGAGATGAGAGCGCGCTCGGTATTACATTTAAACCAAGGTCGAGTACAGACATTGTACCGGGCGATGGGAGATTAGTTTATGCAAGAAACACTGATTCTGCGTTTGCCAGCTTACGGTACGAATGAACCCATACCCTGGCTGGTTTGGCATAAAAATCAGCAGGAGTTAATTGCCAGCGGTAGCCTGAATTCAGTCGATGAGCTTTCTCAGCTGAAAGACAAAGCAGGCCGTTGCGAGGTTGTTGTTGCCTTGCCGGGGCAGGACGTCTTTATGACAAAGGTAACACTGCCTGCGGGTACTAAGAGACACCTGCAACGCATTATTCCTTATGCACTGGAAGAAGAGCTGGCAAGTGACATAGAGCAGCTGCATTTCTCCTGGCCGGACGTAAAAGGAACGGAATTACCTGTCGCCGTAGTCGCAAAAGAGCGAATGGATGAATGGCTAAAACTGTTTTTAGAGGCCGGTATTGACGCTCCTTACTGGGTGCCTGATTGTTTCCTACTTCCGTATCAGGAAGATGTTTGGCAGGCAATAGAGCTTGGTGACAGCGTTATTGTCAGAACGGGAACCTGGGAAGGTTTTACCGTTGAAAAAGGGCAGTTTGCAGAGTTAGCACCGGCCCTTGCTTCAGAGCAGGAAAACCCAACCGAAATTGTTCACTACGGTGAGTTAAACTGGCCTCAGTCTCCGGCACCTTTAACCGCTGCCGATATCGAAGTACCTTTTACTATTGCGGTGCAAAGTCTTGAAACGGGTAATAAGCTTAACCTAAGGCAGGGAAATTACCGCTCACACAGAGCGAAACGTTCAGTAGAGCTTCCCTGGCAGGCTTTTGCCACAGCCGCAAGTGTACTTTTTGTCTTGGCTATTGTGTTAAATGGTGTGCGTTACTGGCAGCTAAATTCACAAAGCGAAACGTTGAAAGCTCAGGCTGAGCAACTTTATCGGGATGCATTTCCAGGTAATACCCGAATTGTGAATTTGAAAGTTCAATTGCAACGACAGTTAGACGGACTGGGTCTTGGTAATTCAGACCAGGTATCAGTGCTTGCTGTTCTGCAGCAATTAGAACCGGCATTTAAGTCTCAACCTGACTTGCAGCTTGAGCTGTTGCGGTTTCAGAATAACGAATTGCGGTTGCAGGCAACGGCTAAAAGTTTTTCCCAGTTTGAATCTTTCCAGCAAGCCGCAAAGGCAGAAGGCCTGAATATTGAAGCCGGCTCAATGAGTAACCGCGGAGAAACGGTATCAGGCGCATTGACGGTGCAAGTTGAAAGTGGAGGGGCACAGTCATGAACGGACTCAAACGCTACTTAAAGCCTTATCTGGATTTGGGCGCCCAACGCTGGCGCCAGTTTAATCAACGTGAGAAGACGTTGCTGTCTGTATTAGGCGGTGTGCTTTTTATTGCTTTACTGTATTTCGCTGTGTGGCAACCCAGTGCTCAGGCAGTGGCTAATGCCGAGCGCAAGTTAGAGGCTCAACAGCAGCAGTACCAGTGGGTACAGCAAGCTATCGCACGTTATAAAAAGTTAGAGGGTAAAACCGGACAACGAGAAAGCGCGTCTGGTTCAGTGAGTCAGCGCATTAACCGTGCTGCTGCAGCGCAAGATATCCAAATAGCGCGTTTGCAGCCTCAGGGTCAGGATTATTTATTGACCGTGGATGAAGTGTCTTTCTCTGACCTGGTAAGTTTTTTGGCTGAATTAGAGCAGCGCCAGCAGTTAGTATTGACGTCGGTCGATATTGCAAAATTGAATGCACCCGGACAAGTTAGGCTCCGTAAATTGTTAGTAAGAGAGGCTTCATGAATCTAAAGCGCTGGATACCCTGGTTAGTTGTCGTGTATCTGGTTGCCATGCTGGTTATGTTACCGGCACGAGTGGTTTACTGGTTTCCGCTACCGGATAACATCCGGATATCTCAGGTGAGTGGTAGCTTATGGCAGGGGACTGCCGGACAGGTGGCTGTTGATGACATAGTGCTGAGTAATCTGGCGTGGGACTGGCAGGTCTCGTCTGTGTTGCTGGGCGAGCTTGTGGTGGATGTTAACCTTCCTCAGAACAACAACCCTTTTGCGTTGAACGGTCAATTGCTGGCCGGCTCAACAAAGGTTGGCGCGAAGAATGTAACAGCCAGTGGTGATGTCAACGCGCTATTACAGCTGGTTGGTACTCGCTTACCGCTAAAAACGGGTGGTAACTGGCGCTTGTCGCTGGACAGCTTTGTGGTCACTGCTCCCGGGCCTGTGCGTTGGTGTGACGAGCTGCAGGGGCAGGCACGAGGAGAACAAATACGCGTATTGGTCAATAACCAATGGCAGTCTCTGGGGGATTTTCCGGTTGAACTCGGCTGTAGTGATAATAATGCCGTTACGCTTGCTATGGACGGAAATAATAGTCTGGGGCTGAACTTTAACGGCAGTATTAATAGTCAAAGTTTTAATGCTCAGGGAACGGTTAAACCGACACCAAGAACACCTGAAGGTTTAGCTAGAATGATGGAGTATATGGGGAAACCTGACTCTCAGGGACGTTACTCCTTCCGGTTGTGATCTGACTTGCAGGTCAGTCCGTTTACAATTACTGTAATTAATAACTCGTTTAAGCCTCTGCCTAATAAGGAATTTGTATGGATAACATCGTTCAGTGGATTAATGATAACCAGGATATGCTGATCGGTTTCTCGATTAAGTTTGTTATCGCGATTGCGATACTCATTATCGGTAAAATGGTTGCGAATACTGTTACCGGTGTAATGACCAAGAACATGCGTAAGCGCGAAGTAGACGGTGCAGTCATCAGCTTTGTGGGTGCGATTCTGAAAACGGTAATATTCATTGCCGCTATTATGATGGCATTGTCACACGTTGGTGTTGAAACCACTTCCTTTATTGCTATTTTAGGTGCGGCAGGTTTGGCTATTGGCCTTGCTCTGCAGGGGTCTTTGTCAAACATTGCATCGGGCGTTTTACTGATTATGTTCCGTCCTATTCGTGCCGGCGAATATGTAGACGCTGGTGGTGTTTCAGGAACGGTTGAACAAATTAATATTTTTCAAACGATAATGAAAACGCCGGACCGTAAGGTGGTTTTTGTTCCTAACTCTGAAATTATTGGCGGCCCAATCGTCAACTACAACCGCGAAGAGTTGCGCCGTATCGATTTAGTGATTGGCGTTAGTTACAGTGCTAACTTACAGCAAACGAAAAAAGCACTGATGGATGTTATTACCAGTGACGAGCGTGTACTGAAAGATCCTGAACCTGTGGTTACGGTAACCAACCTTGGTGACTCTTCGGTCGACTTTAACGTGCGTCCGTGGACAAAAAATGAAGATTACTGGCCAACTCGCTGGGATCTGCTTGAACGCATTAAAGATCGTCTGGATGAAGAGGGTATTGGCATTCCCTTTCCCCAAATGGACGTTCACCTGAAAAAAGAAGACTAACGTTTTGTTTAAAAAGGCCACTGAAAGTGGCCTTTTTTTGTACTTAATTAACTCAAAGCTTGTGAGATATCAGCAATAATATCTTCCACATTTTCAATACCCACACATAAGCGTATGGCTTCAGGTTTTACGCCAACCGAGGCTTGCTCTTCCGTTGATAGTTGCCGGTGCGTTGTTGATGCAGGGTGGCAGGCCAGTGACTTGGCATCACCGATATTGACCAGACGCTTAAACAGTTTCAGCTTGTCATAAAAAGTCACACCGGCATCGTAGCCACCCTTAACACCAAAGGTTAGTAGCGAAGCCGGTACTGCATTCTTAATGTATTTCTTTGCCAGTTCTTGATTCCGGTGTTCTGGTAAAGCTGCAAAGTTAACCCACTCTACCTGAGGATGTGCTTTTAAATATTCAGCCACTTTTAATGCGTTTTCACAATGACGTTCAATACGTAAGGCCAGAGTCTCCAGCCCCTGCAATAGCAGGAAGGCGTTAAACGGTGATAAACAGGCTCCGGTATTGCGCAGCGCAACGGTTCGCACTCGTGCTATAAATGCGGCGGGGCCAAAAGCATCAGTATAAACCACGCCATGATAGGCGGGCTCGGGTGAGCTAAACTGAGGGAAACGCTGTTTTTCCTGAGCCCAGTCGAAACGACCACTGTCAACAATTAGACCGCCAACCGAATTGCCGTGGCCACCGATGTATTTCGTCAGCGAGTGAACAACAATATCTGCACCGAAATCAACAGGCTTGCAGAGTATGGGGGTTGCGACTGTATTATCAACGACCAAAGGCACCCCATGTTTATGTGCAACCTGAGCATACCCTTCTAAGTCGGCGATGTTACCGGCAGGATTGCCGATACTTTCGCAGTAAACCGCTTTGGTTTTACTATCAATAAGCTTCGCTATATCTCTAGGCTTGTCGGAGTCGGCGAAACGCACCTCAATACCAAATGATGGCAGCATATGGCGGAATAGCGTATAAGTTCCGCCGTAAAGCTGTGGTGTAGTGACAATATTGTCGCCCTGACTGGCCAAAGTAATGAGAGCATATTCAATAGCAGCCATGCCTGACCCCACGGCAAGTGCTGCAACACCGTGCTCCAGTTCTGCCACGCGTTTTTCCAGAACATCGTTGGTCGGGTTCATAATGCGCGAGTAGATATTTCCTTCAACCGCTAAATCAAACAGGTCGGCGCCGTGCTGAGCGTTATCAAACTCGTATGACACAGTTTGGTAAATAGGTGTAGCAACCGACTTGGTTGTCGGGTCGGTTTCATAGCCATGATGTATGGCCAGTGTTTCGTCTTTCATGCGGACTCCAGTTGAGATTCAGTTAAAAAATGCGTTAAAGCCGATTGGTATTGTTCGACATTTTTAATAAAACCATCGTGACCAAAAGGTGTTTCAATGGTGACTCGACCTGTGTGATTAGGGAGTAATTGCTCCAGCTCCGTGACCAGACTTGGAGGCGCAATAGCATCATTATGAAAGTCGATAAGTTGTACCTTTGCCTGAACCCTGGTTGGATCAATGCTGTAGTCATTCAGTATTGGCGTTAGGTGTGTGAACAGGCTGCGACAGTTATTACCGTTTTGTTTTAACAGCTTTTCTCCCTGATACAGAAGATACTCAAACGCATCGTCGGCGTGGTTAAACCGTTGCTCGAACTCTTCAGCGGTACGGTAACTCAGCATGGCCAGCGCCCGGGCGAGAATAATTCCGGACTGATCATCACCGCAGCGCTGAATCAATGCTTGTTGAAAATAGCGCAACAGGGCGGAATGAACAGAAGGCTTATGAGCGGCTCCAATAGCTGTCAGATGAGTTAATTCCGTTGGGTGGTCAGCAGCAAACTGAAGCCCCAAAACACCACCAAAGGATCCGCCAACCCAGGCTTGCAGATCACTGGTTTCATCTCGTAGTGCCTGACGTATGGCCTCACTGTGCTGTTGAACCGTTAAAGGAATAGCAGGGCAGTCAGAACCTCCCAACCCGCCAAAGTAATCAAAGCTAATGACTTGTACATCATCGAGATCAGAAAATACCGGGTGAAGTGACTGCCACCAACCGCTTTTATCTGGCTTCCATAGTCTACCGCTGGCGCTGATGCCCCCTTGTACAACAATTGCAGGCGCGTCGGCATCGCCATAACGGTAGCCTTTGATGCGTCCGAAGGAGGTCTCTTTGTAAAAACTGCGGGCAACTGGCTGAACCATAGCTAACCTCACGTTGATGAACCATTCCCCGACTGTAATAAATGGATATAAAGCCGTCAAGACATTTAGACGTCTAAATGTAATTGGGCTTATTTTGATATCCGTTGAGTGTGGTATGATTTCGCTATTAACTTTAAAGAAAAGAGTGACGTTCATGGTGTATTCGGTCAGCCAGTTAAACATTGAGATTCGGCAACTGTTAGAGCAGGGGTTTGGGCAAATTAGTCTGGTTGGAGAAATCTCAAATTTTGCGGCACCGGGCTCCGGACATTGGTACTTCACTTTGAAAGATGAGCGTGCTCAGGTTCGTTGCGCTATGTTCCGCAATGCCAATCAACGCGCTAAAGTTCGACCGCAAAATGGTATGCAGGTTCTGGTGCGGGCCAAGGTCACGGTTTATGAGCCGCGCGGCGACTATCAACTGATTATTGAACAGGTGGAAGATGCCGGGCAGGGTCTATTACAGCAACGCTATGAGCAATTAAAGGAAAAGCTTTCAGCCGAGGGGCTGTTTGCGCCTGAACGCAAGCGGGTACTGCCCGATCATATTCATAAAGTGGGTGTGCTGACGTCGCCAACGGGTGCTGCAATAAAAGACATATTAGCTGTCATGAAGCGTCGCGACCCTAGCGTTGAAGTCATTATTTATCCTAGTGCCGTTCAGGGTGAAGCGGCGGTACCGCAGTTGCAGGCCATGCTGAAAACCGCTTTTGAACGTAATGAAGTGGATGTGCTTTTAGTCAGCCGTGGTGGTGGTTCACTGGAAGATTTATGGTGCTTCAACGATGAGAATTTTGCGCGTCTTTTGGCCACGGCCCCCATGCCAACTATTAGCGCGGTCGGTCATGAAATTGACTTCACCATCTCTGACTTTGTTGCGGATGTCAGAGCTCCGACGCCGTCGGCGGCTGCTGAGCTGGTAACTCGCGACCAGCAGCAACAGCAACAAAAAGCTCAGGCTCTGCAACAACGCTTAGCTCTGGCCCAACAAAGACTGTTACAGCGTTTAAAGCAGCGCTGGCAGTTTCTGCAGACTCGTCTTCAGCAGCAGCACCCGCAACGTCAGCTGCAACAACAGTCACAATTGGCTGATGAATTGCAGGCTCGAGCCAGCCGTGCACTGCAGAATCGTTTAGCACGTCAGCAACAGCGGGTTTCTTACCTGCAAGGCCGATTACAGGCGGTTCACCCGCAAAAAGAGCTACAGCGTTTACACGACAAGTTGAATCATCAGCAACAGCGTCTGCCATTAGTCATGCAACGGTTGTTAAAAGAGAACAGGGCCCGACAGCAGCAGTTAATGCAGTCGTTAAACCTTGTTAGCCCGCTCAACACACTGGAACGCGGCTACGCAATTGTCCGCACCGAGAGCGGTGACGTTGTTCGCAGCGAGAAACAGGTGAACGTTGGCAGCACAATAGAGGTTAGGCTGGCCGACGGAAGCATTACCGCTAAACGGCAATGATCCTGAGTTTATTGTCATATTCCTGACATCCTGGCTTTGTTATACTGCGCAAGTTATTCAAAAAGGAGTCGTGGTATGAAACTCAAAGCATTAGTGGCTGGTATTGGAATGGCTTTCGCATCCTCTATGGTGCATGCAGAAGAACAGAAGCCAAATATTATCTATATTATTGGCGACGGTATGGGGTTTGAATTTATTACAGCCTACCGTTATGCCATGTCCGATTTAGACAGTAAAACCATTGCTAAAACCGAGTTTGACGCCATGCTGAAAGGCGCGGCAACAACCTATCCAGATGATGATACCTGGGTGACCGATTCGGCAGCCGGTGCAACGGCCCTTGCAACAGGGGTTAAAAGTTACAACGGTGCTATTGGTGTTGACGCTAACAAGTATCCTTTGCAGACGATGATGGAACTGGCACGTGAGAGCGGTTGGTCAACGGGCTCGGTATCGACTTCTCAAGTGAACCATGCCACGCCGGCATCCTTCTTTACTCACCACCCATCGCGCTACGAGTACAACCAAATAGCGGATAAAATTGCGACTCAGGTGGTTGAGGGTGAAGCTTCTTTTGATGTCATGTTAGGTGGTGGACAAAGCTACTTTGACCGTGATGATAAGAACTGGCTGGATATTTTACCGGAACATGGGATGCAAATTGTAACCGACATGGAGCAGTTGGAGTCAGTCGATACGGCACCAGTAATGGGACTTTTTGCTGAGAAAGGTTTGCCTTATGCCATTGATGGTGATGTTGATGCTCTGGCAAATATGACACGCACGGCTTTACGTTTGTTGGATAAAAAGCAGCAGCCTTTCGCGCTAATGATTGAAGGCAGTGAAATAGACTGGTGTGGCCACGCCAATGATATTGCTTGTGCTGTGCACGAAATGGACGGTCTGAACCGGGCACTGCAAGTTGTTCGTGAGTACCGCGAGAATAACCCGAATACTTTGATTGTTATGACGGCAGACCACTCGACCGGTGGGCTGACTATTGGGCGAGATGGCGAGTATGCCTGGTATTCTGATCGCGTTATGCAAATTGAAAGCTCAATTGCGCATATGAGTGAAGAAATGCTGAGCATGGACTCTGATAATTGGCCGGAGTACGTTGCGGACAAAGTCAACTTTGAACTCACTCAGGACTATATCGATGAACTCGCTATCGCCGCTGAAGAAGAGGGCGAAGCGCGGGAAGACAGCCTACACCAGGCACTGGTTTATATAACGGCTGATATTACCGGTACCGGCTGGACAACCAGCGGACATACGGGTGTTGATGTTCCTGTGTTTGCCGCCGGTCCTTACAGTGAAAACTTCGGTGGCTATATGGATAACACCGATATTGGTAAAGCACTGATTGAGATTGTTCGTTAAAAGTAGTTAAATCGGTAGTTGTTGATGATGCAGTTTGGGATAAAACAACAATAAGAGGAAACCTTATGACAATGGAAGTGAACTCAGAACATCAGGAACAACTAAAGAAAATGGCACTTGTTGGGTATATTTTATATGCCCTGAGTCTCATTATTCCTTTTGCGTCGATTGCCGCTGTTATTTTAGCTTACTTAAAGCGTAGTGAAGCCCGTGGAACTTGGGTGGAAAGTCACTTTAACTGGTTAATTAAAACCTTCTGGGTAGGCGTTATTGGAACAATCATTGGTATTATACTGTTGTTTGTTGTGATCGGTTATTTAGTGCTACTGGCGGTTACCATATGGGTTATTTACCGTGTAATCCGTGGTTGGCTGGCGCTGTCAGAAAACAAACCTGTTATTGCTGACATTTAATAAAGAAAGATGTGTAGCCTGACATAAATGTCAGGCTACGCGGTCTTTAGAATTTATACATCGCCATAAGTTGAAGGCGGTTTAAGTCACCGTCTACACTAGCTTCCGTTTCACGATTTGCTTTTGAAATCTCTGCACCGAAAGTCAGGTTAGATGCCGGTGAATACATTAGGTTAAACGCAAGGCGTTGAGTGTATTCTGTCATATCACCTGCCAAAGCCAGTACTTCACCATCGTTATCTGCCCAGCCGCGAGAGTACACCACGTTTGAACGCAGTTTCTCTGACCAGAAGTGGCGATAAGCAAAGGATACACCGGTTGAGTCAATGGCTTCTAACTCACCATTGCTGTCAATATAGGCACCGTTCCAGGTGTTTAGACCTAAATAACGACCTAAACCTGAACCTGTGGTAACTGATGCGCGGATATCATCCATGCCGAAGGTGTATTTAGCGCCAAAGCTGACACCGTAACCAAAGGTGGTTTCATCATCGCCAGTTTGACTGACATCGTAAGTTAATTGGCGTAAAAGTGCGGAAGCCTGCCAGGTTAAGTTGTCGGTTTTACCGGTATATTTAAAGGTTACGTCCGGTGCAAAACCGTCACTGGAAATAATACGACCGCCACCAACCGGTGTTACGGTTGTTTCAGGGTTTTCAATTGAGGCGCTAAAGCCACCGGAGGTGTAACGAATTTGTGCCTGGCGGTTGAAGATAATGCCATCGGTGATGCCGATAAAGTCGACGGATTCAGCCAGAATGTTTAGGTCCTGAAAGTTAGACCAGGTTTGACCAAAAGTCCATTTCCCATATTTTAAAAATGCGTGACGTAGACGCGGACTATAAGAGTTTGAAATACGTTGGTCACCGTCAGGGGTCAACATAAAATCCATTTGGATATGGCCGGTCAGCGTTTCACCATTATCTAACTCAGTGTCGGTGGTAAGGAAAAAACGCGACTGACGTGCGTGAAAATCGGTGACCATGTCGTCGCCTTCACCACCCACAGGGGTGAGGCTTGGAATATACTGTTGCCGAGCGATACTGCCGCTTGAAGGTGCCTGACCATCGGTGTAGTCCGATACCATCATGTCCAGTTTAACAAAACCACCAAAATCGATGTCAGTTTCGTTTGCCTGAGCTCCTAAGCTCATAACACCGAGTACGGCAGCGCTTGCTGCTGATACGGTGAATTTCTTTGCGATACTTGCTTTAGCCATGGTGTTCTCCCCTGTAAGCCAAGTGTTCGTTTTGATCGTGCATTTTATTGTTATGCCAAAGATAAACGCTGTTAATTCTCGTTAACTGGTCAATTTTTATCAATCTAGACTATGGTCTAATAGTGTTTAAGCCCTTTAAAACGTACAACAGATACCATCTTGCGAATAAGGAGGAAGAGGTAATGTCGCAACTGTATTCAGTTCCTGAACATATCAAAGCTAAAGCCAAAATCGATAATGACGGTTATAAGAAACTTTACCAACAGTCAGTAGACGATCCTGAAGGTTTTTGGAGTGAACACGGACAGCGAATTACTTGGTTCACACCTTACACCAAAGTTAAAAATACCAGTTTCGAACCGGGTAAAGTCAGTGTTAAGTGGTACGAAGACGGCACTCTAAACGCCTGTTACAACTGTGTCGACCGTCACCTTGCTGATAAGGCCGATAAAACAGCGATTATCTGGGAAGGCGACGACCCTAGTGTAGACAAACACATCACCTACCGCGAGTTACATAAAGAGGTATCTCGCTTTGCTAATGGCTTGAAAAAATTAGGTATTGGTAAAGGTGACCGGGTCGCTATTTACATGCCAATGGTTCCGGAAGCGGCTTATGCGATGTTGGCCTGTGCCCGGATTGGCGCGGTTCATACCGTTATCTTTGGCGGTTTCTCACCAAATGCTATTGCGGACCGCATTAACGACTGTCAGGCAAAGGCTATAATTACCGCCGACGAAGGTCGTCGTGGCGGCAGCACTATTGGTTTGAAAGCCAATGTGGATAAAGCCTTGTCTGATGGCGTTTGTCCTTCATTAGAGCACAGCATTGTATGTCGTGTTACCGAAGGTGACGTTGAATGGACAGAAGGTCGTGACGTTTGGTGGCATGAGTTGATTGGCGATGTCAGCGATGAATGCCAGGCAGAAGTGATGAACGCCGAAGACCCGCTGTTCATTCTTTACACGTCCGGCTCGACCGGAAAACCGAAAGGGGTTGTGCATACTACCGGTGGTTACATGGTGTATGCGTCAATGACGCATGAGTATGTCTTCGACTATCACGATGACGATGTTTACTGGTGTGCAGCCGATGTCGGCTGGATTACTGGTCACTCGTACATTGTTTACGGGCCGCTGGCAAACGGTGCAACCACACTGATGTTTGAAGGTGTGCCAACGTATCCCGGGGTTGGCCGTATTGGCGAAATTGTTGATAAACACAAGGTCAATATCCTTTACACCGCGCCAACGGCAATTCGTGCCTTAATGGCGAAAGGTGACGAAGCAGCGAAGACGTCGACCCGTGAAAGTTTGCGTATTCTGGGTAGTGTTGGTGAACCAATTAACCCAGAAGCCTGGGAGTGGTACCACCGCGCTATTGGTAACGGTAAATGTCCAATTATGGATACCTGGTGGCAAACCGAGAACGGCGGTATTTTAATTGCACCACTGCCGGGTGCTACCGATTTAAAACCCGGCTCAGCAACACGTCCATTCTTTGGTATTCAACCTGCACTGGTTGATGGAGAAGGGAATATCCAGGAAGGCGAAGCCGAAGGAGGTTTGGTTATTAATGACTCATGGCCTGGTCAAATGCGTACTCTTTGGGGCGACCATGAGCGTTTCGAGCAAACCTACTTTTCGACTTTCAAGAACCGTTACTTCAGTGGTGATGGCGCGCGTCGTGACGCCGATGGTTACTACTGGATAACTGGTCGCATGGATGACGTTCTGAATGTATCGGGACACCGTCTAGGTACGGCTGAAATTGAAAGCGCGTTGGTTGCGCATAAGTCAGTGGCCGAAGCGGCTGTTGTTGGTTATCCGCATGACTTAAAAGGTCAGGGTATTTACGTATACATCACACCGGTTGAAGGTGTGGAAGTAACCGATGAATTAACCAAAGAAGTACGTAACTGGGTTCGTTCTGAATTAAGCCCAATTGCAACCCCTGACCTGATTCACTGGACGACGGGTTTGCCGAAAACACGTTCAGGTAAGATCATGCGTCGTATTTTGCGTAAGATTGCCGCTAACGAATATGAGAATCTCGGTGACACCTCTACGCTTGCTGATCCAAGTGTGGTAGATTCATTGATAGAGAATCGAATGAATAAATAATGTCACTTAATTTGGAATCTCATGGCGAAATTTTTAATCGCAGATGACCACCCTCTGTTTCGCGAGGCGCTGCAAGGCGCTCTCGCGAATCACTTTTCTGAGCTTACCTTACGCGAAGCCGAAGACCTGGACTCGACACTCGCGGCGTTAAACAAAGACGACGACGTCGACTTATTGCTGCTCGATTTGCACATGCCCGGCAGCGGTGATTTATATGGCCTTATTCGAGTCCGTGAAGACTATCCGTTATTGCCTGTTGCTATCATTTCCGGCAGTGAAGATGCGTCAATTGTTGCTAAATGTATTGGTTTTGGGGCATTGGGCTTTATTCCAAAATCATTGCCTTCTGCCGAAATAGCAGAGGCTATAGACACCATTTTACAGGGGGAGACCTGGGTTCCAAAAGAAACCCGGGAGCGGCTGGATGTGATTTCAGATGAAGATCAGGAGCTGGCACGTAAGGTTGCCGAACTGACCCCGCAACAATACCGGGTGCTGCATTTCCTTCACGAGGGTCTGTTGAATAAACAGATTGCCTATCAACTGGGAATAACCGAAGCAACGGTTAAAGCGCACATTACTGCAATATTTCGAAAACTTGGGGTTTACAGTCGTACCCAGGCTGTTTTGGTGGCTGAACGTCTGCAATTATGACCTGGCTATTAATATTTGCCTCACTGGCTTATGTGATCTTTCTTTTCGCAGTTGCCACCTGGGGTGACCGGCTTGGCTCGTGGGCGAATAAGGTTAGTCATAAGCCTTTTGTCTATTCCATGTCGTTGGCAATTTATTGTACGTCATGGACTTATTATGGCGCAGTAGGAAACGCCGCTGTCGACGGCTGGGCCTTCTTCCCCATTTTGCTGGGGCCTATTCTCCTGTTTTTGTTTGGTATCCGAATTCTGGAAAAACTGGTTTCGGTTAGTAAGCAACAAAACATCACCTCCATTGCCGATTTCATTTCATCCCGCTTTGGGAAAAGACGTCGGCTTGCCGTAGCTGTTACCGGCATTGCAGCTGTTGCTATCATTCCTTACATAGCACTTCAGCTTAAGGCTGTCGGTATCAGTTTTGCCGTATTAACTGAAAATACGGGCATGATGGCTGAGTTCTCAATCAAAGAATTGGGGGCTGCCGCCTTAATGGCTATTTTCGCCATGCTGTTTGGTACCCGCCATGTTGAGGTAACTGAGTATCGTAGCGGTATGATTCTGGCAATTGCCGTGGAGTCTATGATTAAGCTTGTAGCGTTACTGGCGGCGGGTATTTTTGCCTGGTCACTGCTGCACGGCGATGTACAAACTGATTTATTCAGTTCATTCAGCGATGTAACCAAGCCGCAGTGGTCTTTTGCTTCATTCGGGGAATTTGAGTTTATTGTCCAGACCTTTATGGCCGCCGGAGCAATTCTTTGTCTGCCCAGACAGTTTCACGTTGCGGTTGTGGACAATGTCGACGTTCGGCACTTACGCACTGCCCGTTGGGGGTTCCCGCTTTATTTAGCGTTAACGGCCGCCGCTATAGTTCCCATTGCTATTGCCGGTACCTTTTATCTTTCTGCAGGCTCTGACGGTTCAACTTATGCTCTGCAGCTGCCGCTTTTGAAAGATCAATTGTGGTTGTCTCTGGTTATCTTTATTGGCGGAATTTCGGCCGCAACGGCTATGGTGATCATTGCCTCAGTCACGTTGAGTACCATGATCACTAACGATGTCATTATGCCTATTCTGCTGCAGCGTGAATCGCGCTTGCCGTTAAAGCACAGACGAAGAGAATACGACCGGGCGTTATTGTTAATCCGTCGTGTGGCCATTGCCGTGACTATGGTTTTGTCTTTTCTGTGCTACTACTTCTGGGCGGCACGTACCAACCTGGTCAGTATTGGGTTGCTGGCGTTTTCTCTGGTTTTGCAGCTGCTGCCGGCTTTACTGGCTGCACTTTATTGGCGAAAAGGCCATGCCCGTGGTGTCTATGCAGGGTTGCTGGCTGGGTCCGTGGGTTGGGTCATTGCAGTACTCATTCCTTTGTATACGAACAACCAACTGACCGACGTTGAAATTATAACCCGGGGTACTGTTGTTTCACTGGGGCTCAATACCTTCAGCTTTATTGTTTTTTCTCTGCTGGCAAAGCCGCGGTTAGTTGACAGGATTCAGTCAACGGCTTTTGTAAAGCCAAGAGCAGCTCTACCTGACTTACACTTAAACAAGAATGACAACGCGACCAACGCAGACATGTTGTTGCTGCTCAAAACTTTCCTTGGCGCAGAGCGTGCCCAGCAACTGATGCAGTACTATCAGCGTCCCGAAAATACGGAACTTAAGCTGGAAGAAATTGCAGAAAAGCCGTTTATTAGCTTTGTTGAAAGGGCCATTGCCGGTGTCTTGGGTTCTGCAACAGCCCGTTCGTTAATTGATGCCGCCCTGAGGGATAAGCAGCTTAATCTGGAAGAGGTTGTTCACTTTTTTGATGACACGACTCAGGCATTACAAACGCAGCAGTCAATACTGTTCAGTTCACTTGAGAACCTGGCTCAGGGTATTAGTGTTGTCGATGCCGAGTTACGCTTGGTAGCCTGGAATAAGCGGTATCTGGATTTGTTCGAATACCCTGAGGGGATGGTTAAGCCGGGTCAGCCAATTGCTACGCTCATTCGTTATAATGCAGAGCGCGGTGAATGTGGCCCGGGTGAGGTGGACGAGCTGGTTGATAAGCGTCTGCGTTATATGCAAATGGGCTCGGCGCACCGCTTTATTCGTCGCAGAGCGGACGGACGGGTTATAGAAATGGTAGGGAACCCGCTACCAACCGGCGGTTTTGTTACTAGCTTTACCGATATTACATCACACGTTGAGACTCAGCAGGCGCTGGAAGATGCAAATATTGACCTTGAGCAGCGGGTTGATGTTCGTACGCAGGAAATTCGGGAAATTAACCAGGAGCTGACGGCTGAAATCGATCGGCGCCGTCAGGTAGAAGAAGAATTAAAAAAGGCGAAAGCAGAGGCTGAAGCTGCAAATGCTTCGAAAACACGCTTTCTGGCCCTGGCCAGTCATGATATTTTACAGCCGCTAAATGCAGCACGGTTATACCTCTCGGCAATTCAGGAAAAAGAACTCTCAGAGCGTAACTTGTCGTTAGTGGGTAAACTTGATACTGCGCTTGGCTCAACCGAGCATCTTTTGTCGACTTTACTGTCGATAGCGAAGATGGATCAGGGCGCGTTAAAGCCGCAGTTCCGGCATGTTCAGCTCAGCTCCGTTCTGGAGCCTCTGGTGGAAGAATACGCTGTACTTGCTGAACAGAGAAAGCTGGACTTTCGCGCTTTTTATAAAGACAGGCCTGTGTATACCGATCCGACGTATTTACGGCGTATCGTGCAGAACTTCTTATCTAATGCCATTAAATACACTCAGAAAGGCAGTGTATTATTAGGGGTTCGTAAGCGCGGAGACGAACTCCAAATTGCGGTGTGGGATACCGGTCCGGGTATTGCTGCGCAGCAACAGAACAAAGTATTTGATGCATTTTATCGAGTGCAGAACCAGACGGTAGACGGAGTCGGGTTAGGGTTAAGCGTTGCTCAACGTATGGGTGAGCAACTCAATTGCGATATTCAGGTTGAATCGGTTGAAGGCAAAGGTTCCTGTTTTTCAGTGCGAGTACCGTTAGGTAATGCCGCTCAAGTCATCAGCCGCCCTAAAAAACAACAGGAAGATGCGCTGTCTGACCGCCTGCAACTGATGGTTGTGGATGACGATAATGAAAATTTGAGTGCCTTAAGTGCTCTTTTGAGTAAGTGGGAGTGTGAAGCTCTGACTTTTAACAGTTATAGCAAAGCTTTGGCTTATGCCAAGGCACACCGTGGTGATAAAGCTCCTCAGGGGCTGCTGCTGGATTACCAACTCGGTGACGGCGACGGTTTAGCCTTAGCAGAAGAGTTACGTGACATTTGGCAGCAAAAGATACCGGCGGCGTTAGTCACTGCAATGCGCGATGACGCTGTGAAACAGGCCGCCAGAAAAAGCGGTCTGCAATTTTTACCAAAACCGGCTAAACCCGCCGCATTAAAAGCATTTTTGAAGTACATCAGCACCCGAAAGGCAGGAGGAGCCAGAAGTTGATAGAGCTTGCTGAGCGACATACTTTTAAGTTACCGGCCAAATGCCGGACTTTAATTGAACTGAACAGCAGCGACGAGGTTGAGCAGCTAGCTTTTGAAGAGCCTTATTACTTGCTGGGTGAAGGCAGCAACACCTTGTTTCTGGAAGACTTTCAGGGAACCGTTGTCTGTAACCGTTTGCTTGGTGTATGTATTGAAGAGCAGGATGCAAGCTTTTTAGTTACCGCGGCAGCCGGTGAAAACTGGCACAATTTTGTGACCGACTTACGCGGCCGAAACATTGATGGTATGGAAAATTTGGCATTGATACCCGGCTCAGTGGGAGCGGCTCCTGTTCAAAACATTGGGGCCTATGGTGTGGAAGTGGCGACATTTATTGAACAGGTAACAGCCTGGGATATTAGCGAAAAATGCTGGGTGAGTATGAGCACAGAGGACTGCCAGTTTGCTTACCGGGACAGTTTGTTTAAACAGCACCCCGGGCGCTGGCTGATAACATCCGTAACTTTTCGGTTCCCTAAAGACTGGCGGCCTGTGACTCATTACTCTCCACTTAACCAGTTGAGCGATAATGCGAGTGCACAAAGCATTTTCGACAGGGTTATAGAAGTACGCCAGAAAAAATTACCTGACCCCAAAGTCATTCCGAACGCAGGAAGCTTTTTTAAGAACCCTGTTGTTTCTAATGCGCTACTGGAAAGCTTATTGCAGAAATGGCCAGATATAGTCTATTTTCCCGCTGACGAGAGTCGTTCAAAAGTAGCCGCCGGCTGGCTGATTGAACACCTGGGTTTGAAGAGCTTAAACGAGGGCGATGCAGCGGTTAATCCGAATCAGGCACTGGTGTTAATTAACCGGGCAAGAGCGACTGGAGCAGATGTCAGCCGGTTGGCACAGAAAATTATGAAGCACGTAAAAGAAGCCAGTGGAATTGAACTGGAGCCGGAAGTTCGCTTGGTTGGCAAGCACGGGCTTGTGCAGTTGGCGGCAGAAAAATGAAACAATCAGAGCGCCTTGATCAACTGATTACCTTGTTAGCTAATGGTGAATTTCACTCCGGGCAAGCTATTGGTGAGTCTCTGGGGATATCCCGGGCAGCGGTTAATCAGCACATTCATAAGCTGGAAGAGCTTGGTCTTGAGTTGTTTTCTGTCACAGGGCGTGGCTACAAACTGGCAAGGCCTATTGAGTTGCTGCGCTCACAAGCGATTGAAAAAGAAACACCGGCGCAATGGAAGAATAAACCAGAGTTTGAAGTACGCTCCGTGGTTGATTCCAGCAATGACCAGGTAAAAGAACTTGCTAAGTCAGGGACTTTGGACGCCGGCTTCTCCTTATTTGCAGAAGCTCAGACAGCCGGTCGTGGGCGGCGAGGCAAACAGTGGTACTCGCCTTTTGGCAGTAACCTCTACCTAAGTATTTACTGGCCTCTGGATGACGGTATTCATGGCGCTATGGGGTTAAGTTTAGCCGTTGGTGTTGCTTTGGCGGAATGCTTTACCAATTTGGGTATTGATGAGGTCAGTGTAAAATGGCCTAACGATGTTTATATTGCTGGTAAGAAAGTGACCGGAATTCTGGTTGATTTAGAAACCTCCCCAGAAGGTGCTGCGCACAGCATTATTGGTATTGGTATTAATTTAAGAATGCCGGACCATGTCGGAGAAAAAATTGATCAGGCGTGGACAGATTTAAACTCTGAGTTACCACAACCTGTTTCACGTAATAAGGTTGCGGCCGAGGTGCGGGCATCGGTGTTGTCTGCTTTGCAGCAGTATGGACAGAGCGGGCTTTCCGCGTTCCAGCAACGCTGGCAGCAGTACGACCGCTTTATCGATCAACCGGTAAAACTGATTATGGGGCAGAGGGTTTGCTTAGGAACCTGCCGTGGGATTGATGAGAACGGTGCTTTACTCGTAGAAGATGAGCAGGGCGTACGTCGCTATTTTGGTGGTGAAGTTTCATTGAGGGCGCAAGATGCTATTAATTGATGCCGGTAATACCCGCAGTAAATTTGCCTGGTGGGATACTGACACCGACGAGATTGAAATACTGGGTGCGATACCTCACCAAAGTTGGCTTAATGACTTGAGTCATTCGCTAAAAGAGCTATTGCTGGAAGTGATCAGCAACCAACAAATTCAGCACGAGCAAAAAGCCATAGGTTGCAGTGTTGCTGCGGTTCAGGTGATGGACACCCTGAATAGCTCACTGGCGGAGCTTGGTATCAGTGTTGTCTGGCAAAAGACGAAAGCGGAACAGGCGGGAGTCATTAACGGCTATGGTGAACAAGCTGAGCGTCTGGGTTCTGATCGCTGGATGGCATTACTTGGCTGTCACGAGCAAATTCAAAAGAATGCCTTGATAGTAGATGCCGGTACTGCATTAACGATTGACTGGCTGAGAGCTGACGGCCGACATCTGGGAGGCTGGATAGTCCCCGGACGGCAGCTCATGCTAAATGCCCTTGGCCAGGGAACAGCGAATTTAAAAGGTATTACGGTAGACGACATTGAGCGTGACGGGCTTGCGGCCGGGCAAAATACCTTTGACGGTATTGCTCAGGGAACGGAAGCTGCGCTCACAGGTGCTATTGCACAGGCTATTCAGTTATCTCGGGAGCATTTCTCGCAAGAGTCTTTTGATGTCGTTGTTACCGGTGGCGATGGTGAGCATTTAATGCGAACCTTGTCTGGTAAATTTCGTCGTTATGACGATTTGTTGTTTAAGGGTTTGCGACTCTGTGCCGATAACCTAAACAGTTAAACCTTTAGGTAAATTCAGAGAGAGCACAGGCAACTTTATGAAAATAGTCATTCCAATGCTGATTGCTGTAGCCGGACTGACCGCAGTGCACAAAGCGCAGGCGCAGGACGTTGAAGCTGTGCAACTGTACTCAGACGCCGAACTTGTTGAGATGTTTGCAACCAACGCACACCTTAAACGAGTACGCGATACCGACCGCTGCCAGTTAGCGCAGGATATTGAGGCTCAGGCAGAGCTCGAGCGTCGTCCAACGTATCAGTTCTTATATGGCGACATGATGGCCTGGGGCGTCTGTTATGACCGTGACCCTGAGCTTGGCCTGCTTTATATGGAAAAAGCGGCTCAGCATGGCTTACTGGAAGCTCTGGAGCAGTTGGGGCGCTATTATCATGAAGGAGTTCTGGTTCAAAAGGATATTGACCGCGCCATTTTGTATCTTCGTGAAGCTGCTTCGCTAGGGAATTTGCCGGCGCAACGACGCTTTGCTGAGATCTTGCTAGCGGATAAAGGCAGCCCGTATGACTACGAAAAGGCCTATCATTGGTTACATAATGCGATAACAGCAAACCAGGGCACCTATCAGGATATTGAGCAAAAACTGGCAAAGCTGGCTGAGAGAATGCCACCTTCGGTCGTTGAAAAAGCAAAAAGGCCACTGGATTAGTGGCCTTTGTTTGAGTTGCGCAAGTTTACTTGTGCTTAAGACAAGCGGTTGCGGAAAGATTCGTAAGTAAATTGCCGTACACAGTCAAACTGACCACTTTCCCGTAAAATACCAATAGCCGGATGCTGAACGCCGTTAAAGAAGGATGTCTTCACCATGGTGTAGTGCATCATGTCTTCAAAAACTAAACGGTCACCAACAGCCAGAGGCTGATCAAAACTGTACTCACCGATAACATCCCCGGCTAAGCAACTGTTGCCACCTAAACGGTAACTGAAGGCTTTTTCGGCGGGTAAGCCTGCGCCGGTAATGACCGGGCGATATGGCATTTCCAGCACGTCCGGCATGTGAGCCGTTGCTGAAATGTCCAGTAAAGCGATTTGTCCCTGGTTCTCAACAATATCCACCACTTCGCAGACCAGCGGACCGGTTTGCCAGGCCACTGCCGAGCCAGGCTCCAGTATCACTTGCAGATCATAAGTTTCGCGCAAGCGTTTCAGCTGCTTTATCAGGTGATCAACATCGTAACCCTGACGGGTCATGAGATGCCCACCGCCTAAGTTCAGCCACTTCATTTGTTTTAATTGCTCGCCAAAACGGCTTTCAACAGCATCAAGTGTGCGCTCAAGAGCAAACGAGTCGCACTCGCACAGGTTGTGCACGTGCAAACCGTCAACGCCGGTTAAGTCCTGCTGCTGAAGCTCGCTGGCGCGAATCCCCAGACGTGAACCGGGAGCACTGGGATCATAAAGCTCGGTTTCTGCTTCCTGATGCTCCGGGTTAATACGAAGACCAATAGAAACACCGGCAGCTGCAGTTTGTTCACGGTATTTATGCCACTGAGAGACACTGTTGAATGACAAGTGATTGACCAACGGCAATAGCTCGTCGATGTCTTCTTGTTTATAAGCTGGCGCATAAGCGTGAACTTCGCGTGAAAACTCTTCCGCTGCCAGCTTTGCCTCCCAGACAGAGCTGGCTGTGCAGCCTTTCAGATACTGACGGATAAGCGGAAAGGCCGACCACATGGCATAGCCTTTCAGTGCCAGAATAATGTCAGCACCACTTTGCTCTTGCACCTTTTGCATCAGCTCCAGGTTCTTGCGCAGCAGTTTTTCATCCAGCACATAGCAGGGAGACGGAATTTCCGGCGATGTATATTGGCTCATGCGTTGTCTTCTCTGTTACTTCTCAAATGGCTTATTGCATTCCTGAACTTGCCATGGAAGGCCATACTTGTTCAGGCGCTCCATAAACTCGTCCGGGTCAAACTGTTCCATATTCCAGACACCGGGCTCCATCCAATGACCCTGCAACATCATCGATGCGCCAATCATGGCCGGTACGCCAGTAGTGTAGGATACCGCCTGAGCGCCCACTTCTTTGTTAGTTTCGGCATGGTCACAGTTGTTGTAGATGAAAATGGTCTTTTCCTGACCGTCCTTAATTCCTGTCACATAAGTACCAATACAAGTTTTGCCGGTGTAGCCTTCTGCCAGAGAACCCGGGTTAGGTAGCACGGCTTTTAAAAACTCCAGCGGTACAATTTTTTTGCCTTCAAACTCTACCGGCTGGATAGAGGTCATGCCGACGTTTTCAAGTACGCGTAGGTGAGTCAGGTATTGATCGCCAAAGGTCATCCAGAAGCGTGCGCGTTTAATGGTCGGGAAATGCTTAACCAGCGACTCTAACTCTTCGTGGAACAGCAGGTAAGAAGGGCGCACGCCAACATTAGGGTAGTCCAGATCTTTACGAACACTGATAGGATCTGTTTCGTGCCACTCGCCGTTTTCCCAGTACTTCCCTTTTTGGGTAATTTCGCGAATATTAATTTCCGGGTTAAAGTTGGTGGCAAAGGCCTGACCGTGGTCACCACCGTTACAGTCAACAATGTCCAGGTAATGGACTTCATCAAAGTAATGCTTAGCGGCATAGGCGGTAAAGACGTTGGTTACGCCCGGATCAAACCCGGCTCCTAATAACGCCATTAAGCCTTTTTCTTTGAAACGCTCCTGATAAGCCCACTGCCATGAGTATTCAAATTTGGCTTCGTCTTTTGGTTCGTAGTTTGCGGTATCAAGGTAGTGCACGCCGGTTTCCAGACAAGCGTCCATGATAGGTAAGTCCTGATACGGAAGTGCGACGTTAATAACCAACGATGGGTTAATACCACGGATAAGTTCAGCCACTTCTGCTGAATCATCGGCATCTACCTGATACACACCAACAACGCGGTCTTTACCCGCTTTTTCCTGCAACGCCTGACATTTTGACAGGGTACGGCTGGCCAGGTGAATCTCAGAGAATACTTCCGGCAGGCCCGCACATTTTTGTACGACTACGCCAGCAACACCGCCGGCACCAATAATTAGAACTTTAGACATGAATGCTATCCTTCACAGAAATCTTTTAACTAATAAAGTTGCTGCGAAAGATAGCATATTTTTATGGAATCATCATTCAGAAGCGTTGCTTTGTGCTGCCTCGGAATCCATACCTAAATGCTTATGTAAAAATGCCCAGTTTTCGGCATGTTCTTCAATGCGCATCCAGGTTGGTGTGCCGGCACCGTGTCCGGCCCGGGTTTCTACGTTTAATAATATTGGGTTGTCGCAGCTTTGGTCTCGCTGCAGTGCTGCTGCAAATTTATAACTGTGCCAGGGGACAACTCGGTTGTCGTGATCACCCGTAGTAATAAGGGTTGGCGGATAACAGGTACCACTCTCTGTATTGTGAACAGGGGAGTACTCGTACAATGTTTTAAAGTCTTCCTCGTTTTCGCTTAGACCAAACTCACTACTCCAGCCTCTGGCATTCGCGCTGGGAAGCTGATACCTCAGCATATCCAGCACGCCAACAGCCGGAAGAGCCGCAGCAAAGAGTTCAGGTCGCTGAACCATTGTTGCTCCTACCAGTAAGCCACCGTTACTGCGCCCCTGAATAGCCAGTTTGTCTTTATTCGTGTAGTTATTATTTATTAGCCATTCGGCCGCGGCAATAAAGTCATCAAATACATTTTGCTTGTTTTCTTTAGTGCCCTGCTGATGCCATTTTTCGCCGAATTCACCGCCACCTCGTAAGTTGGGAATGGCCAGTACGCCGCCCATTTCCAGCCAGACAACACGAGTTGTATCGTAGCCGGGAGTGAGGGAAATATTGAAACCGCCGTAACCATATAACAGCGTCGGATTGTTACCATTCAGTTCCAGGTCTTTATGATGAACAAGGAACATAGGCACTTCGGTGCCATCAGCACTGTTATACACCACTTGCTCGGTTGTATATTGGTCTAAACTCGCTGGCACCTCGGTTTCATACCAAAGGGTTGTGCGCTGTTGTTCTGGTTGGTAACGATACACTTTGCCCGGCTCGGTAAAACCTTTAAACGTGAAGAATGTATCCGGCGCTTTGTGGCTGCCCTTAAAACCGTCAATTGAGCCAATACCCGGTAAAGCAAGCTCCTGCAGCATCGTTCCCTCGATATCAAAGATAGCCACCCGCGAGCGAGCCGACTGCAGGTAGTGAGCAAACAGCTGTCCACCTACGGCGCTGACCTCTTTTAAGGTATGAGTTTTAGGTGCGATAATTTCTGTCCAGTTTTCGGGAGCCGGTTGCTCAGGGTCAACGGCAATAACCTGGCCAGTTGGTGCGCCATTTGTGGTTTTAAAATAAAGCTTTCCGTTGTGACTGGTAACATATTGGTATTGCCCGTCCCACGCTGTGAACAAGCTCTTAAAGGGCGCTTCTTCCTGTGCTAAAGGTCGCACGTATACCGCGTTGGCATCATAGCCTTTGAATACATCAACGAGTAAGTACTGGCCGTCGTCAGATATTTTTGGATAAGGGTTCCAGCTTGGTTTTTTATCAAAAGCAAAAATGAGCTCATCTTCACTTTGTTTGGTTCCCAGTTTGTGGAAATAGACACTGACCGGCTTTGAGTCATCAAAGCTTCCGTCTTCTTTTTGCGGATAACGGCTGTAATAAAAACCACGCTCGTTAGGCAGCCATGCCACCTCACTAAATTTCACCCCTTTAATCAGGTCGCTGGTGTCTTTTCCTGATTGAATATTACGGACTTTTATCTGTGTCCAGTCACTGCCCCCGTCAGATAGTGCGTATGCCACGTATTTTGCCTGTGGTGAAACACTAATGCGGGCCAGTGAAACGGTACCGTCGTCGCTAAATGTATTAGGGTTAATCAGTACATCCGGTGCGCTGCTTAGGTCGGTCATAGTATAGAGAACGGCTTGGTTTTGCAGCCCGTCGTTGGAGAAATAGAAGTAACGATCAGCATAGCGAAAGGGCGTACTCACTTTTTCGTAGTTCCAAAGCTCCGTCATTCTGTCTTTAATGTTCTGAAATTGAGAGTAGTCCTGAAGCGCCGGTGTTGATAGCTGGTTTTGCTCGTTAACCCAGCTCTCAACTTCTTGGTTGTTTTGTTCTAACCAACGATAAGGGTCTTCCACCAGAGTCCCGTGATAGTTATCTTGTTGTTCAACGGTTTTTGTTTCCGGGTAAGGGCCCTCAGGCTGTTCTTTCTCTTTTTCAAAAGAACTACAGGCGTTCAGTATCAGCACAGTAGAACAAGCAATAAAAACCGAATAACGAGTCATGGTAGAGATTCCTGATGAAGTTCTGTGTTGATGATAGAAAGTTGTAACGAAAACAACAAGTCACATTAGTGCAGTGCTCGTACGTCTTTACACAGTTTTTCGTTAGCTTGCCGCTGCGAAAGCCCGCCCCAGACTTGGCCGAGTTGTTTCAGTGTTATATCTGGCTTGCAGATCAACGATGTTAATGTGTGGTCGGGATATTGCCAGTAAAGCCACTGTGCTAAGGCAAAATGCGCGGCATCGAAGGGAATTATATGGCGAGTATAGGCATCGATAATCAGGGCTCTTATTTCGCTAAGGTTTTCGCTGGAAGCTAACGCAGCTATACCTTCCGACAGCCACTGAAACTGCTGCTGCCCCCACGCACTGAGGCGTTGAAACTGTTGCGAATTGTTAGTGCTAAGCGGGTATGCATAAATAGCAGCAGGGCGGGCGGAAACGGAGTCAATACGACTGCTTATACGCCATGGCGCGTAATTGTTATTTTGCCAAAACCTATCTAACTCTGATGACCAGGCAAAACTGGTTCCTAATACTTGAAAGTGATTATCTCCGGCCCACTTGGATATTTCAGTGAGTAATGCTGAAGCGTATTTGCGGCGACGCTTGTCGGCAGGTACTGCTATTCGGGCTACTCGTAACCAGGATAAATCGAAAGCCCATTCTTGTTGCAGGAAATAGCCGATAGCCTGAGGAAGTAAGTTACCTTTTGGACGGCGTCGCCCCTGTTTAATATAGTGCTTTAATGGTGCGTCAATAGGGCCTTCAGCCATTAACCAGGCAACGGCAGTAACTTTACCTTGCTCAAGGCTATACGCAACTTTATGCAGCGGCTCGGTTAGTAAGAGGTTTAAGTCGTTAGGACTGCTTTGGTAGTGAGCATTGAGCAAGAGCTGAAAGCACTGGTGTAAGAGGCTCTCTTCGAGTTCAGACGCGTGTTTTATAAAGGTGCCTGTCATGACTTCAGTTGAGGAAGCCAAGGGGCGTTTTTCGTCTAACAAAAAAGTTTCTGTTAGCCATTGTTCTAGTGGATCATTGACGGGCCAGCGCATGGGCTGAGTCAGCTGGTGAATAGCAACCCCGGCCAGGTTTTTCTTTGCCCAGTCTGTAAAATGCACCGCAAAGCCACGGCCACAGCCTTCATATCCGGCTACTGTGGTGGCAAGCAGCCACGGTGTAAACTTTTGACAAAGCCTCTCAGTTGCCCAAAGCGGCAGACCGGCGGCTTCATCGATAATTAACTGCTTGCCGGGGGCGTCTGGTTGTTCAAGAAGCTTATCCCAGGCGACAAACTTAGCCTGAGGAGCTTGTTGCAGTAAAACTTTGGCGTTGGCTTTTCGTGGGGCGGTGACAATAACAGAGCTTTTATTCTTTGCATGGGCGAGAGCCTGCCCCAGTAAAGTGCTTTTACCCCGTCCACGCTCAGCCGTTATGATGTGAGTTGTCGGCTCACTCTTGGTGCCTGAACCGGTCTCGTTAACGAGCTTCAAAATGTCACTTTGTTCCGATGTGAGTTTAAGCTTGTTACCTGCCGGTAATGATTCAGTAGAGGTTTCAGGAGAAAGGTCAGCGGCGGCATTGCTCCAGTACTTTAAAGCAAAATGCTCCATGCGCTGGCTCATGGCATTGGGCTTTTCAGGTAGCAGTATCGATAAGAGCCCGCCAGCGGTTACTGTCCCGCAAAGCGCCGCAATGGCGTCAGCATGCAAACTGTCGCGGCAATCTATAAAGACACGTTCAAATTCATGGCCAAGGTAGTCACGATAACGTGAGAGCGCAGCATCTGCCCGTTTATCCTTGTCGGATAAATAGATAGAAAGTTCGGAGCGAGCCTGACAATGTTGTTGCCAAAGGCTCGCATCATGCAGCAGTTCAAGTTTTCTGTAACCGCTGCGTTTAGACATGCTAGAAAATAGAAATTGCGAAGAACTTCGTGAGCACCGTATTAATAAATACTGCTGCCAATATCAGTGGAATAAAGGTGCAAATGGATAAACGCACGTATTTAGCCAGCAGCGTATTTGGGTACCCTGGGTTGCCTTCGGCAAGTTCAGCGTCCAGATTCTTACGACGCCAGTGAAAGCTGACAAACAAGCAAATCAGCAGGCCGTTCAGTGGCAGAATGGTATCGTAGAAAACGTCATAGATAACATCAAAAACTGACTTAGGCGTGTCCGCGTAGAAAGTAAACTCAGTAAATGCCGGAACAAAACCAAAAGAAGTGGCGGCAATAAGGGTTAAAATAGTAACGGCGATACCCATAAACAACAGCGCTTTTTTACGGCTGATCTTGGCTTGCTCAATAACCGCTGCGGTCGGAACTTCAAGAATTGAAACCAGTGAAGTAATGGCTGCAATAAAGGTCAGAAGAAAGAAGACCGTCGCCGCAATACTCGCTCCTACATAACCGACAACGCCTTCAAGCGCGATGAAGATTTGCGGGAAAAACGAGAAGATCATGCTAACCGATGAGTCACTTAATGCGTCCGGGTCAGTATTTGGGTTGATGGCAAATATTGCCGGCAGTGTCATTAAACCTGCGGTAAAGGCTACGGCGGTATCTGTTAATGCGACCAGTTTACCTGAAGTAACAATGTCATCGCGACGGCTAAAGTAAGAGCCATAAGTAATTAAAATACCCATGCCCAGAGAAAGCGAGAAGAATGCCTGTGCTAAAGCGCCGTTTATCACTGAACCGTCAATTTTTGAAAAGTCAGGGACTAAATAAAACTCCAGTCCGAGTACGGCGTTGTCTAGCGAAAGAACAAAGATAACCAGCAGAATAAGCATAATGAACAAGGCTGGCATAAGGAATTTGGCCGCTTTTTCGATACCCTGGCGAACCCCTCCAATCAAAATAACGTTAATAATGATAGTGACGGCGACAAGAAAGCCAACAAAACCGTAGTCGTTAACGAATTGAGAAAAATACTCCGGGTTGGCAAGCATATCGAGGTTACCCATGATGGAATGCCACAGGTAACCAAATATCCAGACAGTAATGACCATGTAGAAAACGGCAATCATGAATGGCGTAATCACCGCCAGTATGCCAGCAATGTGCCACCCTTTATTATTTGGCGATAAGGCCTTATAGGAGCCGAGAGGGCTTTTTTGTGCGCGACGGCCGAGACCCATTTCGGCAAGCATGACCGGTATACAGATGAAAGCAACGAACAAGGCATAGATAATTAAAAATGCACCGCCACCGTTCTTGGTAGCCGCAACCGGGAAGCCAACCAGGTTGCCAATGCCGACAGCAGAACCTGCTGCCGCTAATATAAATCCAATCTTAGAGCTAAATTGATCGCGTTGTTCGCTCATTCTGAACCTTCTTTTCTCGTTATTGTTTTAACGCCTTGTAAGCGCTGCCGTTCAGCAAATTTCAGCAATCCTAGCAAGGTGGCAATTTAACGGCAAGCAGCTAATCAGTGATTGTGCGGCAGAATGCGGGAAATTAGGTTTAAAAACAAAATTTATTTTAACATCCATTACAATTGCAATATTGGAATTTGTTAAAAATAATATAACCTTTTTATAACTCAGTTTTAACACGCTGGTAAATACAGGGAATTTAGCTCTCTGGAACAGATTGGCGTCTTTTTACCAGCGTGTTTCCTTTCATTGAGTTTCCCCACTGCTGCATTTCAAATAGACGAGAAACGCACCGTCTGAAAGGAAACTCCAGCTGCTTTGCCTGATACAACTTATCGATATCGGTTTCTGCGGTCAGTATTAGCAGGCACTTGTTGTCGTAGCATTCGTCAACCAAAGCGATAAAACGACGCGCTTCATTATCCAGTTTGCTGACGCTATTGGTTTGATGCTCACGTTGATAAGTTTCTTCAACGCCGTGTACCAGGTCTTTATCGGGCAGATAAGAAAATGTGGGCACACCATGCACCGCAATTGCACTATATTGAGCGGCTAACTCCATGTAGTCGCGTTGGCTTCTGGGGCCTGAGCAAAGTGCCATAAACTCAAAGCCAATGACGTTATTGTTTCGCCATAAAGAGTGAATTGACCGGTTCATAACCGAAACGGAGGAGCATCGGAGAGTTTCCCCAAACTGCTTTTCTGCGACCGAACGCAACTGCTTTTGAGTCCCCTGTTTGAGGTAAAACGGCAGGTCTGTATTCTTAAGCCGCCGATAGTCGATGCCTAAGCCTAAATCCAGACATTCACATTCTTTATTCAGTAAGTCGATGGTAGGTTCAAAACGGTGACGTGCCAAACCACCTTTGTAAAGTTCTTTGGGCGGTGCGTTTGAAGTGGTTACCAAGGTAACGCCGTTATTGAACAGAGCTTCCCATAACCTGGCCAGGATCATTGCATCACCAATGTCTTCGACAAAAAATTCGTCAAGACAGATAACCGAATATTGCTGCGCCCAGGAACTTGCAATGGCTTCCATAGGGTCGGCTTCGCCTTGTCTTTGGTTAAGGGCTGTATGAATTTTTGCCATAAAGTGGTGATAGTGCAGACGTATGGCTTTGTCTTTCGGAAGGTATTGGTAAAACAAGTCCATTAAAAGCGTTTTCCCACGGCCTACAGGGCCAAACAGGTACAGGCTTTGTGGTTGATTACCTCGGGCAAGTGAGTCCAGTCGCTGTTGCAGTGCATTAACAGCACTGTGTTGGTGTTTATCGGACTGAAGTGACCCGGACTGAATACGCTGATGATAGATTTTCTGCATGGAGTTATTATCACGAAAAGCCAGGATAAAAAAAAGCCGGCTGAGGAAGCCGGCCAAAGTTGCTAGTGAACAGCCATTAATACATAGTGCTGTATAACTTCCTACGATAGGTCGCTGCCAGAGGATCACCATCCGGTAAGGAATTGATAATGTCGAGCGCGTATTTTTTCGCATCAGCAAAGTTCACATCTTTAGCTAACACGGTGAATACCAGCTCTAAGGCTTCTTCATCGCGGTGCGCTTCATGAAGTTTAAGAGCAAGCTGCAGCTTTAGAGATAAATCGTCGGGTTGCTTTTCGACCTGCTCCTGCAGAGCTCTCAGTTCCGGTGAGTCGGCGGCATCCTCGGCAAGTTCAAGTTTGCCTTTTATGCGCTGATAGTCGCCATCTTGTTCAACCATTGGAATTTTAGAGACCAGTTCTTTTGCCTGGTCGAGGCGGCCAGCATCAACGGCAGCTTCGGCCAGCAGTTTCAATGCCTGCATATTGCTGCTGTCGATATCGTAAGCTTGTTTCGCTAAGGTATAAGCTGTGTTTGCATCGCCTTCGCCCATTGCGGTTTGAGCTTGCTGAATCAAGTCGTCAGACGGACTGGGCAGGTGTTTATCCAGTATCTCACGAATTTCGCCTTCAGTTTTGACTCCGCCAAAACTGTCTACGGGCTGGCCATCTTTAAAAAAGGCGACTGTAGGCAGGCTTCGAATACCAAACTGCATTGCCAGCTCTTGCTGTTCATCACAGTTTATTTTGGCGAGGATAACCTGCTCACTGTATTGCGAGGCCAGCTTTTCCAGTACTGGCATGAGCTGTTTGCAGGGCTCGCACCAGTCTGCCCAAAAATCGATAATAATGAGTTTTTCTTTTGAACCTTCCAGTAGAACCTGCTGGAAGTTTTGCAAGTCAACGTTAACGATGTTGGATTCAGACATTAGCAGCGCACGCTCCTGTAGATATTTCATTTCACTAAACTGTTACTAGTGATATGCAGACGCGCCCGCTGAATTTCAATGCCTAGGGACTAAACCAGGATAAGATTTTGTCCTTAAACTTGCTGTAAGGCGGGTAGCGCAAGGCAACATCAAACCGAAAACTGCGCTTCATAACGGGCTTTAAATGGCTGAATGTGTCGAACCCAAACTTACCATGGTAGCGACCCATGCCACTGCGACCAACACCGCCAAATGGCAGTTTGTCGTTAAGCATAAACATGAGCGTATCGTTGTAGCACACGTTTCCGGCAGAAACTTTCTCGGTAAATAAAGAGAGTAGCCGTTGAGTGTTGCTAAAGACATAAAGCGCAAGCGGTTTAGGATGGCGATGGATTGTCTCAATCGCATCGGCTGCTGATTTAATGGTAATAACAGGAAGTATTGGGCCAAAAATTTCTTCCTGCATGAGGGCACTGTTTTCTTTAACGCCATCGACTATGGTTGGTGCGATATAACGCTCCGCTTTATCAAAGTCGCCTCCAATAACGATGTTTTCCTGATCCAGCATTTGCGTGAGACGCTGCCAATGTCCCTGATGAATAATTCTGCCGTAACAGTCACTGTTCTGCGGGTCATCGCCGTAAAAGTTAACCAGTTCCTGACGCATAGCGCTAATGAGTTGTTCTTTTACGCTGTCTTCGACCAGTACGTAGTCAGGTGCAATACAGGTTTGACCGGCATTTAGGAATTTACCCCAGACAATGCGTCGGGCTGCTACCTGAATAGGTGCGTCGGCTAAAACTACCGCGGGACTTTTGCCGCCAAGCTCAAGTGTGACGGGCGTTAAATTTTCAGCTGCGGCTGCCATAATTGATTTAGCGGCATGTTCACCACCGGTATAGAAAATGTGGTCAAAAGGCAATGTTGTCAGCTGTTGCGACTCGGTTGCCGCTCCGGTCACAATTTTTATGGCGGAGTTATCTAGGTAGTCGGGGAGCTGTCGGGATAGTAAATCCGCCGTTGCAGATGCATGCTCGGATGGTTTTATTAACGCGCAATTACCCGCGGCAATAGCTGCCACTAAAGGCGCTAAAAGGAGCTGTAAAGGGTAGTTCCAGGCGCCTAAAATTAATACGGTACCTAAAGGCTCCGGGACTAACTGACTTTTAGCGGGCCAGGCGAGTAATGGATTTCCGACTTTACGGGCTTTGCTCCATTTCGGTAAGGCTTTTATCGTGTGTTTAATATCGTTTTGCAGGAACTGCAATTCAGTTAAGCGTGCTTCACTCGGGTGCTTGTTCAGATCGCTCTTTAATGCTTCCAGTAAAGGTTTTTCATTTTCATCCAGGAAGCGTTGAAGTTGTTTAAGCTGGTTTAAACGCCACGACAGCGGACGGGTGAGTCCGCTGTCGAAATGGCTTTTCAGCTGTTTAAGTGTGCTTTCGAATGGGTTCATCCAAGTCCGCCAAGAGTCACTGTTTTTAACTCAAGGTATTCGTCTATACCGTATTTAGAACCTTCACGACCAACACCTGACTCTTTAATTCCGCCAAACGGATTGTAGGCGTGAGAAATTCCACCGGTATTAACACCAACCATGCCATATTCAAGCGCTTCGCTGACGCGGAAGATACGAGCTGTGTCTTTTGCTGCAAAGTAAGACGCCAGACCAAAAGGTGTGTTATTCGCTTTCTCGATACCTTCTTCTTCGCTTTCAAAGGTATTGATAGCCACCACCGGGCCAAAGATTTCCTCTTCACTGATGTCCATATCGTCAGTGACGCCAGTTAATACCGTCGGAGCGTAGAATAAATCACCGAGTTCGGTCATTACTGAACCGCCGGTTTCTATAGTTGCTCCGTCAGATTTGGCGGACAGTACCAGCCGCTGAACTTTATCAACTGCATCTTGATCGATAAGAGGGCCTAAGTCGACGCCTTCTTCAGTACCGGGTCCCACTTTCAGGCCTTTTACCTTGCTGACAACTGCATCTGTAAACTTCTCGGCGACAGATTTTTGCACCAGTATTCTGTTGGCCGATACGCAGGTTTGGCCACCGTTACGGAATTTGCAGGCAATAAGCTGCTCAGCTGCTTGTTCAATATCGGCGTCATCAAAGACGATGAAAGGGGCATTACCTCCAAGCTCTAATGACAGTTTGGTTACGTGCTCTGAACATTGTTGCATTAAAATTTTGCCAACCCCGGTTGAGCCGGTAAATGACAACTTGCGAACCTTAGGAGAGGTAGCCAAACGTTTGCCGACTGTTTTTGCGTCGCTGGTTGGAATGATATTAATGACACCATCGGGAATACCCACTTCGCTGGCTAACTGTGCCAGAGCTAGACTGGATAAAGGCGTTAGCTGGGGCGGCTTAACTACGATAGTGCAGCCTGCTGCCAATGCCGGTGCTATTTTGCGAGTGATCATGGCATTCGGGAAGTTCCACGGAGTAATGGCCGCACAGACACCCACTGGCTCTTTAGTTACCATGACGCGCTTACTGCTGTCAGCATTAGGCAATATATCGCCATCGATGCGTTCAGCCTCACCGGCAAACCAATCGACAAAGCTGGCGCCGTATTCTACCTCACCAACGGCTTCGGCGACGGGCTTACCTTGCTCAGCACTCATTAATTCGCCCAGTGCTTGCTTGTTTTCCATCATGGCTTCGTACCATTTACGCAGAAGAACTGCACGCTCGCGAGCGGTTTTCTTACGCCAGCTTTTCAAAGCCGTTTCAGCAACATTGATAGCGCGTTGCGTTAGATCCTCGTCGGCGTCAGCAACTTCGGCTAACACGTCGCCGGTTGCCGGGTTGGTAACTGAGAAACGTTTGTCTGTAGGAACCCAGTGACCTTCGATAAAGCAATCTTTCTTAGTCAACGATGACATAGAATGTGCTGACATAATGCCTCCAAATTTAAAAAAACTCTCTAATAATGTAGGCAATATAAAGAGAAATGGTTCAACTTTTTCGATGATTTTGACAGAAATTGATGTGTTTGGTGAAAAAAAGCTCAAATACATTGCGTTCCTGGTAAAAAAACGTATAATCCGCCGTTCCTCAAGGAACACCGCATAACTGATGAGGCAGCGGTCACCCTTGATTCGTGGGGTTGCAGCGCCTGATTCCAGTCCAGACAGTTTAGAGACTGAATACTGATTCCTGTTGCCGGGCCATAACCCCTTTTTTGTTGTGTTTGCCAATGGGCAAACGGGAATAAAGTGAGACAAATATGTCAAATACCCAAACGGGCGTGTCGTTTAACGACATGGCCTTACCTAGTGCTGTGCTTGAACAATTAAACGCAATGCAGTTTTTAACCCCTACTCCTATACAGCTGCAGGCTATTCCTGCGTTGCTTGAAGGTCAGGATGTATTGGGTGAAGCCCAGACAGGTACAGGTAAAACTGCCGCTTTTGGTCTACCAGCGTTGGCAAAAATAGACGCATCAGTTAAGCAAACTCAGGTATTAGTAGTAACGCCAACTCGTGAGCTGGCTATTCAGGTTGCTGAAGCGCTTGAAGGCTTTGCTGCAAAAATGCGTGGTGTTGGCGTCGCAACGGTATACGGTGGAGCGCCATTTGGACCGCAGGTCAAAGCTCTGAAGCAGGGCACCGCCATTGTTGTTGGTACCCCGGGTCGTCTTATCGACTTACTGAATAAAAACGTTCTGCAACTGGACGGTTTGAAAGTCGGTGTTCTGGATGAAGCTGATGAAATGCTTAATATGGGTTTCATTGAAGACATCGAAACGATATTAAAAGCTGTACCGAATACGGCGCAACGCGCATTATTCTCAGCGACTATGCCAAATGCAATTCGTAAACTGGCAAAAACTTTCCTGAAAGATCCGCTGAACATTCAGATTGAAGCTATTGCTCGCGAGAAGGCGACCATTAAGCAGAAAGCCTGGAAAGTTCAGGGCATGACTAAAATGACTGCTCTGACTCGGTTGTTAGAAGTGACTCCGTATCAGCGCGCATTGATATTCGTACGTACCCGTCAGGATACAATGGACGTGGCTGAATTATTGCAACGCAACGGCTTTAAAGCGGCGCCATTAAGCGGTGATTTGAACCAGGCTCAGCGTGAGCAGACCGTCAGTCAGTTACGTAGTGGACACATCGAAATTCTGGTAGGAACCGACGTTGTTGCTCGTGGCTTAGATGTTCCTGAAATTACGCACGTGATTAACTATGACTTACCGAGCGACACTGAATCTTATGTTCACCGTATTGGACGTACTGGTCGTGCGGGCCGTACAGGTGAAGCGATTTTGTTCTTCCGTGCGAAAGAGCGTCATTTGTTGCGTCACTATGAGCGCTTAACCAACGCACCGGTTGAGTTCTTTGAAGTACCAAACGCTAACGAACTGAGCAAGTATCGTCAGCAACAGTTACTAGAAAAGCTACAAGCGTCTTTGGCTCCTGAAACTGCAAGTGCTGATAAGCCTAAACTTGAAAAGCTGTTAGGACAGTGGCTGGAACAGTCTGAATTGAGTGCTGAAGAAATTGCATTAGCTCTTCTGGCTCAACAGAACGAGCAGCGCCCATTGTTCCTGAAAGAAGACCGTCCGGTGCGCGAAATGCGCAGTGAACGTTCAGGTCGCAATGAGCGCAGTGACCGTGGTGATAAACGCAAACCTCGTGCAGAGCGTGCGACAAGTCGTGCAGCAGATGTGGATTTTGAAACTTACAAAATTCAGGTTGGCCGCGAACATGGTGCTCGCCCTGGCGACATCGTTGGTGCTATTGCTAACGAAGCTTCAATGGACAGCAAGTACATTGGTCAAATTCAGTTGTTTGATAATCATTCATTAGTGCAGCTACCTAAGGGGATGCCTAAAGATATTATGCATGTACTGAAAAAAGCCCGTGTGCGTCAGCAGCCAATGGGTCTTGAGTTAAGCGATGAGCAAGTAAAACGTGCGCCACGCCCACCGCGTGACCGTGATGCTCGCGGCGGACCTAAGCGCAACTCCGGTAAGGGTGCTGCGCGCCGCTTTAATTAATTAGCGTCTTGAAATTCGGCCGGATGATCAACCATGATCATCTGGTCGATATCGTATCCCCACTCATGAGCCTTAGCTAAGGCATAGTCAATATCATCCTGAGCAACATCGGGAGTCCGCGACAATAACCAAAAGTATTCGTGTGAGTCACTGGTTACTATTGCCAACTGATAGTTGTTATCCAGCCAGCTGACATAGTACCCACCGTAGAATGGCCAGAAAAAAGTCACTTTGTAAGCTGCTTCCATGTTTTCAACCGGCTTAGCCAGGCCAATGGCTGTCTGCCACTCTTCGTCTTCAACATGATAACCGCGATTTGTAACCTCTAAGCTCCCATCACCGTTTAGGCGATACTCTGCCGTAACGCTTTGCAGACCTTCTTCAAAGCTATGTGGCATACGGGCAATTTCGTACCATTTTCCTAAGTAACGTTTTGCTTCAAAGTCTTCTACAACATTGGCTACCGGCGTTGGCTGCGTGTTACAGGCACTCAGCAGAACTGTTAAAAGTAGCGGGATTATCCATTTGTTCATTATTTTTCCTTTTATAACTCATTGATATTATCTAAATAAATTTCGGCCTGTTTCAGTAGCGCCTGCTGTTCTTCGTTGGTTTTCTTACCCCATACCTGATACATCATGCGCATTCTGTGATTATCTTTAAACTGTTCTTTGTGACGCTCAATAAAATGCCAGTACAGGCTGTTAAAAGGGCAGGCTTTATCTCCACTTTTTTTCTTTGGGTCATAATAGCACTCTTTACAATAGTGCCCCATTTTCTGCATATAGTTAGCACTGGCAATATAAGGCTTTGTGGCAATAATTCCGTTGTCGGCATACTGACTCATGCCTCTGGTATTTGGCATTTCTACCCATTCAATAGCATCAATGTAAATACCAAGGTACCAGTCGTCCAGAGCGTCTGGTGACACACCTGCTAACAAGGCAAAGTTTCCGGTTATCATTAAACGCTGTATATGGTGTGCATAGGCATACTCTAAGGACTGCTTAATAGAGTGGTGCAGGCAATTCATTTTGGTGTCGCCAGTCCAGTAAAAATGAGGCAAAGGCTTATTATGATCCAGGGCGTTAAGGTTTTTGTAGTCAGGCATATGCGCCCAGTAAATCCCCCGGACGAATTCACGCCAGCCGATAATTTGCCGGCAAAAGCCTTCAATCTGAGCGATTGATATACTTTCTTGATTCTCAGACCAGGTATTAACAGCTGCTTTTACAACTTCTAGTGGATGTAACATTTTCGTGTTTAAAGAGAACGAGAGCCTGGAGTGATACAAACTCCAGTGAGCTTCCTTAAGTGTGTCTGCTGTTGCCATAGTGTCCTGATAACGACAAAAATTAGGCAGCCCAAACTGACAAAAATGTTCAAGTAACTGTTTTGATTGTTGACGGTTTACCGGCCATATTAATTGGTTTGGGGAAGCTTTGCCCATTGTCTGAATATGGCACTTTTGCAGCAAAGTATCGATATCTGAGACATCATTAGAAAATACCAGGGGAGGTTCTACACCTTGATTGGCAGGAATCTTTTTCTGGTTTTCCTTATCGTAATTCCAGCGACCGCCGACCGGGCGACCATTCTCCATCAAAATGTCGTATCGCTGGCGCACCTTTCTGTAAAAGGTTTCCATTAAGTAGTTTTTGCTATCGGGAAAATATTCTTTTAATGAATCACGCGTAGTGAGGAAGTGCTCAGTATCATACCAGTTTAACTTGATGCTTCTGGCGCCGGCCCAGCTTCTAAGTTGGTGATCGAGCCGATACTCGTCGGGTTGCTGACATTCCAGGACCGCTCCCTTGTTTTGAGCGATAATATATTCAAGGTTTTGTGTCAGACTTTGCTGGTTGTCGCTGTCATCCAGTTTAATGTAGTGTACGCGATGTCCCGCCGAGTCTAATGCATTAGCAAAGGCGCGCATTGCGCTAAAAAAAGCCAAAACTTTTTGTCGATGATGAACGACATAGTCAGTCTCCTGTTTTAGCTCCATCATGACATAAAGTATGCCTTGCTCCTTTTGCCGGAACCAGGAGTGCCTGACATTGAGTTGGTCGCCGAGTATTAACCGAACGGTATGAGTTGTCATAGTCTCTTAAGTTTGAATATCCAGTCAGTCAATCAATACGCAGGCTCTGAGGATTCAGATCGGCGTACCTAAATGAGCTAAAATATGGCATGATGCGCGGTAGTTTAAGATCCAGGAGTGATTATGAATCAGGTTACAGAGAGCGGGAGCTCTTCAGAGCAAAATACAGTTAATGTGATTTGCATTAAATGGGGTAAAAAGTATGGCTCCGATTACGTCAATACTTTGCACTCTATGGTCAGCCGACATCTCAGTCGGCCATTCCGTTTTGTTTGTTTTACCGACGATTTTGAAGGCATTAATGACGACATTGAAGTAAAAGCTATTCCTAAAATCGGCTTTAAAGACTTTGATGAACAGCTTCCCTGGACTAAAGGGCACGGTTGGCTAAAACTGACTTGTTTTGCAAACCCTTTGTATGACCTGGAAGGGCCTACACTGTTTCTGGACCTGGATATTATTATTGTTGGCAGTCTTGATGAATTCTTTGAACCTGAAGGTGATTTTATGGTGATCAAAGAATGGGATAAATCAGACGCTACGGGCAATACCTCGGTATTCCGGTTCAATATTGGGGCACATGAAGATGCCCTGGAGCATTTGAAGAAAGACCCTGATGCAGCTACCGCCGATGTGCGAAATGAACAAGAGTACATTACGCACTTTGTCGATCGTCAGAACAAGCTGAAATACTGGCCGGAAAAGTGGTGTCGTAGCTTCAAACGTCATTGTCTGCGTCCGTTCCCGTTAAGTTTCTTCCAGGAGCCCCGTATACCTGAAGAAGCAAAAGTTATTATCTTCCATGGCAAGCCACACCCGGATGATGCATTAGAAGGCCGAAGCGGTAAGTGGTACCGGAAAGTCTTGCCGACTAAGTGGATTGCCGAGTATTGGCGTTAAAGAATATGAGACTGTGGCTCTATGGAATGCTATTGCGGCTGGTCACTCCAGCCGTTTTTGTCTGGTTGTGGCTGCGCGGTAAGAAGGATGCCCGTTATCGCCAGAACTGGTCAGAAAGGCTTGCATTAGGCGCTGTTGATAAAAAGCTGCAGGGTTGCCTTGTTATCCACAGTGTTTCTGTTGGAGAAACCTTAGCGGCTAAGCGATTAATAGAGCAGCTACTGTATCAACAGACCGGACAGAAAGTGTTGATTACCTGTATGACACCAACCGCCAGGACACTCATTCAGCAGCATTTTGGCGAGTCTGTCAGTTGTCGTTATTGGCCAATTGATACTCCGGGTTCAGCGAAACGTTTCGTGCGTAAGCTGAAACCTAAAGGGGTATGGATAATGGAGACAGAGCTTTGGCCGCAGATGCTGAAGCATTTTTCCAAAGCTAATGTGCCTGTAAGTTTATTGAATGCCCGGCTTTCGGCGCGCTCCGCCAGGGGTTACCGGCGTTTCCATTGGCTTATGAAGGCTGTATGGAAACAACTGACTCTGGTGTCGGTTCAGAATAAAGAAACTGCGCGTCGAATGAAGGTTCTGGGGGTAGCGCAGAGCCGACTTTTTGTAGACGGAAACCTTAAATACGATATCCAACTTTCCGGCAAGGATATCGATAAAGCTTACCCGTGGAAACAGAGTTGCTCTGGAAGGAATGTTTGGTTGGCAAGCAGCAGCCATCCCGGGGAGCATGAAGTTCTTCTTGAAGCACATAAGCTGGTTCAGGAAGAGCAACCTGATGCCTGTCTTATTATTGCGCCAAGGCATCCTGAGCAATTTGAAAAAGTTGCAGAGCTGACCCGGCAGTCTGGACTAAAGTTGGCTCGCCGCACCGAGTTTAATGAGATACCACAGGACTGTGATGTCTTTCTCGCTGACAGTATGGGCGAAATGATGCTGTGGGGGCAGTTAGCTTCAGCGAGCTTTATTGGTGGAAGTATCATTGAGCGTGGAGGGCACAACCCCCTTGAAGTTATTGCTGCTGGCTCCAATGTTATGTCTGGGCGGCATGTATTTAATTTTCCACAGGTTTACGCTGAGCTGTCTAAAGTTGGCGCTGTGCGGTGGGTAAAAAATGCCGAAGAAATTAAACAGGCTGTGAGTTTGATGCAGCAGGCAGCGGTCATGAAAACGCAACATGAAGCTGCTAAAAGCGTTTTACAAACGCATCAGGGTGCTACGTTAAGAGTCTTAAAGCGAGCACTGGAATATACTCTGACAGGAAGCGGTATGATAAAAACAGAGCAGACTCCCCGAGGGCTCATTCGCTATGACAGCGATATTATAGAAACGATAGAAGATAAGCATTTTTCAGCCCAGTATTGGCAGCAACAAAAGGCGATTGCCGGGAATTCGACGGGGCGTGCAACTGTCTGGTTTATTCAACAAGGCGATTTAGGGCTTTTGTTACGACACTATTACCGTGGTGGTTTGGTTGGAAAAATTAATAAAGACCGTTTTTTACGCGAGCCAGCGGAGAAAAGCCGGGCAATACACGAGTTTGATTTGCTCTGTAAACTCCGTGATATTGGCTTGCCGGTTCCTCGCCCTGTGGCGGCCAGAATGGAAAAGACCGGCGTATTTAGTTATAAAGCTGATATTTTAGTTGAAGTGATTCCCGGCGCAGTTGATGTTTATCGACTATTGCGCGAGAAACAGCTCTCAGCTGAGCTTTGGCAAAAGCTCGGTAGTGCTATTAAGCAATTGCACGATACTGGTGTTTAT